>Ga0302151_10000215_pt1 | contig 36261 bp, 31 predicted proteins | sample I_Bog_N1_3_FD_192428 | JGI IMG/M metagenome (GOLD analysis project Ga0302151, IMG submission 192428) | Peat permafrost microbial communities from Stordalen Mire near Abisko, Sweden - I_Bog_N1_3 | ecosystem: Environmental > Terrestrial > Soil > Wetlands > Peat | place: Sweden: Abisko, Stordalen...
TGGCCTCGCCGACCGTCCACAACATTTTGTGGTTGCACGGGGCTTCGTCCGCAAAATGCCCCTTTGCGAGTCGTGCGGGCCGTCCTAGCATCGGCGCCATGCGAACAAGCCTGACATGGCAGGGCGTGCGAACTCGGCGGGTGATGGCGGGGGTCGATCCCGATTCGCCGCCGCGACAGGTGACGATTCCCGCGTCATGGGACGATGCGGCCGCCAGCGCGCTGGCCGGCCTGGCACCCGGCGCGCGGCCCGTGACTCTCGCCGATGCCGCCGAAGCGTGGATCATCCCAATCGCCCAGAAGGTGCGGCTGGCCCGGCTTGATCTGCCGATCGCCGACCGCCTGCACCGGTTGCTGTTGCTACGCCGCGGCGCCCCGGGCGAGCCCGTCTGGCAGGGCGCGGCCGACGATTTGCCCGGGGACGGGTTGCCCGGGGACGGGTTGCCCGGGGACGGGTTGCCTGGGGACGGGTTGCCTGGGGATGGGTTGCCTGGGGATGGGTTGCCTCGGTTCGTGCTGAACCTCGCCGCCTTCCACGACCCGGCGATCGGCTTCGACGCTGAAGCGTTCGCCGACGCGGTGGGGACCGCCGTGCTGGCGCTCACCCTGCTCGCCCCAACCGCGCGGTCCGTATCGCTGGGCGTCGCCGATCTGGCCGGGCTGCTGGCTGCACTGGGACTCGATTATGCGTCGGACGAGGCGCGGAAGGCAGCCCGGGCAATCTTCGCGCTCCTGCGCGGGCGGGCCGAGGCGGCTGCGGGCGGCGCCACCGGCAGCGGGGTCATCAGCGGAGACGCCGAGAGGAGCGGCGGCGGGCCGGCGGATGGGATAGCCGCGCTGAAATGGCCAGCTCTGCCATCGGTTGCGACCGTCCCCGGCCTGGCGGAAGCGGCCCGCTCCGCCCGCGAGGCGGCCGCCATGGCGCAAGGACCGCGGCATGCCGTGCGGATCGAGATCGTCCTGCCCGGCCCGGTCGAGGCGCTGCTCGGCGCGGAGACCGGCGGCATCGCGCCCGCTTTCTCGCCGCTGACCGCCAGTGGCGGGTTGACCCGCGCCGCACGCGCCTGGCTTGCCGCCACAGGGACCTCCGCCGAGGCCGCGCTGACCGATCTGCTGGCCGGCCGCACGCCGTTTCCCACCGCCGGCGCGGCTGCGCACGCCGCCATGCACGACGCGATCGCCCCCTTCGTCCACACGCTACCCGCCAGTCCGGCACCGGCGCGGCAGCCGCAAGACCACGCACCGCGCCGCGAGCTGCCGTCCCGCCGGGCCGGTTACACGCAGAAGGCGGTGCTGGGCGGCCATCGGCTGTTCCTGGTGACCGGCGAGTACGACGATGGCACGCTGGGCGAGATCGCCATCACCCAGCCCAAGGAGAGCGCGGCGTTCCGCGGCCTGATGGAGAGCTTCGCGCAGGCGGTCAGCCTCGGTCTGCAGCATGGCGTGTCGTTGGACGCCTATGTGGAAGCCTTCACCTTCACCCGGTTCGGCCCGTCCGGCGCGGTGGAAGGCGATCCGGCCGTGACGCGCGCCAGCTCGCCGCTGGACTATGTGTTCCGGCATCTGGCGACGAACTACCTGGGCCGGCGCGATATCCCCGAGTCGGCGCCCGAGGAGGCCGAGACCGCCGCCCAGGGCGCGCGCGAGGCAGGACCGCTGCTGCCGTTCGACCTGCCGCACGATGCCTCGCCGCGTGCCCGTCGCCGCGGCTTCCGGGTGGTTTCCAAGTAGGCTAGCCTGCCGTCCGCAAGAACGGGAGTGCGCGATGGCCGGGCGGATCGAGGCGAAACTGGCGGAGCTTGATATTTCTCTGCCTCAGCCGATGGCGCCGATCGCCAATTACGTGCCGTATGTCGTCACCGGCACGTTGGTCGTGGTCTCGGGCCAGATCCCCGCGGTCGGTGGGCGCGTCCCGGTTACTGGCAAGCTCGGGGCTGGGGTGACGTTGGAGCAGGGGCAGCAGGCGGCGCGGCAGTGTCTGATCAATGTGCTGGGGCATTTGAAAGCGGCCTGCGGCGGGGACCTGGATCGCGTTCGGCGCGTGGTGCGGCTGGGCGGGTTTATCGCGTCGACGCCGGAGTTTACCCAGCAGGCGGCTGTTATGAATGGGGCGTCGGATCTTGCGGTGGCGGTGTTTGGCGAGGCTGGCCGTCATGCTCGCACCACGGTTGGTGTTCCGGTGCTGCCGGTTGATGTGCCGGTCGAGGTCGAGGGGTTGTTCGAGATCGACTGAAGGCCAGGGGCTCTGCCCCTGGACCCCGCTGGGGCCTGAGGCCCCAGACCCCCATCCCTTAAGTGATGGGTTCCAAGGGGTTTCCCCTTGGCGGGGTTCGGGGCAGAGCCCCAACCTTGCTTATGCCCCTTACCCTCACACTTCATGCCGCGATCGCCGAAATCCCGGCGGCCGAGTGGGATTCGTGCGCCGGCCCCGACAATCCCTTCGTCAGCCATGCGTTGCTCAGCGCGCTGGAAGACAGCAAATCCGCCTCCGCCCAAACCGGCTGGCTGCCCCAACACGCGGTGCTGCGCGACGAGGCGGGTGCCATCGTTGCCGTTGCGCCGATGTACGCCAAGTCGCACAGCTACGGCGAATACGTGTTCGACCACGGCTGGGCGCACGCACTGGAGCGGGCAGGGGGCCACTATTACCCGAAGCTGCAGGTGGCGGTACCGTTCAGCCCGGTGCCCGGCCCGCGCCTGCTGCGCCATCCCGCATCGCGCATCCCGCTTGGGACCTTGGCCGACGCGTTGCAACAGGCGTGCCGCGAACTGAAACTGTCCTCGGTGCACGTCGCGTTCTGCTCCGAGCCGGAATGGCAGGCACTCGGCGCCGCGGGCTGGTTGCAACGATTGGGCATGCAGTTTCATTGGGACAACAAAGGCTACGCGCAGTTCGACGATTTCCTGGGCGCGCTCGCCTCCCGCAAGCGCAAGGTCCTGAAGCGCGAACGCCGCGACGCCAACGCCGCCGGCCTGACGTTTCATGCGCTGTCCGGCGCCGACATCACCGAGCGCCATTGGGACGCGTTCTTTCGTTTCTACGTCGCCACCGTGGACCGCAAATGGGGCAGCGCGTACTTGACGCGCGCGTTCTTCTCGATGCTGTCTGAACGTCTGGGCGACGAGGTCGTGCTGATGCTCGCCGAGCACGACGGCAAGCCTGTCGCTGGCGCGCTGAACCTGGCCGGCGGCGACACGCTGTACGGCCGCAACTGGGGCTGCCGGGGCGAGTGGCCGTTCCTGCATTTCGAGCTGTGCTATTACCGCGCCATCGACTGGGCGATCGCGCACGGGCTGCGGCGGGTCGAGGCCGGCGCACAAGGCCACCACAAGATCCAGCGCGGCTACCTGCCGCAGCCCACCTACTCGGCGCACTGGATCGCGCATCCGGGCCTGCGCCGCGCCGTCGCGAGCTTTCTGGAGGACGAACGGCCCGGGATTCAGGCGGAGATGGCGGCGCTGGCCGCCCAGTCGCCGTTTCGCAAGGATGGCGACGACCCTGCCTGAGCGGATTGCCCCCGCTGCAACGCGATGCAGCCTGAGCGGATCGCCATTCCGCAGAGATGGCGGCCCGCCTGGGTGGACCCTCTCCCCTTCAAAAAACGGCGATCCAGCCGAAGCGGATCGCCGTTCCGCACTCCGACCTGAAGCACCGTTCGGTGCTCGGTCAGCACGCCGCCAGCCGGTGCTGGTTAAGATACGGACCCAGCACGCGCTCGATCTGGCAGGGGGTGAGCTGGCGGCGGCGCAGTGCGGGCTGGCGGTGTACGTTGATCATCATGAAGTGGCCGTTGTCCAGCCGCAGCCGCAACGAGCCCTGGCGGATCGCGCGGACATAAAGCGGTGTCTGCCGCAGCGTGCCGGCCAGGATGCCGGCGCCGGTTGTGGCAACCCGGTCGCGGTAGTCCGCCGCCAGCATCGGCGTGTGCGAGTGGTATAGCCCGACGGCGATGTCCCAGTCCTCGCCGGCCTCGTTCAGCCACAGGCCGTGCAGGTAGCGCGCGGCGTAGTCCACGTTGGCGGCGGGATCGAACGCCTGCTCCAGCGAGGCGAACGCGTTCGGGTGCATCGCCAGATCGACCTGCATGCAGCCGACATCGATGAAGGTGTGGCCGCGCGTGCCGGCCGTCCGCACCCAGGCCACGGCGGCGTCCTTGCTGTCGAGGAACAGCCCCTGCCCATCGGCGTCGATCGTCCAGGGCCAGGCGCGCACGTCGCCCATGGCGGTGATCGGCCGCCCGCTCTCCACTTTTGCGATCGACCCGAGCAGGCCGTGGGGAAGGCCGTAGCGCTGCTCGGTGACGCGAATTGCCTCGGTGCAGAGCGCGCTTTGCTGCTGCGCCCAGGTCGCGGGCGGGACGGTCTGCGCGCGGGCCGGGACTGCGAGCAGCCACAGCGCCGCGGCCAGGGCGAGCGCCGTGGCCGTTGGGGCGGACCGTTGACGACTAGGCAAGAGCGTGGGCGCTGGCTGGACCGGTCGGGAACACGAGGCAGGACTCTCCGAGGGGCCGGCCGAGTGTGCGTGGCTGCGGCGGCCTGCTCAACCCCGCAGCAACGATAGACCGGTTTGCGCCATTCCGGCATGGTTTAGCTGCGCCTGTTCGTTCGATGGCCGCTTTGGGGTGCGGAACAGATGTTCAGTATAGGTCCGGAACGGTTGGTGGACGGCAGGGTGGATAAGCGAAGCGCCATCCACCATTGCCGCACGCCGCACCGCAGCGGCGGATGGCGCTGCTTTCGTCGGCCCCACGTCCCGGTTATTGCGGTTACCATGCTGATCCGCGCCCTGGCCATGATGCTAGCGGCACTGGTCCTTGCGCTCCCGGCGCGTGCGCAGGAGCGCGTGCTGAACGTCTACAACTGGACCGACTATATCGACCCGGCGGCGCTGGACAAATTCCAGCGCGAGACCGGCATCACCGTCCGCTACGACGTCTACGACAGCCTGGAGACGCTGGAGGCCAAGCTGCTCGCCGGGCACTCGGGCTACGACATCGTGGTGCCGACCAACGAGCCCACCTTCTCGCGCCTTATCCGCGCCGGCGCGCTGGCGGAGATCGACCGGGCGCTTGTGCCGAACTGGGGGGAGCTCGACCCGGGGCTGATGGCGAAGGTGGCGGTCTCCGACCCGGGGAACCGGCACGGGGCGATCTACCTGTGGGGCACCACCGGGCTCGGCATGATCCCGGACCGCGTGGCGAAGCTCGCACCCGACGGGCCGATGGATAGCTGGGACCTGCTGTTCAAGCCGGAGAACGCGAAGCGCATCGCCGGCTGCGGCATCACCATGATGGACTCGGCGATCGATGTGATCCCGTCGGTGCTGAGCTATCTCGGCAAAAGCCCGGACAGCACCGACCCCGCCGACCTGGCCGCGGTCGAGCGCACACTGATGGCGATCCGCCCGTTCATCCGCAGCTTCGCCAGCGGCGGCGCGCTGGAAGCGCTGGCGTCGGGGCAGACCTGCCTGATTCTGGACTACTCGGGCGACGTGATCCAGGCGCAGGCGCGGGCCCTTGAGGCTGGCCGCGGCGTGGTGGTGCGCTACGTGGCGCCGAAGGAGGGGGCGCAGCTTTCGTTCGACATGCTGGCGATCCCGGCCGACGCGCCGCACCCGGACGCGGCGCTGCAGTTCATCAACTTCGTGCTGCAGCCGGCGGTGATGGCGGGGATCACCAACCAGGTGCGGTATCCGAACGCGGTGCCGGCCTCGCGGCCGCTGATCCGGCCGGCGCTGGCGAACGATCCGAACATTTTTCCTCCGCCGGCGCTGATGGCGCGGTTCTTCACGGTGGGGCCGGTGCCGCAGGCGGTGGAGCGGGCGCGGACGCGGATGTGGGCGCGGTTTAAGGCGGGGGAGTGAGGGCAGCGGCCACGCTCCCGTTTTTTGTGTCCAAAAGCATGCCTCAGAAATGCAGGGACTTCGATCTGTGGCGGTGGGCGAACATGAGCGACCGATGATACCAGGCGGAGCGGCGGCCAGCGCGTCCCGGATGTCGGCATCGGTCAGGTAGCGGCGTAGCACTTCCATGTCCTCATGGGTCGCGCGCGTCCGCCGGGTCCTCGAACCACACCAGCCGCCGGGCCAGCGCCTCGGTCTCCGGCATGAGGGGAATCGGCTTCATACTGCGGGCCGCTTGTCTTGGCCCGGCCAGCGCTCCGGTCGGGCCAAGACCGGCAGACGGTTGAGATCGACTGCCGCCGCTGCCAGCAAAAGCCGAGATTTGACCGCCTGCGGCAACCGCGGCAGGGAGCCATTCTCGAAGAAGCCAGTGCCTTCAGGGTGGCGAGCGGCCAAGCCCCCGTTCGGCTACGGTTTCGCGACGACCGCGGGGTCCCCCCGCTCCGCCAGGACGCGGGCAAAATAGTCGATCGTCAGCCGCAGCCCGTCGTCCAGCGCCACCGCCGGCTTCCAGCCCAGCGTTTCGCGGGCGAGCGTGATGTCCGGGCAGCGCTGCATCGGATCGTCCTGCGGCAGCGGCTTGTGGACCAGGTTGGAGCGGGAACCGGTCAGCCGGATGATGCGCTCGGCCAGTTCGCGCACCGGGATCTCGTGCGGGTTGCCGATGTTGATCGGCCCGGTAACGTCCTCGCCGGTGCCCATCAGCCGCATCAGCCCATCGATCAGATCGCTGACGAAGCAGAAGGCGCGGGTCTGCATGCCGTCGCCGTACAGCGTGATGTCCTCGCCGCGCAGCGCCTGGACGATGAAGTTCGACACCACGCGCCCGTCGTTCGGATGCATCCGCGGGCCATAGGTGTTGAAGATGCGCGCGACCTTGATCCGCACCCGATGCTGGCGCAGGTAGTCGAAGAACAGTGTCTCGGCGCAGCGCTTGCCCTCGTCGTAGCAGGCCCGGGGTCCCATCGGATTCACGTTGCCGCGGTAGTCTTCCTTCTGCGGGTGCACGGTCGGGTCGCCATAGACCTCGCTGGTGGAGGCCTGCAGGATCCTGGCTCCGATGCGCTTGGCCAGGCCGAGCATGTTGATCGCGCCGATCACGCTCGTTTTCGTCGTCTGCACCGGATCGAACTGGTAATGAACAGGCGAGGCCGGGCAGGCCAGGTTGTAGATCTCGTCCACCTCCACATAGAGCGGGAAGGTGACATCGTGGCGCATTGCCTCGAAATGCGGGTCAGGGAGCAGATGCGCGATGTTGTCCTTGCGGCCGGTGAAGTAATTATCGACGCACAGGACGTCATGACCCTCGCGCAGCAGCCGTTCGCACAGATGCGAGCCCAGGAAGCCCGCGCCCCCGGTGACCAGAATACGCTTGCGAGTCAAATCCATAACCGAGCTCTCCGATGCGAGGCAGCCATTCTAGGCTCGCGGCCTGGTCCAACCAATGCCCAGGCGAACCGGTGCGAGCACTCCCACGGCCCGACGAGGCGTCGCAAGAGGTGTTCTACCATACCTGTTTCGTGATAGCACCGCGACGGTCGCGCAAGCTGCCGTCCGGGTTGCACCGGCGACGGCCGCCTCATCGAGCGGCGAAAAGGGACAGATGGTGAAAACCGAGGCTTTCTTCCCCGCGGTGCACTTCATCTCGGCGGCGCAGCCGACCGGCTGCGTCATTATCGACGCCGAAGAAGACTTCGACTGGCGGCGCCCGGTGCAAGGCGTCCCGCACAGCGTGCGGGGAATGCAGCATTTGTCCGACCTGCAGCACATCCTGGCCGCCTACGGTGCGATCCCGATCTACCTGGTCACCTATCCGGTGTTGCAGGACGACGCCGTCGTCGCGGCCATCCGGTTGCGGCTGGAGCGGGGCGATTGTGAGGTCGGCATTCAGCTCCACACTTGGGTGACGCCGCCGTTCAACGAACGGGCCGATCTGCGCAACTCGTTCGGGGGCAACCTGGATGCGGCGCTGGAGGAGCGCAAGCTGGTCGAGCTGATGCGGTTGTTCCGCCTGCGCTTCGGCCACGACCCGGTGGTGTTCAAGGCCGGGCGCTATGGGCTTGGTCCTCATACATCGTTGCTGCTGGAAAAGCATGGGTTCCGGGTGGACACCAGCCTGGCCCCGCGGACGTCGTTCGCCGCGGAATCGGGGCCGGACTTCAGCGCGAACGACTATCGTACCTTCTGGTTCGGCCGCAGCCGCCGGCTGCTGGAAGTGCCGCTCTGCCGAAGCATCGTCGGATGGGGCGGCCGCGCCTCGGCGCGCGCCTATCAGCTTCTGGCGGACCTGAACCTGTCCCGGCTCCACCTGCCGGGCGTCCTGGCCTGGCTGCGATGCGCCGAGCGCATCACCCTGTCGCCGGAGGGCAACGATCCCGCCGCCATGTGCCGGCTGGCGCGCAGCCTGCTGTCGCGTGGCCAGAACGTGCTGGCCATCAGCCTGCACAGCTCCTCGCTCAGCATCGGCCACAATCCCTATGTCCGCTCCAGGGCGGAGCTGTATCATTTCTACGACCGGCTTTCCGCCATCCTCGACCAGCTCGCCGGCCGTTTCGCGGTGCGCTTCGCGCGGTGCACGGAGCTTCCGGAGTTGCTGGCGGATGGCTAGCGCCACCGGCCGGCCGGCCGGCAACAAGGTTTTGCTGCTGACCAACAACCTGCCGCCGGTTCGCGGCGGCTCGGCCATCGTCTACGACAACCTTGCGCGCCACGCAGCGGAACGGATCATCGTGGTGGCGCCCCGGCGCAACTACCAGGACGGCCTGCCCTTCATCGCCTGGCGGGAGCACGACCGCGGGGCGCCCTACCGCGTCATCAGGCGCGACCTGCTGCGCACGGTGATGCGCGAGGACGGGGCCAGCGGCGTTGCCAGGTTGTTCTTTCTGACGGCTGACATCGCGATCCGGGCCCGGCTCCTGGCGACGATCATTCGCTGCATCCTGCGTCGCGAGATCGCCGCGGTCTGCGTCGGCGAGCTGATGGCGAGCGCGTGGGTGCTGACGGCGATGCGCCTGTTCCCGCATATCGCGCGCGCGGTCTACGTCCATGGCGAGGAGATCACCACGCAGGACGCCTACGATCCCGGCCTGGTCCGGCGCCGCAACGCATTGCTGCAGGCACATCACATCGTCGTGGTCAGCCGCTTCACGGCCGCGGCGGTCGAAGACCTGTTGGGGGAGTCCGGCCGCGGACGAATCCGGCTGATCGAGAACGGCGTCGACACGACCCGATTCCGGCCGATCCCCAGGCAGGCGGGCCTGGCGGCGCTGTATGGCCTGCAGGACTGCTTCGTCTTCCTCTCGGTTTGCCGCCTGCTCGAGAAAAAGGGCGTGGACAACGCGATTCGCGCTTTTGCGCAGGTCGTTGCCGAGTACCCGGACAGCCGTTTCCTGGTGGTGGGCGATGGGCCGTTCAGGGCGGACCTGGAGCGGATCGCCGAAGGCTGCTTCGTGGCGGACAAGGTCGTGTTCTGCGGCGCCGTGGCCGACGATGAGCTGATCGATCACTACGCGCTTGGCGATGCTTTCGTGATGCCGAACCGGCGCCTGCCGAATGGCGACACGGAAGGTTTCGGGCTGGTGTTCCTGGAGGCCAATGCCTGCGGACTTCCGGTGATCGCCGGCACCGATGGCGGTAGCACCGATGCGGTCCAGGATGGTGCGAACGGCCTGGTGGTGGACGGTCATTCGGTGCCATCGATCGCTGAAGCGATGCTCGCCCTGCGCGGGGATGCCGCGCTGCGCGAGCGGCTGCGCGCCGGCGGCTTTCGTGCGGCCGCGGCGTCCGACTGGCAGCACAAGGCGCAGGCGTTCCTTGACATGTTCGACGTGACTGCCCGCGACGAGCCGTTCCTTAAAAGGCCGTTCCCCAGGTGGCTGGCCCCGAAAGGGCCGTTCCCGAGCGGGCGGGTCCCGGAAGGGCAGGTCCCAGGAGGACCAGTGCCCGGGGGGCCGGTCCCCAAGGGGCCGGTAAATTCGCGCGAGCCGGCCCCGGCTGATGAGGTGAACATTGTCTGAATTTTCCGTCCGCACAGCGCCGCCGGTGCCTGCCGCCCGTTTGGCGTCATCGGTCAAGCGGATCTGGCCGATCGCCGCGCTGGCTGCCATCGCCGCGGTCCTGTTCTTTACCGATATCGGCGGCAAATCGCTCTGGAACGACGAAGCCTTCAGCTTCTTCGTGGCGAACGGCGGCCCGCTGGCAACGCTGCACGCCATCAGCCAGGACACGCAGCCTCCGTTCTATTACCTGACGCTGACCTTCTGGCTTGGGCTTGGGCACGGCGTCTTTGCGCTCCGCAGCCTGTCCGCTATCGCGCTCATCCTGGCGGTCGTGCCGCTTTACGATGCGGCGAGGCGCCTGGTCGGAGCGCGAACCGCGTTGCTGGCCGCCTTGCTGTTCGTCATCGATCCGAACGTCGTGTTCTGGGCGCAGAAGGCGCGGCCTTACGCATTCCAAACATTGTTTGTGGCGATTGCGTTCTGGGGCTTCGTGCACATTCTGCTCGCGCCCGAAGCGCGGCAGGTCTATTTCGGCGTTGGGTTGTCGGGGCGGCGTGGCCGGAAAGCGGCTGCGGTCGATCTTGGCTGGCTCGCTTACGCGATCGGCGGTGCGCTCGCGATGCTGACGCAGCAGCCGGCGGGCTTTTTCGTGCTTGGCTGCAATTGCGCCATCGCGGCCGTCGTGCTGCCGAGGCTCAGGGCCAACCGAATCCTGCTGGTGAACTGGGTCGCCGCACAATTGCTGCTGATCGCCATCTGGTCGCTGTGGCTGCCGACCTTCGTGAGCCAGGCTGCCGCCCATCTGACACCGGACCAGATCAGCGCCAAGCACGCCATCTTCCTGATCGACGGCACGACATTCGCCGCCAATATGCGTGCATTGTTCAGCATACCGTCATTGTGGCGGGCGCAGCCGCCGTTTGTCGCGCTATATGCGGTGCTCGCCTGCTTCGGGGTGGTGGCGTTGCTGCGGAACGGGAAGGCCGCGCTGGCGGTGCTGGGCACATTGGGGGTGCCGATCCTGGCCTGTGTCGCCGGCTTTTTCCTGGTGCACCCGGTGTTCGGCTACGTGACCTACAGTTTCGTCTGGATACTGCTGCCTTATACGATCCTGATCGCCAGCGGCATCATTCTGCTACGGCCGTTAGCGCTCCGGATCGCGGTGATCGGACTGCTTCTGTTCGGTAACGGCTGGGGCCTGTGGAATTACTACGCGACATCGGCGCCGCCAATCGACCAGGCCGCCGCGATGATGGCGCCGAAGATCAAGCCTGGCGACGGCCTGTTGCTGAGCAAAACGGCAGCGACGGCCTGGGGTCTCGCGTATTATCTCGGAGCGCCATACCAGGGCGATCTGGTCGGCCTCGACCCGGCACGGCTGAAGGAACAGCTCATCAGCACGCCGGAGCAGGCGCTTGCCTTGCCGCGGGTTTGGCTTGTGCTGCCGGACGGCGAAGTGCCGGCCGTGGATCTTGCGGTACTGCAGCAGCGGATGGTGCCGGCCATCAGCCAGCGCATCGGCACGCTGACGGTTCAGCGGTTCGACCGCGGACGGGACACTGCCACGCCACTTCAAGAAAAATGAAGGCTGCCGAACGCCTGGCGGTCGCTTCAGGCGGGATACCGATCCATAACTCTGCACCACAGATGGACACTCAGCGGGCCAAGCACCGATCGCGGTGGTCCCGGCGCTGGTCGGGGGCTATGGCGCGTTCCCCGCACCACTCGGCCTGCCGGTCGTGGTCGGTGCAGCGCTGTTCGGCGTCGGCATCGTGCTTGGCACTGGCTGCGGCTTCGGCACGGGCCGATACGCCGGCGCGGCCGCTCCTGACCTTGCGCTCCAGGTTTCTTCTGAAACGGTATCGGGGGTGTATCAGATGAATCGTCGTGACCTGCTCGCCAGCATCGGCGCCGTGGCCTTGGCCGGCGGCCCGGCTACAGCGGCAGATGAACCATGGCTCAGTCCGCTGCTGCCTGATGGCACCCGAGCCGAGGCCCGGTTCAGCCGGCTGCCCGGCAAGAAGCCATTGATCCAGCTCACCGATCGGCCGCCGAATTTCGAGACGCCGATCGAGGCGTTCCGTACCGCGATCACCCCGAACGATCGGTTCTTCGTCCGATATCACCTTGCGAACATTCCAAGCACGGACGCGCTGAAGGGATGGCGACTCACTGTCGGCGGGGACGCAGCCGAGCGGGAGGTTGCGCTGTCGCACGCCGACCTGGACGCGTTGCCACAGGTCGAGGTGACAGCGGTCTGCCAATGCGCCGGCAATCGCCGCGGGCTGTTCTCGCCGCACGTTCCCGGAGTACAGTGGGGCTACGGCGCGATGGGCTGCGCGACATGGCGCGGTCCGCGGCTAAAGGACGTGCTTGCCAAGGCCGGCGTAACGCCAGGCGCGCTGGAGGTTTGGCTGGACGGCCAAGACGGGCCGGTGCTGCCGCAGACTCCCGACTTCCGCAAGAGCCTGCCGATGGCCAAGGCGCTGGAAGAACGCGTCATCATCGCGACGGCGATGAACGGCTCGCCGCTGCCGCACCTGAACGGATTTCCCGCGCGCATCGTAGTGCCGGGCTGGACTGCGACATATTGGATGAAGCACGTCACCGCCATCGAGGTCAGCAGCAAGCCGCTCGACAACTACTGGATTCATAAATCCTATCGCGTCCCCGCAGGGATGTTCGCCGTCGATCTTCCGTTCTTGACCCAGAACGACGAGGCGGCCTGGCCCGTCACCGAGATCGTGGTGAACTCGCTGGTGGCTTACCCGATCGAGGGGATGCGCCTGCCGGAAGCGGGCTTTACGGTGCAGGGCGTCGCATGGGACCGAGGGCACGGGATCAGGCGGGCCGACGTATCGCTCGATGGCGGCAAGACCTGGCAGCAGGCCATTTTGGGCGACGATTTCGGACCGTTCGCTTTTCGCGCGTTCAGCTTCAAGACCGGCAAGCTGCCGCTCGGCCCGCTCATTGTGTCATCACGAGCCACCAGCAATGCCGGCGAGACCCAGGCGGAGACGCTGAGGTCCAATCCCGCCGGCTACCACAACAACGTGCCGCAGCAGATCGCGGTCACGGTGGCGTAGGGGAAACCGATGTTCCGCGTGCTCCTGGCATCTTTGCTGCTGTCAGCCCCCGCGTTTGCGGCCGACGCTCCGCCGCCCATGAGGCCCGGCCCCGGCCTGGGCGTATTTCTTGGGAAATGCGGCATCTGCCACACCTACGCCTACATCCGGATGAATTCGACCTTCCTGCCGCCGAATGGCTGGCTGGCGGAGGTGACGAAAATGCGCAAAGCCTACGGCGCGCCCGTCAGCGATGAAGATGCTGCACAGATCCTGCAATACCTTGAGTCGCAGTACGGCGTTTCCGCCAAGCCTTGATCGCCGCAACCGCCGGCGGTGATAGGCAAGCGTTCAAGGCGCTGTGCGACGCGACCAGCAGCAAGCTGTTCGCGGTCTTGCGGAGGAGCGCGAGTCCCTGCTGCTGCAAATGGGGAGCGAGCCCGGGCTACTCCACCGTGACCGACTTCGCCAGGTTCCGCGGCTGGTCCACGTCCGTGCCTTTCAGCACCGCCACGTGATAGGCCAGAAGCTGAACCGGGATCGCATACAGGATCGGTGCGACGAACGGATCGACTGCCGGCATCACCACGGTCTCCGTCGCGATCCCCTTCAGCTTCGCGGCCCCCGCCGCGTCGCTGAATACGATCACCTGGCCGCCGCGCGCCGCCGCCTCCTGCAGATTGGATGCGGTCTTCTCGAACAAAGGGCCGGAGGGCGCGATCGCGATCACCGGCACGGCCGAATCGATCAGCGCAATCGGCCCGTGCTTCATCTCGCCGGCGGCATAGCCTTCGGCATGAATGTAGCTGATCTCCTTCAGCTTCAGTGCGCCTTCCAACGCAATCGGATAGCAGTTGCCGCGGCCGAGATAGAGCACGTCGCGCGCCTGGGCGATGCGGGCCGCCAGCCTTTTGATCTCGTCGTGCCGATCGAGGACCTCGGCCGCCCGGCCCGGAACCTCCAGCAGCGCCGCGGTCAGTGCCGCCTCTTGCGCCGCGGTGATCGCCCCCCGCGCCCGGCCCGCCGCGAGCGCGACGCATGCCAGCACACAGAGCTGCGCCGTGAACGCCTTGGTGCTCGCCACGCCGATCTCGGGTCCCGCCACGGTCTGCAGCACCGCGTCGGACTCCCGGGCCATGCTGCTCTCGGGCACGTTGACGATCGACAGGACCTGCTGGCCCTCGCTCCGCATGTAGCGTAGCGCCGCCATCGTGTCGGCGGTCTCGCCCGACTGGCTGACCAGCAGGCCGAGCCCGCCTGCCGGCAGCGGCGGCGCACGGTAGCGGAACTCGCTCGCAAAGTCGGCGTCGGTTGGAATGCGCGCGACCGATTCGAACCACCAGCGGCCAACCAGCCCGGCATACAACGCACTGCCGCAGGCGCTGACGGTCACGCGTGGGATGCGGGTCCAGTCCAGCCGCAGGTCGGGCAGGGCCACGGCGCGCGTCGCCGGGCTCACCATCCGGTGCAGCGTGTCGCCGATCACCGCCGGGTGCTCGTGCAGCTCCTTTTCCATGAAGTGGCGGTATTCGCCCTTGCCGATCGACGCCCCGGTGAACTGCGTCAGCTTCACCTCGCGCTGGACCGCCCTGCCGTCCGCGTCGAAGAACCGCGCGCCGGACCGGTTCAGCACGGTCCAGTCGCCGTCCTTCAGGTACGCGATGCGGCGGGTCAGCGGCGCCAGCGCGAGCGCGTCGGACCCCAGGAACATCTCGTCATCCGCGAACCCGACGGCGAGCGGCGCACCGTGCTGGGCGCCGATCATCAGCTCCGGATGGCCGGCAAAGATGATCGCGAGCGCGTACGCGCCTTCCAGCCGGCGGAACGCCGCGCCGGAAGCGGTCACCGGGTCCATGCCGCGCTGCAGATTCAGGTCGATGAGCTGCGCCACCGTCTCGGTGTCTGTCTCGGTGGTGAATTGCTGGCCCTCGGCCTCCAGCTCGGCGCGCAGTTCGGCGTGGTTTTCGATGATGCCGTTGTGCACGATGGAGACGCGCGACGTGCCGTGTGGATGCGCGTTGCTCTCGGTCGGCGCGCCATGCGTTGCCCAACGGGTGTGGCCGATGCCGGTCGTGCCGGCCAGCGGCGCGCGCTCCACGACCGCCACCAGCCTGTCCAGCTTGCCCTCGGCGCGGCGGCGGTCGATGTGGCCGTTTACCAGGGTGGCGATCCCGGCGCTGTCGTAGCCGCGGTATTCCAGCCGCCGCAGAGCATCCAACAGCACCGGCGCTGCCGGCCGCGACCCGATGACGCCCACAATCCCGCACATGTCCTAGCGCCCTCTCTTTTTGGCCTCACGAAACGCCGCGGCCCGGCCCGGCTTCGCCTCCTGCCGGCCCCGCGCGAGGGCGAGCGCATCGGGCGCCACGTCATCGGTGATCACGCTGCCGGCGGCCACCATTGCGCCGTCACCAACGTTCACCGGCGCCACAAGCGCGGTGTCCGACCCGATGAACACGCCGGCACCGATCGTGGTGCGGTACTTGTTAAAGCCGTCGTAATTGCAGGTGATCGTGCCGGCGCCGATATTGGTGTGCGCCCCGATATCGGCGTCGCCCAGGTAGGTCAGGTGGTTGGCCTTCGCCCCGGACCCAAGCCGGGCCGACTTCATTTCGACGAAGTTGCCGACATGCGCCGCGCTGTCCAGGACCGCTCCGGGCCGCAGCCGGGCAAACGGTCCGACCACGCAGTGCCGGCCGATCGTGCAGCCCTCCAGATGGCTGAAGGGACGGATCTCCGCCCCGGTGTCCACTCGCACGCCGGGACCGAACACCACGTTGGGGCCGATGGTAACGTCGGCGGCCAGTTCGGTGTCGTGGCTGAAGAACACCGAGCCGGGATCGGTCAGCGTCACCCCGGCGGCCATCGCGGCACGGCGCAGCCAGCCCTGCAGCACCGCTTCGGCAGCGGCCAGCTCGGCGCGTGAGTTCACCCCCGCAAGTTCCTCGGCCGGCGCTTCGACGGCGACGACCCGCCCGCCCCCGGCGCGCGCCAGCGCCACGGTGTCGGTAAGATAGTACTCGCGCTTGGCATTGTCGGGGCGAATTTCGGCGAGCCAGCGCCGCATATCGGCGGCAGAGGCGCACAGGACGCCGGCGTTGCACAGGGTTTCGCCCCGCTGCTCCGGCGTGGCGTCGGCCCATTCGACGATGCGCTCCACCACGCCGTCGTGCGCGATCACCCGGCCGTAATGCCCCGGATCGCCGGGCCGGAAGGCGAGCAGGGCGAGTGCGGCCCCCGCCTCCTGCCGGCGTGCGAGCAGAAGCCGCAGCGTTTCGGGCCGGATCAGCGGGTTGTCGGCATACAGCACCGCCACGTCCCCGTCGCCGAACTGCGGCACGGCCTGCAGCGCGGCATGCGCCGTCCCGAGGCGTTCCGTCTGCACAACCGAAGCGTGTGGCGCCGCGGCCCGGCGCACCGAGTCCATGTCCGGGCCGACCACGACCACGATCCGGTTGAACACCGCCTCGCAGCTTTCCAGCAAGTGCCGCAGCATCGGGCGGCCGGCAATCGGGTGCAGGGTCTTGGGGAGCGATGACTTCATCCGGGTGCCGAGGCCTGCGGCCAGCACAACGGCGGTAGCGGGGACGGCTGGGGTCATCACCCTTCCTTGTTGCTCACATGAACGGGTAGCGGCGCAGGCTACGCGCTGTCAAAGCCTGCCGCTATCGTGCGTCTTCAATTTCGGTTTCTGGAGTGCAACCTGTGGCCCGAACCTTGGTGCTGGACCTCGATGGGACGCTTGTGGATTCGGTGCCGGATCTGGCGTCGGCGCTGAACCGGCTGATGGCGGCACGCGGGTTGGCAGCGTTTACCCGGCCGGAGACCGCCGCGATGGTGGGCGATGGGGTCGAGAAGCTGCTGGAGCGGGCGTTCGCGGCGCGCGGCCAGGAGCTTGATGGTGCGGCGCTGGCGGCATTCAGCAGTGACTATGCCGCGCATGCGGCGGTGGAAACGCGGCCGTTCCCGGGGGTGGCGGCCGGGTTGCGGGCGCTGGCCGGCGAGGGGTGGCGGCTTGCGGTCTGCACCAACAAGCCGGAAGGCGCCGCTCGGGCGCTGTTGTCGGCCCTGGGCCTGGCGGAGCTGCTCGCCGCGGTGGGCGCGGGCGACAGTTTTCCCACGCGCAAGCCGGACCCGGCGCATCTGCTGGCGACGCTGCAGGCAGCGGGCGGGTCGCCGGAGCGTGCGGTGATGACAGGCGACCACTCCAACGACGTAAAGGCGGCGCATGGCGCCGGCCTGCCTTGCATCTTCGCCGCCTGGGGCTATGGCGGTCCTGCCATGGCTGAGGGCGCAGATGCGGTGGCGCAGACCTTTCCGGAGATGGTCGTGATCGCGCGGCGGCTGCTCGCGCCTTAGATGTAGCAGGCACACCCGGTAACCCGCCTGATTGGGTCTGTTCCGCGTGGCTCCACCTGGGCGAGCCGCGAACATCAAAGCGGCATCGCCAAGTGCTGTTGTCGCGTTATGTGCGGCCGTGTACAACGCAGGCTTGAGGAGCCGGCCAAACCGCCGGCTCGCGGACCCGCAATAGCACAAGGAACCGCACTCAATGCAGGCGATACGCTCGATCCCCTTGGTTGCGCTTTCGTTGATCAGCCTCGGCGGCCTTGCCAGCCCAAGCAGCGCGGCATCCTTCTCGCCGCAATTCACCCTGGACGGCGGAATCGGGACCCCGGGAACCTACGATTATTCCAGCCTGTCGGCGCTGCCGGCGACCACTCAGACGGTGACATACACGTCTGCCGGCAACCCCGTGACGAATACTTTCACCGGGACCGGCCTTTGGACGCTGCTCAATTCGGCGGGGGGCATCACCCCGATACCAAACGTCAAGAACAGCTCGCTGCTTAACTATGTGGTCGCGGTCGGCAGCGACGGCTACCAGGCGGTTTTTTCCGGCGGCGAGATCAATCCGCGATTCGGGGGCAGTGCGTCGGCGCCGGACATGGTCGCCTACGCGGACACGAACGGGCCGCTCACAAGCTCCGGTTTCGCCCGCGCGGTGGTCCCGGGCGACACAGCCGGCGGACGCTACGTCTCCAATCTCGCGAATCTTTATGTCGGCCAGGCACCGGTGCCATCAAGCAGCGGCGGCGGCTTGTCCACGCAGTTCACGCTGACGGGAGTCATGCATCCCGGCGCGTATAACCTCACGACGTTGCAAAGCCTGCCTGCCACGACGCTGACCGCATCCTATACGGCTGCCGGGAACACGGTCACGGACACCTATACCGGCGTATCGCTGTGGACCCTGCTCAACGACGCCGGACTGATCACGGATCCAACGGTCAAGAACGACGTTCTTCGGCAATATGTCGAGGTGGTGGGCAGCGACGGTTACGCGGCGATTTTCTCGCTCGGCGAGATCGATCCGGCCTTTGGCGGCAGTGCATCGCTGCCGGACCTGGTGGCCTATGCCGATACGGGCGGGCAGCTTGGTGCTAACGGACCCGATGGGTTCGCGCGGATGGTCGTGCCGGGCGATACTGCAGGTGGGCGCTACGTATCCAACCTCGTTGCGCTTGAAGTCTTCACTGCATCGGTTCCGGAGCCCGCCAGCGGGCTGCTGCTCCTTGCGCCACTCATCGCACTGGCCTTCCTGAAGGAGCGCAGCCGCGCGGTCTGATGGCGCTGCAGGCTCGCTGCGGGCTGAGCGGGCTTGCACCCGGACGGCGTTTCCCTTAGGTATGTGGCCCTTCAGAACGACCCCGGGTGCGTAGCTCAGCGGGAGAGCATCGCCTTCACACGGCGGGGGTCACAGGTTCAATCCCTGTCGCACCCACCATTGTTTACAATCGTTTGGGCCAGCCGACCGTGCCGTCCGAGCGTCTTGACGGAAAGCTCGGCGGCCGCAGCGAAATTACCCGGCGCGCAAGCGCTTGGCGCGGCTCCGCCAACCCGGCGGCGCGACTGACCGGTCTGTGTCGCGGCCGATGGCCAGACCCACTCCGCAACCCGATTATCTCGCGCGAAGGTCTGAGTGTTTTCCGAGTCTGTCGCCCGGCTTGGCAGGGGGGCATGACCGGCAGCATTCCAGCGGCATCGGGAACGCATGAAATGCTGACCTTTGAGCCCTCAACGGGTGTTATCGACAAGCTAATCCTGCTCGAATTCATTAAGCTGCGCGTGCTTTCCATGGGAGTCGTTTGGCATCGGGCGACCGTCCAGCGCTATGGGGCCGAACGGCTGACCGAACTGACCGACCTCCAGCTTGCAGCGGTGTTCGAGGAGGTTCGCGATGTCGAACCGTGACGATTGGCTTGGCGCCCCGGGTGAACACCGGCCTTCACCGCCTCGCGCCGTCAACAGGATCAACCAGCGATACCGTGAAGGTCGAATCGGCGCTGCGAGGCCAGCCTGACGACAGAGGGTCCGAGGGCTGAATCCCTCGGACCGTTTCAGTGACATCAGGAACGGTTGGCGCTTGCGGCCGATTCGGGAAAGTTGGACAGCCGGCCGCAACCGACGTTCTAACCCACTATCCCAGCGCCGCGGCAATCCGCTCGGCCAGTTGCCGCGCCACCGCCTGTTTCGCCATGCGAGGCCAGCGCTCCACACCCGAAGCGGTGACCAGGTGGACCGCGTTTTCTTCCCCGCCCATGGCGCCGCCCGCCGCTGACACGTCGTTCGCCACGATCCAGTCGCAGCCTTTGCGCGCCAGCTTGGCCTGGGCGTTCGCCAGGACGTCGTCGGTCTCGGCGGCGAAGCCCACCACCAGATGCGGCCGGCGCGGGCCGGGCTGGGACACCGAGGCCAGGATGTCCGGATTGGGAACCAGCGCCAGCGACGGCGGCACACCGCCCGGCTGCTTTTTGATCTTGCCCTCGGCCACCGCCGCCACCCGCCAGTCCGCCACCGCCGCCGCGAACACCGCGACATCGGCGGGCAGGGCGGCCTCGCATTCCGCCAGCATTTCGGCCGCCGTCGCCACATGGCGCACTGCGACCCCTGGAGGGTCGGGCAGCGCCACCGGCCCGCTCACCAGCGTCACCCGCGCCCCCAGCGCGGCGAGCGCCGCCGCGATCGCGTGACCCTGCCGCCCGCTGGAGCGGTTGGCGATATAGCGCACCGGATCGATCGGCTCCTGGGTCGGCCCGCTGGTCACCAGCGCGTGCCGCCCGGCCAACGGCCGCTTCCCGACGAGCAGCGCCTCGATGGCCGCCAGAATCGCCGGGGGCTCGGACAGCCGCCCCGGGCCGTGCTCGTTGCACGCCATCGCGCCTTCGTCCGGCCCGACCACGTGCACGCCCCGCGCGGCCAGCGTCGCGAGGTTGGCCACCGTCGCCGGATGCAGCCACATGCGCACGTTCATTGCGGGAGCGACCAGCACCGGCTTGTCGGTCGCCAGCAGCAGCGTGGACGCCAGGTCGTCGGCAATCCCCGCCGCCATCTTCGCCAGGAGGTTGGCGGTGGCCGGCGCCACCACGACCAGGTCCGCGCTGCGCGAAAGCTGGATGTGGCCCATCTCGCTTTCGTCGGTCAGCGAGAACAGATCGGCGTAGACCTTGCCCTCGGACAACGCCTGCAGCGACAGGGGCGTGACGAACTGGGCGCCGGCCTTGGTCAGCACGCAAGTCACGCAGCAGCCCTGGCCGCGCAGCAGCCGGATCAGTTCCAGCGCCTTGTAGCCAGCGATGCCGCCGGAGACGATCAGCAGGACGCGCCTGCCAGCCAGCGCCAAGCTGTCCCCCCCGGCGGCTGCCGTCACAAACGCCAGCCGGTGTGGATCGCCGCGATGCCGCCGGACAGGTTCCGCACGGTTACCTGCCCGAGCCCGGCCTCCCGCATCATCCCCGCCAGCGTTTCCTGGTCCGGGAAGGTGCGGATGCTCTCGGCCAGGTACTGGTAGCTGTCCTCGTCCTTGGCCACCAGCCGGCCGAGCCGCGGCAGCACCTTGAACGACCAGAGGTCATAGACCGGCGTGAACGCCGCCACCTGCAGGCGGGAGAACTCCAGGCACATGAACCGGCCGCCCGGCTTCAGCACCCGCCGCGCCTCCCGCAGCACGGCCGGCTTGTCGGTGCAGTTGCGCAGGCCGAACGCCATGGACACCCGGTCCACGGAGCGGTCCGGGATCGGCAGCTTCTCGGCATCCGCCACCAGGAAGGACAGGCCGGACACCAGGCCGCGCGCCACCGACCGGTCGCGCCCCACGCGGAGCATGGACTCGTTGATGTCGGACAGCAGCACCGGGCCGCCGCCCCGTGACATCCAGCCGAAGCTGATATCGCCCGTGCCGCCGGCAAGGTCGAGAAGCTGGTGATTGGGCCGCGGGTCCAGCGCCGCGATGAACACCCGCTTCCAGGCCCGGTGGATGCCGAGCGACATCAGGTCGTTCATCAGGTCGTAGCGCGTCGCGACGCTGTCGAACACGTCGCGAACCAGCGAGGCTTTCTCATCGCGCGGCACCTGTCGGAAGCCGAAGTCGATGGTATCGGTCGTTGTTGTGTTGTCGGTCATGGCGGCCAGTGTATAGCGTGTGGTCAGGCATGCCGGAACTCCCCGAAGTGGAGACGGTGATGCGCGGCCCCCAGGCCCGGTTGGAGGGCCGCGCATGCCGGAACTCCCCGAAGTGGAGACGGTGATGCGCGGCCCCCAGGCCCGGTTGGAGGGCAGCGGACCCGTGCGGCGCTCCGGCATCACCATCTCCAGCCGGTTGCAGATGGTCGGTGGTCACCGCTACGGATCGCTAAAGTTGTCTTTTCGATGACCGGCCTTGACAAGCTGACCGATATCTGAACTTCCTGTAATTAAGCAAAGTATTCCAGTATCTGAACAGATGGAAGGCCAGGTGCGTGATGCACGCCGGGCTAAGTGGGACAATGTCCGCGGTGGCCGCGTTGTTGACCGCCTCTTTTGCTGCGGTATCCGCTGCACAAACTTCGGTACCCGCGCCGAATGTCCAAGCGCCGGCTCACGACTGCGTCTTGATTGATACGGACGTCGATATCGACGACGTGATGGCGATCCCGATGGTATTGCGCCATCGCCGCGTCGCGGCTGTGGTGACCACCGAAGGCACGACGACCGCCGCGCTGGGCGGATCGGCACTGGCACGCATGCTTGCCGCGCCGGGCGTGGCGCAACATATCCCCGTCATAGTCGGAGCGTCGGCCACCGCCGATCGCAGCCGCGCCGTGCCAGCCTGGGTGGCGCAGTCGCGCGCGGCGATGGAGCGGCTGAATGGTCTGTTGGCGGTTCCCTTACCGCCGACGGCCGCGGACCGCCCGTTCGAGGAGGATGTCGTCCAAGCGGTCCATAATTGCCGAAGGATAACGATCTTGGCGATAGGGCCGTGGTCGTCTTTCGCCCGTTACGCCCCTCGGATCGCGCACCGGATCAAGGCGGTTGTCGCCCAGGGCCGGCCGTTGCATAGCGAGGCGGAAGGAACCAAGACGACCGCCTTCAACTGCGAATATGATCTGCCGTCGTGCGAAGCCGCGTTTCAGCAAATCCGCCGGTTTCATATCCAGGCGATATGGGTGGACACGCCCTTGAAGGCGACTCCGGCCTATGTCCCGACCCTCGACATGGTCCAGGAACTTCAGCCCGATGGTTTGCCCGGTGCCCTTCGGGCCGTGCTGATGGCTAACCAGGCGATTTGGAACCCCGACCACCTTGATCCGGGGTTCGGTGAATCATTCCTGTGGGACCAGCTCGCGTCCCTTTATATTCTGCATCCGGCTCTGTTCCACAAAGTCGGTGCTCACATGGAACCGGCCGCGCCGCCTGACGAAATCCGGCGCATCTGGACCAGCGATACGAACTCCCACTGACCGGCCTCGGTCTTCCCCACTGCCGCGCCCGGTGGATATCCCGGTCGAATATCGCCAGTGGATATGTAGGCAAAGGTCGGAACCCGTCGCGGCCGAAGCGCTTCGCGCAACCAGCAAATTAGCGACCGGACGCGGGCGAGGGCGCGGCCAAGCGGAAACGCCGCGCCCGTTGCCACGCCACCTGCCGGAAGCCGGCGATGCTTATTGCGGTGTTGTCGGTCATGGCTGGCAGCGTATAGCGTGCGGCCGAGCATGCCGGAGCTCCCCGAAGTCGAGACCGTGATGCGCGGCCTCCAGGCCCGGCTGGATGGCCGCACGATCGTCCACGCGGTGGCGAACCGGCCGGATCTGCGCTGGGCGATGCCGGTGGATCTGGTGCGGCGGCTGACCCGCGCGCGGGTTACCGGATTCCGGCGGCGCGGCAAATACATCCTGATGCGCCTTGCCGGCGGCTGGTCGGTGCTGCTGCATCTCGGCATGTCGGGACGGATGGTGCTGGGGCCGGCGCGGCCGAACCAGCCGGTGCTGCACGAGCACCTGGTGCTGGAAACCGACGATGGCTGGCGGCTCGGCTTCGTCGATCCGCGCCGCTTCGGCTCGGTCGATCTGGTGCGGACCGAGCAGGAGGACCAGCACAGGCTGCTGGCCGGTCTGGGGCCGGAGCCGCTGGAGGCCAGCTTCACCTCCGCGCTGCTCTCGGCGGCGCTGGAAGGCAAGCGCACCTCGATCAAGGCGGCGCTGCTCGATCAGAAGGTGGTCGCCGGGCTCGGCAACATCTACGTGTGCGAGGCGCTGTTCCGCGCCCGGCTGTCGCCGCTGCGCTCGGCCCACACCGTGCCGGGCGCCCGCGCCGCGCGCCTGGTGCCGGCGATCAAGGAAACGCTGCGGGAGGCGATCGCGGCCGGCGGGTCCTCGCTGCGCGACTACGTGCAGCCGGGCGGCGAGCTGGGCTACTTCCAGCACGCATGGAAGGTCTATGGCCGCGAGGGCGAGGCCTGCGAGCGCTGCCCCGGCTTGCCCGACTGTCCCGGCATCAGGCGCATCGTCCAGTCGGCGCGGAGCAGCTTCTATTGTCCCCGCACGCAGCGGTGAGAACGGGGTCGGCCACGGTGGATCAGGGTGGAGAAGTTGTTCCGCTTTATCGACGCCAGATAACGACCAATTTGCCACAGCGGCCGCAATTCTAACGCGCCACGGTTGCGGCGCGCGGTGGTGTTCTTCAGACATTCGCCATATCCCCACCACCCGGATGCTGGACGTCGCGCATGTCGACTCTCCCTGGCGATCTGCCGATCGCGGGCGCTGCAAGCGTCCCGCCAGACGCCAGGACTCTGCCTGATCGACCTGCCCGAACGGCCGGCGGCGCGGCCCCTCAGCCACAAGATGCCGGCGCCAAACCCGACCTCCCGCGCCGTGAGTTCAACGACGCGGCCCGCGCCACCAGGACCATGGCCAACCGGTCCCGCCGTCCGGTCAGCGACGCGGTTTTGCACGCCCCGCAGCGGCTGCGCGCGCTGGTGCGCGGCGACGAGATCTGGCTCGTCGTGCTGGCGGCGTTCGTCGGATGCGGCGCGGGCGTGATGGTCTGGGCGATGACGCAGGCGACGCAGCTCGTGCACCAGGTCCTGTTCGGGATCGGCCCCGGCGAGCGGCTGTCCGCGATGGCGTGGCTGCCACCCTGGCGGACGCTGACCACGCCGTGCCTGGGCGGGCTGGCGCTGGGACTGCTCGGGCTCGGCGTGGCGCGGTGGCGGCCGCGGCGGGCGGTGGACCCGATCGAGGCCAATGCCTTGTATGGCGGACGGATGTCGCTGATGGACAGCCTGATCGTGGTGCTGCAGACGGTGCTGTCCAACGGCGTCGGCGCCTCGGTGGGGCTGGAGGCGGGCTATTCGCAGAGCGGCGCCGCACTGGCCTCCCGGCTCGGGCACGCGTTCCGGCTGCGGCGGACCGACATGCGGCTGATGGTGGGCTGCGGCGCCGCCGCCGCGATCGGAGGCGCCTTCAACGCGCCGCTGACCGGCGCGTTCTACGCCTTCGAGCTGGTGATAGGCACCTACACGCTGGCCAACTTCGCGCCGGTCGCGGCGGCATCGATCGTCGCGGTGGCCGTGGTGCAAGGGCTCGGCGGGGCGCCGTTCGACCTTCAGGTCATCGTGCCCGGGCGGATCGACGCGGTGGACTACATGCCGATCCTGGCGCTCGGCATGGTCTGCGCGCTGATCGGCGTCGCCATCATGCAGGGCGTCACGCTGACCGAGGCGCTGTTCCGCCGCAGCGGCGTCGCCGCCTGGGGGCGGCCGATGATCGGCGGGCTGGCCGTGGGCGGGCTGGCGCTGTGGTCGCCGGCGGTGCTGTCCTCCGGCCATGGCGCGCTGGGCGTGGTGATCGACGCCCCCTACGCGCTGAGCCATCTCGGCATGCTGGTGGGGCTGAAGGCGATTGCCTCGGCGATCTCCATCGGCTCGGGGTTTCGCGGCGGGCTGTTTTTCGCCTCCCTGTTCCTGGGCGCGCTGGTGGGCAAGCTGTTCGCCGGCCTGCTGGCCGTTCTCAGCGCCGCGCACGCCGTCCCGGCGGTGGTCTGCGGCCTGGTGGGCATGAGCGCACTGGCGGTGGCGATCATCGGCGGCCCGCTGACCATGGGCTTCCTGGCGCTGGAGGCGACCGGCAGCCTGCCGATGACCGTGGCGGTGCTGGCGGCCTGCGTGGTGTCCTCGCTGACGGTGCGGCGGACCTTCGGCTACTCCTTCGCCACCTGGCGGTTCCACCTGCGCGGCGAGGCGATCCGCAGCGCCGTGGATATCGGCTGGATGCGCTCCCTGACCGTGGGGCGGATGATGCGCCGGACGCTGCGCACGGTGCGCGCGGATACGCCTCTGGCAGCGTTCCGGCGCGACTTCCCGCTGGGGGCGACGACACAGGTCGTGGTGCTGGACGCGGCCGACCGCTACGCCGGAATCGTGCTGGTCGCCGAGGCCTATGCCGAGGACGCCGAGGACCACAAGGTCGGCGACCTGCTGCATTGCCGGGAGACGGTGCTGCTGGCGCAGATGACGATCAAGGAGGCGGTGGCGATGTTCGAGAACGCCGAGAGCGACGTGCTTGCGGTGGTGGACGGACCGGAGACGCGGCGGGTGATCGGGCTGCTGAAGGAGCAATACGCGCTGCGGCGCTACACCGAGGAGCTGGACGCACGGCGGCGGGAGCTTGCCGGGGAGTAGGGGGCTACCCGCGGGTGGACGCCCCCGTCATCGCGCCAGTTCGGTCTCGATCTGACCGGACAGGCTTTCGGGCGTCGTCGTCGGGGCAAAACGGCCCACCACGTCGCCTTGCCGGTTCACCAGGAACTTGGTGAAATTCCACTTGATCGCGCTGCCGAGCAGCCCGCCCTTCTGGCTCTTGAGGAACGCGAACAGCGGATCAGTCCGTGCGCCGTTGACGTCGATCTTGGCGAACAAGGGGAAGGTCACGCCGTAATTGGTCTCGCAGAACGAGCGTATCTCGGCGTCGCTGCCCGGCTCCTGGTGGGCGAACTGGTCACAGGGGAAGGCGAGGATTTCCAGGCCGCGCGGGTTATACCGGGCGTACAGGCTCTGCAGCGCCTGGTACTGCGGCGTGAAGCCGCACTTGGATGCAACGTTGACGATGAGCAGAACCTTGCCGCGGTAGTCGGCGATGCTTTTGGTCTCGCCCGTGCTCAGGCGTGCTTCGTTGTCGTAGATGGTCACCTTGATACGCTCCGGGTTGGAAGCCGTCCTGGGGCCGAGGTGGGCATTCCGTACCGCATGGCAACCACATCAGTACGCCGTGGCTAGCGAGTTCGAGGTATGAGAACCTTATCGTCCTCGCCCGAGAGCCACGCAAGTATACTGTCGAGACGCGAAACCGCTTCGGTGAACCCACCATGCCATAGCGCCGCCCGATGCATCTGCGCTACCTCGAACGCACCTTCAGTCGCGAGCTTGAAAGGCGGAGTGCCAGCCGGTTGACGGAAGAAATGCCCGTCGGTTTTCAAGGTCCGGCGGACCTCATGCGCCCAGAGATCGTAGCGGGAAGCCATGGGTTCGGTGCATTCGTTCGCGTAGTCCAGGATCATAACGGGCGGCCGAGTTTTCGTGGAGTCGTCCACCCGGTTATGCAGGGCACGGTTTACATGCACATCGCCGAAGCCATAGCCGCCAATAAGGATCGCGTCGGCCTCATAGATATGTCGGACCAAGGCTGCGTGATACGAGTGGAAAGGTTCGACCAAGAGCTGATCCAGCTTGAAGCCACCAGCGATCAGCGTCGTCGTAGGAAACGACTGATAATCAGATCGTTCGTCGGTCGAATAATGGCCTTCAAAGAATTGGCCGGACAAGTCCGGTCTCCATTCTATCTGGTCGCCGAAAGCCCTGTTTAGCGAGTTGTGCACACTACCGTGCAGATGATAGATGAAGCCCCAATTTTGTCGTTGGTGCATCGACATAGTCTCAAAGCTGCCCGTTGGACCGAATCCCGTATATGCATCGGGCCAAGCTGTCAGAGCAACCGTATCGTAGTTCAGGTTATATATTCCGACATCGAAGCCACCACGCAGCCCATCGAGCAATTCTGCGAACTTGCGGGAGGGTTCGGCGTCGCGGTCAAGCTCCTGGCAGAGCCCCCGCATATGTTTGGCGAGCTCGTTTGTCAGGTAAGATAGCTGATCCCTCACGTCCACGGCCGGCCCATATCGCTCCGGATTCGGAAAATCTAGATGACGTGGGGCGTCCCCGTCGCAGGCGGCTTGCCGAAGCGTATTGCCCCACGGTGCCGGCGTCATCCAGTGCGAGAGTGCGACCATCTCTCCCAAAATCTTCTCGAAATTAAGTGATGGATGCAAGAAGTGGGGAGGTAGTGGGTAGGGTTTGCCAGCAGAATAGTAGGTCTTGACCGCTTGCCACAGTTTGTCAAAATAGTTCGGATATCCGTTCTCAATCGCCCAGTGGCGACTCCATGTTTGCATTAATTCATCGAGTGTGGAGACAGACGGCATCTTGCAAGAGCTTGAACTTCCTGCGCCCAGAATGATCAGAAGCTTCCTTGTCATGCCTACCACATTTGAGCGCCAATGAAACTAACCGTAATTCACCATAATCGTCTTCTTGTGGGTGAAGTGCTCCAGCATCGCCTCAAGGCTCGCTTCCTTGCCTAGGCCGGAGCTTTTCACCCCGCCATAGGAAATGTTGGCCTGCACCACGAGGTTCTGGTTGATCTGCACCAACCCCGCCTCCAGCGCGTGCGCCAGCCGCAGGCCGACGCGCAAGTTGTTGGTCCACACCGAGGCGGCAAGTCCGTACTCGCTGTCGTTCGCCTCGCGCAGCACGCTGTCCGCGTCGTCGAACGGCATCACGCAGGCGACCGGGCCGAAGATTTCCTCGCGCAGCAGACGGCTTGAGGGCGGCAAGCCGGTGAAGATGTACGGCTGGATGAACAGCCCTTTCGCCAACGCGGGATCGGTCGGCATCGCGCTGCACGCGCGGCCGGTCGCACCCGGCGTGCGCAGACCCTCATCGATGAAGCCGCGCACTTTGTCCAACTGCGCGCAACTGATGATGCTGCCGATGTCGGTCTTTTCGTCCAGCGGATCGCCCATCACCATCGCGTCCACCTTCGCCGCCAGTGCCTCGACGAAGCGGTCGTGGATCGTCCGTTCGACATAGATGCGGCTCGCCGCGGTGCAGCTTTGGCCCTGGCGGGTGAAGCGCATCGAGGTGATTGCGCCCATCACCGTGCGCTCGAAATCGCAATCGGCGAACACGATCATCGGCGACTTGCCGCCCAGCTCCAGCGTGACCGGAATCAGTTTCGCGGCGGCGGTCTGCGAGACAATGCGCCCGACCTCGACGCTGCCGGTGAACGTGACCTTGCGCACTTTGGGATGTGCGACCAGCGGCCCGCCGCACGCGGGGCCGAAGCCGGACAGCACGTTCAGGCAGCCAGGCGGCAGCACGCGGTTCAGCAGCTCGGCAAGTCGCAGCACCGTCAGCGGCGCTTCCTCCGCCGACTTCACCACCACCGTGTTGCCGGCCACCAGCGCGGGCGCGACCTTCAGCGCCATCAGCAACAACGGCACGTTCCAGGGAATGATCGCGCCGACCACGCCGAGCGGTTCGCGCACGGTCACCGACAGCACGTCGGGCGCGAACGGGACGGACTCGCCCTTCAGCTCGCCGCCCAGCCCGCCGTAAAACGTGAACAGGTCGGCGACCACGCCGGCCTCGACCCGGCTTTCCGTGCGCAGCGCCTTGCCCGTCTCCAGGGTCATCAGCCGAGCCAGTTCCTCGGTGTGCGCAGTCAGCACGGTGCCGCATTGCGCAACGAGCGCGCCGCGCTTGCGAGCGGGCAGGCGGCCCCAATCCTTCTGCGCCGCGGCGGCGTTGGCGACCGCGGTCTCGACGTCCGCGGCGTCGCCTTCGGCAGCGCGGCCAATCTCGTCGCCGGTCGAGGGGTTCACCACGGCGAAGGTCTTGCCGGCCGCCGCCCGGACGGAACGGCCACCGATGAAATGATAGGCGGACAGGGCGCGGGCGAGCGCCCGTTCATCGAGCGTCGGCGCGGACGGGGTGGGTTGGGGGCCTTCGGACATCGTGGTTCCCTGGACGTTTTGGCGACCTAATACCATAGCCAGAGGCGGCTCGGCCGGCATTGAGCCACGAGACGCGGTCACGATGCGCCTCGACGCCGCCCTACTGTCGCGGGGTGGACAAGGCGGCGAAGCGGCGCGGGATCAGCCGTTGCGTGAAAGCCTTGCGGCATCGGCCGGCGTATCACCCAGAGGGTAGCCTCAAAGTTTCGGCCGCGTTTTCTGCGGATTCACGGACATCATTCCATGACCAATGATTCAAAACGTCGGCAGGATTAGGGATCTCCGGTATATCTCTATCGAAATCTAGAAGCCTTTCTCTAAATACCCTGAGCGCCATCACCTGCGATTCATTCAAGCCGGCCTGTCGCCATTCGAAATCAATTAATCGTGAAAACCCAAGATCATCGAATAGCCTACACAATGCCTCTTCAGAAGAAGACACCTCTGGGCCCAATCCACCAAGCCATATTCTTTTTTGGAATTCTTCAGAAGAGAATTCCTCTAACACCTCAAGGATCTTCGAAAGCCAAACATCACCCTCCATGATTAAGGGCTATATCTGTATAACTTTGTGAAATGTGAGCCGGTCGCTCGGAAGTGCTCGAGAGCGGGTTTAGAATCGCATCTATTGCGCCGGGTTCGCCCAACAGCAACGCGACCAGGGCCGAGGCGTCGAGCACCGGCCGTGTCATTCGGCATCCGCTTCACGCTGTCGTTCAGCCAGAAAGTCATCGACCGAGGCGCCCGGCTGGCCCTCGGCAATGCGGCGGCTTGTTGCCTGCGCACGTGCGACGACCTGGTCCAGGGTGCGCAGCACGATGGCGTCGTCCGTGTCCTCGACGAGAACCTCGCCGCCTTGGGCGAGTCCGTGCCGCTTCCGGTCATCCGCGGGCAGGCCCATCCGCCCCTCCGGTGTCACGTTTGCCCTGGCCACTATTTCTCTCCGACGGGAACCAAGCATGGCGGGCAGTCGCTGATCCGCCAGACGCGAACAGAATTTGGCGTGTATCTCACATTAGGGCAAGGCGGTAACGGCATGGCATATTCATCAGCCGATGACGATCGGCTCGACGTTTACCGATTAACGTGGACGTACGGCGCGTAGCGCGTCACCCGCCCGGCGGCGGTCTGCAACCACGCCCCCGGTCTGGACCCGGCGGCAGCCGCCCGGCAAGCTAGCCCCCGCACGATGGAGCGACGGATGAGCGAACCCACCGGTCCCCTGAAGGGCCTGCGCGTCTTCGACCTCACGCGCGTCCTGGCGGGTCCCGCCTGCGTCCAAATGCTGGCCGATCTCGGCGCCGACGTGATCAAGGTCGAGCGCCCCGGCGCCGGCGACGACACCCGCGGTTTCGCTCCGCCCACCATGCCGGGCACGAGCGAAAGCGCCTATTTCGTCGGCGTGAACCGCAACAAGCGGTCCGTCACGCTGGATATCGCCAGGCCGGAAGGGCAGGCGATCGCGCGCCGGCTGATCGCCTCCTGCGACGTGCTGGCGGAGAACTTCAAGGTCGGCACACTGGCGAAATACGGGCTCGGCTACGAGCAACTTCACGCGTCGTTTCCCCGGCTGATCTACTGCTCGATCACCGGCTTCGGCCAGACCGGACCGTATGCGCCGCGGCCGGGCTATGACGGCCTGATCCAGGCGATGGGCGGCATCATGAGCCTGACCGGCGATGCGGACGGCCTGCCGCAGAAGGTGGGCGTGCCGGTCGCCGACATGTTTGCCGGGCTGTATGGCTGCATCGGCATCCTGGCGGCTCTCCACCACCGGGACCAGACCGGGCAGGGGCAGCAGATCGACATCGGCATGCTGGACACGCACGTGGCATGGCTGGCGAACCAGGGCATGAACTACCTCGCAACCGGGGAAAACCCGGTGCGGCTTGGCAACCAGCACCCGAACATCGTGCCGTATCAGGTGTTTGCGACCGAGGACGGCCACATCGTGCTGTCGATCGGCAACGACCCGACGTTCCAACGGTTCTGCGAAAGTTTCGGGCTGGCCGATCTGCCCGCCGATCCGCGCTTCGCCACCAACGCGGCGCGCGTGCAACACCGCCAACTCGTCACCGACACGCTGGCGCCCGTGATGCGGCAGCACAGCACGGCATGGTGGGTGGAGCGGCTGGAGGCGCTCAAGATCGGCTGCGGGCCGATCAACCGGCTATCCGAGGTGTTCGCCGATCCGCACGTCGTGGCGCGCAACATGGTGGTGGAGATGGCGCACGGCTCAGGCGCCACCGTGAAGGTGGTTGCCAACCCGGTGAAGCTATCGGAAACGCCCGCCGACTACCGGCTTCCGCCACCGCTGCTCGGCGAGCACACCGACCAGGTGCTGTCCGAACAGCTCGGGTTCGATGCGGCCACGCTGGCCGGTCTTCGCGCGCAGGGGGTGATCTGATGACGCCTCGGTCCGGGTCGGTCCGCTACGCGCTGCCTGGCGCGTTCCACAGCATGGCGTATGTCGAGTGGGGCGATCCCGCCGCGCCGCCGCTGATCTGCGTGCACGCGCTGACCCGCAACGGGCGGGACTTCGATCTGCTTGCGCAGGGGCTGGCCGACCGGTTCCGCGTGATCTGTCCGGATCTGCCGGGGCGGGGCGCGTCGGACTGGCTGCCCGACGCGGCGCTGTACCAGCCCCCCAGCTACGTCTCGCCCCTGACGCACCTGATCGCGGCGATCGGGCGGGAGGTGATGTGGGTCGGCACCTCGCTCGGCGGGATCGTCGGCATGATCGTGGCGTCGATGCCGGGCCAGCCGATCACCCGGCTGGTGCTGAACGATGTCGGCCCGTTCATCCCGAAAGCGGCGATCGCGCGCATCCGTGGCTACCTGTCTGCGACGGCGCTGCCCGGGTTTGCCGATATCGCCGCCCTGGAGCGCCACCTGCGGCAGGTCCATGCCCCGTTCGGCCCGCTGACCGACGCGCAATGGGCGCATCTGGCTCGCCACTCGGCGCGGACGCTGCCGGACGGGCGGCTGACGCTGCACTACGACCCGAAGATCACGGTGCCGTTCTGCGAGGCCGAGCCGGCCGACGCGGACCTGTGGGCGCTTTGGCCGGCGGTCAGCCGCATCCCGGTGCTGGCGATCCGCGGCGGGTCGAGCGACCTGCTGACGGCGGACACCCTGGCGCGCATGCAGGAGACCGGCGCCCAGGCGCTGGTGGTGCCGGAGGCGGGGCACGCGCCGGCGCTGATGGATGCCGGGCAGATCGCGGCGGTGCGGCGCTTCCTGGCGGACGGGTGACAAGGCGTGACCACATTGGGGCTTGTACGGATTGGCTTTGTTCTCTAGACTCGCTTCCGAATCGGATCAGAGTACGGAGAACTCCCATTGCTTCAGAGGGCGGAAGCCGAGCGGCGCAACCGGCGTCCGGCCGCGGCGACGCGGTGGGAGCGGGGCAACCAGCAGATCAGCCTTGGCGATTGCCTGGCGGAGATCGGCCGGCTGGACGCATCGAGTATCGACGTCTGTGTGACATCGCCGCCCTATAACATTGGCGTTGCGTATAATTTTCATGACGACCGCATGCCGAAGGACGATTATCTGGCGTGGATGGCCAACGTAGGAAAGGAAATCAGCCGCGTCTTGCGCCCGGACGGCTCATTTTTTCTGAATGTTGGCAGCACCAGCGTCGATCCGTGGATCGCGCTTGAAGTCGCCCGTGCCTTCAATGAGTCGTTTACGCTCCAAAACCATATCATCTGGGTAAAGTCGGTGAGCATCGGATCGGATACGTTTGGTCACTTCAAGCCGATATCCAGCAAGCGGTTCCTGAATAACAACTTTGAATCGATCTTCCATTTTTCAAAGTCCGGAGACAATGAAATCGATCGGCTGGCCATAGGGGTGCCGTTCAAGGATAAATCCAATATCTCGCGATGGGGTCATAAACAGGACCGCCGTTGTGGCGGGAATGTCTGGTTTATTCCCTACAAAACAGTCAGATCGCGCTCCCAGAAATTCGACCACCCGTCCGGGTTCCCAGTCGATCTGCCGTTGCGATGCATCCAGATGCACGGGAAAGAAAATGCCGTTGTGCTGGATCCGTTCCTGGGGGCCGGAACGACGCTGGTTGCTGCTGAACGCCTGGGTCTATCCGGCGTTGGCATCGAACTTGACCGCCTCTATGCCGAAACGGCGGTCGCGCGCCTTGAGGCTGAGGTCGCGTCATGCAAAAAGAAAAAATAACCGTGGTCGAGGCGGCGTTTTCGCTTGAAGAAATCGCTGCCGCGCTGAAGCTGACACCCGACGACGTTGTCCAGAAGTTTCGCGATCCCCGGATCACTTCGTGGTTCGCGGAAATTTGGGGCGAGCGTTTGTTTGGCTATAAGAAGCACGCCAATGCCAACCATCCCGGTTCGGATGGGGCCATCGCGCTCGGCAATATGGGCCGCTTCGATATCAGCGTGCGCTGCTTCAATACCAACGGGATCAAGTTTCAAAAGTCGAAGTTCATTGGGTCTGGCAGGAAGGCCACCCAGGACGATCTGATCGACTCCATCGAGAGCGTTGAGCGCTACGTCCTGGTGGATCTGCGCGGGTTTCCGGTGCTGAAGTTCTACCCGATCGACTCGAAGGCGCTTCTGCGGCTTATTCGTCATGGGAAACTTACCACCAGTGGAATTGGCTCGGCCAGGTTTGACCTGTGGGTGAACGAGGTGTTCGACGTGACCACCCAACCAATCGCACTGGGACAGGCTACTGGCGCCCTGGGATAATATGGGAGCAAGCTGATTCACGTCCGAGGGCAGGGGTGAGGGTATGGCCATCCGTTGCCCTGGTGGACAGAATCTCAGCCAGGTCGCCGTTGGACAGCGTTACTGCATTGGCAACCAGGCATGCACTCGCTCTGTTCTTTTGGGTCGCGAACCTTGAAAAAGCCATCGCCCTGCAGGTTGCGGCACAGACCTATCTCCCTCTTCCAGGCATCAAAGAACGCCAGTTGCGATTGAACCAATCTGCCATATTCGAGCCTGATAAGATCGTCCGCGGCGTCGAAATACCGGTCGTCATGGCTCACCGCGATGATGGTCTTTCCGGCCGCCCGCAGCTCGGGCAGCAATTGCCGGTAGTACATGCGACGGAAATCGGGGTCCTGATCTGCAGCCCATTCGTCCAACACCAGCACCGGCTTGTCGTCGAGCAGGCAGACCACCATCGCTAGACGTTTTTTCTGTCCTGTTGACAGATCGAGGTTGGTGAAACGGCCACCTTCATACCGCGTCACATCGGCGATCCCAAAGCGACCAAGCAGCTCGTTCACATGGGCCTCGTCCACCGTCCGATGTCCATAGAGCTGATCGAACAAATGGAAGTCGGTGAAAATCGCGCCGAACAGGTCACCGGACGCGCGAAGCCCCACGGGCACACCATTCAGCAGGATCTGTCCCCGGTCTGGCTGATAGAAGCCGGTCAGCAGCTTCGTGATCGTCGATTTGCCGGAACCATTTCCCCCAATGATAAATGTGATCTGGTTGGCCAGGATTGTGAACGTCAGCGGGCCGACGCCGAAGCCTGGCCGCCCGTCCGCGTCCCGATAGCTGAATGTGACATCCTTGAACGCCACGCTCTCGAAACCGGCAGTCTCTGGCCGCACCGAACCGTTTCGGTCTGCTGCAGGCTTCGCATCCGATGGTTTGAGCCGCCGCTCCAGGTCCGCGATCTCGCCGTAAGCGGCGTTCGAACGGGCGATGTTTCCCACCATTGCCAATATCCCTGTGGGCAACATGACGATCACAGTCGTGGCGACAGCGCCGGCCTTCGCGAGCCCGGGGAACAAGGCGGGCGCCAGCAACCCGGTGATCCCCATCAGAAGGAGCGGGACCGCATTAACGAGTACTTCATTCAGAGCGATGATCGACCCGGCGCCGGCCCTGGCGGTGGTCGCAGCGGCGACCAGCGGAGCGATCTGCTGTTTCTGCAGGTCCACCCCCTTGATCGGCGACAGCTTGATCTCCTTGAAACCTGAAACCAACTGCGCGAGCGCGGAAGAGAGACGCCGCTCGCTCGCGAGTGCCTGCCGGTGTCGCGCCAATAGCAGGCCCTGGCTGAACGCCCATCCAGCCACCAAGATCGCGAGCATGCAGACAAACACCGCGAGCACGGGGCTCGGTGGCAGCGCGAGGACGATGACGACGCCGATCACCCCGTAGGCCGGGTAGATCAGATGAGAGATCAGCTCGACCGCAGCGGCCATGAATGCGGCGCAGCGCGAAAACGAACCGATCAGTTGGGCGAGTCCGATACGCTCGATGACCGAAAGCTCCGTCGCGATCGCGCGCTGCAGAACACCCAGTTGGATCTTCGCATTTGCACGCTGCACATGCTCATTCAGAGTCGCAATAACATGGAACCTGCCGAACGTTGCCGCCGTCAGCGAAACGACAAGAATTGCCGCCAGCAGAAGCGAGTGTCCGACGGTCACCCCACCAAGCGCAGCCTGGGCGAGAATGGCGTTGGTCGCGGCATAGCCCATGCCGATGATGACCACGATGACCGCCAGCCGGCACAATGTTGCTCGGCCGAAAGTGCGGAGAAGACGCCAGAGTTCCATCAGTTCACCAGTGTCCGCTCGCGCACCGGGATGCGCTCGGCGATCGGGGATCGTTCGGCGAAGAGAATCGGTGCCGCAGGGGTCACCATGCGACCGCCCTCCATGATGATCAGCCGGTCGCATAGATCGAAGTACCGATCGTCATGCGTGGCGGCGATGATCGCTTTTCCTGCCAACTTCAAGCCTGGCAGCAGCGTCTTGTAGAAGAGCCTGCGGAACGCGGGATCCTGGTCGGCCGCCCATTCGTCGAACACATAGACCGGCCGGTCTTCCAGGATGGCGATCAGCAGCGCGAGCCGCTTTCGCTGTCCGGTCGAGAGATCGGTCGTGGTGAATGCGCCGT
>Ga0302151_10000218_pt1 | contig 36048 bp, 26 predicted proteins | sample I_Bog_N1_3_FD_192428 | JGI IMG/M metagenome (GOLD analysis project Ga0302151, IMG submission 192428) | Peat permafrost microbial communities from Stordalen Mire near Abisko, Sweden - I_Bog_N1_3 | ecosystem: Environmental > Terrestrial > Soil > Wetlands > Peat | place: Sweden: Abisko, Stordalen...
CGACGGGCGGCTCACGGATGCCAAGGGACGCACGGTGGACTTCAAGAACACGGTGCTGATCATGACGTCGAACCTGGGCGCGGCTCTCCTTACCGGCGACAACCTGAAGACCGAGCACGACTATGACATGGCGCGTGAAAGCGTGATGCGTGTGCTGCGCGAGCACTTCCGTCCGGAGTTCCTCAATCGCGTGGACGATACGGTCATCTTCCACTCGCTGGGGCACACGGAGATGTCGCGGATTCTCGACCTGCGCTTGAACGAAGTGAGCAAGCTGCTTGAAGCCCGGCAGATTTCGCTCGAATTGACTGAGCCTGCGCGGCAACTGATTCTGATTGCCGGATCGGATGCGGCGTATGGTGCGCGGCCGTTGAAGAGGGCGTTGCAGCGCATGGTGCAGGACCCGCTGGCCATCAAGATTCTGAATGGCGAAATCCTGCACGGGGCGCACGTGCGCATCACCGCGGATCGCAACTCGAACCAGTTGCAATTTGAGCCGATGGGCCGCGAAGCAATGGCATAGAATCTGTGGCGTTGTCTTGAAAGGGCTCAACCGCACTGCTGCATCGCAGATTTGAAAGGGCACGACTTTAGTCGTGCCGGAGATCGCTCAAAAATGAGAGATATGGGGCTTCAGCCCCATGCTGCCGCTTTATGGAGCTTTTCGATCAACCTACGGGCCCCGAAATCCGGGGCCTTTTCCTTTGGCGCTACTTACCCAATGCGGACTCGATAGCCGCTGTCACTTCAGTCGAATCCGGTGTCACGTTGGGCTCGAAACGGGCTATCGGGTTGCCGTTGCGATCAAAGAGGAACTTGGTGAAGTTCCACTGGATGTCGCCGCTGAATTTTGGATCGGTGTCCTTGGCGGTGAGGAAGACGTAGAGCGGCGTCTTGTCGTCGCCAAGCACGGAGACCTTGGACATCATGGGGAAGGTGACGTTGTACTTGTTGCTGCAGAACTTCTTGATCTCCGCGTCGGTGCCGGGTTCCTGCTGGGCAAAGTTGTTGGCCGGCACACCAACGATCACCAGTCCCTTGTCCTTGTACTTCTCATAGAGCGCTTCCAGGCCGGCGTACTGCGGCGTGAAGCCGCATTTGCTGGCCACATTCACCAGCAGCACGACCTTGCCGTGATAGGCCTTCAGGCTGGTCGGCTGGCCGTCGATGGTTTTCAGGTTGAAGTCGTAGATGCTCTTCGGTGCGGCAGAAAGGCTGGCACAGGCGACGCACAGCATCAGGATCAGAATCAGTTTGCGCATGGGACCTCCCCCAAGTGGTTCTGTGGCGATGATAGCGGATCGAGATCAGAAAATTGTTACGGAAATGTCACTTGTGATGGCTGTTCAGGAGTTCGTTGACATGCGGCTTTGCTCTGCGTTGCGCAGTGCTTCGTGAATGATCATTTTGAGATAGGTCTGATAGCGCAGTCCACGGTCAGCGGCTTGGACGCGGGCCTTGGCGATGTCGTCGGGGTCGAGGCGGATGGTGGTTGTGGGAGTGGGGGTTGTCTTCTCTTCCGGAAACGGAATGCCTCGTTCGGCAAACAGACGGCGTGCGCCACCATGGCCCAGAGTGCCCGCCTTTGCAGCCTTCTTGAATTCTTCGAACACTAAGTCCTGGTTCTCAAACCACCACTTTGCCTCTTCCGCTTCGGTGGCAAATTTGGGAACCTTCATATCGCTCTTAAAGACCTTTGTCTCTATCATTGCCATCCCGCCCTTTGTTCGAAGTAGAAGATCTTCCATTGCTTGCCTGGTTCGAACGCTGTAACTACCCTCATGCGCTCGCCCCGAAAGGTAATTACAACCCGGAGAATCCGTCCCTCGTTCGTTTCGCCGATATGGGAGCTTCGTTCCTCGCCATCAACCACTTCAAGCCCGATGTCGAGCGGGTCACCGAGGATAATCTCTTCGGCCTCCTCCGGCGCCACATCATGCTCGGCCAGGTGGAGAATGTTCGCATCGTCCCAATCAAACAGCCCGTCGTCCATACCCAATCTTTCCTAGTATCGACAGAAACAGTGTAGCTACATTGTAGCCATTTTGCAACTACTGACGCAATTCCACCAGCGTCGCCCCTTGGCCGCCTTCGTTTTGGGGGGCTTCGGCCAGGGTGGCTACGTGGGGGTGGCCCTTCAGGAATTCACGGACGCCGCGGCGGAGGATGCCGGCGCCGTGGCCGTGAATGATGCGCACACGCGGCAGGCCGGCCAGGAACGCGCGGTCCAGATACTTCTCCAGCTCTCCTGTGGCTTCATCCACGGTACGCCCAATGAGGTTGATCTCCATGCGCATGTCGTCGGTGTTGGCGCTGGTGACTGTGACATGCACATTCTTCTGCTTTCTTGCGGCCGCGAGCGGGTCGGGGCGCTTCTCTGCCGCAGACTCGCCACCAACCGGTGAAGGCGCTGAGAGCTCATCCCGCTTGACGCGCATTTTGATGGGGCCTAGCGCCACTTCAAAAAGATCTTTTTCGATTTCGCGCTGCACGATGGCGACCTTGTTCATGGACTTGATGCGGACCTGGTCGCCGACCGCGATGTGTTTGAGCAGATGCGGCTGGGCATTCGCGTCGTTGACGTCCGCGCCGGTGCGGTGCGCGACGACGGTCTGATTGAAGCTCTCCTGAAACTCGCGGCGCAGGCGCGTCATGCGGCGTTCCGCTTCCTTTGATAATTTTTGCTGCGCTGCGCGGTCTTCAATCGCGCGTACGGTCTCGCGCATCTGAAATTCAAAATCTTTGAGCAGCGAGGCGAGCTTCACCTCAAGTTCGCGGGTGCGGTTGCGTAACTCAACGTCGCCTTCTCGTGCGAGCCTGGCGCGTTCCTGGTTCAACGCGTACTGCTGCTCGCGCGCGTTTTTTTTCTCGATTTGGACAGCGGCAAGCTCGCTATGAAGGCTGTCGAGGAAGCGCGCGATGTCCACCTGCTGCGAGCCCAATCGCTGACGAGCCGCGGCGATGATGCTCGCGTTGAGGCCAAGGCGCTCAGCGGTCTGAATGCCGGCGGATGCGCCAGGGACGCCGAGTCGCAATTGATAGTTGGGCGCGAGGGTCAGTTCGTCTACGCCGGCCGCGGCGTTGAGCACGCCGGGAGTGTTGGCGGCGTAAACCTTGAGCGAGGTGTGGTGCGTGGAGATGAGCGACCATGCGCCCGCGACGAGAAAGTGGCTGGCGATGGCCACAGCAAGCGCGGAGCCTTCTTCTGGATCGGTAGATGAGCCGAGCTCGTCTAGGAGCACGAGAGATCGAGCGCCGGCGAGGCGAGATAGGCGGTCGAGATTGGTGATGTGCGCGGAAAAGGTGGAGAGCGCGGCTTCAATGGATTGCGCGTCGCCGATGTCGGCGAGGAACGCGGTGAAGACGGGGAAGCTGGCGGCGGTGGCGGGGATGGGCAGGCCGGCCTGGGCCATCATGGCCAGCAGCGCCGTGGTCTTGAGGGTAACGGTTTTGCCGCCGGTGTTGGGGCCGCTGATAATGAGCTGGCGCTGCGCGGCGGTGAGTTCAAGCGTGAGCGGGACGATGTGGCCATTGGTTGCGCGCAGGCGTTTTTCCAGCAGCGGATGGCGTGCGCTTTCAAGGCGCAGCAGGTCAGGTGCGATTGTGGGCGCGACGCAATCGAAGTCGCGGGCGAAGCGTGCGCGCGCCTGCAGGCTGTCGACCAGCGCGAGGACGCGCGCGCCATCGACGAGGCTGACTGCGTACGTGCCAACCTGCCGCGTGAGCGCAACAAAGATGCGGTGAATCTCGGCCTGCTCTTCTTCAATCAGGCGCACCAGTTCGTTGTTTTGCTCGATGGTTTCGAGCGGCTCCACGTAGACTGTCTGCCCCGACGAACTGGCCCCGTGGACGACGCCGCTAATGCGGCGCTTGAGCTCGGCGCGGACGGGAATCACGAAGCGGTCGCCGCGGATGGTGATCAGGTCTTCCTGGGTTGCGCCGTCACTGGAAAGTTTACGCAAGGCAGCCCGGAGCGATTCTTCAATCTGCCGCTGTTGCCGCTCCTGCTCGCGGCGAATGCGGTTGAGTTCCGGAGACGCGTTGTCGGCCAGCGTGCCGTCGGGCTGGATGGTGCGCTCAATGGATTCGGCGAGCGGACGCAAGCTTGTGGTCAGCGAAGCGGAGAGCGCGCTCAGGCCGGGGAGTTTGCCGAGGATGCGGGCAGGAGGCGACTGCAGCAGCGATTGCCAGGAGGCTACGTCGTTGGCCAGGCGCGCGACGGCCTGGAGTTCCGTGGCCTCAAGGGCTGCGCCGGGGATTTGCGCTTTTGCGGCGTGCTGCGTCGGGTCGAAGAGGCCGCCGAGCGGGACGGAGATTTGTTCGCTGAGGATGAGGCGGAGTTCGCCGGTGAGGTCATGCTGACGGCGGACCCACGTTTCATCTGTGGACGGAGTGAGATCGAGGATGGCGTGGCGCCCGACAGGCGACGAGGCAAAGCCGGCGACGAGCCCAAGCAAAGGTTCCCACTCGAGAGCGGCATAGTCGGCGTGTTCCACCGGGGACGGGATGGGATCGAGAAGCGGCATGTGCAGGAACTAGTTTATCGGCTTTGAGGAGGGTTTTCTTGGAGTGGATGGCAATCCCAGGTCCTTCGACTCCCTGCGCTTCGCTTCGATGCTCAGAATGGCAGCTTTTTTTCTGGCGCGAGCTTTTGCGGCCCGGCTCAAGCTCAGGGTTTCCAGATGAAGGTGGCCACCGCTCCCGCGGGCAGCGTGGTCACGGCCTTCTTGTCGTGGAAGCCGATGCGGATCACCTGGCTGGCCGTCCCCGCGTTGAGCGCGTACAGCACGATGGCGCCGTTGGGATTCTGGAAGGCCACGTCTTTCATCTGCGTGCCCTCCGGCTCGTTGGAGCCGATGCGCACCGCGCCGGGAAGCAGGAACTTGCTGGCGTGGCCGAGCACATAGTAGTCCAGCTCCGGCTTTACTTTGGGATGATCCGGGTCGGTCAGATCGATGGTGACCAGGCCGCGGCAGGTGTCGCAGCCGCCCACGAACGGGCCGTGGTTCTGGTCGGTGGCGAGCGCCCACAGCACGTAGCCTCGTGACCAGTTGCGCATCACGGCAATCAGCTCGGCGGCCTCGTCGGAGAAGACGTTGCCCTTCTGCCACGCGCCGCCGCTGGACTCGGTGACCCACTGGTCCTTGAGCGGAAACTCCTCGTGATTCTTAGTCATCACAGAGGGATCGCCGCCGTAGTGGTGCCATGCGGTTCCCGCCGCGAGAGCGCCGGCCTTGGGATCTTTGAGGACGGTTTCCGGGTAGTCCGGACGGTCCCAGTTGTGGTCATAGGCCATGACCTTGGGCGTGAGATGGGCGGCAGCCAAAGCGGGCGCGAGAGCCTCGCCGAAGAATTTGGCCTGCTCGTCAGCCAGCATCTGCATGCCGCTGTAGGTGGGCGGGCCGTAGAGCGGCTCATTCTGCACGCTCAGCGCCCACACCGGCACGCCGGCCGCCTGGTAGCCCTGAATGGTCTTGACCAGGTAGCTGGCGAAGGCCGGGAAAGACTCCGGCTTCAGACTGGAGGGCGTTTTGGTTTCAGGATTCGAGCCCAGCATCGAACCGGTGGACTTCATCCAGCCCGGCGGGCTCCAAGGGGTGAGCATGATGTGAATGCCGGGATTGATGGCCAGCGCCTTCTTGAGTTCGGGCAGAATGTACTCCTCGTCGTGCTTGAGCGAGAAGTGATCGAGGTTGGGATCGGTGACGCCGGCGGGCGTGGTGCAGGCCTTGGCGGTCTGCTCGCATAGGTCGTCATAGGAGTAAAAAGTGACCGCGAGATCGGAAGAGCCAATCGGCTGGCGCAGCATCGTGAGGGCAATGCCATCCTTGCGGCCGAAGAGCGTTTTGAGGACCGCGTCATTCTGCCGCGGGGAGAGCTTTTTGGCAAACAGCCATGCCGCCGCGTCAGTGAGCGAAGCGCCAAAGCCGTCGATCTCCTGAAAGCGCCGCGTCTCATCCACAGTGATGAGCGGCGCGGTCTCCGACTCCGCTTTTTTCGTGGAGAGATGCAGATTCTCGCGTTGCGAGAGCGCCTCCAGCAAGTCCGGCGTGGTCTGGTAAACGGCGACGGACTGGGCGGCGGCGGCGGTAGTGGCAAGAGCGGCGAGGGCAAGACAGGCAGGAATGAGAGCAGACCGCAACATGGAGCCTCCTTCAGACGGAAGGAGAATCGTAGTTCATTTCGACGGCTTCTGAAAGGGCCGCCTTGTAGATTAAGCGCGCCCGCCGTCCCGCGAAAAATCCCCGCTCTTGCCGCCCGATTTCGCTTCGAGTTGAATGCTGCGAATCACGATGGATTTGTCCAGCGCCTTGGTCATGTCGTAGACCGTGAGCGCGGCCACGGAAGCAGCGGTCAGCGCCTCCATCTCCACGCCCGTGAGCCCCACGGTGGCCACCGTCGCGGTGATGCGCACGCCACCTTCCACGACGTCCGCCTGCACGTCCACGTGGGTCAGCGCCAGCGGGTGGCACATGGGAATCAGATCGGCGGTGCGCTTGGCGGCCTGGATGCCGGCAAAGCGCGCCACCTCCAGCGGGTTGCCCTTGGGGTTGGCGGGCAACGCGGCGAGGACAGCCGCGGACAGCTCGACGAATGCCGAGGCCGTTGCCGTGCGCCGCGAGGCCTGCTTGGCGCTCACGTCCACCATGGAGGCGTGGCCGGAATCATCGAAATGCGAAAGCTCAGACATAACCTTCCTCATAAAAACCAAAAGCGAGCCTCACGAAGTGAGCAGAATGCGGACGATTGCGCCCGCTTCAAGGCGATGCGCCTGCTCGGGCACCACCAGGAAGCAGTTGGAGCGCGCCAGAGCCGCCAGGTCGCCCGAACCCTGCCACGGAACCAGCTCGACCTCGGGGACCGTTCCGGAAAAGCTGCAATGGGCGGGGAGAAAGCGGGTCAATCCGGGTTTGCCGTGCTTGTCAGAGGCGACGGCCAGCCGCGCCAGCGCAAAGCGCGCGCCGGACGCCGAGCTGCCGCCCAGCGCAGCCAGCACCGGAGTGGCAAACAGAAGAAACGTCACCGCCGATGAAACCGGATTGCCCGGCAGGCCGAAGAACGGAAGTTTCGCGCGACCTGCTCCCGCGTTGCCACGTTTTGCCGGCAACTCCCCAAACACCAGCGGCTTGCCGGGCTGAATGTTGACTCCGGTGAAGTGAAAGCGCGCACCCATCCGCGCCAGGGCCGGTTCCACCAGGTCGAATTTGCCCGCCGAAACGCCGCCGGAGATCAGCAGCAGATCTGCCTGCGCGGCCTGGGCCAGCGCGGCGTCAAGGGCTTCTGCCGTGTCGGCTGCCCTGGGCAAAACCCACGGCTCGCCGCCCGCGACCGCCACCATCGCCGCCAGCATGGGCGCATTCGAGTTGCGAATCTGCCCGGCGGCCGGCTCGGCCTCGACCGGCACAAGCTCGTCGCCGGTGGCCAGGATCGCCACCCGCGGCCGCGCATACACCTCAAGCGTCGCATTACCGCAGGTTGCCGCAAGGGCAATCTGTTGCGACTGAATCCCGCATCCGGCAGCGAGCAGTTGGTCGCCTGCATGCGCCTGAGCGCCACGCGTCACAATGTTTTCACCCACATCGATGCCGCGCGGCGGCGGCAGCCGAACTTTTCCTTCGGCGCTCTCGACATGCTCGATCATCACCACGGCGTCGGCGCCTTCGGGAACCGGCGCGCCGGTCATGATCTCCCAGGCCGCGCCTTTGGGCAGAGGCCCGGCAGGGACGCTTCCGGCGCGGGACAGGCCTGCGAGCTTGAGGAATTTGTGCGCCGAAGCTTCGTGAGCGCGACAGGCAAATCCATCCCGCGTGGAGCGCGTGAAGGGCGGCTGATCCCGGTCGGCGCAGATGCTCTGAGCGAGCACTCGACCCAACGCGCTGCCCAAATCCACCTGCTCCGTCTTGCGGTCAATGCCAACCAGCCGGGCAGCATAGGCGCCCACCAGCGCAGCCGCTTCTTCATAGCTTGGCAGTCTGGCTTTCAGCGGCGCGGAACTCATGGAATGGATTGTAGAGGGTTAACGCCACCCCGGACAGAGGCCCGGAGACAGGAAGGGCGTTCCCGGCAACGGAAACGCCCTTCCACGCTCAGGCAGAGAGCGTATTTATTTCTTCGGCGCCTTGTAGGTGGAGGCAATCTTCTGGCCAGCCGATTGCAGAATGGCCTTCACGTCCCCTGCGTAGGGGCCGTCCGGAGCCAGTTCGATGTACTTCTGGTAGGCTTCCGCGCATCCCGGGGGCAGAACGATCATGTTGGTCTTCGGGTCAACCGTGGCCTTCTGGACGAGCCCCGCGCCCTTAAGGTAATACGGCAGCGCCTGCGTGGGATCGGCCTTGATGGCTTCATCCGCCGCCGCTACCTGGGCATCCGCGTTGTTGGTCTGGAAGTAGATGACCGCTTCGTTCTTCAGGTAGAGGGCGGCCGCTGTCGGATTGACCTTGGCTGCCGCATCGTACGCGGCTGTTGCCTCGGGAACCTTTCCGGCGCGGGCATAGATCTCTCCCAGGCCGCTTTGGGCGGAACCCTGCACGCCGATATTTGGCTTCTTTGACGCAATATCCACTTCGAGCGCCTTCTTGTAGTTGGCTTCCGCCTCGTCGAACTTCTTGAGTCCGATCTGCGCCTGGGCCAAGTCAGCCCACAAAACAGAGGCATCCGCCTTGGCAACGGTGTCCTTGAGCATCATGGTTTCAACGTCGGTGTACTTTGCCGCCTTGATCTCCGTGACCTTGGCTTCGACATCCGCCTTGGTTGCCGATGCGCCGAGATTCTGCAAGGCGGTGGCCTGCGCGGTGTCGGCATCCTTGAAGTCCTGGTTCGCCGTCTTGATGTCGGCGTTCAGATTCTTGATGACCTCGTTGGCCTTCATGGCCTCCGAGTTGTGCTTCTTCAGGTCTTCCAACTGCTTCTTCTGTTCGGGGCTGAGCTTGTCAATATATTCCTTGCGGGACATATCCACATCCTGGTTCACATCCTGCCCCACGACGATTTTGACGTTGTCGATAGAGTCGATCATCTTGTCGGCAGGCGTATCGGGCGCGCGGTAAACAACCATATAGGTGCCTGCGGGCGCTTCGCCCTTGTAGTCGCCGTTGGCGTCGATCTGGAAGGTGAACTTCGCAGAGTGTCCCCCGTCGGTTGAAAGGCTCACTGAGCCGCCGTTGACAGCTGCACCGGTGGGATTGGTCACGTGCCCGTGAATCTTGCCTGTGGGCGCCTGTGCCAGGGCGGGCATGAGAGCAAATGCCAGCAGGCCCAGCCAAAGTGAAAGGTTGCGTTTCATGTTCTTCTCCTTGGGAGCGTCGCGAACCATGGTGCCCGCGAGCTCAAAAAAATCTCTTGTTTTCCGGCCCACGCGCTGGAATGGCCAAAACGGCTACTTCCAGCGGGTGTGACCTTGCGGCCGGATGCGGCAAGCGCCGCTCAAAGCTGTTTCAGCACATGCGGCCCCGGCGGCCGGTTGAGCTCTTGAGGGGAAGATCTCGCGCCCAACACGCGCGCGATCCTTTCCCATTTGCAGGACTCAAGTTAAATCCAATGGTCTACCCAATACAAGGGCGCATGTCACTTTGTGCAAAGAACCACGCACATCAGCCTGCCTGCGCGCCAAATCGAAGGAGTCAAGTCGAAGGTAAGGTTGAGCCTCTCCTCAGGTTGCAATGCCCCCGCGGCCCGACTTTCCCGCCGGTGCGCACGGAGCCGATCTTTCTTTCATGGTAGTGGGATGCTCCTTGGGCGGGTGTGGCCCCGATCACACTCTAGAATGATTGCATGGACCTCACGATTCGCCCCGCCACCCCGGCGGATGTTCCCCTGATTCTCGACTTCATCCGCGCTCTGGCAGCCTACGAGCGCGAGCCGGACGCCGTGTCGGCGACCGAGGAGGGCCTGCTGCGCGACGGCTTTGGCCCCAACCCCTTCTATGCCTGCCTGATCGCCGAGCTCGACGGCCAGCCTGCCGGCTTCGCGCTTTACTTCTTCAACTATTCCACCTGGCTGGGCCGGCCAGGGCTTTATCTCGAAGACATTTTTGTTCCGGTAGAACTGCGCGGCAAGGGCGTGGGCAAGGCCTTGCTGCAGCGCGTAGCCGCTGTGGCCGTGGAAAAGAACTGTCCCCGCCTGCAATGGGAGGTGCTGGACTGGAACACCCCGGCCATCGACTTCTATCGCGCCATGGGGGCCGAATTCCTGGATGAGTGGCGCAACGTGCGCATCTCGGGCGAGGCATTACAACGTCTGGCCGGCGTTGCGAGCGAGGCCCCCAGTGAGAGTTAAGGTGATTGGCGGCGGACTGGCCGGCCCTGAAGCCGCGCTCACCGCCGCGCGCCTCGGCTGCCAGGTGGACCTCTACGAGATGCGGGCCATGGTGGACGGCAAGCCGCGCCTCACGCCCGCCCACCAGACCACCGAATTCGGCGAACTGGTCTGCTCCAACTCGCTCAAGAGCGAGTCGCCCAACACCGCGCCCTGGCTCCTCAAGCAGGAGATGCGCCGCGCCGGCTCAGCCCTTCTGCGCATCGCCGATGAAACCGCCGTACCCGCGGGCCACGCCCTCGCCGTCGATCGTGTCGAGTTCTCGCGTCGCATCGCGGAGGCCATCGCCGCCGAGCCCCACATTCGCGTGTTCCGCGAGGAAGTCACCTCGCTCGACCAAAACGAGAACGGCGCGAAGTGCACCATTTTGGCGACTGGCCCCCTCACCTCCGACGCGCTGAGTGCCAAGATCGAGCGCATCACCGGTTCCGGCCACCTGGCCTTTTACGACTCCATCTCCCCCATCGTCGATGCCGATTCCATTGACATGGACCGCGTCTACATGGCCGCGCGCTGGGACAAAGGCACAGCCGACTACATCAACTGCCCCATGAACCGCGAGGAGTACGAGCGCTTTATCGATGCCCTGCTGGCCGCCGAGGCCGCCGAAGCCAAGGAGTGGGAAAAACTCGATTATTTCGAGGGCTGCCTCCCCATTGAAATCCTCGCCAGCCGCGGCCGCGACACGCTGCGCTTTGGCCCCATGAAGCCGGTTGGCCTGCGCGATCCCCGCACCGGCTTGCGCCCCTGGGCAGTAGTGCAGTTGCGCAAGGAGAACATTCGCGCCGACAGCTACAACCTGGTCGGCTTCCAAAACCATCTGAAATTCGGCGAGCAGGCGCGCGTGCTGCGCATGATTCCCGGCCTTGAAAATGCGCGCTTCCTGCGCTACGGCCAGATCCATCGCAACACCTACATCCAGGCCCCGCTGTTGCTGGACGAAACACTCCGCCTCAAGAAAGCGCCATGGCTCATGTTTGCCGGCCAGCTTTCCGGCGTCGAGGGTTACACGGAGTCCATCGCCACCGGGCTGCTGGCCGGTCTCTACGCCGCCGCGCTGGTTCGTGGCGAGGAACCGATCGCCGCGCCGCGCGCCAGCGCCCTGGGCTCGCTGGTCCACTACATCGCCCACGCCGATCCCAAAGACTTCCAGCCCGCCAACATCACGTTTGATTTGCTGGAGCCGCTTGAAGAAGAGCTGCGCAAGAAGATCCGCGACAAGAAGGAGCGCCACCGACTGGTCTGCGAGCGCGCACTCGCGGCCTTCGATGACTGGTGGGCGAGCCGTGATAGCGGGAAGCCTCTGATTCAGAACTAGCGCTCTCGAACAAGCTCGAATGAGTGATTTTTCGCGTAGAATCGCAGGCAAAGGCTCCCAGAGATTCAATCAGAGGCGGCGGGTCATCCAATGAGCGACGTCCCAAAAACACACGGTTGGCGGTGGTGGCTCCAGTGGTACAAAGCCTCCACTTATCTCTTCATGATGGGAATTGGCGTGGCCAGCCTGGGGTGCCACACACTCTCCCAGCTGCGCCCAAGCTTGCTCCCCAGTCCGTGGGCAACTGTCGCATTCTGCACCTTCATGCTCTCCTTCCTGTGGTGGCTGTGGGTCTCATTTCCAAGTCTCGAATCCGTTCGCGTGGCCCCTTCGCCTCACAGTCGGGAAGCTGGGCCATTGTTCCTCTCACTGACCGTCATCTTTGTTCTTCGCTGGCAGTGGGATCAGAATTGGTCGGTCGCGCTGCTGGGTCCGGCTGCTGCGTTAGCGCTGTGGTTCATGGCTAGCGAGCAGGAAATCAAGCCCTTCGCTGCTGCCGCGGCATGGATATTCGCCGGATTCGCCGCATTTCAGCTACCGTGGCCGAATCCGCAGCGGTTTCTCTTGGTGATGGTTGTTGGAGGGTTGGCGACCGCGCTGCAAGGCGTCTTCGCGTTTTTCAGCTTCTATCGAATCCTGAGGCAGAAACTCGTCGAAGCCTGCTGAGGCCGTCTAGTCTGCGGAACTTCGCACCTGAAAACTGCGTAATATCTCAAGTACGCTGTGCAGTTTCCTGAAAGGCCCACTATGCGCGTCTTCTCTGCTGCCGATGCCGTTTCGCCCGCGATTCAACGCACCAGAGACTTGCTCTTCAGGCCGTTCAAGTGGAGCACCTTTCTGAAGCTCGGCCTGGTCGCCATCCTCACCGAAGGCCTGGGAAGCAACGTCCACACCGGCGGCGGTAACAGCAAGCCCTCCATCCATATTCCCGGCTCGTCTTGGCCCTTCCACTTCGAGCCCTACATGATTGCGATTGCCGTCGCGGCCGTGCTGCTCGCGATGATTCTCGGTCTTTTGATCTCCTACCTGATCACCCGACTGCGCTTTGCCTTCTTCCACTGCCTCATTCACAACACAAGAGAGATTCGGCCCGGCTGGGAGATCTATCGCGAGCAGGCAACGCGCTTTTTCTGGCTCAACGTCGGCGTTGGACTCGGCTTTCTCGCAGTCGTTATGGCCATCGCACTTCCGTTCATCTCGGGGTTTGTGAAGCTTGCTCATGAGACGCATCAGGGCGTCCCGTTCGATTGGGGATTGTTGCTGTCCCTCATCCTGCCGCTGATTCCGATCCTGATTCTGCTCGCACTGGCCGGTGTTTTGTCCGACCTCATCCTGCGCGACTGGATGCTGCCGCATTACGCCCTCGACGATGCCTCCGCCGGCGAAGCGTGGTCTGAAGTGTGGAACAACATCATGGCGGAGAAGAAGCAGTTCCTTGTCTATGTGCTTCTGCGCATCGTGCTGCCCTTCATTGCCTCCATCTGTGTGGTCATGATTCTGGCCATTCCGGGGCTCGCAGTACTCGGCGCAATTGCAGCGCTCGAATACGGCCTGCACTCCGCCTTCGCCGATGCCACCGGTGCGGCGGCAGTTGTCGGCGTTCTGCTTCAGGTCTTCTTCGGCCTGGTCGCCTTCGGCTTCACACTGCTGGCCAGCATCTGCCTCGGAGGCCCATTGAGCACCGGCGTGCGCGAATACGCGCTGGTGTTCTACGGTGGCCGCTACCCGGCGCTCGGCAACATAATGTACCCGCCGCCTCCGCCGCCTCCGGCATTTCAAGGCACGCCCGGAATCGCCTGATCATGTTCAATTGCATGGTGGCTCAGTAGCTCGTATTAGAAAAGAGCTGTCATCCTGAGCGAAAGGGGCCCCAGGCGTCCTTCAGCCCGGGGGTGGTGAGTCGAAGGATCTGTGGTTGCACTTCGGGACTTCTTCCAAGAGGTTTGTGAAGACTCGACGACTGCAAGCTGGGGCCCGCTCGGCGCTCCCGCACTCGCTGTCGTAAAACAGACACCGAACTCCATCGTCTCTGTGTTACGCTTGCCGAAACCGGAGAATCCCCGATGAGAATCTTCTCTGCCGCGCAGGCAGTCTCCCCTGCGATTGAAAGGACGAAGCAGTTCCTTTTTCAGGACTTTGAGATCCGTACGTATCTCAAGCTGGCGGCGGTTGCCTGCATCTCCGAGGGCTTTACGGCAAACATCATCTACGCCACCGGCCACCATTTCGCCACCACGATCGGCCCGGAAGGGCGCCCGCACCTTTCCGACGAAATGATCGCGATCCTGGTGCTTGCCATCGTGGCTTTCCTCGCCCTCGGCGTCATCCTCTTCTACCTGGTCTCCTGCTTCCGTTTCGTCTTTTTTCACTGCCTGCTGCATGAAACCAAGGAAATCCGGCCGGTATGGAACCGCTATCGTCCGCAGGCCATCCGCTACTTCAACGGCGGCCTGATGGTGTGGATTGTGTTCGCTGTCGTTGGCGCGCTCATCGGCCTTCCCTTCCTACCCAGCCTTTACCGCCTCTTTCAATCGTCAAGAAACGGTCTTGAAGTTGACGACGGCAGCTTCTTCGCCCTGTTTCTGCCTATGCTGTTGATCGGGTTCATCGGCAGCGGTCTCGCTTTCGTCATTAACCTTGTGTTGCACGACTTCGTGCTGCCTCACATGGCGCTTGAAAATGCCTCGTTCGGCAATGCCTGGAAGGCGGCGCGGGGCCATATCGCGGCACAAAAAGCTTCGTTCGCAGCCTACTGCTTCCTGCGCCTTCTGCTTCCCGCGGTCACCCTGCTCGGGTTGCTGATCTTCGTCGGAATTCCGCTGGGCATCATCTTCGGCACTCTCACCATGTCGGCCAATGGATTTCTTGAGATGATCGATGACCCAACTCCCCTGGGCATGGTCTTCCACACCGTGTTTCAGATTCTGTTCACGGTGCTTGGCGTCGCCGTTGGCCTGATTGTTGAATTTGGCCTGGGCGGCCCTGTCGCAACCTGGGTGCGCAGCTACGCGCTGCTCTATTACGGCGGCCGCTACAAGGTGCTGGGCGAGCAACTCTCGCACCCGCCCGCTCCCGCCATCGAAGGCACGGCGGAGATCGCCTGAACACAATTCTTTCCCTGAATCAGGAGCGTCTAGATGCGTTGGATTCCAAACCTCGTTCGCTCGCTTGCGCTGACCAGCGTGTGCGCAATCATTGTCCTGGCTCTTCCCGCCTTCGCAGAAGACAAGCCAGGCGACTACCAACTCGAGATGCACGTCAAGATTCCCATGCGCGACGGAGTGCATCTGGACGCGACTGTCTACAAGCCTGAGCCCATGCCCGGCCCGCTGCCGGTAATCTTCATGCTGTCGCCGTACCCCGACGATCCGGAGCACCCCAGCGCCGCCTATTTTGCGCGGCACGGCTACGTCTACGCCTACGTGGACGTGCGCGGACGCGGCGACTCCGAAGGCGTCTTCCATCCGCTGGCGCAGGACGCGCCCGACGGCTACGACGTGGTGGAGTGGTTTGCCAAACAACCCTGGTGCAACGGCAAAGTAGCCATGTTCGGCGGCTCGTACGCGGGCGGGAATCAGTGGCAGGTGGCCAGCCAGCATCCGCCCCACCTGGCCACCATTGCGCCAGTGGCCAGCGTGCGCCCCGGCGTGGACTTCCCCATCTCGGGCAACATCATGAGCCCCTATGAAATGCAATGGCTCTCGCTCACCAGCGGCAAGGTGCTCCATGCCCAGGTCTTCGGCGATTCGACGCTGTGGACCAATGCCGCCAAGCGGCTCTTTCTTGCCAAGGCGCCGTTTAATCAATTTGACCGCTACGCCGGCAACACCACCACCGACTTTCAGCAGTGGGTCACGCACCCCGAAATAGACGACTTCTGGAAGCGGATGGGCCTCACCCATGACCAGGTGGCCGGCGTGAACATCCCCGCTCTGGTCATTACCGGCGCAGTGGATGGCGACCAGCCCGGCACGCTCTCCTACTATCGCGACCACATCGCCTCGACTGACAAGCACGCCCTCGACAATTATTACCTCGTCATCGGCCCATGGGATCATCCCGGAACGCGTGAGCCGAAACAGGACTTCAATGGCCAGCACTACGAAGCAGCCAGCCTGGTGGATGTGCTGCGCCTGCATCGCGAGTGGTACGACTACACCATGAAGTCCGCCGCCAAGCCTGCCTTCCTGAAGAAGCCCGTGGCCTTCTACGTGGCCGGCAAAGGCGCGGAGTGCTGGAAGTATGCCGACTCGCTCGTAGCCGCCACCACCGGCAAGCAGGTCTACTATCTCGATGCGACCGGTGGCGCGGTCAGCGTGTACCACTCCGGCTCGTTGCTGACCACCGCAGACGGCGCAACTGGCGCCAGCTTCGTTTCCGATCCCAACGACCTGAGCGCGGCCGACCCCAAAGATGTGCAGCCTGGCGGCGACCTGCACGGCGACGGGCTCATCTTTCACAGCGCGCCGTTCACCAAGGAGACCGAGATCGACGGCATTCCGGAGTTGCATCTCTGGCTCTCGATCGACGCACCCGACACGGATTTGGGATACGCACTCTATCTGGTTGACGCGGCCGGCAAGACGCGCTATCTCGCCGACGGCGCCATGCGCGCCCGCTATCGCCATTCGCTGGAACACGGCGAGGCCATCCACGAGAACCAGCCCGAGGAGTACGTCCTTCCCGCCGAGTTCTGGTTTGCCCTGCGCGCGCCGGAAGGCTCGCAGTTGCGGCTGATTGTTGGCGCGCTCAACAGTCCTCAGTCGGAGAAAAACTGGAACTCGATGAAGCCGGTGGCCGAGCAGTCCGGAGCCGATGCGCGCGTGGCGCACATCAAGCTGCTGCAATCGCCCGATCGTCCCAGCACTCTCACGCTGCCGCTGGGCGATCCGGCAGCCACATGCACCGCTTCAGCCACCTGGTAGCAGGTGTTCAGGAACCTTTCCGCCGCCGCAGGTGTCCAATAGAAGAGGGACACTTGCTCCGACGGCGGGGGTGGGGACGTGTACCCTGAAGGTGGAGCGTCTTTGATGCATCGGTTTCTCATTCTTGTTTGCTCGGTTGCGCTGCTAACCGCTTGCGCGGCTTCTGCTCCAGGCCAATCCGCTGCCGGCAAGGCTTCCGCTCCGCCCAAATCCTCCGCTCCGCAGTCTGTTACGCACCTCGTGCTTCCGCCCGTGCCCAGGCCCTTGCTGCCCGACTCCTTCGCCGGATGGGTCGCGGCCGATCCGCTGAAGAGGGTGACCGATCCCGCGGAAGCCGACCCGGCCAACACCGCGGCCCTCAAGGAATACGACTTTACCGATGGCGTGCTGGGCAACTACAAGCGCGGCAGCGAGACCCTCAGCCTGCACGCCCTGCGCTTCCACGACGCCAGCGGAGCCTACGGCGCCTATTCCTTCTACCGCCAGACCGGCTGGCCCAGGGAAGAGATCGGCTCCGGCGCCACCTCCAACCACAATCGCGTGCTCTTCTGGCTGGGCAATACCGTGATTGACGCGAACTTCAGCCACATCGGCCCCATGTCCGGCTCGGAGCTTCGCGAGCTCGCCAGCCATCTGCCGGTTCCCGAGGGAAGCGCGGCCCTGCCTCCGCCCATTCTCGCCGACCTGCCGCACGACTCGCTCGACGGGCAGACCACGCACTATGCTGTGGGGCCCACGGGCTATGCCGGCTCGGGCGGCGTGCTGCCGCCGGATCTGGCCGGATTCGATCGTGGTGCTGAAGCCGTCACCGCCAACTACTCGCTGCGCTCCGGAGCGGCGACGCTCACCATCCTCGATTACCCCACGCCGCAGATCGCCCTCGCCCAGGAAGCCCGCATTCGCGATTTCATCAAGGCCGGCAACCAGGCCCAGGCCTGGCCCAAGCCACTCCAGGACTCCGACGCCGCCTCGCTTGAAGTCCGCCGCAGCGGCCCGCTGGTGGCCCTGGTCAGCGGCGACGCCATTCCCGAGGAAAGCCACAAGCTGCTGGCCCAGGTCCACTACGACGCCGACCTGATGTCCATCCCCCAGCCCACCGAGTCAGAGGTTTCAAAGACCGGCAAGCTGCTGATGGGGATCGCGTCCCTGGTCATCATCGGCGCCAGCGCAGCCATTCTGCTGGGGTTCTTCCTGGGCGGCGGCCGGGCGCTCTATCGCCTGGCGCGCGGCAAGCCGGTCTCGTCCATGTATGAGACGGAGTTCACCAGCCTCAACCTGAGGGATTAGGGCCTGTCATCCTGACCGGCCCGACCTGAACCAAACCGATTACGAGCAATCCAAAGTCCGTATCCCAGAGGCGCTTGCCTGTCGAAAACCTGTGGAAAACAGGTCATAAACCCTATGAAACACCCTGAAAAGACGGGAGCAATCCGGAACCAAAAGGCGAACACACGTCGAAGACAACGCCCATACCTTTCCCGGAGATTAATTTCTAAGCTATTGATTCAAAATGCTTTATTTCGCCCCAGATTTCCCCTTGACACTCCCTTCCCCCGCCCCTACTATGCAGCCAGAAAGTTCTGATGGTTTTGCCTCCGTTGGAACTATTCTCCCTGAGGAGAGAGCTGCCCTGTTGCCGGGCGGCTCTTTCCGTTTCTAAAGGGGTTACGCCGCAATCGCATTCGAATGGGTCATTAGGTCGCCGGAACCGGGTCGCTCCACTGCTTGCCGCAGGCCTCGCAAAGCCATGAATTGGTCGGCTCGGCGCTCTCCAGGACCGGGTCTTCCGTGCCACACTGTGGACATTTCGGCGGGATAAACTCCGGCACATCGGTGTTGAACCACTCGACGATCTCCCTGGGAATCGGCTGGCGGGCAATCTCGATCGCCTCTTCCAGTTGATCGGCCGCAACCAGCAAGCGCGGTCCCAGAGCTTCCACCACATACCGGCCCGGCGCTTCCAGCCAACTGTCGATGCCGGCTCGGCGCAGCGCCTCGCGTAGCATCGCAGCCTGGTCCTGGTCGTCGCAGTCGCAGAGCGTTGTCTTCCATGTGTAGTCGCGCGGACCGTCGGTCTCTTCGCCGGGGTCCGGATCCCTTTGGCCGCCCGCATTGGCGTCCGGGTCCACTTCGCTCTCAAAGTGCGAGGGCTCGACCTCGATTGGCGGTGCGGGCCGTTCAGGCCTCTTCGGCGGAGCGGCCGGATCAGGCAGCCCGCGGTTCCGCATCTCGTTGCGCAGCACCTCCTGCGCTGCCTGGGTCAGGTCTTTGAAATCAGCTGCAAGGTTCTCAAGCTCTCCGTCGAACATCTCGCGATAGTGCGCTGTGAGCCGTTGCCACTCATCGGATGGGTTTTCGAACATGGGCAGCAGTATAACTGTTTGGCGGCAGAGCACCTCGGCTTGCGAAAAAATGTCTGGAATGGAGCGAACTCCGGAAGGAGTCGGGGCAGGAGTTCAACAGGCTGCGGAAAAACTCGCTCCTGTCCCTTGCCGCGCCGCTGATTTGAAAGGGCACGACTTCAGTCGTGCCATAAACACCATAGAATCAACATGGGCTTCAGCCCCAGAGGGATGTTTTTCGTAAAAATCGGGATGGAAACAGGGGTTATTTCGCAGCCCGTGAAGCCCGACTCATTTTGTTGGTTTTATCGGCACGACTGAAGTCGTGCCCTTTCAAAGCTTGAGGCCGAAATTGAGTTTTCCGCGGCCTGGAAGACGCCGCTTGCGGCCAGACTTTACCTTCCGCGAGCGCAACGATACAATCGTGAGAGCATCTGGCCGAAGTAGCTCAGTTGGTAGAGCAGCTGATTCGTAATCAGCAGGTCGTCGGTTCGACTCCGATCTTCGGCTCCACTCCCTCCAGCGCCCCGCCGTACCCCCAAAGCCAATCACACGGTTTCACCCTCGTACATTCCGGATTTGTATGGGTTTGCTGCGTTTTCCACAGGCCGTGACCCCTCCCAACCCCATTCGTACCAAGTCAGGTACCCCTTATCCACGTATTTTTTCATTGCGGAGGTAGTTCCTGTCCGCTTATCCACGCATACTCTTGTCATAATCTTGAGCAAGAGCGGTTCCTCCGTAACTGTTCCGGAAGTCCGTAATCTGGGTTCTGAAGACCGAATCCAGGGACAGAGTTCAGAACACGAGTTCAACCCCGAGGCCGTGGGAGCACTCAAGAGTGACCAGCTATAGCCGTCAGGACGTGTTGCGCATCTTCCAGATCAGTTCCCACCAGTTGCAGGGGTGGGAGCGAGCCGGACTGATCCCTCAACAGCAGACTTACACCTTCCAGGAACTGGGCCAGTTGCGGACTCTGCGCGCCCTGCGCGAGGAAGATGTTCCCGCCGCCTCCATTCGCCACTCCATTGTGGCCATGAAGGCCGTCAGCGGCATGACCAATCCCCTGCTTGAGGCCTGCCTGGTGCGCACCGGCACGCGCCTCGCTTTCCGCCACATGGGCTCCATGTTCGACCCCATCCGCCGCCAGTTGCTCTTCGACTTTGAGCGACTGGAGCGAACGGACCGTCCCACCGCCGTCTCTGAGCCGGCCGCGCTGTTGCGCCGTTCCGGGTCCGCAACGGCCGGCAGCGTGCAGGGCCGCTTCCTGGCCGCCGTGCAGGCCGAGGAGGCCGGCGAGAAACAGCGCGCCATCGCTCTCTACGAGGAGATCATCGAGATCGACCCGCAGTATGCGGCCGCCTACATCAACCTGGGCACCATCAACTTTCACCTGCGCCAGTTTGCCCGCGCCGAGGAGCTCTACCGCCGCGCCACCGAGGCCGACTCCGGCTACGTGCTGGCCTTCTTCGATCTGGGCAACGTGCTCGACGAGCTTGAGCGCCTTGGTGAGTCCATCGCCGCCTACCACCGCGCCGTGGCCCTCGCGCCCCGCTACGCGGACGCCCACTACAACCTGGCCCTGGCCTACGAACGCACCGGCGAGCGCCGCCTGGCCCTGCGCCACTGGCAGGCCTACGTCAGGCTCGACAACAGCGGCCCCTGGGCCGACCACGCCCACGGCCAGATCCGCAAACTGCTCAGCCGGGAAAATCTGGCCATCGCCTGGCGCGCCAAAGGGTTCATCCCGCCCCGCAAGGGCCTGGCCGCATTGCAACTGGTCAACAGCACGCAGCCGGGCCTGAAGGGTTAAAAATTAACCCCATCAAGGTTAAATTTTTAACCCAAAGCGGAAATCCACTCCATTCGCCATCGGAGTTGCTTGCCGCGATAAGGCCTTCACTTTCAATGTGTTGCGATTTTTTCTCAACACTCGCCGGAGTTTGGCACGCGGGATGCATATAGTCATGGCGTTGGAAGCAATCAAAAATTCCCTTAGGAGATCAACACCATGGCAATCACCAAGAAGTCCCTCTTGAGCAGCAGCCCGGCCCCCAAGTCCACCGCCAGCTTGCTGGCCAACACAAAGATGGCCAACGATAAGGTGACTGCCAGCAAGGCAGTCGTAGCCAAGGGCGTCAGCCTGGCCAAGGGCGTCAGCCTGGCCAAGGGCGTCAGCCTCGCCAAGGGCGTCAGCCTGGCAAAGGGCGTCAGCCTCGCCAAGGGCGTCAGCCTCGCCAAGGGCGTCAGCCTGGCCAAGGGCGTCAGCCTGGCCAAGGGCGTCAGCCTGGCCAAGGGCGTCAGCCTGGCCAAGGGCGTCAGCCTGGCAAAGGGCGTCAGCCTGGCAAAGGGCGTCAGCCTGGCCAAGGGCGTCAGCCTGGCCAAGGGCGTCAGCCTGGCAAAGGGCGTCAGCCTGGCCAAGGGCGTTACGCTGGCGAAGGGCATCCGCTAGGCGAATACCTTCGGCCGAGAGTTGGCTCGCAAAGCCGATCTCCGCAGCAGCAGTTGAGTTTGAAAAGTCCCTCCCTGAGAAGTGCGCGGCAGCCGGAACACCGGCTGCCGTTTTCATTTTCAACCCCCATCTTCCTTTGCCGGATTGAGCGCGCCTGGGAGCATGTGCGAGCCCAGGCGCCCGCTTTTGCTCGACGCGTTCGCCGGAAAGGCCGCCCTTCCCTGACCTACTCAAATACGGGGCCATACTCCCATTTGGGACGCGGTCGAACCCAAAATCGGGGAACCGGAACCGCGAAAGCAACTTCTTTAGGATTCCCGTGTCTAACCAATTGGAGAAATCCGTGCGGCGTACCGGGAACCACCCCGGACACAGCGACGATTGCGCACTCGTATCGGATCTCCTTGAAGTCTCTTCCTGCCGCTCTCTGCAACAGACGCATGCGCCCTTGGCCATGAATTGCATCGAACAAAGCAAGCAACGGCGTTGGTGTGTCTGCAATGTCAACAACTTATTTTCCCCCGAGGATGGCGAAGATGATCAAACTTGAAATTTCGCGCCGTATGCAGTACCGGGCTTGCGGGCTCGTCGCAGCCTGCACCATGCTGGTTGCATCGCTTGGCGCTCAGTCAGTGTCACCCCGCATACCCGCCGATATCGGCAATGCGCAATACCCCATCGCAGGCACGCTCAACCCGCGGGCTCAGCCGCAATTCGATGCCGGCCGCCTCGCCTCGAACACCCGCCTCAATGGAATCACCCTTGTCTTCAACCGGACCGCCGCGCAGGAAGCCGCCCTGAAGACGCTGATCGCCGCGCAGCAGAATCCCTCTTCGCCGAACTACCATCAGTGGCTCACGCCCGACCAGTTTGCCGTCCGCTTCGGCATGGCCGAGTCCGACCTGAGCGAGGTGCAAAGCTGGCTGCAGCAGCAGGGCTTCTCCATCGATTCGGTGGCCCGCAGTCAGAACGCCATCCACTTCTCCGGCACATCCGGCCAGGTGGAACGGGCTTTCCAGACCGAGATGCACACCTACAAGGTGAACGGCGTCTCGCATTTTGCGCCGTCCAAAGCGCTCAGCCTGCCCCCGGCCTTTGCCTCCGCCGTTCTGAGCATCCAGAACCTCGATGACTTCCGCCCGCGGCCGCACGTTGTGTTCAAAAAGAACGCGCGCATCCGGCCGTCGTTCACTGGCGCGGGCAGCACCGACGCCGGCAACGAGACCATCTTCTTCGCTCCCCCTGACATCGTCACTGCCTACGACATCATGCCGGTCACCAAGTCCGGATTCAACGGCGCAGGTCAGTCCATCACCCTCGTCGGCCAATCGGCGATCGTGGTGAGCGACATTGAGGCCTTCCAGAGCGCGTCCGGTCTCACCGTCAAGGATCCCAATCAGTACCTGGTCCCGAGCTCGGGCGCCGCCGCCCTCTCCGATGGGGATGAAGCCGAGTCCGATCTCGATATCGAGTGGTCGGGCGCCATCGCCACCGGCGCCACCATCAACTTCGTCTACGCGGGCAACAACCCCACCTACGGCGCATTCGACGCGATTCAATACGCCATTGACCAGAACATCGGCACCATCATCAGTTCCAGCTACGGCACCTGCGAAACCGCCCTGGCCGGGTTTACGCTCGAATCCAGCCTGGAGCAGGCCGCAACCCAGGGCCAGACCGTGATGTCCGCCGCGGGCGACGACGGTTCCACCGACTGCTCCGGCATTACCGGCATCTCCGGCACTGACCAGACAGCGCTGGCAGTGGATTACCCCGCCAGCAGCCAGTACGTCACCGGCATGGGCGGCACTGAAGTCTCTTCAACCGCCGACAACGGCGACTACCTCATCGTCGGCGACGGCTACTGGGAGGCCAACAACGGCGCCAGCGACATCGTCAGCTCCGTCCAGCAATACATTCCGGAGATCGCCTGGAACGACGACGCACTCAGCGTGAGCTATGGCAACGGCCTGGCCTCCGGTGGCGGCGGAGCCAGCGCGCTCTTCTCCAAGCCAACCTGGCAGACCGGCGTGCCCGGCATTCCCTCCGACGGCAAGCGCGACGTGCCCGATCTGGCCCTCTACGCCTCGCCCTTTAACCCCGGCTACCTGTTCTGCAGCAGCGACAGCGGCTCGAACGGCCCCTGGCAGTCGAACCAGCAAAGCAGTTGCACTGCCGGCTTTGAAGACTCCGCCAGCGGCGATCTGACCGCTGCCGGCGGCACCAGCTTCGACGCGCCCATCTTCAGTGGCATGTTGGCGCTGCTCAGCCAGAAGGCGGGCTACGGCGTTGGACAGGGCGAAGGCCCGATCAACAAGACGCTCTACTCCCTGGCCTCGAACGCCGCCACCTACCTCTCAGCCTTCCACGACATCACCAGCGGCAACAACGACTGCCTGGGCGGCTCAAGCCTTTGCAGCGGTGACCCTGGCTTCTCCGCCGGTGTGGGCTATGACCAGGCCACCGGCCTCGGATCGGTTGACCTTGCCAACCTGGCCGCAGTCTGGCCTGCGAATACGGACGTCATCACGCCCGCGCTGACCGCCAGCACCACCACCATCACCGCATCGAACTCGAGTCTGCTGGTCGGCGTCAGTGACAACTTCACCATCGCGGTTACCGCGGCCTCGGGAACTCCCACCGGCTCGGTCACCATCACCGTGGACGACAATGCGCCGATCACAGAAACCCTCACGTCAAATGGAACCTACGTTTACCAAACCTCCTTCTCTACCGCGGACACGCATACCGTTTTCGCTGCCTATGTGGCCAACTCCACCTATGCGGCCTCCACAGCCAGCGCTTCCGTAAGCGTCGGCGTCAACAGCTCGGGTAGCGGGTCCATCTCCTTCAAACCTGCGCCAAGCCCATCCACTCTCACAGTCGCCCAGGGCAGCTCGGGCGTTGAAACTCTCAGCATCACCCCGGCTGGCGGCTACACCGGCACCGTCGATCTGAGTATTGACGCGGGTTCGGCTGACACCACACTGCAAAACCTGTGCTGGCAATACACAAGCACAGATAGCGCCGGTAACGGCATCGTGCAGATTGCCAGCACCACGGCTGTGTCAACCCAACTGACCTTCTACACCAGCGGCTCATACTGCGCGTCGGCAGGCGCCATGCGCAACAGGACCATTCACTCGCTGCGCAAGGCGAACACGGCCGCAAATACCGGCGGAAATCCAGCGCCGCTCGGTGTGGCCTTTGCCGGATTGCTGCTCGCGGGCTTCCTCGGCCGCCGTTCCCGCAAGCTGCGCGGCCTGGCTGCTCTCATCGTTCTTGGAGCAATGGGCCTGGCGCTCTCCGCCTGCGGTAACAACAACAGCATCTCGACCACCGTTTCCGATCCGCCCAAGGGAACCTACACCATCACAGTGACCGGTCAGGACTCGGCGACAGCCACCATTACCGCAACCTCCACCTTCACCTTCGTGATCGACTAAGCAGCCCTCCCTCAACCAAGGGGCGAACACCACAACGGTGTTCGCCCCTTTTCTTTCCTGCCGCAGGCGCTCCGCCGGAGGCGGTTCGGAAGGAACAGGGGCCGGGGTACCCGCAAAGTGGGTCGAGGCCCATCAACGCCAACGCGCACCAGGCACGGCTTTAGAGCGGTTTCAGGATAGGTATACCCTATCTGCACTACTGCGAGGTCGCCGCTCCTTGGGGTCGCGTCGACTTGAGTGTATTCCCTTTGGGTACGGCAATCCTGAAACCGCTTTAGCCGCGGGCCTTCTGCAAGCGGCACGACTTATCCCCCAAAATTGTTCGGCCGCCTTGAGCGCGCTGTGTATCAGGACCTGACTTCAGTCGGGCCGAAAAACCCACCCAAACGAATTTCGAAATCGCGTACGCGGCGAAGCCGCGCCCCTGCCCCGCTCTCCGCTGCCCCGAACCCCATGCGAGCCTCCCGCGAGCGTCTGCTCCATGCAATGGTGCGAGCGAAAAGCGAGCGTCTGCTCCATGCAATGGTGCGAGCGAAAAGCGAGCGTCTGCTCCATGCAATGGTGCGAGCCTCACGCGAGCGTCTGCTCCATGCAATGGTGCGAGCGAAAAGCGAGCGTCTGCTCCATGCAATGGTGCGAGCCTCACGCGAGCGTCTGCTCCATGCAATGGTGCGAGCGAAAAGCGAGCGTCTGCTCCATGCAATGGTGCGAGCCTCCCGCGAGCGTCTGCTCCATGCAATGGTGCGAGCGAAAAGCGAGCGTCTGCTCCATGCAATGGTTCTCACTCCGCTGTCGCCAAGCGACCACCACATCCTCCATTTGATACACTCGCAATCCGGAGGCACCTTTTTTGGCCCACGCAACGCATACCGGCTCGCCGCTTACGCGGCTCTCTGAAGAAGAGAAACTTTTCTACTCCACTGTGCGGCAGTTTGCCGAAGAAAAGATCGGGCCGCACGTGGGCGCGATGGACGAGGCGCAGCAGTTCGCCCCCGGCCTGGTGAAGCAGCTCTTTGGACTCGGCCTGATGGGCATTGAGGTGCCTGAGGATCTGGGCGGCGCGGGCGGCAGCTTCTTTGACGCAGTCCTGGCCATTGAAGCCATTTCAACCGTGGATCCGGCCGTCGCCGTGCTGGTGGACGTACACAATACGCTGGTCGTCAACGCGCTGCGCCGCTGGGCCACCGAGGAGCAGAAGAAACACTGGCTGCCGAAGCTGGCCACTGACACGGTAGGCGCGTACGCACTGAGCGAGGCCGGTTCCGGTTCGGATGCGTTTGCCCTGCAAACCCGCGCAGAGGCGGCGCCCGGCGGCTATCGACTGAACGGCCGCAAGCTCTGGATTTCGAATGCGCGCGAAGCAGGGCTGTTCATTGTCTTCGCCACGCTTGATCCTGCCGCGGGCTACAAAGGCATCACGGCGTTTCTCGTCGAAAAGGGCACGCCTGGATTTACGGTAGGCCGCAAGGAAGACAAGCTCGGCATCCGCGCCAGCAGCACCTGCGAACTGATCTTCGACAACTGCGAAATTCCGGAAGAGACTTTGCTGGGCGAGCCCGGCAAGGGCTACAAGATCGCGATTGAGACATTGAATGAAGGCCGCATCGGCATTGGCGCGCAGATGCTGGGCCTGGCCGAAGGCGCATGGGGCCATGCCGCTCAATATTCCAAAGCCCGCCGCCAGTTCGGCCGTCCCATCGCTGAATTTCAGGGTGTGCAATTCACGCTGGCGCAGATGGCCACGGAGATTGAAGCGGTGAAGCTGATGGTCTACAACGCCGCGCGCCTGAAGGACGCCGGCCAGTCGTACGTGCTGGAAGCAGCCATGACCAAGCTCTTCGCCTCGCAGGTAGCCGAGCGCGTAGCCAGCCAAAGCGTAGAAGTCTTCGGCGGCAACGGCTTCGTCCGCGATTACCCCATTGAGAAGTATTATCGCGATGCGAAGGTTGGCAAAATCTACGAAGGCACCTCGAACATGCAGTTGATGACGATTGCGAAGCAAGTGCTGTAAGAACAGGAAATAGGGATTAGGGATTAGGGATTAATTGTCAGTCGCCGGTTTGAGCTGGGTGCCCCATCCATTCCGCTCATTTCTGCGGAATGGGTGGGAAGTATGAGGCCCGTCCTATACTACCGCAGCTACCATCCGCACATGCGCCGGCCGCGTGCGGCAGCATCCGCCCACAATCTGCGCGCCGGCGGCAAACCACTGCGCCGCCTGCGCGCCATAGCTCTCCGGATCGCCGTTGCCCGTCCAGCAGCGCGCCTCCGCATCCCATCCCTCACCTGAGTTGGGATACACAACAATGGGCTTGTCGGAAGCCGCGCGCAGCTCCGCAATCAGCGCGGGTATCAACGCAGGCTGCGTGCAGTTCACGCCTAGGGCAATGGTCTGCGGAAACCGCGCAACCGCCGCCGCGCATTCCCGCAGCAATTCACCATGCGCTACATGCGTAGCATCCTTGCACGTAAAGCAGAACCACGCCGCCAGTTCCGGAAACGACCCCAGCGCCTCGCCAATCGCCAGCGCTTCTTCCAGCGAAGGCAGTGTTTCAAAAGCCGCCAGGTCAGGTCTCTGCGCGCCTTCGGCATTCGCAAACACCTGAATCCGCGCACGATGAAACGCGACCAGTTCATCAAATCCAACTTCGTAGTTCCCGTGGTATTCCGCGCCGTTATGCAGCGCCGCGCCGTACGGACCGAGCGAAGCAGCCACCACCACGCGCCGCGCGGGAAACTCCGCCGCCGCCGCCCGCGCCAATGCGACCGACTTGAGCAGCGCCGCGTCAGCACGCTCCGGCGCGAACCCGAACTCCGCATAGCCCATGCGCGAAACCTGATAGCTCGCGGTCAAAATGCAATCCGCGCCCGCCTCAATGTAGGCGCGATGCACCGCGACCACTTTCTCCGGCGCGTCCTCCAGCACATGGGCCGACCACAGCGTCCCATTGATGTCCGCGCCCTGGTACTCAAGCTCCGACGCCATGCCGCCGTCGAGGACGCGCACGCCGCGCAGGATGGAGATCCGCCGATCGGCTTTTTTTGTCATCGATGATTTCCGCCCTGGAGACGAGCTCTTAGCCTCTAGCTTCGACCTTCGAGCCACCAACCTCTTCGCTAAAACCGAAAAGCCCATTGCCACAATGCACAAGCTAAGAGCTAGAAGCTAACGGCTAGAAGCTGCTTTTACAGCTTCTGCGTCCTCTGCACCGCTCTTACGCCGGCCACGCGCCTGAGGCCCAGCACCATGCGGTTCAGGTGGTGCATGTCTTCCGCCTCCACCACAAACTCCACAATGGCTTCATCGTTCTCGCTGCGCCGCGTCTCCACCGCGCGGATGTTGGTGTTGTTGTCGGAGATCAACGCTGTCATCTCTTTCAACATGCCGGCGCGGTCGTCGCAGATGATCGTAATCTTTACCGGATACCGCTGCGGCCGTCCAGTGGCCTGATCGCCCACGCGGCCCCACTCCACCGCGATGCGCCTGTCACTCTCGTACAGCAAATTCTGCACGTTGGGACAACTGCGCGCATGCACCGCGACGCCCTTGCCGCGCGTGACGTACCCGATAATCTCTTCCCCGCGAATCGGATTACAACAGCGCGCCCGATACACCAGCAAGTCGTTCTGCCCCTCCACCTGCAGCGAGTCGGAGCCGGTCAAATGCAGTTTGCGCACCGCATCGGACATCCCCGCGTCGCCCGGCTTGGTCTCCGGAACGCCCTCGGCATCGCCCGCGCTATCAAAGCCCGGCGCCAGCTTGTTGAGCACCTGGTGCGCGGAGTGCTTGCCCTGGCCCAGCGTCGCCAGCAGATCGGCCGCCGTGGCCACGCCATATTCATTGGCAATGCGGCCCAGGTCCTGGTCGCTGATCTGGCTCATCGGGACCTTGAACTTCCTGGCCTCGCGCTCCAGCAGCTTGCGCCCGATTTCGACAGCTCTGGCCCGCTGGTCTTCATTGAGCCAATGCTTGATTTTGTTGCGCGCTCGCGGACTCTTGACAAACGTGAGCCAGTCGCGGCTCGGCTTGTGGTCCTTCTGCGTGACGATCTCGACAATGTCGCCGGTGCGCAGCTTCGACCGCAAGGGCACCATGCGGCCATTCACTTTGGCGCCCACGCAGGTGTGGCCCACCTCGGTGTGAATGGTGTACGCAAAATCCACCGGCGTCGCGTCCGCCGGCACCACCACAACCTTCCCCTTCGGCGTGAAGGTGTAGACCTCGTCGGGATAGAGGTCCATCTTCAGGCTGGACAGGAATTCGTTGGGGTCGGTCATCTCCTTCTGCCACTCGACCAGTTGCCGAATCCAGTTCAGCCGCTCTTCGTCGCGCGCCGTCACCACCGAGCCAACGGCCTTGTACTTCCAGTGCGCCGCAATGCCTTCTTCCGCGATGCGGTGCATCTCTTCGGTCCTGATCTGCACCTCGAACTGGTGGCCGCCGTCGCCCATCACCGTGGTGTGCAGCGATTGGTAACGGTTGGCGCGCGGAATCGCGATAAAGTCCTTGATGCGCCCCGGCACCGGCCGCCACAGCCCGTGGATCAGCCCGATCACGGCGTAGCACGCCCCCACGTCCTGGGTAATCACGCGCACGGCCAGCAGGTCGTACACCTGATCGAATGAAACTTTCGACCGCTCAATCTTCTGATGGATGGAGTAGAGCCGCTTGATGCGCCACTCCACGCGTGCGTCGATATTGTTCTCGCGCAACTGCTCCACCAGCGTGTCTTCCACGGTGCGCAAAAACTGCTCGCCCTCCACGCGCCGCGACTCAACCTGCGCCGCCAGTTGCTCGTAGCTCACCGGGTCGGTATAGCGGAAGGCCAGATCCTCAAGCTCGCCGCGCACCTTGCCCATGCCCAGCCGGTGCGCCAGCGGAGCGTAAATCTCCTGCGTCTCGCGGGCAATCGCCTCCTGGCGATCGGGCTTCAGGTGCTCCAGGGTACGCATGTTGTGCAGCCGGTCGGCCAGTTTGATCAGCACCACGCGCACGTCGGACACCATGGCCAGCAGCATCTTGCGCACGTTCTCTGCCTGGCGGTCTTCGCGGTTGGCAAACTGGATCTTGTCGATCTTGGTCACGCCCTCGACAATGTGCGCGACCTGGTCGCCAAACTGGGCTTCAATCTCCTCGTTGGTGGCCGGCGTGTCTTCCACGGCGTCATGCAGCAGGCCGGCGGCAATGGCCGTCGCGTCCATCTTCATCTCCGCCAGCACCTCGGCCACTTCAAGCGGGTGAACGATGTACGGCTCGCCGGAGGCGCGCATCTGCCCCTCGTGGTGCTTGACGCAGAAATCCCACGCCTTGCGAATCAGGGAAACATCTTCGCTGGGCCGGTTGGCCTGCACCTGGCGGAGCAGTCCTTCAAAGCGCTCATTGATCTGGATTTGCCGGGCAACGGGATCGATTGCACGCGCGGAAACCTGCGTGTCCCCCTGCGGGGCCGGGGGCTCGCTCGGATTATCTGCCGGAATGGCCTGCCGGACAGTCGCCATGCTTCATTATAGGCCGGATGTGTTCAGCGAACCTGAAAGTGCCCAAAGCCTCTGCGTCAACCCGGTCCGCCTTGGAGCAAATGAAACTCCAGAAGCTATCGAGTGTGCTGAGCCGACTAAGTTTCCTCGATGGCATAGCTCACGCCTGACACTCGACTTTTCATGAACCTAACCCATGAACGAGAAAGAGGAAACTTTGTTATTCGAATATAGAAACAATCATCCTACATTCTTACTTATGAAATAACCATCGCAAAGAGGCCATCCACTCACCGCAATGTAACTTTAACTGCAATAGAAAATATCGGGCGACGTACTGACTCTTGCGAATCGATCCATGCCTCGTAATCTTAGCCTTTCCTTTATTGGTTCGTCGGTGCTGTAGGGCCTGATCGAGTGTGCTGGCCGTCACATCCCGACTACTACAGAGAAGGCGTAGAGTCCCCTTCGGACTCGAACGTTTCTCCAATCGGCGTGGACGGAAGTAATACGGTGAGTCGCCCGTAAGGTCATGCGAATTGGAGAACTGCTCTGGAGGTCCAGAACCGAGGAACTTGAGATGAAACGCCTATTAGTGATCGCCATGACTGCTGCCTTGGCAACAGGCATGGGTTATGCCAACCAACCCAACACAAAAGTAACCATTCCAGTGAATAGAACCACGGCCACCAGCGGCAAGCAGATGTATACCAGCTATTGCGCGCCATGCCATGGCGTGGACGGCCGCGGAAATGGCAGCTATGCCCCCGTATTGAAGACGCCGCCGACCGATTTGACCGTGCTCACCCGGAACAACCACGGCAAATACCCCGACTCTCACATCGCAGCCGTGCTCCAGAACGGCGTCGAAGTGCCGTCGCATGGAACGCCCGATATGCCCGTATGGGGACCCATCCTTGGTAAGATGAGCCAGGGCAACACCCAGGACAGGCTGCTCAGAATCAGCAATTTGAGCCGCTACGTGGAATCTTTGCAGGTAAAGTAGGGGCCGGCGGCCCATTCGCTCCCGGCTAAAGGGAGAAAAATGAAGCCGCGCAAACCCCAACCCGTTTCAAGCCAGAAGGCGCCCTGGGGCTCAAAACCCAAGGCGCCTTTCGCGCGGAATCACGAGACTCCTCTTCCGGCCCAGCGCCGGGAAACCCGCGACTCCAAGCCGCCCGTGTTCTCAAAAAGCAAGGGCGAGGCGCCAAAGAGCAGCGGGACAAAAAACGCGAGGCCGAAGCCTCCCGCACTGAAGCAATCCAAATTGCGGCAATCCGCACCCACAAAGCCCGCTCCAGCTTCCCTGGGGATTGGCGCCTTGATCCGGGGCCGCGCCGCCGACCGGCTGCGCAACGGCTATCTCTGGGTCTACGCCTCCGACATCGAGTCAGTGGAACTACCCGACCCAGACAACCCGCCTGCCCTCTTGCCCGTGGCCGATAGCCGCGGACTGCTGCTCGGCACTGCGCTTTACAGCCCGGCGTCGCAGATTGCCCTGCGGATGGTTTCGCGCGAGGCCATCGACGAGGCCGCCTGGCTGGAATTGCTGGCGGAGCGCTTACGCGCGTCCATTGCCCGCCGCGGGCCCATGCTCGACAGCCAGACCGACTCCTGCCGCCTGTGTTTCAGCGAGGCCGACGAATTGCCCGGCCTGATTGTGGACAAGTACGGCAATCTTTCGATCCTGCAACTGCTCACCAGGGGACTGCTCTCGGCGGGAGTGCGGGAGACCATCGTGCGCGTCCTGCGCGAAGAACTGGCGCCGGCGACCATCGTCGAACGCCCCGACCCGCGCATGCGCGAGCTGGAGGGTCTGGACGCCCCCAGTTCCGCGCCGCTCTTTTCGCTGGACCCCGCGCAGCCAGCCGTCAGCAGCCAGTTCCGGCTCAACGGCCTCGACTTTCACTTCGACGCCAACTCCGGCCAGAAGACCGGCGCATTCCTTGATCAGCGCGCCAACTACGCCGCCGCCGCGGAATGGGCGCGGAAGCTTGGGGCTACCGAACGCGCCCTCGACGTCTGCACCTACCAGGGCGGATTCGCACTCCACCTGGCGCGAGTCTGCAAGCGCGTCACCGGCATTGACGCCTCGCACGCATCGCTTGAAGTGGCCGAACGCAACCTCGAAGCCAATCGCAATCAAATCGGCGCCGAAGTCGACTGGGTCCAGGGCGACGCTTTTCAGGTCCTCCGCGACTGGTCCGACTCCGGCGAGAATTTCAACACCATCGTTCTCGATCCGCCCGCCTTCGCCAAGTCCCAGCGGGCCGTCGAGGGCGCAATCCGCGGCTACAAGGAGCTCAATCTGAGAGCGCTGAAGATGCTTGCCCCAGGCGGCCTGCTGGTCACCTGCTCCTGTTCGCACCATGTCAGTTGGACCGATCTTGAGAGCGCAGTAGCCTCGGCCGCCGCCGATGCCGGACGGCGCGTGCGTTTGCTGGAACGCCGCGGCGCCGCACTCGACCACCCCGTCATTCTCAACCTGCCTGAGACCGAGTACCTGAAGTGCCTGATTCTGGAAGTTGAATAGGGCCTGAACGCGCCAAATATGCGTTTCAGGCCTGGGCTTCGCGCTGGTTTCTGTGCCAGAACAGAAACGGCCTCAGCAGCAGCCGAAGCCAGGACATCCCAGCCCCGGACCGCCTCACCGGCTCCACAGCGGCCTGAATCGGCTTCGATCCCCCCGTCCGCAGCTCTGCCAGCGCCTCCTTCACCTGCGCCCGCAGCGCCTCTGCCTCAAACGTGCACGACCGCAGATAGGCGGACACAGTGAGTCCGGCCTCGCCGGCCCGCTTGCGCAGTTGCGCGCTCTCCTCCTCGCTCAGACGCACCGTCACGCTGGCCCGCTTCAGATTCCGCTCCAGCGACTCCCGCGCACGACGTGCAGCCTCGGACCCGGGGTTTGCGCTGGTTCGGCTCGCCTCCGTGCCGCAAACAGGCTCCGCCAAAGGCGGCAGCTCGGCCACCCTGGGTGGATCCTCGCCTGCGGCGGGGCGGTAGCGCGCGTGGGTGCGCAAGGCGTGCTCATAGCTCAGTGTGGCAACATCCTCTTCAAGGCCCTCGTCGTTCCACGCAGGCACGCTCTTCTGCGCCGGCCCCGACAGCGCCGCCAAAATACCCGCAAATCCTCCTTGAGTGGGTGGAGCGACGGTCTGTGCTGCCTGCTGCATGGAATGGAGCATATCCCGCCCAAGGTAAGCTCACCGGTGCAAATTAAAGCGCGAACGCAAGCAGATTCCAAAACCGGCATCCACGCACAGCTTTCCCAAAGCGGGACCGCGTGCATCCGCCCAACGGCAGTGGTCTACGCACCGCAGATTGCCTTCAAACGCCGTAAGGCGGGCGGAGGGAGCAGGAGCCTTTCAGGCTCCTGAAGCAAGCCACAACAGGAGGAGCGGCCTTCAGGCCCGGACCTTTCGTTCTCGGTCCTTGAAGGCAACAAAAAATCTTCGTGAAGTTTTGCCGATAATTTCCCTCATTTGGCGCACAATCATCTCAGAACACCTCCCTAATCGAGGGGAAACCGGGGAAGCTTCCGCAAGGCCCTGATTACAAGGACTTTGACTAAAACCCGCCTGAAATCAATGAGATCGGGCGGATGCCCTCCCTTATCCCAACGAAAACAAGGGACTTGCCTCAAAAGTATGGGGGGAGTGGGGGGGCCTCGGTCATCTGCTCAGCCCGTAATCATCTCCTGCAACTCCGGATCGGGAAGGATCCGCCCCGGAAGCCGCAACAGTTCATTCACCGCCTCCACACTCAGGGGCCGCGCAAACAGGAATCCCTGCCCGAATCGGCAACCCATTTGCCGCAGCAGCCGATACTGCTCTGGCGTCTCGATCCCTTCGGCCACCACGTCCATCCCCATCACCCGCGCCAGTTCGATGATGGTGCGCACAATCTGCAGCGGCTGGTCGCCCTCCGTCATCCGCCCCACAAACGACCGGTCGATCTTGAGCACGTCAAAGGGAAACGAATGCAGGTGATTCAGTGAGCTGTAGCCGGTGCCGAAGTCGTCCACCAGCAGCGAAACGCCCAACCGGCGCAGGCTGCCGAGCACGCGTATGGCCGTGCGCAGGTTGGGAATCAGGCTGGACTCGGTCATCTCCAGCCCCAGTTGCCGGCTTGAAATCCCCGATTGCACCAGCAGAGCCTCCACATGATCGGCCAGCCCCTCGCGCGAAAACTGCCTCGCCGAAAGGTTCACGCACACCCGCAATGAGCCGTTGTTCTTGTCCTCGCTGCTCCACTTTTGAATCTGCTTGCAGGTCTCGGCCAGCCCCCAGTCGCCGATGGGCAGAATCAGCCCGCACTTCTCCGCCAGCGGAATAAAATCCATGGGGGGCACCAGCCCGCGTTGCGGATGATTCCACCGGATCAGCGCCTCCAGACCCACAATCTTCCGCGTCGCCAGGTCCACCTCGGGCTGGTAGTGCAGAACAAACTGATTCTGATCGAGCGCACGGCGCAGGTCAGCCCTGGATGGCCAGCTCACCTGCATGGCCGCGGGCCTGGTGCGCTGCTGCCGGCTCCTGGCGAACTCTCGACGCATCCTGCGCAGTTCCAACTGGCCTGCCACCATGTCGGCCAGGCTCTCCAGCATGCGCAGCTCGTCCGGCGTCAGTGTGGAACGCGGCGCCCTGTCGAAGATGGTCAGCACTCCCAGAATCAGCCCGTCAAACGAGCGCACCGGAACGCCGGCAAAGAAATTGGCGTCCAGCAGCCTGAAGACCAGCCGGCTCTCCTTGAACTCGGGATGTTGTGAAAGATCGGGGACGATCACCGGCCCGTCCTCGGCGAGCACCATCTCGAACACCGAGTTCTTCCGCGGCAACTCGCGAATGAGGTTTCCCCAGTACGACTTGATCCAGATCCGGCCTTCATCGGCAAAACCTACCCCCGCCGCATCCACACGGAAGTACTCCGCCGCCAGACGTGTAATCGCATCGAAGCATGGCTCCGGCTCGGTGTCGAGAATCCCCGTCGAAGCAAGCGCCGCCATCCGCGCAGTCTCCAGGTCTCGATCGAGCTTCTCGGTCTCCAACTGCGCTCCAGGCATCTTCACTCCGGCACACCCTTGCAGCGACGAACACCTGCCCCCTCACCCCAGCCGACGGACATCACGCGGGCTCCACGCAGAAGCCAGAGCCTGCCCCATGCTCGCCTTCGCGGGCCCGCGTGTGCCCCCAAGAGCCGGCAGACAACGCACTCCCGCATCTCCCTTATCGGAAGGGAGACGGAAGGGCATGAGGTTACGCAAGCGCATTGTCCTTGAGTACCGGGAGGGAATCTCCCCGCAGCCTACTTCGCCGGGCCCAACTGTCCGGATTCGGTCCACAGGAAAGTCAGCCAGTCAGAATCTTCCTGCACCTGTTGATCCACACCCATGCCGCCGCTGTGCCCGCCTGCCACGCTATAGTGCAGCAGAATCGGCCGCCCGCTCGATGACGAGGCCTGCAGCAGCGCTGTCATTTTGCGCGCATGCAGCGGCGCCACACGCGTATCGCTGTCGCCGGTAAAGAACATCACCGCCGGATACGCCGTGCCCGCCTTCACGTTCTGGTAAGGCGAGTATTTCAGGAGGTACGGGAACTGCTTCTGATCGTCCGACGATCCGTACTCCGTGACCCAATACGAGCCCACGAGGAACTTCTGAAAGCGAAGCATATCCATCAGCGGATAGCCGCAGCGCACCGCCGCAAACAGCTCCGGCCGCTGGGTGAGGGCCGCGCCCATGAGCAGGCCGCCATTCGACGTTCCCTCTATGGCA
>Ga0302151_10000245_pt1 | contig 33993 bp, 31 predicted proteins | sample I_Bog_N1_3_FD_192428 | JGI IMG/M metagenome (GOLD analysis project Ga0302151, IMG submission 192428) | Peat permafrost microbial communities from Stordalen Mire near Abisko, Sweden - I_Bog_N1_3 | ecosystem: Environmental > Terrestrial > Soil > Wetlands > Peat | place: Sweden: Abisko, Stordalen...
CCAGCATCGTCAATGCGGTAATACATCGAGTCACTCGACCGTCACGTAGATGCGTCGATTCGTCAGTTCCGTAGATCCAAAATGACGCCAGAGCGTGGGGCTCGATCACCACCGTCGAGATCGCCGCACCGTCGTGGAGCCCACCGATGTCGTTCAAATTCTTTCCACCGCTGGGTCTGTCCGACTGTGCCACCGTGAGGAGTGTGGCGCGCGCGCCCTTCACCTCGACGCCGTAGTGCCCGACGTAGCCCGCGCGCACGTACCCCCGCAGCGAACAGCGCGTGCCCGAGACATTGCGTATCCAAAAGAGACTGTTCACGTTGCCCGCGCCGACGACCGTGTTGTACTCCGTGATATGCACGGCTGACGAACTGCACGGGAGTACCGACACGATCTCCGCGCTCGCTGGCGAAGTCTGCACGGGCAGTAACGCCGTCGAGAACACCGCCGTCAAGAGGAGTTTCCTTCGCGGACCCATGGTGCAGTCTCACACGGTGAAGTGAGTGTTCGACCCTCGGGGAAGGATGAAGGCCGAACCAGGGTGGCCGCCGAGCGAGTCGGAGCGAAGTTCGAGATGACCCATACATTCCTAAGGGGGCTCGCGACGTGGACAATCGAGCAAAGGATGTGACATGGCGGACACTGAGTTGACGAGCCGACGGGTCGCCATCGTGACCGGTGGGTCGGGTGGCATCGGGCGCGCCGTCGCGGAGCGGCTCGGTGCGGAAGGCATGAACGTGGTCGTTCACTATTCGAGCAGTCACGACCGGGCCGAAAAGGTCGTGTCGTCGATCCTCTCCGCGGGCGGCACGGCGATGGCGGTGGGGGGCGATGTCGCCGACCACCAGGACATGGTCGCTCTCTTCGACGAGGCCGAACGCGTTTACGGGGGCGTCGACGTCGTGGTCCACACCGCGGGCGTCTTGTTCCTTGCGCCGCTCTCGGAGATGAATCTCGACGACTTGGACCGTACAATTCGGGTGAACGTGCGCGGGACCTTCGTCGTCGATCAACAAGCGGTTCGACGAGTGCGGCGCGGCGGAGCGATCATCAACTTCTCGACCTCGGTGAACCAGCGAGCGGTGCCGAGCTATTCGGCGTACTCGGCGAGCAAAGGAGCCGTCGATGCGATGACGATGATTCTGGCGAAGGAACTGAAGGGTCGCGACGTGACCGTCAACGCCATCGCACCGGGACCGACCGCGACCCCAATGTTCCTCGGGAGTCGTGCCCAAGCGGCCGTCGACGCACTCGCGGCGGCGCCCGCGCTGGAGCGACTCGGTGCGCCCACTGACATCGCGGACATCGTGGCGTTCCTTGCCGGACCTGCGCGGTGGATCAATGGCCAGGTCATCTACGCCGACGGCGGAATGATCTAGTCAGCACCTCGCAAGTTCGCTCCAGCGAGCGTCGAGCCAGCGCGTAGCATCGGTTGCGATAAAGAGGGGAGTGTTGATGCTCTGTCCCAGTTGCTCTGAGGAGATCCTCGACGCGAAACGGTTCTGCCCGAACTGCGGCGTGGCACTCGCGGCGACCTGTGGCGAATGCTGCGCCGAACTCATTCCCGGAAAACGCTTTTGCGGTGACTGCGGGGCCGAAGCCACGACCGCCGTGTCGACCCCGACGACCCGGGGCACGGCGGGGTCGGATTCCGCACCGATCGCCGAGCGACGACTGTGCTCGGTGATGTTCATCGACCTCGTCGGCTTCACGCCCCTCGCGGAAAAGCGCGACCCCGAAGAGATCCGCGAACTCCTGACGCGTTACTTCGTGCGGGCCCAGGGCATCGTCGACAACTACGGCGGGACGGTGGAAAAGTTCATTGGTGACGCGGTGATGGCGGTGTGGGGTGCGCCCACGGCCAACGAAGACGACGCCGAGCGCGCGGTGCGCGCCGCCTTGGATATCGTCTCGTTCGTGCCCGCGCTTGGTCGCGAGGCCGGTCTCGACGGACTGCAAGCTCGTGGTGGCGTCGTGACCGGCGAAGTTGCGGTCACTATCGGCAAGGTCTCTGAAGGCATGGTGCTCGGTGACACCGTGAACTCCGCGTCGCGGGTGCAGAGTGCCGCCACGCCCGGGACGGTGTTGGTGGATGACGCGACGTGGCGAGCGACCTCGGGCGCGATTGCCTTTGAGGACGCGGGTGAGTTGACCTTGAAGGGCAAAGAGGAGATCGTCAAAGCGTGGCGAGCGTTGCGCGTGGTGGGCAAGCGCAAGGGACTCGGTCGCAGCGAGCGCTTAGAGCCGCCCTTCGTCGGTCGCGACGACGAGTTGCGCCTCGTGAAGGACCTCCTGCACGCGACGGCCCGCGAGCAGCGCGCGCGGCTCGTCTCGATCACCGGGGTACCGGGTATCGGCAAGAGCCGACTCGCCTGGGAGTTCTTGAAGTACGTTGACGGGCTGGCGGAGACGGTCTACTGGCACCAAGGGCGCTCCGCCTCTTACGGGGAGGGCGTGACCTTCGGGGCACTCGGCGAGATGATCCGCATGCGCGCGGGCATCACCGATGGTGAGGAGGCCGACTCTTCGCGGTTGAAGCTCTCGACGACGGTCGCCAACTTTGTGGCCGACGAGCCGGAACGCCTCTGGATTGAGCCGCGCCTCGCGTACCTGCTGGGTCTAGGTGACGCGCCGATTGGTGACCGCGAGGAACTCTTCAGCGCGTGGCGGACGTTCTTCGAACGCATCAGCGCTCGGGGTCTCACGGTGATGGTCTTTGAGGACCTCCAGTGGGCCGACCCGGGGTTGATGGACTTCGTCGAGTCGATCCTCGAGTGGTCGAGGAGCTACCCGATCATGGTGGTCAGTATCTCGCGACCGGAGTTGCGTGATCAGCGCCCGGGCTGGGGCGCGGGACAACGCAGCTTCACCTCGTTGCATCTCGATCCCTTGGACGACGTCTCCATGCGTATGCTCTTAGGCGGCTTCGTCAGCGGGCTCAGTGACGCGGTCACCGAAAGTGTGCTCGCACGGGCCGAGGGCGTGCCCCTCTACGCCGTCGAAACCGTTCGCATGTTGGTCGACCGTGGTGTGCTCGTCGAAGAAGGCGGTGTCTACCAACTCCAAGGTGAGTTGGTCTCCTTGGAGATCCCCGAGACCCTTCAGGCCCTCGTTGCGTCACGCTTGGACGCCCTAGTGGGCGAACAGCGAGCACTTCTGCAAGACGCCGCCGTCTTGGGGGCGTCGTTCCTACCCGAGTCGCTTCTAGCCATTCACGGAGGGGAGCGCACCCACCTGGACGTCGAACTCCGCGACCTCGTGCGCAAAGAGTTCCTCCGCTACGACACCGACCCCCGCTCGCCCGAGCGTGGCCAGTACGGCTTCGTCCAAGGAGTGATTCGTGAAGTCGCGGTCGCCATGCTCTCGCGGCGCGACCGCAGCGCCAAACACCTCGCCGCCGCGCGCTACTACGAGTCCTTCAACGACGAGGAACTCACGGTCATCGTCGCCGCCCACTACGCCTCGGCGCACCAGGTCGCCCCCGAGGGCGCCGAGAGTGACGAGATCGCCGAGCGCGCAAGCGAGTGGCTGATCCGCGCGGGTGAGCGCGCGATGTCGCTGGGTTCTCCCGAACAGGCCCAGGAACTCTTCGAGCGGGCGATCGAGGTGACGCCGTCGGGCGCGCGTCGAGCCAAAGCGCTCGAACTCGCGGCGGAGGTGATGATGGTGAGCGCCGACTACGCCGGGTCAATCGCTCGATTCGAGGCTGCGATCGAAGAGTACCGACTGGTGGGCGATCACGAGGCGGTCGGGCTCGCGACGGCCAAACTATCTGACCCCCTCTCCTTCGACGACCGTCGCGAAGAAGCCGTAGCCATGTGCCTCCGGGCGTACAACGAGCAGGGCGACACGGGCAGCCTCAACGTTCGGGCGCATCTGGCGGAGTCGATTGCTCATGGACACACCTTCGGTGGCGATTTCAATGAGGTCCTTCATTGGTCGGAGTTGTCCCTCGGGCTCGCCGAGCAACTCGACGACGACGCCGTCTTCGCTCGAGCCCTCGGGACTCGATCGTTGGCGCTGTTCAATGTGGGTCGTCACCGCGAGGCCGTCATTCTCGCTCGAGGGATGGTGACGCTCTCTGAGGAGATCGGTTCGCTTCGCGAGCAGGCCATGGCCGCGTTGGGTCTGAGCCTCTTCGCGTTGCCGGACGATCCGCGCGAGACGGTCCGGAACGCGCTCAAGTCCGCCGAGCTCTCCCGGCGCGCGGGGCTTCGAGCCCTGGAGGAAACGAATCTGCTCAACGCCGCCGAGACCTCGATCAGCCTCGGGCTGTGGGCGCAGGCGCGAACCTCCATCGCCGAGCTCGCGACGCACCTCGTGCGCCCCGAGAGTCGGGTGTGGACGGACAACCTCACCGCCCAGCTGCTGGCCGGTTCCGGCGACATCGAGGCAGCTCGCGAACTCTTGGCCCAGCACGTCTCGGAGTTCGCGGGCGCAATGGTCGCCCACGAGACCACGATGATGCACGGCAGTGCGCAGGTCGCCTACGCCGCGGGAGAGTTCGTGCAGGCCCTCGAGACCGCGCGAAGGGCGGTCGAGATGGACCCGATGGGTATCAACAGCGCCGTGGCGATCGCTCTGTGGGCCCGGTGCGCGATCTGGCTACGCGACGCGGCGGAACTGCGTAATGCTCAGGCGGCGTCCCAACGTGTCCGGGGTCGATGGATGGCTGCGGTGCGCGGTGAGATCGGGGCCGCCCTCGCGGTCCTCGAGGAGCGCGTCGATGAGGCCGGTGACCTCTACACGGCAGCCATCGAGGCGTGGCGCGCGCTCGAGTGCAACCTCGACGTCGCCATCACGGAGGTCGAGCTGGTCCACCTCCTTGGTCCCGACCACCCGGCCGCCGTGGCCGGAAAGGAAGCGAAGGACATCCTCGTAAACATCGAGGCTCAACCCTTGCTGGCCCGCCTAGAGGCCGACATGGCGACGCAGAGTTAGTCGACGCTCGGGCGCTGCGCCCCTACGGCGCGACCGGTAACGTCGCGCCCATGAAGATCACTGCCGTCGTGGCCACGAAGTACGGAGGGCCGGACGTCGTCTCCCTCATCGACACCGAACTCGTCGAACCCATCTCGGGACAGGTGCTGGTTGAGGTGCGCGCCGCGGCGACGAATCCGATCGACTACAAATTCTTCTCCGGTCACTACGGCGACGATCCCTCGAAACTCCCCATGCGACTCGGTCTCGAGGTGGCGGGCGTCGTGCTCGCCACCGTGGGTGAGGTGACGGGCCCGAGCGCGCCTTTACACGTCGGCGACGAAGTGATCGTCTACCCCGCTCCGGGCGGGTACGCCACCGCGGTGGTGACGGACGCCGAGTTGGCCGTCGCCAAGCCGCAGAACATGTCCTTCGAAGAAGCGAGTGGCTTGATGTTGTGCGGCACGACGGCGATACACGCACTGCGAGCCGCCTCGGTTCGTGCGGGAAACACCGTCCTCATCAACGGGGCCTCCGGTGGCGTCGGGCTCATGGCCGTACAGATCGCCGTCGCTGATGGCGCCCGGGTGATCGCGACGGCGAGCACCACACAGCACGAACTGTTGCGGAGCCTGGGCGCGGAGCCCGTCGTCTACGGCGACGGTCTGCTCGAGCGAATACGAGAACTGGCGCCCGACGGTGTCGACGCGGCGATCGACCTCATCGGGACCGACGAGGCGGGGGACGTCTCGGTGGCCCTCGTGGCCGACCACTCTCGACTCGCGACCATCGTTGGTTCTGGCAAAGGCGCCCGTCTCGGTATGCAGGAACTCGGCATGGGGCCCAACGCCGATCCCGGCGTGGCGATTCGAAGCGCCGCGCGACTCGACCTCGTTCGTCGAGTCGAAGAGGGCTCGTTAAAGGTCTTCGTTGACGCCACCTTCGCCCTGGCGGATGCGGGCGATGCGCTGCGCGATTTGGCCCAGGGTCACTCGCACGGCAAAATCGTCCTGATCCCTTGACGTTCGTCGCCCTTCGTCACCGCGACTAGGCAGCCCGTGCTCCCGCCCGAGTTCGAAGCAGCCCTCGGCCCCGTCGTTAACTACTTCGCCGACGACGCCGCCACCGTCGATGGGGCGCTCTCGGTGCCGGCCAGTCATTTCGACGCACTCGCCGACCTCGGGCTCTACGGCGTGTTCGCGCCCACCGACGTCGGAGGACTCGGCTTCGAGGTCACCGAACTTTGCGACGTCGTCGAAGCGCTCGCGTCGGGCTGTCTCGCCTCCACCTTCGTGTGGATCCAACATTTGCGACTGCTCGGCGCGGTCCTCAGTCCCACGACGCCGCCGGCCCTGCGTGAGTACCTGCCCGACGTCGTGCGCGGGGCCATGCGCGGGGGTGTCGCCCTGGGCGGTCTCTTGCCAGGTCCGCCGCGCCTACGCGCCACGGCGGTTTCGGGTGGGTGGACACTCGAGGGACACGCGCCGTGGGTGAGTGGCTGGGGACTGATCAATACCCTCTTCGTCGCTGCGCGAGGACCCGAGGACACGGTGGTCACGTGTCTGCTTCCCGCGCGCGAACAGGGCGGTCTCGCGGCGACCCGGTGGCCACTGTCGGCCTTGAACGCGAGTTCGACCGTTCGCCTCGACTTCTCCTCACTCTTTGTCAGCGAAGACGTCGTCGTCGCGCGCGTGCCCTACGACCCGGCGAGCGAGAGCGCGGAGGGACTGCGGGTGAACGGCTCGCTGGCGCTCGGACTCGCACGGCGGTGCTGCTCGCTCCTCGGTCCTTCGCCACTCGATGAGGAACTCCAGCGCTGCCGCGAGAACCTCGAGCGCGGCGACGCGGAGTCGATGGCGAGTGCGCGCGCCGCGGCGAGTGAACTCGCGGTACGTTGCGCGCACGCCCTCGCGGTCCATCGGGGTAGTTCTTCGGTCGTCGTGGGTGACCTCGCCGAACGCTGCCAGCGTGAAGCGGCACTGCTGCTCACCTTTGGGAGTCGACCCGGTATCAGGAGCACTCTGTTGGAGCGTTTCGGCGCGTCCTAGAGGCCTCGGCGGCTCAGCCCCAGACTTCGTGGGCCGTCTCGATGACGAGTTGCAACTTGGCGATCTCTTCAGCCAACGTCAGGCTATTGCCCTCGACGGTGGAGGAGAACCCGCACTGGGGCGAGAGGCAGAGCTGTTCGAGCGGCACGTACTCACTGGCTTCTTCGATCCGGCGCTTCAGATCGTCCTTGTTTTCCAGCACGCCCGATTTGGTGGTGACCAGCCCGAGCACCACCATCTTGCCTTCGGGCACGAAGCGCAGTGGCTCGAAGGTGCCCGAACGGTCGTCGTCGAACTCTAAGAAGAAGCCGTCCACGTCGAGCTCACTGAAGAGCGCCTCGGCGACGAAGTCGTAGCCGCCCTCGGCGGCCCAGAAGGACTGGTAGTTACCCCGACACGAGTGCGTGGTGACGAACATGCCCTCGGGACGGTCCTTGATGGCGTCGTTGATCTGTTTGATGTAGCGCAGGTGTTGGTGCTCGGCGTCCTCGCCGCGCTCGGCGATCATCGCTCGCTGCGCCGGGTCGTTCAGGTACGCGAGGGACGTGTCGTCGAGTTGTAGGTACGTGCAGCCCAGCTCCGCGAGCCGACGGATCTCCTCGGCGTAGGCGGCCGAAAGGTCGTGCCAGAACTCCTCGACGTCGGGGTAGACCTCGGGATCGATGGCGGCTTGGCCCCCGCGGTAGTGCACCATCGAGGGCGAAGGGATCGTCAACTTGGGCGTCGCGGTCGTGACGCAGGACCGTAGAAACGTGAAGGCGTCGGCGAAGATCGTCTCGTCGATCCCGACGCGGTCGTGCACCTTGAGGGCCGCTGACGTGAAGGACGTCGTGCCCCCGGCGTTCTTGAAGGCGACTTCGAGTTGCTCGTCGGTTGAGCCGATGCCGGCTAGTTGGTAGATGAAGTCCATGTGCCAGGACGTGCGGCGAAACTCGCCGTCGGAGGCGGACTGGAGGCCGAGGTCCTCTTGGAGCGCGACGACGTTGCGGATGGCGTCGTCTTCGACTTCGCGCAGTTCCTGCGCGTCGATGGTGCCGTCCTTAAAGCCCTTTCGGGCGGCCAGGAGTTCCGGCGGGCGCAAGAAACTACCGACGTGATCGGCTCGAAACGGTGGAGATTTTCGCGTTTTCACGAATTGAAGCGTACACGGGGGTCCTCGCGCGAACGATAGGAAGTGGCCCGTTACGGCGAGTTTTGAGTCGTACTCAAAGTTGATTGAGGCCGTTGGTGGCGATGTCCTCAAAGACGTCCACGTCGGCCGCGAACAGCGAGTTCGGCTCGGGCCAGTGGATCACCAACTCGGTGACACCCAGTTGTTGGTAACGACCGGCCCAGTCGACGAAGGCGTCTAGGGACGTCAGCGGGCGCTCATCGTTCAGACCATCGAGCAACACCTTCTCCATCGAGTCGCGGGTTCGACCCGCGTCGTCGAGTGCGGCGTCGAGCCGCGAGAGTTCGGCCGCCACGACGTCGGCACAGTGCTCGTTTTGGTCGGCGCCTCGACCGGTGGTGACCCAACCTTGCGCGAATCGAGCGCTGAGCGCCATGCCGCGCGGTCCCGTGGCACTCAGGACGAAAGGCGGTCGAGGGCGCTGCAGGGTGCCCGGCAGCATGATCGCCTCGACGGCCGAGTAGTACGTGCCCGTCGACGTCGTCACCGGGTCACGTAAGAGCGCGTCGAGGAGCTCGACGAACTCAGCGAAGCGGTCCGCTCGCTCGCGTAGCGACCATCGCGGCTCGCCCAACACGTCGGCGTCGACGCCCAGACCTCCGGCCCCGAGACCGACGGAGAAGCGACCGCTCGCCAGGTCGTCGAGGGAGAGCAGGTCCTTCGCTAAGGGAACGGGGTGGCGAAAGTTCGGGGTCGTCACCAACGTGCCGAGACGGATGGTTGAGGTCTCGAGGGCGGCGGCCGCGAGCGTGGGCACGGCGCCGAACCACGGCCGGTCCGCCAGGCGATGCCAGGAGAGGTGGTCGTAGGTGTAGGCCGCGTGAAAGCCGAGTTCTTCGGCGCGGCGCCACTTCTCTCGCGACGCGCTCCAGCGCTCCAGGGGCAAGATCACCGTCGAGAGTCGCACCGTGACAATGTACGCCAGCGTTCGCTGGTCGCACATTCTGAGCGCGACTCAGGTTGATGTCCTGATGGGAGTCGGTAGGATTTTTCGAGTTGGGAATTGTTGAGGCGGGTGGCGAAGACGGTGGAACGTCGAGCAGTTCTGGAGTTTGACGCCCAGGGTCTCTTTGCGGCGATGGATGCGCAGCGTCGTGAGCGCGCGCTCACCTGGCAGGGCGTCGCGACCGAGCTCTGGGACCAGTCGGCGGCGCTCAATCATCGTCGACACGACCATCCCATCAGTCCCGCCACCCTGACCAATATCGCCACACGAGACGCGGTGAGTTGTCAACACGCGCTCTTCATCCTGCGTTGGCTTGGTAAGTCGCCGGAGAGTTTGTTAAAGGGCGGCACCGTCAATGTTCGTACCGCGCTCCCCGCAGCGCTCAGTGATCGTCGACTTCGCTGGGACCTCTCCGCCCTCTACGGCGCGCTCGACGAGTGCCGTACGTCGATCCCCCTTACCTGGACCGCGTTGGCCGATGAGTTGCGCTGCACCCCTAGCCAACTCACCGGCATCAGGCGGGCGCGTTTCTCCATGGATATGGCCCTCGCGATGCGGGTCACCCAGTGGATCGGTCGTCCCGCGGCCGACTTCATCTATCCCTCGGACTGGTAGCTCCCGGCCGATCCCTCGACATCGCGACGACAACCCCGTTGCAGAGCAGCACGCAAGGTGTGACGAGGTGGCGGCCCGCGGCGGAGCCCCAGCGCGAGGGGGCGACCCGAACTAGTGTCGGCTCCTGTTCGGGTGTGCCGGCGACGGTGGCCCATATCGAGGGAGGGAAAGATGACAGATTCACAGAGTGACGTGGGGGCCGGCGACGAGATGGACGCCGAGGACATGGGCACCGTCGACGCGGCCGACACCGATGACATGGGCGGCGAAGACAAGACGGACACCGATGACATGGGCGGCGAGGACGAGATGGACGCCGAGGACATGGGCGGGGAAGACAAGGTCGATCCCGACGTCATGTGAGTCCCGACGTCATGTGAGTCTCGGCGTCACGCTGCAGCTAATCGATAACGCACACGCCCTGGCTGCACGTGTCGCGGAGCCAGGGCGTGTGCGTGAATCGCGCTAGCGCTGGGGGTGCCCTCGGGCGCTAGAGGGCGGCGCTCTCGTTGCGGTGCGGGAGCACCCAATTGGGCCGAGGGAAGTGGCACGTGTAGCCGTTGGGGTACTTCACCAGGTAGTCCTGGTGCTCGGGCTCCGCTTCCCAGAAGGATCCAGCCGCCGCGACTTCGGTGACGACCTTGCCGGGCCAGATGCCCGAGGCCTCGACGTCGGCGATGGTGTCCTCGGCGACGCGCTTTTGCTCGTCGTTGGTGAAAAAGATCGCCGAACGGTAACTGGCGCCGCGGTCGTTGCCCTGACGGTCCTTCGTGGTCGGGTCGTGGATCTGGAAGAAGAACTCCAGGATCTCGCGGTAGCTCGTCACGCTCGGGTCAAAGACGATCTCCACCGCCTCGGCGTGGTTCCCGTGGTGGCGATAGGTCGCGTTCGCGACGTCGCCGCCGGAGTAGCCCACGCGCGTCGAGATGATCCCCGGTCGCTTGCGCAGGAGATCCTGCATACCCCAGAAGCATCCTCCGGCGAGGAGGGCGGTCTCCGTTGTCTCGGTCATTAGTGTTTTCCTTCCGTGCTCGTAGCGTTTGTGAACAGCGACGTGTACTCTCCGTATCCCTCGGCCTCTAAGTCCTCGAAGGGCACGAAGCGAAGGGCGGCGGAGTTGATGCAGTAGCGCAGTCCGCCCTCTGATTTCGGGCCGTCGTTAAAGACGTGGCCCAGGTGGCTGTCCGCATTAGCCGAACGCACCTCAGTGCGTACCATGCCGAAACTGACGTCACTGTTTTCAACGACGTTCGCGGGCTCTAGGGGTGCGGTGAAACTCGGCCACCCGCAGCCGCTGTCGAACTTCTTGGTCGAGGCGAAGAGCGGCTCGCCCGAGACGACGTCGACGTAGAGCCCGGCGTCGTGCTTGTCCCAGAACTCGTTGTTAAAGGCCGGCTCGGTGGCGGCTTCTTGGGTCACGCGGAACTGGTTCGGGGTCAACTTCGCGACCGCGTCGGGATCTTTGGTGTACTGCGTGGTCATGTCCACTCCTTGTTCGCCGGTGAATACCGCCCTCGAGCGTCTCATCGGAGTTCTCTCGCGAGGGCGGGCGTCGCCGAGTTGACTGCTCGCTTCGACGGCTCCGTTCTCGCGTATTCATAGTACGAGGAAGGGCGTTTCGCGTTACACCCGGCTCGCCCGCTCAGGGATGACCGCGAGCGTCGGCGCGCCATAGGTGGCCCGGACGTTCAGTCCTGGCGCGACGCCTTCGCCCCCGCCACGAGCCGCTCTCGATTGAAAAGTCGAGAGACGAGGCGAAGCGCGAGCGCGTCGATGACGAGCAGCCCGAGAGCGAACTCGATGGCGGCGGCGAACGTCGGATGAATGACGCCGCCGATGAACAAGATGATGACGCCAATGACCGGGAAGGTGGCCAGGGTCCCGAGTTGTTGGGCGACGCGGACTTCGCTTGCTCGTACCGACACCGCCATTCCCACCACGACCGCCAGGCCGGCGACCAACGGGGTAAAGAGGAACAGCGTCAGGAGCGTCGGCCCGTCGTGGAAGATGGCGTCCGCGATGTCGCGGTGGGCGAAGAGCGCGGCGCACGAGAGAAAGACCGCGTACACCGCGTAGGCGATGGCGACGGAGGGGATCATCATCGCCGCGGCTTTACCGAGGACGAACTCTTGTTGACGCAGTGGGGTGGTCAGTAGCGGCTCCAAGGTTCCCTGTTCGCGTTCGCCCACCACGGAGTAGGCGGCGAGCGTGCTCGGGGCGATCACCGCGATCAAGAGCAGGTAGAGGATGGGCACCATGACGGACTTCTCGAGCGTCGCGCTCGACCCCGTGAGCGGAGCGACGAAGATGATGACGACCGGCTCGATCAAGAAGATGACGGGCACCACGAGCATCGTCACGACGATGGAGCGCTTCCGGCGGTACTCCATCAACTCCTTGCGCACCACGGCGCGCACGCGGCCCATGTCGAGGTTCTTCACGCCGCGTCCCCGGAGTCCTCGGCGATGAGTTCTAAGTAGACGTCTTCTAGGGAGTGCAACGACTCGCCGACCGAGAGGACGTCGGCGCCCGCCCCGACGAGAGCGCGCGTGACCTCGGGTGCGGCGACCGCGGGATCTTCCACCGTCAAGAGGTACGAGCCGGGCTCCTCACTCGTCCACGATTCCACCGAGGCGATGCCGGAGAACAGTCGCTGCGCATCGGCGAGGGGCGCCACGGTCTTGATGGCGATGGAGCGCTTGAAGAGTTGTTCGCGCAAGGCGTCGATGGTGCCGACGGTTCGCAGCTTCGTGTTCATGATCGCCACGCGGTCACAGAGCTTCTCGGCCTCGTCCAGGCGGTGGGTCGTCAAAAATATGGTCACGCCCTTCGCCCGCAGGCCGATGATCAAGTTGTGCACCTCAACAGAGGCGACTGGATCGAGGCCCGACGTCGGTTCGTCTAAGAACATGATCGCCGGATCGCTCAGCAACGTTCGGGCGAGTCCGACGCGCTGACGCAGACCCTTCGAGAGTCCGCCGCAGAGGTCGTTCGCTCGATCGCGCAGATTGACCGCGTCGAGCGCGGCGTCGATGCGCTGGTCGGCGTGGCGTATTCCGTAGAGGCCGGCGAAGAACGCGAGGTTCTCCTTGACGCTCAGGCGAAGGTAGAGGCCCGGCGCCTCGGGCATGATCGCGATCTTCTCGCGAATCGCCACACCGTTCTCGGGCGAGAGCGTGATCCCCGCCACGGTGGCTGACCCGGAAGTGGGATTGATCAAGGTCCCGAGCGTTCGAACGGTCGTGGTCTTGCCGGCGCCGTTCGGTCCAAGGAACCCGAAGACTTCGCCGTAACCGACGTCGAAGGAAACGTCAGAAAACGCCGTTCTCGCACCGAACTGCTTCGTGAGGTGCTCGACGACGAGGGCCGCATCGCCCTTCGACGGTCGCGGCGTGGCGCTCGACGCGGCGAGGACGGCACGTACCGGTGCGCTCAAGGTCGCTGACGCAACGGCCGGTCGTAACTGGTCCGTGGGCACGAGCGTGTCGTCGACCTCGAGGCCGATCCAAAGTCCGCGACGAAGGAGCGAGGCGATCAGCCAGAACAGCCAACGATTCGCAATGACCGGCGACGGTGAACGTGGTCGACAGGTGTAGCCGACGGTCTCGCCCTCGAGCACGTCGAAAGCCACTTCGGGGCTGACCAGAAGCGCTGTCGAGTGGACGCGAAGGGTGTGACGCCCGGGATCAAGCGTGAGATCCAGCGTCTGTTCCGGGGCGATCGTCGCGGTGACCTCGCCGTCGAGCACGACGTTCCACGTCCTTGACTGTGACGAGTCGGTCGACTTCCGGCCCTTACGAAGGAGCCGCAGTGTCGCAGGGGCGTGCACGGCCTCGAGCCTCCCACAGGCGTACTCGCGTCGTGGCCGTTCCGCCGACAGTTGGGAGTACGTGGTGCGCGCAGTGTCGAGGACGTAGACCTTGACCTCGCAAGGTTGTGTCTCGACGCTATCGAATGCCGTGACGACTTAGTGGGCGTCACCCTCTCGAAGATCGTCGTCGTGGAGGTGACTGGAGAAGAGGCGACCCTCTTCGGCGTTCTCCTTGATCTCGATGAGCGTGACGAGAGCTCGTCGAAGGTTAGCGATGCCTTCTTCGCCAACGGCGTGACCCAACTCGTGATACAACCCACCGACCGCCTCGGCGGCGACGACCGCTGCTTCGATACCCAGCCCGGTGAGGACGAGGTCGCCGTCGCGCTCCTCGAGGTAGCCGGCACTGACGAGGTGCGTGATCGTCTGGTGGCGCTTCAGGGACGCGGCGCGTTGGCGAATGAGATCTGGCAAGGGAACCTCGTTGAAGTGAAGCCCCCCAAGGATGAAGGCGCCGTCTCGGGGGAGCGCCGGGAGGCCGGCGTTTGCGAATGATTCGCGGATGACGGAACCGAAGGCTCCTCGAGCGTGGGCCAACAACTCCGGCAGTGGCAGTTCTTCGTTGCTCATCTCCTCAGTATGACGGGCGCGCAGGCGTCTGGCAACATGTGAGCGGAGGTCGTTATGAAGAACAACGAGGTGCGCGTCGCCGCGGTACAACTCACCTCTGGTGCCGACCCCGAGGCCAACGTTGAACGAGCGGTCGCGCTGGTTCGACGCGCTGTCGAAGAGGGTGCCACCTACGTGCAGCTTCCCGAATACGTGAACTACCGCGGTCCGACCAAGGGCTACGCCGCGGCCGCGGAATCGATACCGGGCCCGACGACGACGCGTCTCGCCGATCTCGCTGCGACCCACGGTGTCACCGTGCACGTCGGGAGTGTGCTCGAACGATCCCTCGACCCTCGAAAGTCCTACAACACCAGCGTGCTGATCGCGCCGAGCGGGGAGATCATCGCGACCTATCGCAAGGGTCACCTTTTTGACGTCAACGTGCCCGGCGAAGTTGAGCATAAGGAGTCGCGCGACATCATCGCGGGTGAACGACTCGTCGTCGCCGAGGTCGAGGGTTTCACGCTCGGTCTGTCGGTCTGTTTCGATCTACGGTTCCCCGAGCTGTACCGAGAACTGTGTCTCAGTGGCGCGACGGTGCTCGCGGTGCCGTCATCCTTCGCGGTCGCGACCGGTCGAGTGCATTGGGAGGTGCTGCTGCGTGCGCGCGCGATCGAGAACCACGCCTTCGTCGTCGCTGCGGCCCAGGCCGGCACGACCACCGAGGGCGTCTCGTCGTACGCTCACTCGATGATCATCGACCCGTGGGGCGAGATTCTCTGCGAATCGCTCCTCGACGACGACGACGTGCTGGTCGCCACCATTGACCTGGAAGAAGTCGCGCGCCGACGCTCCCAGATCTCGGTCTTCGAACTTCGTCGAGCCGACCTCTATCGTTCGCTGCTTGAGACGTGAGTTCAGCCGAGGACGCATTCGGGCTCGCACTACTGGATTGGTCGCACGGCGCCACGGCGCCTGAGACCGTGGAGCGAGATGACGGCTACATGGAAGAGGGCGCCGGCCCGGAGGTCTACCTCGCCGACATTGATGGCTGGCCCGACGCGGAGCGAGAGGTCCTCGGGCGCCTGCGCGGTCGGGTGCTCGACGTCGGCTGCGGTGCGGGACGAGTAGCGCTGGAACTGCAACGTCGCCGCGTCCACGTCGTCGGTCTCGACGGATCGCCTTTGGCGGTAGAGGCGGCTCGCCTTCGCGGGGTGAAGGACGTCTGGTGTCAGAACATGGAAGATCTCGGCGTTGAGCTGTCGTCCTTTGACGCACTGGTGCTCTTCGGCAACAACTTCGGCCTCTTCGCCACGCCCGAGCGGGCCCGAGCGCGGCTCGTGGCGTGGGCCGAGGCGACCAGCGCCGAGTGTCGACTCTTCGTAGAAAGTACCGCGCCGTATTTCGGTGGCGCCCCCGGCATGGACCGCACGTACTACCGTCGCAACGTTCAGCGAGGACGCTCACCCGGACAGGTACGGCTTCGCTACCACTACGGCGGCGCGGTTGGGGAGTGGTTCAGCTGGCTGTTCGTCTCGCGCGAGGAGATGCGACGCATCGTGCGCGGGACCGGGTGGCACGTCGCCGAGATCGTGGGCCCCGGACCGGGCGATCCCTACGTGGCGATCCTCGCGAAGGACTGAGTCGCAACGCAACCTTCGACCGATCACACCGTCGGGGCCGCGTCGATCGCTCCGACGACGCGGTGGTGCTCCACGACCACCGCCGAGCGCGAGTTTCCGTATAAACACCCGATTGTTGTGAGCGAATTGCGAATGGCGCCTATCTAATTGGTAAACACCAGTGGTAGCGTGCTGCCAAGACGCCCGGACCTTGCCTCTATTTGACCGCTGCGGGTCAGAAGAAAGGCTCCGAGATGGCGCATCGAACTGACGAATCACCGGTAGCGACATCTGTCCTGCTCCCCTACACCGATCGCCCCCTGGACGCTCCCGCCGCGGGATGGTCGCGCGTCTACGTAGCGGGCTCACCCGAGAGCGACGCCGCATTGACGGCCGAGCGCCAAAGCGGCGCCGACTCGCAGTTCACGACGCGGGAACCGCACGTTCCGAGCGCCCGAGGTCTTAAGAACATCGGGGCCGGCAATGACTGTCTCCCCGGCGTTCATTGGTCGTCCGACTCCTGGGCGACACAAGCCGCCCGTCGACAGGAATCCGTCCCCCCGGTTCCTGTCGACGGCGATAAAGAGCGCGTCATGGCGTGGTGGGTCCCCGCGTGGTAATGGTCGAGGTGATGATCAACGGCCTGCGCCATTTGCAGGCGCTGGCGACCCCCTCAGCGAGCGGACCGCGGGCCGACCAACGCGGAACCTCAGAAGGTCTCTCACGGGCCTGGCTCGGTGAGTACGACGCACGAACGAGCGACGAGCTTTGGGCGGAGATCTATCCGCTCATGTGCCTCTATTCGAAGAATCCCGCGGCGATCTAAGCCCCGCGCCGCCGGACCCTGCGGTGCGGGGCGTTCCCGTGGCACCGCAAAGAACACCGTCCGCCGTGCGCGAACGCTCCGCACGGCGAGAGGGCAACGCCTGACGTCGACACCCCGTCACGACCACGTGGCGTGTGACTACAATAGTTGTGTTAACACAACATAAGTGTCTGACACAGGACGCTGGTGTCGGGAGGACCCAATGGCCGAACTGAGCACGAAGCGCAAGCAGTTGGTGCTGCTGATCTGCTGCATGAGCCTGTTCATCGTGGGAGTCGACGTCACGATCGTGAACGTGGCGTTGCCCTCTATTCAGCGGGGATTTCACGCGTCGGTGAGTGACCTGCAGTGGACCATCGACGCCTACTCACTGGTGCTCGCGTGCCTCCTGCTCTTCTCGGGCTCCCTGGCGGACCGCTTCGGTCGAAAGCGCATCTTTCAAGTCGGCCTGGTCTTCTTCTCGGTTGGTTCGCTGCTCTGTAGTGTCGCGCCGAGTCTTGGCTGGTTGGTCGCCTTTCGCGCCCTCCAAGCCGTCGGTGGATCGATGCTCAATCCCGTGGCGCTGTCGATCATCTTCAGTACCTTCACGGACCGGAAATCTCGCGCCAGGGCAATGGGCGTGTGGGGTTCGGTCTTCGGGCTCAGTCTGGCGCTCGGTCCGGTGCTAGGCGGCGTGCTCGTTTCGGGGATTGGTTGGCGCGCGATCTTCTGGATCAACGTTCCCGTCGGCATCACCGCGATCATCTTGACCAGGCTCTTCGTCCCCGAGTCCAAAGCAGAACGTCCCCGGCACCTCGATCCCCTCGGTCAGGTGCTCGTGATCGTGGCGCTGGCTTCGCTCACCTACGGCATCATCGAAGGACCACGACGAGGGTGGCACTCGCCATTGATCCTGGGTCTCTTCGTCCTCTCCGCGGTGGCCTTCGTCGTGCTCGCCAGCGTCGAGCTGCGTCGCGATGAGCCACTGATCGATCCACGCTTCTTTCGCAGCGTGCCCTTTTCCGGCGCCAGCCTCATTGCGTTGACGGCCTTCGCGTCGCTGGGCGGCTTCTTGTTCCTCAACACGCTCTACTTACAAGACGTCCGTCACTACAGCGCCCTCGAATCGGGACTGCTGCTGGTGCCGATGGCCGCGATGCTCTTTCTCTTCGCGCGCGTCTCGGGCCACCTCGTCGGGACCAGAGGTCCGCGACTACCGTTGGTGCTCTCCGGACCGCCGCTGATTCTTGGCGCCGTCTTACTCGCTCGTCTGACGCCCACCACCTCGATCCTCTACCTCGTCGTGACCTACGTCATCTTCGGGGTGGGCTGTGGTCTGGTGAACGCGCCGATCAGCACGACCGCCATGTCGGGCATGCCGCTCGATCAAGCCGGCGTCGCCGGCGCGGTCGCCTCGACCAGTCGCCAGGTCGGCTCGTCGCTCGGGGTTGCGGTCACCGGATCGATCGTCGCCCTCGGCACCGGCGCGACCTTTGTGGGAGCGAGTCACGCGGCGTGGTACGTGCTCGCGGGCTGCGGCGCGGCGGTTCTCATCCTGGGCTACGTCTCGACCGGGGAGTGGGCGCGCGGCACCGCGACGCGCAACGGCGAACGACTTGAAGTACGGACCAAGGAGATGGCGCGATGAGTGAGGTAACGACGACGAACGATCAAGCGGTTCGAGTCTGGTCCGCGCTGTATGACTACGTGAACGCGCAGGACCGGCGCCGCGAGCTCCAAGCCGCCCTTGGTCTCGGCGGGGGATTCGGTCGCGTCAAGGTGCTTTTGCACCTCGAAGAAGGTCCCATGACGCTCCGCGATATCGCCGAGGCCAATGGGCTTGACGCGCCCTACGCGACGGTCATTTGCGACAAGCTCGTGCAGAAGGGCTTCGTGGTGCGCACGCCGCACCCCGACGACAACCGACGAAAGCTCGTGTCGCTGACCGAGCAGGGCCGAGCGACCGCGAAGCTCGCGCGTGAGATCATCGGCGAGCCGCCCGTGAGCCTCGCGGCGATGGCGTCGTCGGACCTCGTCGTGCTCGAGGGCATCCTGGCGCGCTTGGTGACGTCCTAGGCGACCGCGGGGAGGACGTCGCGTGCGATGAGTCGCACGTGGTCGAGGTCGTTGAAGTCGAGGACCTGTAGGTAGATACGGGTGACGCCGAGTGCTTCGTAGGTTTTGATCGTCGCCGCTATTTCCTCCGGTAACCCCGCGAGTCCGTTTTCCCTGAGATCGGCGACCTCGCGCCCAATTGCGCCAGCGCGACGTGTGACCTCGTCCTCGTCGGTGCCACAACACACCACGAGCGCCACCGAACGGATCATGGTCGCGGGGTCTCTGTTGATCGCAACGCAGGCGGCGTCGACTCGTTCGAACTGCGTTGTAGTGAACTCGAATGGGGAGAAGGGCACGTTGAACTCAGTGGCGTAGCGCGCGGCGAGTTGTGGCGTTCGTTTCGCGCCGTGGCCGCCGACGATGATCGGGGGTCGTGGCTGTTGCACGGGCTTGGGTAAGGCTGGACTGTCGGTGAGCGCGTAGTGCTTCCCCGAGAAGTTGAAACTGTCGCCAGTTTTCGTCTCCCACAGTCCCGTGATGATCGCCAACTGCTCTTCGAGTTTCTCGAAGCGTTCGCCGAGTGGGGGAAAGGGAATCCCGTAGGCGAGGTGCTCCGTTTCGAACCAACCCGCCCCGAGGCCGAGCTCCACTCGGCCCGCGCTCATGGCGTCGACTTCGGCGACGCTGATCGCGAGGGGTCCGGGGAGCCGAAACGTCGCCGAGGTCACCATCGTCCCGAGTCGAATGCTCGTCGTGTCGCGCGCCAGACCCGCCAAGGTGACCCAGGCGTCACTCGGTCCAGGTAGTCCACTGACGTCGCCCATCTTCAGGTAGTGGTCCGATCGGAAGAACGCGCCGAAGCCTTCAGTCTCGGCGGTGAGGGCGAGCGCGAGCACCTGGTCGTAGGAAGCGCCCTGTTGGGGTTCGCAAAAGATACGCAGTTCCATAGTCAGGGTCTCCCAGACGTCGAGTGTCCTAAGGGCTTCGTACCTCTTTCTACCATCGTGACGTCACCATCAACTCGGCACGTATCTACTCTGAAGGGGTCGCTACGACGACGGACATGTGGCTGGCAGTTCGTTCACACTGATCACGAGATTGCAGACATCCCTAGTGTGACCAAGGGGATAGCGACGAGTTTTGTCCTACGGCATTGGAAGGGCACCATGAGTTGGAACACCAAGAACATCCCCGAACAGCACGGACGAATCGCCGTGGTCACGGGCGGTAACGGCGGCCTCGGCCTCGAGACCGCGAGGGCGTTGGCGGCGAGTGGCGCCCACGTCATCATTGCGGCCCGCAATCCAAAGAAGGCGGCCGCCGCCGTTGAGGACATCACCACCTCGGCACCCGATGCCTCCTTAGAGGTCGTCGCACTGGACCTCGGTTCTCAAGCGAGCGTCAAAGGTGCGGCGGAGGTCATGCTCGCGGCGCATCCCCGTATCGACCTACTCATCAACAACGCAGGTGTCATGGCGATCGCCGAGGGGCGCACGGTCGACGGGTTCGAAGAGCAGTTCGGTGTCGACCACCTCGGACACTGGACGTTCACCGCGCTGTTACTGCCCGCGATGGTTGACACCGAGGGCGCACGGATCGTGACGGTGACCAGCACGGCACACCTCATGGGTCGTTCCGTCGATCCGAAGAATCCGAACCTCGACGGTCGTTACGGTCCCTGGCGCGCGTACGGGCAAGCGAAGCTCGCGAACTACCACTTCGGGTTGGGCCTTGATCGCGAGTTGCGTCGCAAAGGCGCGAAGGCTGCGAGTTTGATTGCCCACCCCGGGCTTTCGAACACGGATCTCCAACGTGCGAGTGTCAGCGGGAGCAACGGCGGTAGGACGCAACGAATCGCCGAGTTCATGTCCCATCACACAGGTATGACGGCGGCGAACGGCGCGTTGTCGCAACTGCGCGCGGCGACGGATCTCGGTGCGAACGGCGGCGAGTTCTACGGACCGCTCTTCGTCAATAACGGGCCGCCGGTGAGAAAACCGATACTGCGCCGCCTTGATATGGACGCTGCCATCTCGCGCCTCTGGCGGGTATCCACCGAATTGACCGATATCCCAATCGACTAGTGGCCGAGACGGGGACCATTGACGTCGTGACGGGTTGCAAACCGAGGCTGTCGAACCTGTGACCTCGTGCGCGCCACGAGTATTTCTGCGTTCGACGTCGATTAATTCGTCCAGAACCGTCAACGCCTACCCTCAGAGCACCGATGGGATTCGCAGCGACGACGTGTGAATCGATTGCTGTCCGGTAGGCGGCGCGGGCCCTCGTCGTTGATTCCCAAGCGTGGCGAGAGAATCGATGTTGCGGGCGAAGGAGCATCAGTCGTGATTTCGCGATTCACTCCGACACGGACGGGCACGCGATATTGACAAGTCGCTCCTTTTGTTGTAGTAATGCGTACTGTCGATTTTGACACTCATACGGGGCGGGTCAATCACGTCGTGAGTGGGTAGTACGGAAACTATTGAGAATGGGGGACTCGCGTGACGGCCAGGAGAATGCACCAACCCGATCGAGTGTTGGAGTACACCTCCAAGGGGTGGTGGACCGACGAGACCGTGCAGCAGCTCTTCGTTGACCGGGTTCACGAGTTCGGCGACGAGGTCGCGGTACTCGACCCGGTCAATAAGGCGACACTGGTCGATCTCGACGTGGTCGAGATGACGTGGAACCAGTTGGATGAAAAAGTTGACACCCTGGCGGCGTTGCTGCTCTCGCAGGGAATCGGTGAAGGGTCCGTTGTCGCCATACAACTCCCGAACATCGTCGAACAGGTCATTGCGTTCTTGGCCCTGTGGCGAGTGCGCGCAATCATCTCACCGCTGCCCGTCCAGTACCGTCGCCACGAGATCGTCGAAGTGGGCAACATCGCCGAGTTCGACGCACTCATCACCGTTGACCGACTAACGACCCGGATGCTGGCGGCGGAGGTGATTGCGTTACAAGACGAGATTCCGAGCCTTCGCACCATCCTCCACTTCGGTAGTGGCGAGGTGCCGGGTTCGCTGCATATCCGCCTCGATGCGTCAACGGACCACGTCGCCGATCGTGCGGCCGTCGCCGCCTACGTGAAAGATCACCCCGTGGATCCCAACGACTGCATAACGATCTGTTGGACATCGGGGACCGAAAGTCGTCCCAAAGGCGTGCCTCGAGCGCACTACGAGTGGTTATCGATGAGTCTCGACACCGTGTACTCACCCGACTTGAGCCACAAGTCGCGAGTACTGAATCCGTTCCCGATGGTGAATATGGCGGGCATCAACGGGATGTTGCTGCCGTGGTTGACGGTCGGCTGCGTGTTGATCCAACATCATCCCTTTGACCTCCCGGTATTCCTCCAGCAGATCGAAGAAGAGAAGATCACCTACACCGTCGCACCGCCGGCGCTGCTCGCGATGTTGTTGAAGAACGACGAACTGTTGGGGAAAGTGGACATCTCCACGTTGACCCAGATCGGATCCGGGTCGGCCCCCTTGCAGGAGTGGATGGTGCGCGGTTGGTATGAGCGTTACGGCATCGGGATCATCAACTACTTCGGATCCAACGAAGGGATCTCGCTCATGACCGACGTCAAGTTGATGACGCGACCGGAACAGCGCGCCAACTTCTTTCCGCGTTACGGCGGTAATCGTCGCTGGACCTTCCCCGCGGCGCAGCGGACCACGGTCAAACTCGTCGATCGTGACACGGGCGAAGAAGTCGTCGAACCAGATCGAGCCGGTGAGCTCTACCTCAAAGGCCCGGGCGTCTTCTCTGGTTACATCAACGGCGCCGACCTACCGAGTCCCTTCGACGACGAGGGCTTCTTAAAGACCGGCGACCTCTTCGTCATCGATGGGGAGAATCTTGAGTACCTGCGCTACGTGGATCGGGCCAAGGACCTCGTTATCCGTGGGGGCATGAACATTGCACCGGCGGAGCTCGAGACGCTGATCGCGAGCCACCCGGACGTGGCGGAAGTAGCCGTCGTCGGGTACCCCGACGAGGTGATGGGTGAACGAGTCTGTGCGGTGATCACGCTAAAACCCGATCGGACCTTGACGCTCGAGGACGTCGTCGATCACCTTCGAGCACAAGAGATCGCGACCTACAAGCTGCCGGAGCGAATCGAGATTCGTGACGTCCTTCCGCGAAACCCCGTCGGGAAGGTCTTGAAGCGCCAACTTCGTGACGAGGTGCGAGAGTCCATGGTGCACGAGAGCGCGGCGAGTGACTGAGAGCGTCGGATCGCTTTTGGGTGGGGCCATCGCTCGCTCGGGGGACCGAGTGGCGCTGCGGGCGCGGGGCGAGGTGCGCACGCACCGTGAGTTACTCGCCAACGCATCGCGACTAGCCAACGCCTTGGCTGGCGAAGGACTCGTGCCCGGCGATCACGTCGCGCTGATGGTCACCGACCGCGTTGAATCGGTGGAGGCGTATCTGGCCTGCTTCCTCGGAGGCTTCACCGCGGTGCACGTGAATGACCGATTAGCCAGCCGCGAGGTCGACGCAATCGTGGCCGGAGCAGACGCGCGCGCCTTCCTCTACACCGAGGACGTGGGCGCGAAGGTCGCCGACGTTGACGTCCTCGATCAGATCGAGACCGTCATCGGCATGGGGGATCACGCCGGTACTGGACACCTTGACTGGTCTCGTTTACTGGAGGACGCGAGCGCCTCGACGCCAAAGGTGGCGCGTGAACCTGACGACCTCGCCATCATCGGCTTCACGAGTGGGACCACCGGCCGTCCGAAGGGCGTGATGCACACCCAAGAGACGATGCTCCGGATCCTGCGTCACATGCCCGTCCACTTCGACCTCCGTCCGCGGAGCCGGTGCGCTTTCACGGGAACGCTGTCCTTCGTCTCCGCGATTTGGGGTGCCGTTTTGCCACACCTCTATCTCGGTGGCGAGGTGTCGTTCATGGCGGGCATCGACCCAGAAGAGTGGATCGACCGTTTGATTGTCGAGCGCTCGGACTTCACCTACGTCCCGACGCCGCTGGCCCCGGACTTTATCGACCAGGTGTCCAAGCGTCCAGAAGTGCTCGACCACCTGCGTGTCGCTTTTCACTCTGGCTCCAAGATGCCTCGACAGGTCGTCGAGCGTATGGTCGAGGTCGTCGGTAGTCGCTTCGGTGAGGCGTACGGGATGACCGAAAGCGGCGCCCCCGTGACGCGGACGGAGGATCGTGATTGGGACCCGTCCAACACTGCTCACGACGTCTTTGCGAGCGTGGGGCGGGCCGTACACATCGCCGACGTCGCCATCGTCGACGCCGAGGGCACTCGACTACCGCCGGGGGAACCTGGCGAGATCGAAGTGTTCTCCGAGACCCAATTCGTCGGCTACTACAAGTCGCCCGAGGTCACCGAATCCACCTTGGTCGGGGGAAGAATTCGTACCGGTGACATCGGGTGGATGGACGACGCCGGGTACCTCTACGTCACCGACCGGCTGAAAGACATGGTCGTCTCTGGGGGCATGAACGTGTTCCCCGCGGAGGTCGAAGGCGCCCTGGCGGACCTCACGGGACTTTCCGAGATCGCCGTATTCGGTGTGCCCGATGAGCGCTGGGGTGAAACCGTCGTCGCGGTGGCGGTCGTCGCGGACCAGCGGCTCGACGAAGCGGCCATCATCGCGGCCTGTCGGGAGCGACTCGCGTCCTATAAGAAGCCCACTCGCGTCGTGTTCGTCGATCGCCTGCCCCGCACCGCGAGTCTGAAGGTTGATAAACCTGAGCTCAGGCAGCGCTGGGCTCGCGGAGAGTTCTCGCGACGAGACGATGAACGTGAGTCCTAACGTCGATGACGTCGATGACGTCGCGCGAAATGCCGAGGCCACGACGACGCTCATGAGCGGTAGTGGTCACGACCACCACCTCGAGGTCTCACTCGGACTCTGGCAGGACCGCCCCGCGAGCGAGGTCATCGACACCGCCCTCCTCGCGGACCGACTCGGTTACCGTTCGGTGTGGATCGGCGAGATGGCCACGTGGGACGCCTTTGCCCTCGGCGCGCATCTCGGCGTTCAATTCCAGCACTCGGGTCTGGTCCTTGGACCGTTCGCCGTGGCCGTTCGTGATCCCGCGATGATCGCAATCGGTGTGGCGTCGGTCGCGGCGTTGACGCGGCGGCCGGTCTCGGTCGCCCTCGGCACCTCGTCGACGGTGGTGGTCGAGAACTGGCACGGGCGCAGCCGCCGACGATCTGGCGTGATGCTCGCCGAGTCGGCGCGGGCACTGCGTCAACTCCTCGATGGCGAGAAGGTGAGCTTTGACGGTGAGGTGATCCGAAGTTGGGGGTACCGACTGAGGCTGCCCGCGCCGTCATCAGAGTTAGTGATCGCGGCCTTCGGCGATCAGGCGTTGAGTGCCGCGGCGGCGTACGCCGATCGACTCGTGCTCAACCTCGTCGATCCATCATCGGTGCGCGATCTCGTCGCGAAACTCCAAGTGGCCGCCGACACCATTGGTCGACCGCGGCCTCGCGTCGCGGTGTGGACTACCTGCGCCGTGAATCCGAGCGCCGAGGGCGTTGAGCAGGTGCGTCGCGGGGTGACCGGGTACCTCAGCGCACCGGGTTACTCGGACATGTTTCGTCGCGCCGGGTTTGGGGACGTCGTCGACTTCGCACTGACCAAACCGCACCCCGGCGAACTGCTCGGGCGAATCCCCGTGGACTTAGTGCGGGTGACTGGCCTTCTCGGCGACGAGTCGCATATCGAAGCTCGCATCAAGGAGTACATCGATGCGGGTGCCGACGACATCGTGATCATTCCTTCAGCGACCGACGACGACCCCGCAGGGGAGCGAACACTGCGCGCCATGGCCGACGTGGGCCCGCGGCTTCAGGCTCCGTAGATCGGCTACGCCGACAGTCGTTCGATGATGATGGCGGTCCCGAGTCCGAGGGCTGCGGGAATCGCTAAGAGGGCGTAGTGACCGTCGACGCGGTCGAGGGCGTCCATCGCGGTCGCGAGCAAGATGCCGCCGCTCGCTCCGAGTGGATGGCCCATCGCAACCGCCCCGCCGTCGACGTTCACGATCTCGTCAGAGAATCCGAACTCCTGTTGCACCAGGAGTGGGCTGACGGAGAAGGACTCGTTGGCCTCGACGATGTCGATGTCGCTCGCGAGGAGGTTTGCTCGTCGCAGGACGCGTCGAATGGCCTCGACGCCGCCGTAGAGGCTGGGGGAGCGAACGGACGCCGTCGCGCAGGCGACGATGCGAGCCCTCGGCGCGACGCCCATCGCGTTGCGAGCTTTGGCGTTAGCAATAAACGCGAGCGACGCACCGTCGACCAACTGGGGGGCGCTCGCCGCGCTGTGCAGTCCCACAAAGTCGCCCACCTCTGGGAAACGGCGGGCGATTCGGTCATGGGCGACGGCGTCACTGGCGAACAGTACGGGCATGGCTGCGAAATCGGCGAGCGACATCTCGGCCCGGATGCCCTCGTCCGACGCGAGTAAGACCGCTCCGTCTGCGTCGTGGACGGGAACGACGGAGCGTGCGAAGTGTCCGTTGGCCCACGCGGCCGCGGAACGCTGGTGCGAACGAAAGGCGTAGTCGTCGAGTTCGGGTCGCTCGAACCCCGCGAGGTGCGCGGTGAAATCCGCGGAGACCGCGATGGTGACGAAGCCGGTGCGGTCAGCCAACTCCTCGTCGAGGGCAATGGCCGGCTCGTCGGAGAGCATGGGCTCGCGTGACATCGACTCCACGCCTCCGGCCACGATGACGTCGTCGACGCCGCTACTGACCCGCGCGGCAGCGTTGGAGATCGCGTCAAGACCGGAACAGCACAGACGAGAGACGACCGTGCCCGACACGTCGTCGGGCCACGCGGCGCAGATGGCGGCGACCTTGGCGACGTTCGCACCCTGCTCGCGAATCGCGGTGTTCACCCCGAGCATGACGTCGTCGACGTGAATTGAGCGCTTCGAGAGATCGAGTCGACGGTCGAGTTCTCGTAACAGTTGCGCGGTTAACTCCTGTGGGGGGACCACGGCGAGTGTCCCGCCGTTACGGCGCACGCGACCCCTCGGGGTGCGCACGGCGTCGTAGACGTAGGCGTCTAACACGTGGCCCGGACGGCCGCCGGGTGGCTCACGCGGAGTGGCTCGGGATTCGCCCGAGGGCCGCGTCGAGTCCGTCGTCGTTCAGCCAGTTCGGAATCTGTGAGCCGCGGGCCCACGTGGCGTGGGTGCCGCTCGAGACCCGCTCGGGCAGTTTCACTCGGGCGATCGGTCCGTCGGCGAGGTTCTTCGCGTCAAAGACCAGGCACTCGGAGAGGTCGTTGCGAACGTCGGAGGTGATGGTGACGAGATAGGCGTCGTCCTCTGACGTTGAGCCCGTCTTCGGCGCGACGGCGGTTTCGCTCGCGTACACCCCGTCGGGGAGGTTGAATCGCGTCTCCTCGCCGGTGAGGCTGTCGTGCTTGACGATGCCGTTGAAAAGGAACCACCCGGGCACCGCGGTTGCGGCGTAGCTGTAGCGATGCTCGAGGCCGGCGTGGGCCTGGTTGATCATGCCGAACTCACTGGTCGTCTCGGTGAGTCGCTCTTCCTTGCAGTTCCCACTGTTGAGGTCGAGACGCCAACGGTGCAGACGCGGTCCCGTGAGGTTGTTGTCGAGGTAGCGGAACATCTGCTCGTAGAAGGTGCCGTTGCCCTTGGGGGGTTCGGGGTTCGTCTGGAAGAAGCCCTCGACGACGATCTCCGAGCCCACTTCGTAGGCATTCACCCAGTGCAAGACGTAGGTGGACTCCGCCTCGAACCACACGATGTCCTTGGTCTCGCCGTGTCGGGGCACCACCGCGATGCGCATCGGCATGTCGGGGTAGTAGTGGGGAACGTGCTTGCCGGCCGCCAACGCTTCGGGCATCCAAAAGAGTGGCGCGTCGCCCAAGATCGCGTAGTTCTCGGTGAAGGCCATGTCGTGGGGGAGGCGCGGTCCGGGTAGTGGGACGTCGATGTACTGGGTCAGGTTGTCCGCCTTGTCGACAATCCCGAAGTGCATAAAGGGTGCTTCCGTGCCGTAGTTAAAGAACAAGAACTCGCCCGTTCGCTCATCCAGTTTGGGGTGGGCCGAGACCCCCGCCTCGGAGGGGAACTTCCCATGCCAGGTCGCCTTGCCGAGCGTCTCCAGGGTCGTGGGGTTCAGGCGATAGAGGTCACCGCACTGGTAGAAACTCGTCAGCGCCACGCCGTTGTGCATGACGACGTCGGTGCTGGAGGCGTCCTTCATGCGCCCCCGCGCTCCCCAACCGGTCTCGCTCGGTGAGGTCGCGGGGTCTTCCGCCAGCCCCGCCCAGAGCGGGCGTTCGGCCTGTTGTTCGGCGAGGAATCCGTCGGTGCGAACGAAGCGGTTTCGGTAAAAGGCCTTTCCTCCTCGGAACCCCACGGCGTGGACCATGCCGTCGCCGTCGAAGGGGTGATAGTTAGAAAGCGCTGGGTGCACCGGGTTCTCGGTGTTACGTAAGTACACGCCATCGAGGTCCGCGGGAAGTTCACCTTCGACGGTGCAGTCATCCGCGTCGCGTTCAATGAACTGCGGTCGCCACGCGCCGGTGCGGTAGGGGTGGTCGTCTTCAAGTGGGAGCGTCGTTATCGCTCGTCCGACTACTTCAATGTCCATTGGTCACTCCTTCAAATTGTGAGATTGAAATCAAAATTTCTCGTCTGGTGGTCATGCCTGACCAACGATGAACGACACGGTCGTCGTGAGACTGCCGCCGATGTTGAGGGTCGCGAATCGTGTGGCCCCTTCGACCTGGCACGCGCCCGCGCGCCCCTCGACCTGTCGCGCGGCGTCGACCAGCATCCGCACACCGGTCGCACCGACGGGGTGTCCGCCGCCGATCAGTCCACCGCTGGGGTTGATCGGCGTAGCGCCACCTCGTTCGAGGTCGCCGTTTTCGATGGCCTTCCAACTCTCGCCGGGGCTGGTGATGCCGAAATGGTCAATCGCGACGTACTCGGACATGGAGAAGCAGTCGTGGGTCTCGATGCCACTGAGGTCGTCGACGCCGGCGACGCCGGCCCGCGCGAAGGCGTCCTGGACGGCCTTGCGGACGTGAGGGAAGACGTACTCGTCCTTGGCGCTGCGCTGCGTCTTCGCCTTAAGGGCGAGGGACGCCGTCGTGTGACCCCACCCCTGGATGATGGGCGTGGCTCGCGTCCGCGAGCGTCGTTCGAAGAACCGTGGGGAGACGAGCACCACCCCCGCGCCTCCGTCGGTCACCTGACTGCAGTCGGTGCGACGCAGTCGCCCTTCGACGATGGGGTTCGCGAAGTCGTCGGCGTCGAAGCTCGCCTCGGTGAAGTTCCACTCGCGGGTCTGGGCGAGGGGATTGCCCTTGGCGTTGGTCATGTTCAACTTCGCGATCGCGCGCAGGTGCGCGTCGTCGAGGCCGTATCGCAGGTCGTATTCGTCCGCGATGGAGCTGAACATGTAGGGCCACACGTAGGTCGCGTCTTCACCCTCGTGCCCGATCCACGATGCGGCGCCGAGGAACTGCGGCGCCTGTTTGCCGGGGACGTTGCGCTCCTGCTCGACTCCGATCACCAGTGCGCAGTCGTATCGTCCGGCTTCGAGTTCGGCCATCGCGGCGAGGATGGCCACACTCCCCGACGCGCACGCGGCTTCGTGTCGCGCCGCGGGCACACCCCAGAACCCATCGTTCATCGTCGCGGGCATGGCGCCCAACTGTCCCTGGCCGTTGAAGAGTTGTCCGAACGCGTTGCCGACGTGAATCGTTTGCACGTCGGCGGCGTCGATCTGGGCGTCTTCGAGCGTGCCGTTGACGACTTCGGCGACCAGGTCGGCAATCTCCAACTCTTCGCGGTCCAAGTTTCGTGAGAAGTCCGATTGGTAACTACCGAGCACCCCAATGTCGCACTGAGCCATGACGAACCCTCCCATCACTTCGCGGAGTCCCGTAGCCGGTGCCTCCACAGTGAGCAATAGTCTACAATAAACAGAGTGACTTCGTTAAGTTAGAGCGAAGTCCGAACACTCCCGGGGGGTTGGTGTGAACGACGGATCAATCCGGGGCCTCGGGGCCGCAGGGGGCCTTCGCTGCCGGTTCGAGCTGGTGATCGCATGAACCACGTGGACGTAGCCGCGCTCGGGGTCAATCTGCTGGTGAGCGCCATAATCGTCGCGGTCGTGCTGCTCGGCACGTTCGCCTACGCCCTGCGCAGCGGCGTGCACGCGATCATGGACTCGATGTGGTCGCTCGGCTTCGTGATCATCGCCGCGGTGACCTTCGCGCTCTCCTCGGGGAAGGGCAACGACACGGTGAGGACCGTGGTGTTGGTCCTCACGGCACTCTGGGGTCTGCGCCTCAGTGGCTACATCTTCCTGCGTAATCGCGGTACGGGGGAAGATCCCCGCTACGCAGCACTCCTTCGCCACAGCCGGGGCAACCCCACGCTCTTCGTGCTGCGCAGGGTCTACTGGGCACAGGGCAAAGTCATGTGGTGGATCTCCCTGCCAATCCAGGTCGTGATGTACGAGCGAGCCGCCCCGGGAGTGCTCACGTGGATCGGGGTCAGCGTGTGGGCGATCGGACTGGGCTTCGAGTCGGTCGGCGACCTCCAGTTGGCTCGATTCAAGCGCGAGCCGGCTAACCACGGTCGGATCCTCGATCGAGGGCTTTGGTCCTTGACGCGACACCCGAACTACTTCGGCGACGCCACCCTCTGGTGGGGGCTCTGGCTGGTGTCGTGCAATCAGTGGATTGGGCTACTCACGGTGACGAGTCCGCTGCTGATGAACTACATGCTCGTTAAGCGCACGGGCAAGGCGTTATTGGAAAAAGGTATGCGTCGAAGTCGCGGTGCCGCCTACGAGGAGTACGTCGCGCGCACCAGCGGTTTTCTTCCGCGACGTCAGCGCGCCAGCGCGCCACTGACGCCGCGCTAGCGACCAGACGTCGGGCGCGTCGGGGATGGGTCGTACGACGGGCCACGAGACGAAGTGTGAGAGGGAGGAAATGACATCAGAGACTGCGAAACGGACGGACGAACTGAAGGGCTCGGTGGCGCTGGTCACCGGAGGAAATCGGGGTATCGGACTGGGGTTCGTCGAGGAACTTCTCGAACGCGGAGCCACCAAGGTCTACGCCGGGGTGCGCGACCCCGAGGCGTCGAGGGAGAGTCTCGCGCCGCTCGGTGTGGAGATCGTGGCCTTGGATGTCACTCATCACGACTCGGTGCGCGCAGCGGCGTCCCTCTGTCGCGACGTCACGCTCCTCGTTAACAACGCGGGCTTTCACGGGCGTGATCGCTTGGTGATGGCGAAGGACCCCGACGTGGCGCGCGAGGAGATGGAGGTCAACTACTTCGGCGTGCTCAACATGACCCGTGCCTTCGCCCCCGTGCTCGGCGCGAATGGTGGGGGAGGGATCATCAACGTGCTCTCGGTCGCGGGCGCCTTCCCCGCCGCGTTCATGGGGGGCTACTCCCCGGCGAAGGCCGCGGCGCTCTTTCTCTCGACCATCACGCGGGCGGAATTAGCACTCCAGGGCACCAAGGTGTGCGCTCTGATCGTCGGCTCCACCGACACGCGAATGTCCGCTCACTACGACGGCCCGAAGGAGTCGCCTCGTACGGTGGCGCGAAACGGACTGAACTCCTACGTCCGAGGAGAGTACGTGGCGGACACCGACTTCATGGCTATTGATTCGAGGGCGCGCTTCGCGAGAGACCCCGCCCGGTACGACCGGCAGATGACGCGACTGTTGGACGGCCTGTAAGGGGAAGCGACGATCGCGGGCGCGGCGGAGGAAGAGTTGTTACTCTTTTAACTGTAGTTACCAATACACCAGCACGAACAAGAAGTCGCCGGGGCACTCCGAGGCGCAGCGAGAAGGTGGGTTGACATGGCGGAACGAGACGATCAGATCCAAGGACTCCTGGACAAACAGGCCATCACCGAAGTGCTCACGAAGTACTTCCGTTCAGTGGACCGAGGCGACGTTGAGACGGTGCGTTCGTGCTACCTGGATGGGGCCACCGAGGACCACGGTGGTCTTTGGGCGGGCCCGGCTGAGGAGTACGTCGAGAGCATCGCCAAGAGCGTGACGCACCCCAAGAGTCTGACGAGCCACGTATTGAGCAACGTCTTGATCGAACTCGACGGCGACGCGGCCCACGTGGAGTCCTACGCCACGACCTTCGCGCGCGTGAAGAGCGAGGGTGAACGCTTCGACTGCTTCGTGGGGGCGCGGATCGTGGACCGCATGGAACGTCGTGACGGTAGGTGGGGGATTGCCCACCGCCAGTTGCTCTGGGAGTGGAACCTCGATGTTCCATCCAACGAGACCTGGGTTCGGGGTTACCTCACCCCCGACGAGACCTTGATGCGACACGGCACGAAGTTCCCCGACGATCCGGTCTTTCGTCGTTAGGCACGTGAGGGCGTTGTCAACTTCTCTCTCGATCAGCACGTGCGCGGCGACGTCGCGACATCGTGACGCGTTGACGCGGCTCCCCGTCCCGTTCTGGGTGCACCGGTAGTGTGAGTGCCATGTCGATAGCCATGGAGCTTCGTTGCACCATGGCGAACACGGATGAGCGCCGGTAACGGCGATGGTCGCAGCGAGCGAGACCGTTGAAGGCGGCGAGAACTCCGTCGCCTTTACCCTGGGCCTCCTCGGCGACGAGTGGAACCTGCTCATTATCCGTTCGGCGTTCCTCGGGGCTCGTCGCTACAAGGTCTGGCACGACCAACTGGGAATCGCCAATTCGGTGCTGGCCGCTCGTCTCAATGGCCTCATCGAAGCGGGCGTGTTCGTTCGCGTGCCGTACCAGAAGCGACCGCTGCGCCACGAGTACCGCCTGACCGAATGCGGCAAGGATCTCTGGCAGGGCTTCGTGACGATCTGGGGCTGGGAGTCGCAGTGGGTGAAGGACCGTCCGGTTCCCCTGCCGCCCATGGTGCACATGGGGTGTGGGAACGAAGCGTTGCCGGTCCTGAAGTGTGGCAACTGCAAGAAGCCGGCGACGGTAAAAAATGTTCGCGGCGCCTTCGGACCGAGTGGTTCCTTCGAGCGCTCGGTCCCGAGGGCGACGACGAGGCGGCGCAGTGTGACGCCCGACAACGGCGGCATCGGTCTCTACTCAGAGACCATCTCCCTGCTCGGGAATCGATGGTCCGCGACCGCGCTCGCGGCGGCTCTCTTCGGCGCAACCAGATTCACGGACTTCCTCCAGTTGATGACCGCGCCGCCGCTGATCGTGGCCGACCGACTGAAGACGTTCTGTGACATCGGTGTCTTAGAACGGACGGCCTCCATGACGGGCTCGAGTCGGCTCGAGTACAAACTGAGTACCAAGGGTGAGGCCGTCTTCCCCTTGATCATCACGCTCATTTACTGGGGCGATCACTGGTTCCGGTCGCCCGAAGGCCCCGCGTTGACGTTCACGCACTTGGAGTGCAAGAGCGAACTCGTCCCGACGCTCTACTGCTCGGTGTGCGATCAGGTGCTCGTTCGAAAGCAGATTGGCGTCGGAGGGTTCACCCTCTAGTTAAGGGACCGTCGATAGGGCGCGAAGACCGCGGGCGAGAAGATGCCAGAAGGCGCGGCGATCACGTCGTCGATGGCGTTCATAACCGGTCCGGCCGTGATGTACTGACCGGCCTTGGTCTTATAGGGGCTGTCCGTCGGATCAGTCATGTTGAGCGTGAGATGGAGCTCGGGCTTTCCGTGAATCTCGACGCGCCAGTGATCGCGCCCGCGGTAGCTCTCCATCGTCGGGTCCATGGTCCAAATGACCGACAGTGTCACGAACCGTCGACCCTCGACAATCCCGTGCCAGCGCCATTCGGTCGCCGCGATAGTCCCTTCGGTGATGGTCCCGGCATTGACCTCGAGGTCGCGCAGGGCGGGCAGGACTCTATGGTCGGACTCGATGCGATCGAAGGCGACCCCCGTTCGGTCGCCGAAGAACTGGATGGCTTCGCCGTAGAGCTGGTCGAAGAGATGGGGGAGTGCGCCCGAGAAGAGATCGACGTCGTCGATCGACCCACCCATGCCCATGACGTTGAAGACGAAGTCCGGATCGGGCATCGTGGAGGCGTCGAGCAGTTCTTCGACCTCGACCGAGTCGAGGTCGACACAGAGTCCGGTCAGTCCGAGGACCATCCGCTCTAACAAGAACCCCGGGTTCATGCCTACGCCGTACAGCGTCGAGTTGCCCTCGCGACACGCCGCTTCGAAACGTCGGGCCCGCTCGGCGCCGTGGGCTTGGGGGTAGTGATTGCCCGCCGTCGTGATGACGTTCTTGCCCGAGCGCAACAGGGCGATGATGTCCTCGTCGTGCGTCTCGTAGGGAACCTGGAGTCGGGCGGTGTGGATCACCAGGTCGGCGTCGAGGG
>Ga0302151_10000257_pt1 | contig 33340 bp, 26 predicted proteins | sample I_Bog_N1_3_FD_192428 | JGI IMG/M metagenome (GOLD analysis project Ga0302151, IMG submission 192428) | Peat permafrost microbial communities from Stordalen Mire near Abisko, Sweden - I_Bog_N1_3 | ecosystem: Environmental > Terrestrial > Soil > Wetlands > Peat | place: Sweden: Abisko, Stordalen...
GGGCGACGTCATCGCCGTTCGGTATGCGGACGATACCGCCGTGGGCTTCCAGCACCGGACGGAGGCTGAGTCATTCCTGCATGACCTGCAGGAGCGGCTTGCTGAGTTCGGACTGAAGCTCCACCCGGAGAAGACCCGACTCATCGAGTTTGGACGGTTCGCACAAGTGAACCGAACGAAGCGAGGTGACGGGCCACCGGAAACGTTCAACTTCCTGGGGTTCATGCATCGATGCGGAACCCGGCGAAGCGATGGCGGATTCACGGTGCACCGGGAGACCATGGGCAAGCGTCTGACAGCGAAAGTAAAGGACATCCGCCAGCGACTCATGGATAGGCGCCACGAGCCGACATCCCAAGTCGGACAATGGCTCAAATCCGTCGTGACCGGATACTTCAACTACTTTGCAGTGCCGGGGAATACTCCGTCGCTGTGGCTGTACAGACTTCTGATCGGCAAGGCTTGGTATCGCTCGCTCTGCCGACGGAGCCAAAAAGGATACATCACGTGGCCGAGGATGAAAAAGCTGATCGATGAATGGCTACCTCGACCAAAGGTCCTACACCCATATCCCAATCAGCGGCTCATCGTTACTACCGGAGGTGGGAGCCGTATGCGTTAATTGCGCCTGTACGGATCTGTGCGGGGGGCCCTGGGTAACTGGGGTCCCTACCGCAACGCATGCCCGTCCACAGAGTGACCTGCATGTGTACGTGTCGTGACTCTGAATCGTTTCGAAATCACGGGAGCGCGACCCTGTGGTCTACGGTCAGGCCGTGGTCCGGGTCGCAACCGATTGCCGTTCGATCCATACCGCAGGCAGGAGCCGATGCCGCACCGCGAGCTCCGGCGCGACGATCCGTTCCAGGATCATCTCCGCACCCAGGCGTCCGATCGCCTTCTTATCGATATGACAGGTGGTCAGTGGTGGTTGCGCCTGCGCGCAGCCATCATCGTCGTTGAAACCGACGAGGCTGAGCGAGCCGGGGACAGACACGCCGTCAGCGCGCAGGCGGCTGAGGAGGTCGAGCGCCAGATGATCATTCTCGCAAAACACCGCCGTCGGCGCCTCGCTGCCGGATAGCCGGTGGGCGAGCAGGCGATAGCCCTCCGCGTCGTGCTGGAAGGCGGTGATGAGCGACTGCTGCACCGGCCACAGGCCGTGCGCCTGCATGCCATCGAGGAAGCCGAGGCGGCGCATGCGCGGATTATGGAAATCGTGATCGTAGGCGAGCATGCAGATGCGCCGGTGGCCATGCGCGACCAGGCGGTCCACCACCGCGCGTCCGGCGGCGAAGCCGTCGGTGGTGATGCTGTCGATCGCCAGGCCGGTGACTTCGCTGTCGAGGATCAGCAGCGGCAGCGGGAGCAGCTGCAATTCGGCAATGATGGTGCTCGGGTACTTGCCCAGCAGCACAACGCCGTCGACCCGGCCCTGGCCGATGAACTGGGGAATGGTGCCGGAGGCGATCTGCGGCCGGTAGCCGCCGAGCAGCAGGTGGTAGTTAGCCGCGATCAGGCGGTCCTCCAGCCCCTCGATGACCTCGGCCGCGAAGCTGTTGCGGAATTCGCTCGCGCAGGTGGGGTAGAGCAGCAGGCCGACGGTCTCGGTGCGCTGGAGACGCAGATGCCGGCCGGCGGCATTGGGCGCATAGCCGAGCGTGCGGCAAGCGGCCAGTATTCGTTTGCGGGTGCTCGCGCTCACCCGCCCCTTGCCGTTGATGGCGCATGAGACGGTAGCGATCGAGCACTGGGCAGCTTGGGCGATGTCGTAGATGGAGACCACGGTGACAGTGTCCTGACGATGCTCACGCTGAGAAGGGGAACGCCCCGTTCCGGTCGCTCCCTACCGCCCACCCCCGGTGGGGCGGCACCCCGTGACCGAGGTGCTGCGAGCAGACGGTCACACTGCCCTTGCCAAAACGTTTAGTCAACCAGAATGATCCCCACGACACGGAGGCTGCATGCGCAATCTAGGCCAGAGATCGTACCGTCTTGGGCGCCGGGATTGGGCCCGTCCCCGAGCACGCATACCGTCACAAGATTTAGTCATGAAGAGTGTTGTGATGTCTGTCCTGGTCCTGGCTGCGGTAGTCGCTGGATGTGTTGCGGCGGCATCCGACCTGCCTGCTGACCCGGTGCTCTTCCCCCGGGCCTTCGCCCCCGCCGAGGGCCTGGTCGCGCGTCCGGAACGGGAGCATCGGGATGAGCTGTGCCTGAATGGTCAGTGGCGCTTTCAGCCGGTGAGCCTGCCGGCCGGCTGGCAGCCGGATCATGGCACCCCCCCGGACTGGTCGCCGCCTGGCGCGATCTGGGAGGCGGTGCCGATCCGCATCCCCTCGCCCTGGAATGCCAACACCTGGGGGTGCGGGCGCGGGGTGGGCAGCGGGACCGAGCATCCGCTGTGGCCTGATTCGGTCTGCTTCCCGAGCTATCCCACGTCCTGGGATGGGGTGCAGATGGGCTGGCTGGAGCGCAGCGTGCACATCCCCGCGAGCTGGGCAGGGAAGCGCATCCTGCTGCACTGCGAGGCGGTCGCCGGCGATTGCCGCGTCCTGATCAACCGCCAGCTCGCAGGCGAGCACCACGATCGCTTCCTCCCCTTCGAGCTGGACATCACCGAGCTGGTCCATCTCGGGAGCGACAACGAGGTGCTGGTGGGCGTCCGCCACGGCCGCCTGTCAGATCAGACGGATCCCCGCTATCCCCATTACCGCAGCACCATTGCGCCTGGCTCGACGTTGGATGGCATTGTCGGCATCTGGCAGGACGTGACGTTGCTGGCGGTTCCGCCGCTGCGGACCACCGAGCTGTTCGTCCAGCCGTGGCTCGACCGCGACCAGCTGGCGGTCCAGGCAACGGTGCGCAACGACACCGATGCCGACCAGGAGGTCAGCCTCGCCGGACAGGTCAGCCCGTGGGTGTCGGATGCCGGGACGGATGTGCTCAGCGCACCGGAGCCGGCCTGGCATCTCGCGCCACCGGTGCTGTCCCTGCCGGCCACCACCGCCCACATCACGGCCCATACGAGCGCCACCGTGCAGCTGACGGTCGCGGTCGGCCACACCCTTGCGACCTGGACGCCTGCAGCGCCGCATCTGTATGGCTTGGTAGTGACCACGTCGGGCCAGGGCCGGGTACAGGACGCGGCCTATCAGCGTTTCGGCTGGCGGCAGTTCCGCATCGTCGGTGCGCAGCTGCAGCTCAATGGCGCCCCATTCCAGGTCATGGCCGACATCCTGCATCCCTTCGGGGTGTTCATCCAGACGCGCCGCCATGCCTGGGCATGGTTCCGGATGATCAAAGATATCGGAGGCAATGGCGTCCGCCTGCATGCCCAGCCCTGGCCGCGCTGCTATGAGGACCTCGCGGATGAGATGGGCATCGTGGTGCTGGCGGAGAGCGGGTTGTTCGGCAGCAGCCTGAGCCTCAACTTCGGCCAGGCATCTGCCTGGCAGCACTTCTCCGAGCACATCCATGACCTGGTGCTGCGTGATCGCAATCACCCGTCGGTGTTCGGCTGGAGCATCGGCAACGAATTGTTCGCCATCAGCGAGTACAACCACCTCTCCGACCAGGATGCGGCCAGCGCCTATGCCCAGCTAGCCGGACTCGGCCGCAGCGTTGCCACTTTGGATCCGACACGGCCATGGATCTCCTGCGATGGCGACGAGGATCTGCGCGGCACCCTGCCGGTCTGGGCCAAGCACTTCGGCCATGGCCTGGCGCTCGATCGCCTGCCGACCCTGGCCAAGCCGCTGATGGTGGGCGAATCCGGCGGCACCTACTACGCCACTCCCGGGCAATTGGCGCAGTTCAATGGCGAGCGCGCCTACGAGAGCTATGCCGGGCGCAACGAGGCGCTCGCCATCGATGTCTACCAGAACATCGTCGCCATGGCGCGCCCCCGCCTGAGCTACTTCTCGGCCAGCGAATTGGCCTGGTTCGGCCTCGAGCAGCTGCCGTTCGGCTACCATGACCATACGCGCCTGCCGACCCTGCACGATGGCGTGGTCTTCCGCCCCTATGTCGAGGGCGTCCCCGGGGTGCAGCCGGAGCGCCTGCCCCCCTACTGCTCGACCTTCAATCCCGGCTATGATCCGACCCTGCCCCTCTACCGGCCGCTGGCGATGTTCACCGCGATGCGGGCGGCGTTGGCGAGCGCGGGGCCGCAGCCCTGTCCCTGGGACCATCAGTCAGCTCCTCCTGCCCCGCCGCCCGCCGCCCCGCCACCCACCATCAGCGCGGTCGGCTTCCTCGGCGATCGTCACGGCGAGCTCTACCAGGCGCTCGCCAGCGATGGCGTGCCATTCGTGGAGAATGGCGCGCAGGCTGGTCTGCTGGTGGTCGATGGGCAGAGCCTGAACGCCGACCAGGTGCTGGCGGCCAAGCCGCAGGTGGAGGCCCTGCTGGCCCGAGGCGGGCTGGTGCTGGTGAGCTTCCGGCAGCCGTCCGCCGCGATCGCAGCGGTCAACCGGCTGCTGCCGCTCAGCGTGTCGCTGACCCCGCGCACCGCCACCTCCCTGACGCGCGGCAGCACCCATCCCTGGACTGCCGGCTGGTCCCTGGCCGACCTCTACTTCGCCGAAAATCCGAGCCAGAGCGGCATCATCGCCTGCGGTCTCGCGGGTGGCTGCGTCAACCAGGGCAAGGTCCTGCTGAGCGCCGCGAGCGCAGACTGGTCATTGTTCAACAATGTCGGCGAGGTGGCGAAATGCGCCGCGATGGTCATGGATGAGCAGCTGATCAAGCCCAGCGGCGCGGCCTTGGTGGCGATGCCCTGCCAGGCCGGGACCATCGCGGTGACCACCATCGACCCCCTGCCGCGGGAACGGCACTACGTCGAGTTTTGGCGCACGCTGTTCACGCGCATGGGCGTGCAGATGCAGCCGCCGGCCTGCCGCTGGTACGTGCCGATCGCGACAGTCGAGCCGATGCGCTGGCATTTTACCATCGTCCAGCCGGCGGCCGGCTGGAACCAGGTCGGCTTCGACGATCAGGGCTGGGCGGTCGGCGAGGCCGGTTTCGGCACCGCCGTCCCAGCCAGCCGCGTACGCACCCCCTGGACCAGCGATGACATCTGGCTGCGCACCGGCTTCGAGGCTCGTGCGGTGCCGAACGGCCCCCTCCACCTCATCGTGCATCATGACGAGGATGTCGAGGTCTACCTCAACGGCGAGCGCATCTTCAGCGAGGCGGGCTTCCTGGTCGCCTACAAGGACATCACCCTGAGCGAGCACATCGGCTCGCTGGTGCATACCGGGCGCAACCAGCTGAGCGTGCACTGCCATCAGACGGTGGGCGGCCAATACATCGATGTCGGCCTGGCCTGCGGCCTGGTGCTGCTCGGGGACGCGGGCGCGCATGCGCATGACCTGCTGCTCAATGGGCCGACCAACTGATGGCGGGATCAGCGATGGCGCGCCAGGCGCGCGCGGGTGACGGCGGTCATTTGCTGGGTGGCGCCTGGTCGGCGGCCTTCACCTGCTCGGGGAAGGCGGCACGGATGCGCGCGATCTTGCGCACCGACCAGGTGCAGACATAGGGGTGGTCGGGGTGGTTGGAGACGAAGTGCTGGTGGTAGCCTTCGGCCGGGAAGAAGCCTTCCGGCATGGTTTCGACCGTGGCCTGGATCGGCTTGTCGTACACCTTGGCCTGGGTGAGCTGGCGGATATAGGCTTCGGCGACCTGCTTCTCGCCATCGGTCTGGTAGAACACCGCCATGCGGTACTGGTGGCCGTAATCCGGTTGCTGGCCATCCTTGACCGTGGGATCGCCGGCGGTGAAGAGCACGCGCAGGAGATCGCCATAGCTGATGATGGAGGGATCGTAGGTGATCTGTACCGCTTCGGCGTGATTCGATTCCTCGTAGTGTTCGTAGTTGGAGGTCGCCGCCGTACCGCCCGCATACCCAGCCACCACTTTCGTGACGCCCTTCAGCTGCTCGAACACCGCCTCCTCGCACCAGAAGCAGCCGCCGGCGACCACCACCGTGCGCAGCTGCCCGGCAGTGCCCAGCGGCAGGTCGCTGAGCGGCTTGGGCAGCGCCGGCGGCTCGCTGGCAGTCAGGCCACGGGCATAGCCCCACAGCAGCAGGACCGTGGCGCAGGCGATCGCAGCGGGAAGGGTCTGCCTGAGTAGGGGGGACATGGGCGGCTCCAGCGGAAGGATTGCAGCGGTGATGCGTACGCGAGGAACGGCGAGCAGGCGCAAGCCGGGCATCAGTGGATACGCGTACCGCCCCACCCTGCTTGATCCCTGCTGGGCCCCTTCCACGCACCTTCCGTGCTGCTGGGGCAATTCAACCAGCAGGAGCCGGTGGGTTTCCAGGACGGCAACGGGCGGAAATTTCTAAGCCACTGATCGGTAATGAGATAGAGGACAGGACGCGGTGCGCATGGCGCGTGGACGGTGGAGCCGCTACGCCATAGACCCGGCGACAGACGCAGCCGAGCGGTTTCGAGGCACGGGTCGTACCGCGTTGCTCAAAGGCGCTCCGGCTGCAGGTGATCGTGGGTAAGCCCGGGCACCGGGGGAACGTCCATCAGCCGCGGTCGCAGCGATCGGCAGTGACCGTGGTTGCGTGTGAGTCCGGGTCACCCGGGCAGGATAACAGGCAAGGACACCTGCCGAGAGTATACTACGGTGCTCTAGTTCCGTCGTGAGAGGCCTATACGCTGCCGTCCGATGGCGGCTGACATCCTCCATCCAGGTCTTCCTCACCGATCTCGCACGCCCTGATGGCGCCGCGGGACGAACCGATGTGCGAGAACCGTATGCTGACGCTGCGACGAACGGCCCTTGTCCTCCTCATGCTCGTCACGGCGCTCGCCGGCCGCCTGAGTGCAGGAGATACCCCCGCACCAGCGACCGATGCGCATCAGCTGCTCACCGCGCTGCCGCACGTGCCGGAGATCGCCCTGAAGGGCGATCAGGTGGTGTGGTCCGGCGACGGCGCCACAGCAGTGATCGAGGGCGTCGATGCGAAGAGCTCGGATCCCATCCTGACCACCCCCCTGGGCCCGATCCGCGTCGCCCGCTGGGTGGTGGAGGGCCATCATGTCGGCGTCCTGCCCGCGCTCAGCAAGCTGGTCGCGCTGGCCACCTCCGCCCACCTCGCCGCTGCCGACCTGCTGCTCCAGGACGGCCTGCTCACCGGTCCCAGCCTGCGCAGCGCCGACGTCGTGGTGGTGCCCCAGGGCGTGATGCGCAAGCAGGCCGGCCAGCCTGTCGAACGCACCGCCGAGGTCGCCCATCTCAGCGGCATCATGGCCACCCTGACCAAGGCCGCCGAGAATACCGCGCTGGACGATCTCGGCCGCCAGGCGCTGCAATACGTCATCGGCAAGCTCGATCAGAAGGATGGCGGCGAAGCGCTCGATGACTTCACCGCCTCGTTCGCCCGTCGCGTCGTCCGCCATGGCTGGCTGCGCCTGTGGTACCGTTCCAAGGCCGATGCCCCGGCTATCGAGGCGATCGAGCAGGCGGTCGCCACCGCCGAACAGCAGCATGCGGCGACCAGCTACCGCGGCGACGGCGTATCGCTGGAGCAGATGCAGGATGCCTTCGGCCGCGGCGGCTGGGTTTTCAGCTCGCCGACGCAGGTGCGCTACGCCCATGCCGAGGTCCATCCCGAATACCTCGGCTCGCTGCCGGAGCTGATGGTGGTCGTCGACCTGCCGGCCGGCTCCGACGCCCAGAAGGATGCCGCCAAGGCGACCGGTGCGCACATGTACCACGGCAGCACGCTGATGGCGTCCTGGTCCGCGACCACCGGCTTCAGCGCCGATGCCCAGCAATGGTCCACGGTGGTCAACCCGCATGGCGGCGACCTGGTCCCCAATGCCATCCCGCCGCACATCGTCGTCGCCGCCCTGAATGGCGACATCGTTGGCCTGGCGGTCGACAAGGGGCTCCTCCAGCCGGTGCAGGATACCACCCGCGCCTCGGCCGAGCGCTTCGTCGCCGATGCCGCCGCCATGCTGCCGGATACTGCGCACCTCGACCTGATCGGGGAGTACCTCTTCACCTACGTCTACCCCAGCCCGGAGGCGAAGCATCCCGAGCTGATGGGCAATCGACAGCTGAAGGGCGATGTCCAGCAGACCGTCTGGCAGACCTGCGGCAACGCCCTGGGCGGCATCATGCACGGCGACTGCGCCGACATCGCCGAGCTCTACCAGGTGATCACCGACAAGCAGCACCGCAACTCGATCATCATCGGCCTGCCCGAGCACGCGGCCTGCGCCTGGGCCGAGAAGCGCGACCAGGCCTGGCATGTGTCGGTGCTGCAGACCGGTCCGCCGCTGGCGTTCACCGAGAAGGAGCTGCCGGTGTGCCTGGAGAAGGCCTACAAGAGCTTTGATCCGAGCATGACCTTCGACGCCAACGAGCTGCCTCTGCTGCTGCGCTTCTCGGGCGAGGTGTCGCGCAGCGAATGGAGCCTGAGCTGGCGCATCTTCAGCGAGCCGGACTATGCCCATGTGATGTTCGACGTGCAGCGCGACTGGCACTTCCAGACCTACCAGCGCGGCATCGCCACCATGACCAAGCTCATCGCCGCCGGCGATGACGACAATGCCAACTACCGCGAGCTCTCCGGCCTCTATACCTTCACCGGGCAGTACAACCTGGCGGCCGAATTCCATCGCAAGGCCATCGCCCGCACCACCGAAGCGGTGAGCCGGCTGTACATGACCGTCCAGCTCGTCGGCCATCTGCTCAATGCCGGGCAGAAGAAAGAGGCCGAGGCGGCGGCGACGGATGTGATCGACCACCTGCTTCCGGCGCTCAAGGATGAGCTGGGCCCCTCCTACCTCCAGGTCGGCTTGCAGCTGGCGCTGGTATGCCTCAACGAAGAAGGCGGGCCGGCGCTGCAGAACATCGCCACCCGCGCGCTCAAGGAGATCGTCAACAAGCAGATGTCCGAGTTCATCGAGCAGGTGTCGACCTGGCTGGCGAGCAGCGAATACAAGCAGGATGTGTGGGAGAATTCCAACGAGCTGCGCTCGATGCGCGGGATGATCGCCGAATACTGCGGCATCGTCATCGAACTGGTCAGTCGCGTCGGAGCCGACCAGCTGCCCGGCGATGCCGACATGAACCTCATGAGCGGCAATGTGCAGAAGTGGCTGGACGGCATTGCCTTCCACGACGTCGAGGACAACAGCTCGGTGCTCGGCCGCTACGCCGCTGCAGGCCACTGGTATGCTGCGGTGATGGGCGAGGAGACCTTCGACCACCTGCTCGACGGCGTGGCACCGGCGAAGAACGCCACGGTCAAGCACGAGAAGCGCGCCAACGGTGTGGTGCAGATGACCAGGGATCTGCCCTGGATCCGCGCCTCGGTGCCGTACTGGTACGATCGCATGGCCAAGCTGTTCCGGCGCAACAACGACCACGTCGATCCCCAGGTGATCGCCCATCTCGCCCAGCGCCTGGTCGAGGCGCGGACGGCGACCGTAGCCCTGGGGCTGTCCAACCCCCAGTTCGAGATCCAGGCGGAGCTCGGTGCCGAGGTTGCGGCGCTGATCGCCCACGACGAGAAGGGCCTGCGGGCCATCCTGCACCGCGTCGCCGAGAAGGACGACAAGTCGCTGCGCGACGATGCCGCGCAATGGCTGGGCGACTGCGCACGCTTCCTGGATGTCGACTGGTACGGCCATGTCCTCGCCGCGTGGCGCGACGAGGTGGACTACAAGCCGAAGTACTTCTGGATCGCCTGGCGCGCAGCCTTGAACAAGGCCCCGCAGCAGGCGCTGATGGCGGCGCAGCTGGCGGCCGAGCGCTTCAAGGACGACTCGGCCTTCACCGAGGAGTACGGCTTCATGCGGGCGTTGCTGGCTCCCGGTGGCGGCACCCCCTCAGCGGCCGCAGTCGGGGTGCCGGCGCTCGTCCCGCGCTGAGCTGCTGGAGAGGCGCGCGGTCCGAGATCGGTGCACCAGGCGGGCACGCGCATCACAGACCGATGCGCCGGCGCTTGCGCCACAGGGTCGAGGGCGTGATGCCGAGGATGCCAGCCGCCTCGTCGAAGCTGCGCGCCGCGGACAGGACGCGCCGGATATGCTCCTGCTCGATGGCGGCGAGGGTATGCCGGTCGCCCAGCAGGGGCCCCTGCCGGCAGTGGGCGTAGATGCGCTCGGAGAAGGCCTCGGGCTCGATGATGCGCGAGGACCACAGCACGGCGATGCGCTGCACCTCGTTCTGCAGCTCACGGATGTTCCCCGGCCAGGAATAGTTCAGCAGCAGCTCCTGGGCGGCGGGCGAGAGGTCCTGCACCAGGCGATTGCCCTGCGCGGCGCATACCCTGAGGAAATGCCGGCAGAGGTCGAGGATGTCCTCACGGCGCTCGCGCAGCGGGGGCAGGACGATGTCGACGACGTTGAGGCGGTAGAGCAGATCCTCGCGGAAGCGGCCGTCCAGGACCAGGGCGGAGAGATCGCGGTTGGTCGCCGCGACGATGCGAACATCGGCCTTGCGCGTGGCCGAGTCGCCGAGGCGTTCGTAGGTGTGCTCCTGCAGGAAGCGCAGCAGCTTGGCCTGGATCCCCGGCGAGAGGTCGCCGAGCTCGTCGAGGAACAGCGTCCCGCCATCGGCGAGCGTGACCTTGCCGACATGGTCGCGGATGGCGCCGGTGAAGGAACCCTTGGCATGGCCGAACAGCTCGCTGGTCATCAGCTCATCGGTCAGGGCGGGGCAGTTGACGACGATGAAGGGCTTGGCGGCGCGCGTGCTCAGCGCATGCAGGCTGAGCGCGAAGACGCCCTTGCCGGTGCCGCTCTCACCGCGCAGCAGCACCGGCACGCTCGCCTGCGCCGCGAGGAAAAGCAACCCGCAGGCGTCATGCATGATGCTCGAACGCGAGGTCAACGTCACCGCCGGCTGGCCACAGTCGTCCGGGCAGATCAGCGTCGTGCACGCGTGCGCCTGCGGTTGGGCCGCCAGTGCCCGGTCGATCAGCTGGCGGAGCTGCTGGGCATCCAGCGGCAGGCGCAGGCAATCGACCGCCCCCGCCCTGACCGCCCTGACCGCCTTGACCGCGGTCTCGACGGTCGGCTGATCGGACACCAGGAGGATATGCATGCTCGGATTGCCATCGAGCAGCTTGGGGATCAGCTCGATGGCATCGAGCGGTGCCAAGGCGCAGCATGCCAGTGACGGCAGCTCGATGCGTGCCTGCGCCACGGCTGCCGTAACGGTGGTAGCGCAGGCGACCTTGCAGCCGTTGAGGCGAAGCGCCAGGCTCAGCGCCTCGCTGACGGCGCGGACGTCCGCGATCACCAGTGCGGCACAGGGGCGCAGCGCCGGTTCGGCCTTGGTACTGCTGAGCGCCTCGGCGAGTCGCGGCCGGAGAGGGAGGTGCGGATTCTGCGGCCGCGCGGACCGCCCTGCGGTGGCTGGCGCCGCGACCATGGAGGCGTTCCCTGGTGATGACGCGCCGAGCCCTGCGCCGTCCGGCTGCCCGTCGGCGCCATCTGACAGTGGGTGCGAGTGCGCCGTCATACCAGCGACCCTAGCGAGCGGGCAATTCGTACGATATTAGTAATTGCCTGGATGCAGGTGATGCTCCGGCAGAGCGATCAGGATCAGCGATTCCGATATCGGCACCACGATCAGGGCGGCGTGCCGTCGATGGACGTGCCAATGCTGCTCAGAGCATCATCAGCCGGTGGTCGTGGCGCACGCACGCAGGAGTGCTCACTGGGTATGCATATGATCATCGCTGCGGTGCCGAGGCGGACACATCGGCACGCGCGCCGCGAGTTGGCAGCCGAGCAGTAGAAATGGTGCAGACGACGCTCAGTCCCGACGGACTGCGAAGGAGATGCCGTTGCAGTGTGTCCGGCGGTGGCACAGAGGGCGATTCTGCATCATCTGGTGCGACAGGGGGAGCGGGTTGGTGGTGGTTCGGCAACAGCGTCGTGCCACCGCTTCGGCGTTTGATCGCAGGCCACTGACCCTTCCAACGCGGTCTAAGCGCTCTAGAGTCCCGACTGTGCTTGACCGACGCTACTCCCGCACCCGCGCCGGTCGTTCAGCGCGGTACCTCTGAGCTGATGACGATACGGACTATACGGCCTGCTTATGACAAACCGGAAGTGCCGCAGGTGGTCTGGCGTCAGGACCGGCAATGAGGTGCCCGTCCAGCCCCCCTGGGACGTTGGTCGCGTAGGAGCCTGATGAGTACCAGCGATACCTCGCCTGCGACGCCGTCCGGCTCGTCCCAGAAGGGCCTCTCCATCGCCGAGACCGCCGAGATCATCGGCATCTCCGCTGCCGCTCTGCGCCAGTGGGAAGCACGCTTCGGCTGGCCCCAGCCCGAGCGCGAGGCCAACGGCTACCGGACCTTCTCGCCGCAGCTGGTGAATGACCTCAAACGCGTGGTGGCGATCGTCAAGCGCGGCGGCTATATCGGTGATGCCATCGCCCAGGTGCGCTACCCCAGCCAGCCGGCGGTGCAGAAGCCGGTCAGGCCCAACATCGATTTCTCCGTCATTCCGCAACCGCGCAGCGCCGAAGGTGTGCGCCTGCGCGGCATCCTCGAGGAGAGCATCCGCCTGGATGACACCGGAAAGATCGCCTGGGTGAAGGCGCAGGCACCGCTCCTGCATCCACAGGAGCGCGACACGGCGATCATCGCCCTGCTGCGTCTGGCAGGATTGTCCTGACCGGCCGTCCGCCTGGCGTGGCGGCGCAGCGGCGCTACGGTGCCCCAGCGGGATGGCTCCATGCAACGAATGACGCGGCAGCGGTTGCTGATCATGCGCATCATCGAGGACGCCGGCCGTCCGCTCTCGACGGCGGAGATCCTGGCGCTCACCAAGCGGCGCCGCGCTGGCCTGGGCATCGCGACCGTCTACCGCACGGTCAAGGCGCTCGGCGAGGCGGACTGGCTGCAGTCGGTTGATATGCCCGGCAGCCAGGTGCGCTACGAGAAGAGCGACAAGGCGCACCATCACCACTTCCATTGCCGGAAATGCGATCGCGTATTCGAGATGCACGGCTGCCTGGGTGAGCTGCATCGGCTGACTCCGCGTGGGTTCAGCATGGAGCGGCATGAGATCATCATCACCGGTCTGTGCGCCACCTGCCTCGACCGGCGCGCATGAGCGGCACCGCTTATTGATAGGGACGAATCAATAGCTAGGATGCCCGCCCTGAGCTGACGCGCCGAAGCGACAGCTCCCGCCGCCGCCGAGCTGCCCACGGCGCAGCCCGCTGGAGCCGCGGCGCAGTCCACCGTGGCCACGCGCATCCGCTGGAGTCCTGCCATGCGCACCGTCAATCTGCTGGCCCCACTGCTCTGTCGCCAGCCGCCAGCCAGGCTCATCGGCACGTTCCTGCTTGCCTGGCTGGCGGTCTGGTCCTCTGCCTCTGCCTCAGCAGTGGAGCCGGCGGTCCTGCGAGTGGTCTGCGCGAACACCATCCTGGCCGACATCGTGCAGCAGATCGGTGGAGATCGGGTGGTCGCCCTCAGCCTGCTCAGGCCGGGGATCGAGATCCATGCCTGGGAGCCGACGCCCGATGATCTGGTGCAGATCGGCCATGCGGGCCTGGTGGTGGTCAATGGCCTGGGGCTGGAGGGCTGGCTCGAACGTGCGCTCGACGCCTCGGGCGGGCACGCCCCGGTGGTGGTCGCCAGCACCGGCATCGACGCGCTGGCCGGCAGCGGTGGTGCGGCTGGGGCCGCCTCCGCTGCGTCAGCGCATGGCGTCGATCCGCATGCCTGGCAGGATGCCAGCAATGGCATGCGCTATGCGCGCACCATCTGCGCCGCCTTGTGCCAGGTCGATCCTCCGGGCACCAGCGATTACCGCGCCTGGACCGATGCCTATTGTGCCCAGTTGCGGGTGGTCGATGCGTGGGTGAAGCAGCAAATCGCCGCCCTGCCGCAGGAGCGGCGCGTGCTGGTGACGTCGCATGACGCCCTGGGCTACTTCGCCAGGGCCTATGGCATGGAGGTCCAGACCGTGGAGGGGATCGCACCCGGGCAGGAACCCGATGCCGCGCACATCGCCGCACTGATCGCCATCATCAAGGCGCGCCACGTGCATGCGGTGTTCATCGAGGGCCTGGCCAGCAGTGCGGTGATCGCGAGCATCGGCGAGGCCGGCGGCGCCCGGCTCGGCGGTCAGCTCTTCAGCGATAGCCTGGCCGAGCCGCCGCACCAGGCTGCCACCTATCTGGGGATGTTCCTCGCCAACGCGCGCACCATCGTGGCGGGGCTGCAATGATCTGGCGTAGTGCTGCTCCATGGCGGGTGCGGCGATCCGCTCACCGCCAGCCGGGACGACGCCGTCGATGACCGCCTCGCTGCTCGGATTCGCCCGCTCGTCATCCTGGCGCCTGGTGGCCGCAGGAGCGTATGCCGCTCTTGCCTGGAGCCTGGTCGCTCTCATCCATGCGCCACGCCCGCACCCGCCAGCGCCTGCCGCGGCAGGACCCCCGCCGACCATTGCGACCACGGCGGCAGCGTCGGCGCCAGTGCTCCCCGTACGCGCGCATGCCACCCTCACGCTCACCGCCACCTATCCGGTCGGTCCCTGGATCGTCCAGCGCGCTGGGCACGACCTGCCTGCGCAGTCCGCCACCAGCCAGCAGTGGCAGGGCCGCATTGCCGATGGCGGCACGGAAGCGATCTTCGTGCGCGCGGACGCGCTGGATCCCCTGGCCAGCGGCCCGTGCGCGGTGCGCGCCGTGCTCCAGCAGGATGACGGCGCGCTGACCAGCCAGATCCTCTGGGGCGCGGGCGCGGTCGCGGGCCAGCTGGCCGTCCCGCCGCAGCCACAGGCGGAGGGCCGATGAGCCCCGCGATCGTGCACTTCGATGACGTAACGGTGTGCTACGGCCGACGGCCGGCCATCCATCACCTGACGGCGAGCTGGCCCGCCGGCAGCATGGTGGCGCTGATGGGACCCAATGGCGCCGGCAAGAGCACCCTGCTGCGCGCCCTGCTCGGCTGGCAACCGCTGGCAACCGGACGCATCACCATCGCGGGTTCGCCGGTGGCCGATGCGCGGCCGCGCATCGGCTATCTGCCCCAGCGCACGCTGGTCGACTGGGACTTCCCGGTGAGCGTGCGCACGGTGGTGGAGATGGGGCGTTTCCCGCGCCGTGGCGCCTTCCACGCCTTCACCGCTGCGGATAGCCAGGCAGTCGATGCCGCGCTCGACGAGATGGGCCTGACCCAGGTACAGGACCGCCAGCTGGCAGTGCTCTCCGGCGGACAGCAGCAGCGCACCCTGCTCGCTCGCACGCTCAGTTCGGGTGCGGACATCGTGCTGCTCGACGAACCGTTCGTCGGCCTCGACCCGGCATCGGTCGCCGATCTCATCCATCGCCTGCGCACCTGGGCGGGACAGGGGCGGCTGGTGGTCGCCGCACTGCACGACATCGCCCTCGCCCGCCGGTGCTTCGACCAGGCACTGCTCATCCGCACCCACCTGATCGCGGCCGGACCGATAGCCGAGGCGCTGGATGATCACCATCTCGCCGAGGCCTACGGCAGCGACTATGCCACACCGCACGCCGCCAGCGCCGCCGAGGGCGCGCTACATGACCATGGAGATCACTGACCATGTCCGAGTGGCTCACCTGGCTTGCCGCCCCGCTGTCGAGCGACCACCTGTTCATGTGGCGCGCGGTGCTGATGTGCGGTCTTCTAGGGGTGAGCGCCAGCCTGCTGGGCTGCGTGCTGGTGGTGCGCCGGCTGTCGCTGATGGGCGATGCGCTGGCGCACTCGCTGCTGCCGGGCATCGGCGTGGCCTGGCTGGTCTGCGGTACCAGCGTCACCGCCCTGCTCGCCGGCGGAGTGGTGGCGGGTCTCATGACGGCGCTGGCCAGCGCGCTGATCAGCCGGCTGACCCGGCTTAAGGAGGATGCTGCCTTCGCCGCGCTGTTCATCACCCTCTTCGCCGCCGGCGTGGTCCTGGTCAGCCGACTCGGCACCCCCATCGATTTGATGCACTTCCTCTTCGGCAACATCCTCGGCCTGGGCGATGACGACCTCGCGCTGGCTGCCGGGGTCAGCACCGCGACGGTGACGGTCTTCGCGCTGTTCTACCGCTCGATCCTGCTGGAGTGCTTCGACCCCGCCTTCCACCGCGCCAGCGGCGGCTGGAGCGCAGCCACCCACCTGGGCCTGCTGGCGCTTACCGTCCTGAACCTGGTGGCGGCGCTGCATGCGCTTGGCAGCGTGCTGGCGATCGGCCTATTCATGCTCCCGGCGGTGTCCGCCAACCTGTGGTGCGACCGCTGGGGCCGCATGCTCGCCTGGGCGGCGTCCTATGCGGTCGTCGGGTCGATCGTCGGCCTGTACATCAGCTACCAGGCCCACCTCGCCTCCGGCCCGTGCATGGTCGCGGTGCTGGGCGGCGGATTCCTGATCTCCAGCCTCATCAGCCCGAGCCACGGGCTGATGAGGCGCTGGCGGCGCTCCACCGTCCATCATCGGGAGGGTACCGCCGAACGCTGCGCGCAGCCAGGCGGGCCGGAGGCCGGGCTCTAACGACCGCGCGCGGGCCCAGCCGGCTCAGGTAGCGATGCCCAGCGGTGCCAGGCCCTTCCACAGCCCGCGGGTGAAGTCGGGGATCTGAACCGGCATGCTGCCGGTGGCGACCGAGCGCGCCGAGACCTCGATGATGCAGCTCCAGGCGGCGGCATCGTAGACCACGCTGTCTGGCGTCAGCCCCTGGCGGATGCAGTCGAGATGGCGCCAGTTCATGATGTAGTCCATGCCGCCATGGCCCGAGCCCTTGGCGCGCTCGGAGAGCCGGCGGAACAGCGGATGGGCGAAGCGCTGGCGCATCTTGTCGAGATCGTCGTTGGCGAGCCATTCGTGCGATCCGGTGGCGGCCAGGCCGTAGGGCTTGGGGTCGTTGACCGCCAGGCGTGCCGGGTAGTCGAAGAAGGTCGCTCCCGTGCCCGACAGGGCGTTGATGCGGCTGTAGGGTCGCGGGCTGATGACATCGTGCTGGATCATGATGGTGCGGCCGAGCTCGGTCTTGATGATCGAGGTGTTCATGTCGCCGCAGACATAGTGCTCCTGCGCCTGGGCGCCGCCGTTGGGATGATGCTCATCCCGCCAGCGCGTCAACCCACGTTCGGGTGAACTGACCGAGACCAGGAACTTGAACTGGTCGCCGCGCCCCACCCCCATGTACTGCGCCACCGGCCCCAGTCCGTGGGTGGGGTAGAGGTTGCCGTTGTAGGTGAGGTGGTAATGGCGCCGCCAGCCGCCTTCGCCGGTGAGATCGAAGAGCAGGCTGCGCAGATCGTGGATGTAGGCGCATTCGCCATGCGTCAGCTCGCCGAACACCCCTTGGCGCGCCATGTTGAGCACCAAGAGCTCGTTCTCGCCATAGCAGCAGTTCTCCAGCATCACGCAATGGCGCTGAGTGCGCTCGCTGGTGTCGACCAGCCGCCAGCAGCCGGCGACCGTCACCGCCGCCGCCACCTCGACGAAGGCGTGCTTGCCATGCTCCATCGCGCCGAGCGCCATCGGCACATGCCATTCCCAGGGCGTTGCGATGTAGACCACGTCGACGTCGGTGCGCTCGACCACCGCGCTCCATGAATCCTCATGCCCGCCGATCACCACCGGGCGCTTGTCGCGCACCTTGGCGATGCGGTCGGCGGCGGCCTCGGCGCGCTCCTGGCGCAGATCGCAGACGGCGACGATATCGGCGAAATCGACCCCGAGGATGTCATGCATCAGCGATGAGCCGCGCCCACCCGCGCCGATGAAGGCGACGCGCACGCGCTCGCGCGGCTGGGTGGTGAGCTCATGCACCGGCTTTTGCCCGTCCGGTCGCGGGGTGGTCAGCGCGATCGAGGCATCCGGTACGATGCCCCCGCCGGCGGCCGCCGCGCCGCTGGCGCCGTCGCGCGCCCCGGTGGAGCAGCCGCTCAGCCAGCTGGCCATGGGGAGGCCGAGGCTGGCGATGGTGGAGGAGCGCAGGAAGGCGCGGCGTGAGCTGTCGGGCAGGGGCATGGGAGGTACTCGCTGTGCGCGCGGGTGGAGGGGAGGTTGCAGGATGGCCGCCGGTGAGCCGGACTGGAAGGCGCTCAGGACCTCAGCATGCGCAGGCCAGGGCGCGGGCGCACGACCCGGTGATCATCCGCACCTGCCCGTCATATCATCCGGATGAGATGGAATGCCGGACGCAAGCGCAGCCGCGGCGCTTCTCCACCCGCCTCGACAGCAGCGTCTCGGCGGCGCCAGCACGGGGGGAAACCGCTTCCCGGATGGGGAAAGCGGCGCACGGTAGCGGCATGCAGCTGATGCAGGTCGGGAGGGCGGAGCGCGATGCATGAAACGCTCCTGGTCATCCTCGGCGTGGTACTGCTGCTGCTGGTGATCGCCATCCCGGTGCTGATGCACCTGGCCCGCCTGTGGGGTCGGCATGACAACGCGGTCGCACTCGCCACTGCGGAGCTCCTGCGCACGCAGCTGGTTGAGATGACCGCCCGGCTGGAGGCCGGCGAGCTGTCGCTGCACCGGCTGCAGCAGGCCAGCGATGCCGAGCGGGTGCGTGCCGCCACCGCCGAGGCATCGCTCGCGGCGGTGCGCGACGAGCTCGTGCGCCAGGACGACCAGCAGGCCAAGGTCGAGGGGGCTCTCACCCAGGCGCGCCAGGAGGCCGAGCGCGCGGGCCAGGAGCGCGCGCTGTCCGAGGCGGCGCGTGCGGGCGCACTGGCGGAGGCGGAGGCGGCGCGTGCCGCGGCGGCCGATCTGGCGCGACGCCTGCAGGCGCAGCAGGACGAGTGCGTGCGGCTCGGCCGTGAGCGCGAGGAATTCGCCCACCAGGCGCAGCAGGCGCTCGGCGACCTCGCCACCCTGCGCAAGGTCATCGAGGAGCGCGAGGGCGCGCAGGAGCTGGCGCGTCAGCAGCTGAAGAGCGAATTCGAGAACCTCGCCAACCGGCTGTTCGAGGACAAGGGCAAGGCCATGCTCGGCGCGGGACGGGAGCAGCTGGACACCGTGCTCGCGCCCCTGAAGGAGTCCCTGACGCGCTTCCAGGTGCAGCTGCTCCAGGTGCATGACACCGATATCCGCGAGCGCACCAGCCTCAAGAGCGAGCTGGCGCACCTGCTCAAGGCGCAGGTGACCCTGGGCGAGGAGGCCCAGCGCCTGTCGCGCGCCTTGACCACCGACAAGCATAGCCAGGGTTCGTGGGGCGAGTTGACGCTGCAGCGCCTGCTCGAGGCGAGCAATCTGCAGCGCGGACTCGATTACGAGCTCCAGGTCCATGCGCGCGACGACGAGGGCGCCTCCGGCCGACCGGATGCGGTGATCTACCTGCCGGAGAGCAAGGCTCTGGTGGTGGATGCCAAGGTCTCGCTCAAGGCGTTCGTGCAGGCCTGCGCTGCCGAGGATGAGCCCGAGCGCCTCCGCCACCTGGCCGCCCATGCCGCTGCGGTCCGCGCCCACATGCGCGGCCTCGCCGAGCAGCGCTATCCCGAGCTGCTGGGGACGCGCACGCTGGACCTGACCATGCTGTTCCTGCCGTCCGAACCCGCATTCGCCGCCGCCATGGCGCAGGACCCCAGCCTATGGCTGGACGCCTTCGCGGCCAAGGTGGTGCTCGTCAGCCCGACCACTCTGCTGGCCACCCTGCGGGTCGCGGCCCAGGTCTGGCAGATGGAAAGGCAGAACCGCCACGCCGCGACGGTGTTTGCCGAAGCGACCAAGCTGATCGACAAGTTCGCCGCCTTCGTCGACGACCTGGATGCGGTCGGGCGGCATCTGACCACCGCCCAGCGCAGCTGGGATGATGCGCGCAGCAAGCTGGCGAGCGGCAAGGGCAACCTGCTCAGCCGCATCCGCAAGCTGCACAAGATCGGCGCCAGCAATGTGAAGGCCCGCACCGCGGCGTTCCTCGCCCAGCAGGCGCGCGATCCTGACGACGCCGCCGATGCCGACGACAGCGACGAGGCGGACGAGGAGGAGCATGATGGCAGCGCGGGAACCCCGCAGGCGGGCTAGCCGGCCGATGCCCAATCGCGCCAGACCTGGCCCAATGCCGGTGAGCAGTCCTTGAGTTGGCCGGACTTAGGCTGACAATCCTATCATGAGACAGTCACATGCCCTATGACGATGGAGGGAAGTCTGCGGCCATCGTGCGCAGCTGCGGCATCACGGTTGACGCCATGACCAGCTGAAGGGGGCGCCACCGGTCAGCACCGCTTGCGTGCGGCGTCATCTCTCTGGCAGCCCAGGATATTCATCATGACTGATCACGATCCGCGTGCCCAGACCCATCAGCTGTGGACGGCCAACTTCCTCAATATCCGGCGCGCGACGGAAGAGGCGCGCACCCAGGCGCGCACGCGCCTGGATATCGGCGTCGAGCTGCTCGACATCACCTTCACTGCCGCTGGTGAATTCCATCCCTATGCCGCAGAATGCCTGGCGTTCATTTCGCGCAATTCGTTCTTCGGCCTCCATCTCTGGACCTTCGCCGCGCCGGAGCAGGTCAGCCGGCTGCAGCTGGCCAAGCTCTCGCCCGCGAACATCCATCCGCGTGGCCACAACGAGAATCCCCAGCGCAAGAACATCAATTGGGACCCGCGTAAGCCCTGGTTCGATCTCGTGCTCGATCGCACCAGCGGCTTCGACCCCGCCGCCGGGCACTGGTACTGGGCGCACGGACTGCTGCAAATTGCGGCGGAATCGCTCTCCAGCACGCGCAGCGGAGCTACCATCATCCGCAATGCCGAACGCTTCACCATCGCCACCGATCCCACTATCCGCACGCCGCGATCCACCCGATAGACGGCTCGCCGGCGGCCTGAGCGCTGCCCCGTCATGCTCGGCAAGAACCGCTACCCCAATTACTTGTGACGTACACTCGAGTGGTTATCGGCGGCCACCCAGTACTCCCCGGAACGGCAGTGGCGTACGCAGCGCCCTGCGCAGGGCTGGCCAGTTGGTGCGTGAGGATGCGGGTAGTCCGGGCATAATGCCGGGTGGGGCGTCAGTGGTGCATCGTGCAGCCTGGACGCGCACCTGGTGATCGAGAATCTTACTACCGGACAGGAGGAGCATATGCCGCAACGTGCCAGGATCCTCCTGAGCGTCTGGGCCTGGCGCCTGCTGGTTATTGTGCCGCTCCTGATCGTCTTCCTGCTTGTCGCGCTGATCCTGCCCATGACCTTCCTCAGCTTCTTCGATCATCAATGGATGATCCGTAATCCGGTGAACTCCTGGGTGCTGGGTGCGCTCATCTATGCGACCACCTGCTATATCCTCTCCACCAGTCCAACAGTCATCCGCCTGGGCGAATGGCTGATGGCGGTCGATCGCCTGCGGCGCCACCCCGAGCAGGATCAGCCGCTGACCAAGATGTGACGCCGCCAGCGCCCAGAGCGCGCGTCCTGCGTCCTTACGCATCGGGGCGCCGACTCGGCTGCTGAGCAGGGCTGCTGTGCGCGGGTGAGCCGAGTGCAGCAGGACGTGCTGTTCGCAGAAGCGCTGATAATCGCGCACGTGCCAACGCGCACACCTGGACGCCGAAGGGCGTATCTGCGAACCCCCCTAGTGTACTGACACATAAATCATTGTCAATAAAATCGATTCTCGCGGGTATGCATTCATGGAGGATGAATCCATGGCCCGTCGTATTTTGCCTGAGGTAGATATCACGGAAGCTGACCGCGAAAGACTGATCATGTGGACCCGGCGTCAGAAATCGGGGCAGGCGCTAGCGTTGCGATCCCGCATCATTCTGGCCTGTGCCGAAGGTCACAAGAATACTCAGGTGGCCAAGCAAGAGAGGACAACCAACGCCACCGTCGGGAAATGGAGGCAACGGTACGTGGACAACGGGATCGATGGATTGATGGATGAACCGCGACCAGGTGCTCCAAGAACGATTAGCGATCTACGGGTAGAAGAGATTGTTACCAAAACATTGGAGAGCCAGCCGGCAGGGATGACACATTGGAGCACCCGCGAGATGTCGAAGAAAATGGGGATTTCTCGCGAATCCGTGCGCAGGATATGGAAGGCCTTCCGCTTAAAGCCACATCGGGAGAGCACTTTCAAGATCTCAAAGGATCCCCTGCTGGTTGATAAGATACGCGATATCGTCGGGCTGTACCTCAATCCTCCAGAGCGGGCATTAGTGCTCAGCGTTGACGAAAAGAGTCAGATTCAGGCCCTGGATCGAACGCAGACGATTCTGCCAATGCAGCCTGGAAGAATTGCGATGAGAACGCATGACTATAAACGCCATGGAACCACCTCATTGTTCGCGGCTCTCGACGTTGCGACAGGGAAGGTCATCGGTTCGTGCATGGATAGGCACCGTTCACGAGAATTCATCAAATTCCTCAATCAAATCGACAATTCAGTTCCCGGAGATCTTGAGGTTCATCTCATCTTGGATAACTACTCGACGCACAAGACGCCTGCGGTGAAGCGATGGCTGACCAAGCATCCGAGATTTCATCAGCATTTCACGCCAGTAGGCGGTTCATGGCTCAATCAAGTGGAGAGGTGGTTCTCTGGGCTAACCAATAAGGCGTTACGGCGCGGCGTGCACAGGAGTGTGAAGGAACTAATCGCTGCGATCGAGAATTATACCATGGCGAGCAATGCGACAGCCAAGCCCTACCGGTGGATGAAGACCGCTACGGAAATACTGGATTCGATGAGACGATTCTGCGAAATAACCAACCGGGCTCATTTGTCATGAACTTCAGTGTCAGGACACTAGATGCCCTTGCGGATGAGATGCCGCAGCAGATCGACCACGCGATTGCTGTAGCCCCACTCGTTGTCGTACCAGCTGACCAGCTTGAAGAAGTTCTTGTTCAGCTCGATCGAGCTGCCGGAATCGTAGATCGACGAGCGCGCATCGTGGACGAAGTCGGTCGATACCACCTCTTCGTCGGTGTAGCCGAGGATGCCCTTGAGGGTGGTCTCGCTGGCCTTCTTGAGCGCTTCGTTGATCTCCTTGAGCGAGGTCGCCTTCTCGGTCTTGAAGGTCAGGTCGACCACCGACACCGTCGGGGTCGGGACGCGGAAAGACATGCCGGTGAGCTTGCCCTTGACCTGCGGCAGCACCAGGCCGACCGCCTTGGCCGCACCGGTGGAGGAGGGGATGATGTTGATGGCCGCGGAGCGGCCGCCCTTCCAGTCCTTCTTCGACGGACCGTCGACGGTCTTCTGCGTCGCGGTGTAGCTGTGCACGGTGGTCATCAGGCCTTCGCTCAGGCCGAAGCCGGCGTCGAGCACCACCTTGACCAGCGGCGCCAGGCAGTTGGTGGTGCAGCTGGCATTGGAGACGATGGTATGCTTGGCCGGATCGTACTCATTCTCGTTGACGCCCATCACCAGGGTCTTGACGCCATCGCCGGATGCCGGCGCGGAGATGACCACGCGCTTGGCGCCGGCCTTGACGTGCAGACCCGCCTTCTCGTCGCTGGTGAAGAGGCCGGTCGATTCGATGACGACATCGATGCCGAGCTCCTTCCATGGCCAGTTGTCGCGGCAGGCGAGCACCTTGATGTCCTTGCCATTGACCACCAGGACATCGTCCTCGGCGAGTTCGGGCTTGCTCTTCTTCGAGCTGACCGTGCCGGTGAAGTGGTTCTGGGTCGAGTCGTACTTGACCAGGTAGGCGAGGTTGTCCGCCGGGACCAGGTCGTTGACGGCGACGACCTCGATGTCCTTCCCGAGCAGCCCCTGCTCGACGATGGCGCGGAACACCAGACGGCCGATGCGGCCGAAGCCGTTGATAGCAAGGCGGGTAGCCATGGGGACACTCCTCGAGGTGGGCGCTTGGCACCCGGTTTAGCGTGTGGAGCGGCGAACTTTATGGGTGCAGAGGTGAATGCAAGATGGACGGGCGTCGCGTGGCGCAGCATCCGGCCAGCCGAATCGGGCGGGTGCTTGCCAGGAGGATATTAATGCAGCGACGCCCTGGGCTTGTGCCCAGGGCGTCTGCGGATGGCCGGCGGGAAGGCGATGGCGATCAGGTCGCCGTATCAGGCCACCATGATATCAGGTCACCTTGATGTTGCGCACCTTGGGCAGGTTGAAGATGCTGGTGGTGCCCTTGGCGTCCGACTTCCAGCGTCCATCGGCCTTGAGCCGCTCGATGCGCTCAGCGCGGCTGAGGACATTGCGATGGGCGGCGAATCCGCCCTGGCTGACAAAACTGCCGTGGATGCTCATGGAAACCTCGTTGGGAATGGGACGGGGACTGTAGCCGGCTGAGCCGGAATGCAAGCAGCCAGGCCCACGGTCCGGCGCCCACGCGCCGCTTGCGCCGGCTGCCTGGGACTCAGCCGCGCACGGGTGAGAGATCCCCGGCATCGCGCTTGGCGCGCGTCGGGACTGCGCCGATGGCCGGCTGGCGCGTCGCCTCCTGGGCACGCCCCTTGACGCTGGATTCGAGGTGATTGGCCAGCCAGGAGCACAGGCGCCTGACCGGGTGCTCGCTGGCGACCGGGGCAGTGACCAGCAGGCGCGCCACCACTTCGCTGAGCGGCACGCCGTTGCGATCGTGGTAGAGCTGGCGGAAGGCATCGCGCAGGGCTTTGATATCCTCCTCGCTGAAGCCGTCCCGGCGCATGCCGATATGGTTGATGTTGCGCGGTTCGGCCGGATTGCCTTCGGCGATGACGAAAGGCGGGATATCGAAGCGCACACCGCTCATCGAGCCGACATAGGCGAGCTCGCCGATGGTGGCGAAGTGATGGAGACCGACCATGCCGCCGATGGTGGCCTTGCGGCCGACCTTGATGTGGCCAGCGAGCTGGCTGTTGTTGCCGATCACCACATGCTCGGCGAGCTGGCAGTCGTGGGCGATATGGGCATAGGCCATGACCAGGGAGTGTTCGCCGACGGTGGTCTTCATGCCGCCGCTGGCGGTGCCTTTGCTCACCGTGACCATCTCATGGATGCGGCAATGGGCGCCGATGACAGTCTCGCTATCCTCGCCGCGGAACTTGAGATCCTGGGGGTCGCTGCCGATCACGCTGCCGGGAAACAGGATCGCGCCCGTGCCGATGCTGGCACGACCATAGACCGTCACATGGTTGCGCAGCTCCGCGCCGGCAGCGATGATAACCTTGCCGCGCACGTAGCAGAAAGGGCCAACCGTTGCATCGGGATGGATCTCGGCTTCAGGATCGACGACCGCCAGCGGGTGGATGGCCATGGAGATTCCTCATTAAGCAAAGTACGAGTCAGTTCACTAACTCGAGTGGAATGGCTGTAACCCTATGAGGCACTAATGGTATGGTCAAGATTGTTATTCGTTGTCTGTCATCGAATTTGAATTATCTTATCGACATGTGTCCGCTGCGCAGCGATCTCTTCGGCGCCCCCCATACCTACCTGGTAACGGTGCGCTGCGCCCAGGATCAGCCAGCCTTGGCCAGGCCCGGGGAGACGCAGACGCTGCTGGCCTGGTGCGAGCGCCTGCGCCAGGGTTTCGACGCGCGCATGTTCGCCTTCCGCATCGACCGCGCCGCCATGACCCTGGTGCTGCGGCATCGGGAGGTCGCCGACAGCGATGAACGCCTGCGCGAGCGTTGGCGCAGCCTCGACGGCTCGACCTCGGCGCTACCGCGCCTGCGCACGCGCTTCACCCATCTGGGCGGCTTCATGCAGACCCTTCTGCAGCGCTACAGCCGGGACTGGAACCGGCGCAACCAGGGCTCCGGCCACCTGTGGGCGAGCCGCTATCGCGCCTGCCTGCTGGCCGATGACGCCGCCCTGCTGGCGGCGGTGGTGTGGGTGGAGGACGAGAGCCTGCATGAGCGCCCGGCGCTGGCATCCAGCCGCGGGCAGCATGACGGCACCTCCGCCATGGTGCTCTCCGGTCTGCCCCTGCGCCTGGGTCCGGGCGACAGCCTGTTCACCACCGACGAATCGCCGCCCGGCCTCGCCCCCCCTCCCGAAAGCGACAATCAGCGCTGGCTCGAACGCTTCGCCTTCCACCTCAGCGCCATCGATCGCCGCGCCTATGGTCGCGCCCTCGCCTGCGGCTGGGCCCTCGGACGCCCGGACAGCCTCTCCGAGACCATCGCCCGCCTCGGTCGCAGCTCCGGCCGCGGACGCAGCCGCCAGCTGCGCGATCTCGACGATCAACTCGGCCTGTGCGGCGTGTGGGGCTGAGGGCGCCAGCACAGCGCCTGGCCCGTGCGCCGCGCGGGCGATGCCGTTTGCAGCGCGCGCCCCGCCGCCACAACAGCCGACCATGACCGCGTCGATCCGCTTCGCCGAGATCAGCGCGCTGTGCGCCGCGGAAGGTCTGCAGGCGCTCGCCGTGCTCGCGCCACCACCGCAGGAGCTGGATGCGGCCGGGATCGACGCCCTGCTCGCCGATGGCATCGGCGACATGGGCTGGCTCAAGCGCACCCGCAACGCCCGCCTGCACCCCCTCACCATGCTGCCGAGCGCGCGCGCCATCCTGCTCGCCGCCCTGCCGTACCAGCCGAGCCCCGGCTGCGGCGAACTCAGGCGCGCACGCTACGCGGCCGGCAAGGACTATCACAACCTCTTCCGCGCCAAGCTCGCCCGCGTCGGCGATGCCCTGGCCTCCCGCCACCAGATCGACTGGCAGACGCGTGCGGCGGTCGACTCGGCGCCGCTGAATGAGCGCACCCTGGCCCGCCTTGGCGGCCTGGGCTGGATCGGCCGCAATGCCCTGCTGATCTCGCCCGAGACCGGCAGCTACCGCCTGCTCGGCGCCCTGCTCACCGAGGCGCCGCTCGCCGCCCACCAGGCCGGACACGCACAGGACCGCTGCGGCAGCTGCACCGCTTGCGAGACGCGCTGCCCGACCGCGGCCCTGGTGGGCCGGCGGGTGCTGACCGAACGCTGCATCAGCTACCTCACCATCGAGCACCAGGGGGTGATCCCGCGCGCCCTGGCCGAGCGCTTCGCCGGCTGGTGGTTCGGCTGCGATCTCTGCCAGGAGGCCTGCCCGTGGAACCGCTTCGCCGGTCCCGCCGGCGATCCCCGCCTGACAGGCAGCGAGGATGATCGCACGGTGCTGCAGGTGGACGCCGATGCCTTCGACCGCCACTTCGCCGGCCGGGCGATCCGCCGCATCGGCTACCCGCGCTTCCGCCGCAATCTGCTGGTCGCACTGTTCAGCCTCGGGCGGCGGGCGGAATGCGCCCCGCTGATCACCGAGGGCCTGCAGCTGGTGGTCGAGCAGGCGCTCGAACTGGGCCTGATCGCAGTCGGATGAGCGTGCCACCCTGGCGGTTGCCGCGCCGGCCAGGCAGCGATGATGGAACCGCATGCTCATCACCGTCAACAGCCAGCCCATCGAGGTGCCCAGCGCGGCATCCGTCGCCGATCTGGTGGCGCTGCTCCAGCTGCCATCGACGCGCGTCGCAGTCGAGCTGAACCGCCAGCTGGTGCGCCGGTCCGACCATGGCGCGACCACCTTGAGCCCGGGCGACACCGTGGAGGTGGTGACCCTGGTCGGTGGCGGCTCGGCCAGAATGGAAGAGCGGTCGCGCTCCAGCGCCTAGAGGCGCCTGGTCGCCTAGAAGCGCCTGGTCGGGCGGTTGGTGTAGTAGACCTGGTCCTGCAGCTGGCGGATGAGGGCGCTCTCGCGTGCCACCGTCGCCGCATCGTGGTTGAGCTCGGCCGCCTTGATCAGGCTCTCGCGGAAGGGCAGGCAGGTCGGATAGAGCTCGACCACCTCCTGGGCCGCGCGCTCTGCCCGCTCGGCGATCTGCCTGGCATCGGCGGTGCTCATGTCATGGGCGCGCATGGCCGAGCGCAGCAGGATGTCGGCGAGGCATTTGGCATAGGCCAGCTGCCCCGGCCAATCGCGCGTAAGCCGCTCGGCCAGCGGCTGGAGACCATCGAGGGTGGCGGGTGAGAGCTGATAGCCGTATATCAGGACGCCCGCCGCGACCAGGGCGAGGTCGCTGTCATGCGGGAAGCGTTCGCTCTCGACGATCAGGCTGGTGGCGCTGCTGATGGCGTACTGGCCGATGCTCTGCGGATCATCGCCCACCAGCCCATGACGCAGCAGCTCATCGCCCAGCAGCTCGCGGGCCTGCTCCTTCTGGTCCGCAGAGAGCGTGCTGCCGGGCGCCAGCGCAAGGGAGGCGCGGCGCAGGCAATCCTCGGCTCGCCGGCCCTGCTCGAGCACCTCGTTGCGCAGCGCCGCCGCCATCACCCCGAGGGTGACCGCGATCAGTACCGCCATGCCGGCGAGCACCATCGTCCACTGCCAGGCTTTGCGCGGAGCGGCCGCCGGCGTGCGCGTGGGCGGTTCATCGGCGGCACGCTGGGCACAGCCGAGGATCGCCACCAGCGCCAGCGTGCCGACCACCTGGGCGCTGTGGAGATGGAAATCGGCCTGGGCATGCAGCATGCAGGCGAGCACACCGCAGCCGCAGGCGGACGGCGGGATGGCTGGCAGGCTGCGCAGGCCGGCGAGGATCAGCAGCACCAGGCAGGTCAGCGCCACCGCCCACGGCGCGGTGGCGCCGTCATGTCCGCCGGGATAGGCGAGGAAGTTGGCATGCAGGACGCCGACCAGCAGCAGCGCGAAGCCCACCAGGGCGGAGCTGCCCAGCAGCAGCGGCCACGGCAGCGGCGGTGCGCGCACCGCGGGCGAAGCGGACGCCGACGACGGCGCCAGGGTCGCGGATGCGCTGCGGGGGCGCAGACGCCAGAGGACCGCCGCCCACCACACGACCAGCAGCACGGCCGCGGGGATGCCCAGATCGACCGCCGTCTGCAGCACTTCCTGGTGCACCATGATGGTGTCCTCCGCCCCGGGCAGCTTGACCCGCGGATAGTGCACCATGAAGCCCTCCAGGCCTGAGCCGATGAGCGGATGCTCGGCGATGAGGAGGAGCGCCGCGCGCCAGTAATCGACACGTACCGCGAAGCTCGCCCAGGCATGCGTACGGATGGCGGGGACCGCCAGCGCTGCGCTGATGACGCCGATGAGGGCCAGCGCCAGCCCCATGCGGGCGGCCCAGCTGCGCCGCAGCCAGATCAGGGTCGCCGCTCCGGCGAGCGCCAGCGCCAGCATGCCGGCCTTGCTGCCGGTCAGTACCAGGGCCACGCTCGCCACCGCCAGGGCGAACCCGAGCATCACGCGCTCCGGACTGCGCGTGCGCCACGCCGCGACGGTGGTGGCAGCCAGGAGCGGCAACAGGGTGATGAGGTAGGCGGCCAGGGTATTGGCGAGCAGGAACGACCCCTCGAGGCGCCAGGAGGCGATGCGTACCGAATACTGGTCCCTGAGCTGGGGCTGGGCGACCAGGGCCGGATCGTCGCGGTAGGCCTGCTGCAGATCCGGGCGCTCGTACAGCACCTGCCCGAGCAGGACCAGCCCCTCGCAGAGGACGCCGGCGACCAGGCCGGCGAGGGCCACCTCCGGCCGCGCGCGGATGAGCGGCATGAGCGCCAGGGGTGCGGCGAGATGCAGCGCCCAGATCACCACCAGCATCCATGCCCGGGCGCTCAGCAGGCTGTGGCAGGCGCCGGCCGCGGCGATGGCCAGGAAGACCAGGCCGAGGATGCCGGCCAGCCCGGGCCTCAGGGCGGCGGGGCTGCGCATGCCACGCAGCATCAGTCCGGTGGCGGTGGCGGCGGCCAGCAGCACCAGGTAGAACAGGTTCGGCAGATCGGTCGCCTCACCGCTCCAGATCAGCGGCCGCAGCAGCGGCAGCGTCATCAGCCAGAGCAGGCCGGCGCGTTCGAGCCAGCTGGCCAGTCGCCGCAATGCCAGGTCGCTCTCGCCGTGCTCTGCGTTCACAGCTGCGCACCCTGCCCCGCGCTCGCTCCCGTGCAAGGCATGCCGGCAGCTGGCCGTCCGCTGACCACCAGGTGCCTTTGGCTACGGAGGCGGATGGGGGCTGCTGCCGGACGGCAGCGATTCATTGTAATCGGCGGGGCTGTTCCACTGCACCCCGAGGGTCCCGGTGGAATTGGTCAGCGCGGTCGCCTTGAGCAGATCCCAACGCTGGGTCGAGGAGTCGAAGTGGAAGACGATGTCGTCGGTGATGTCATCGGGCGTGCCCGCGGCGCTGCGCAGATCGATCGACTGGGTGAAGGAGAATGCCACCCCGCCGCCGGCGGTAGTGCCATTGACGATGTGCCAGCTCAGGACATTGACCGGCTGGTTGCCGAAGGCATCGCACATGTGGGTGGCGGTCATCGGCGTGGTCGCCGGCATGCAGGCATTGGCCCCAGTGGCGGTGACCAGGCTGCGCACCGTGGGGGTGAAGAAGGGTTCGGCGCCCATGTTCCTGGGCGTTTTATAGATGAAGTACCAGGGATCGCAGCGGAAGGCGAGCCCGTATTGCGGGTTGCTCTCGGTTGTATCCGTCAGGCTGCCCAGGCGGGAATAGGTGTCCAGGTAGGTCGACACCGAATGGGTGAGCTGATTCATCATGTCCATGGTCTTGGCCTTCATGGACATCTTGCGCATCAGTCCGAGGGCCGCCAACAGCAGCGAGGCCAGGATGGCGATGATGGCGATGACTACCAGCAGTTCGACCACGGTGAAGCCCAGGCGAATCGAGTTCCGGCTGGTACGGGGGATCATTTCAGCTCCAAGGGAGCGCTGAGGAAGCAGTTCTCCAGGTGCGAGCCCACCGTGCGCTTGCCCCACTTGATCCCCTGCCAGGGCGGATTGTCGAAGCCGGTCTCATTGAAGGCGTGCAGCTCGGTCATGCCGGCCGGATCGGAAGTCTGGTCCTGCTGGCAGATCTGGTTGGCCTGCTTCCAGATCACGAACATGTTCGTCCCGGGCTGGGTGGCATACAGCGAGTTGCTCCAGCTCTCGGCCCAGGTGAGCGGCAGCTGCGCACCCGGCATGGCGCCGGGATAGGTCATCATCCAATCGGTCATCGAGGTCGAGGTCAGCGTCTGCGCGTTGTTGAGGCGGGCATAGGTGCCAGACGCCGCCACGCTGATATAGATGCTGCGCGCATATTGGTAGACCTGGAGCGCCTGGGTCTGGAACGGGTTCGGGTTGAGGTAGGCATTGGTACCGAATTCGTAGGGTGGCGTGGTCTGCGCTGACGGCGCGCTCGGGATCGGCATCACGGTCGGGGGCTGGAACAGCGCATAGGCCACCACCAGCGGGTTGCCCCATTTATCGTTCCACGGTTCACGCTGGGCGCGGTCGGTGGTGTAGAGGTCGCGCATGTACTCGTAATGGCCGGACTGCGCGAGATCGACATAATTGTCGCCCGAGGTGTACTGCCCCGAGTTGGTGGGATCGGTATAGGGCTCGTCGTTGAGCACGTTGGCCGCATGCAGCAGGTTGATGGTCTGGTAGGGGCACAGGTTGCGCAGCACGTGGTGCTCGGGCGTCAGCGGGACGGTCGAGGGCGTGAAGGTGCCACCGGTGCTCGGCAGGACCAGCGGGAACGGCGCCTTGCCCCAGGGGAAGTTGAACAGGTGGTCATCCATGTCGGTGGTCGCAGTGCCGGTCACATAGGCCGTGGTCGGCTGCGCCGCCTCCATGAACCACTGGCCGAGGTTCGCCGCCGGGAAGGCATCGAAGACCGTGGTCGTGCCGAAGCTGGTGTTGAAGACGCCGGTGGTGTCGAACGCCACCACGCCCTCGAAGCGCGGGAAGCCCGACTGCGGGGGCGAACCTGCATAGGGAGTCCAGGGGTCCTGCGAGATCACCTGCTTCTGCAGCATGTAGGCGGCCGAGCCCTCCTGCTGACCGACCTCTGACAACCCCTTGGTCACCGCCTCCATGCGCTGCATGGTCACCAGCTTCATGGCGCTGAACTTGACCGTCGAGACCATGACGATGGTCAGGCTCGCGAGCAGGGCGATGATGGTGATCACCACCAGGAGCTCGATCATGGTGAAGGCGCGGCGCATGGACGTCATTGCTGCTCCTCGACCCGCTGGACGATGTTGTCCTTCGAACCATCGGTGTCATCGCCGCTCGGGCTCGCTTCCGGATCGCTGCTGTCGAGGATGTGGTTGGGGCCGGGATTGTACTGGAAGGCCCCATCCGCACCGGCGCTCATCAGGCGGATGCCGCCTTGCGAGGAGATGGTGTAGAGCACCTCGACGCCCCAGGCGTCGTAGATCGCCAGCCCTGGAAGACGGTAATGCACCCAGATGCCGCCGCCGCCGCCGCCGGCGCCGCTGGCGAGGCTGAAGTTCTGGGTGTTGGTGCCGGTATAGTCCGCGACCCCGCCGGTGACGTAGACGCAGCCCGGCTGCCAGGTGGTCGCCGGCTTGGCGTCGGTATAGAGCATCGGCAGCTGGGTGGTGTCCGCGGACAAGCCGCTGGGCGGCGTGCCTGACGAGGTGATGTTCTTCGGGTTGATCGGATTGCGGAAGGCGTTGTCCGAGTTCGTCAGCGTGGTGCCTCCGGACATGTTGGCGGCGGTGGTGGGATCGGCCGAGTGCAGGGCATTGAGGCTGCTCAGCTCGGCCTGCACATTGCTCGAGCCGAAGACGTAGTCGATGGCCTGCTTGTTGGACAGCGGATGGCCGAAGGTCGGATCGACATCCTGGTTGTCGGTCGGGATGGTGTATTGCTGCAGCGCCGCGGTGGTCAGGGTGGGGTAGAGCGTCGCCGACAGGCTCGGCTGGCCCTGGAGCGGCTTGGGCAGGAGGATGTACTTGGTGACGCGCTTCTGCAGCGCGCCGAGGGTGCCGATGTATTCGCGCTTCATGCCGAAGAGCAGGTAGGAGGCCTGGTCGGCGTAGAGATCGCTGGGCAGCAGCAGATCGTTGGCGCTCGAGTTGCCGGAACCGCCTGGCAGCTGGGTGGTGCTGAGCAGCCCTTCCAGCGCCACCGAGGCGGTGTCCAGCGCCGTTCCCGCATTGACCGAGCCGGGAGCGTCGTTCGGCGGAGTGAAGCGCTTGAACTGGAAGCGCGGAGCGCGCGAGCCGGCCAGCGGATGCTCGACCGGGCTTACCGAGCCGCCCTTGCTGGCGATGGTCAGGTTGATGCCTTTGCTCACCGCAGCGAGGATGGTGCGGGTCTTCTCGCGCTTCGAGCCGATGCCCAGCGCCTGGGCACCGGTGAGGATGAGCGCGGCGAGCACGGAGATGATGGCGATAACCACCAGCATCTCGATCAAGGTGAAGGCCTGGCGGGAACGATGCGGCATGGAGGCGTCCAGCTGGGGTGGTCGGGCCGCGGTCAGGTCAGAAGAGATCTTGGGCATTGGCCAACCCGACGCTGTAGATCGACAGCGCGACGCAGTACTGCTGGTCCAGCGAACAGACGCCGAAGACCGTCGGCCAGATGGTGGCGATCGCCGGCGTCCCGGTGGCGGTATTGGCCGGGATGCTCGGGGTTCCGACATTGCCCAGGGTGGTCGAGGTGGCGCCGCTGGCGATGACGAATCC
>Ga0302151_10000265_pt1 | contig 32530 bp, 30 predicted proteins | sample I_Bog_N1_3_FD_192428 | JGI IMG/M metagenome (GOLD analysis project Ga0302151, IMG submission 192428) | Peat permafrost microbial communities from Stordalen Mire near Abisko, Sweden - I_Bog_N1_3 | ecosystem: Environmental > Terrestrial > Soil > Wetlands > Peat | place: Sweden: Abisko, Stordalen...
GGGCCAGCGCAATCGCCTCGGCGACGCCGAACCCGTGCGACGACACCGCGCCGCCATGCGGCAGCGCCTCCCCGGCCGCACAGTCGATGCGATGCACGGTGCCGGGTGCCGCGCCGGACCGCGCCGCATCCACCAGCCAGGCCGCGTCGGTGTGTTCCAGCGCCGTCAGCACCGCCGTCGCCTCGCCGTCACTCTCCGCCACGCGCACCTCCGGCGGCGCGCGCAGGCGCAACGCCTGGGCGACGACGCGGCCGACCGCATCGTCGCCCCGCGCGGGATTGCCAAGCCCCAGCACCAGCCGCCGAGGTTCAGGCACGCGTGATGTCCGGCGTCACGTTCGATGTCATCCCGCTATCCAACATCGTGTTACGGCTCGCGAGGTCGAGCCAAGGGTCGATCCGCACAGCGTGGCAGCCCGCCGATGCGCCAGGTTCCGGACACCGTGATCGTCCAGCTTCGTGTTGGCGACTTATAGTTCCGATAATGGCCGGCGAGATCGGTGGGAAGGACAATGTCCAGGCTGCAGCGTAAAGGCGTGAAGACTGACGGTCTCGGTGCCGTGATCATTGGTGCCGGATTCGCCAGGCTGCATGTGGCTGAGAATCACGGAGTTTCGCGGCATGGTGACCGTGACGATGATCTATGACAGCCTGCCGGCTGCCGATCAACGACATGTTCCGCGCGGTCGATGGCGATAGGCTTCTCGGTGTGATGGACCTGCGCGGCATGGCGCAGCCGTTCTTCTTCGTCCTCCGCCGGGACGGCGCGTGGTAGCATGCGTTCAGGAGAGGCCGTGGCCACGATCGGAGCCGACGCACGAAACGGCCACGCGATCGTCAGACCGCCGTCAGGCCGCGCGCTGGCGCACATCCCGGGCGATGACGGCTGGCCGGTCATCGGCGACACGCTCGAAGTTCTCGCCGATCCGAAGCGGTATTTCGAGACCCGTGCGGCAAAGCATGGGCTGGTGATGCGAGCCAATGTCCTCGGCGAGACGGGCGTGCAGTTGCTTGGACCGTCGGCGAACGAACTGGTGCTGCTGGACCAGCAGCGGCTGTTTTCCTCGCAACTGGGTTGGGCAAGGTTTGTGGATCGGGTCTTCCCGCGCGGTCTGGTGATGATGGACTTCGAGGAACACAGGCTGCAACGCCGCGCGCTGTCGGTCGCGTTCAAGGCCGAGCCGATGCGGGCGTATCTGGTTGCCTTGAATGGGGGGATCGCGGCGCGGGTGGCGGAATGGCGCGCGGCGCCCGGCCCGATGCTGTTCTATCCGGCGATGAAGCAGCTCACGCTCGATCTCGCCGCGACGTCGTTTCTTGGCGCCAGCATCGGCCCCGAGACGGATGGCGTCACGGCCGCCTTCGTGGACATGGTCGCGGCGATTGTCGCGCCCATCCGCAAGCCGTTGCCGGGAACGCAGATGCGGCGCGGCGTGCGGGGCCGCGCGCATATCGTTGCGTATTTCAACCGCCAGGTCCCGATCCGCCGCGAATCCGGCGGTCATGACCTGTTCTCCCAGCTATGCCAGGCGACGACCGAGGACGGCGCGCTGCTGTCGGCGCAAGCCGTCGTGGACCACATGAGCTTCCTGATGATGGCGGCGCACGACACGCTGACATCGTCGCTCAGCGCCTTCGTTTGGATGCTCGCCGCCAACCCCGACTGGCAGGAGCGGCTGCGCGGCGAGGTCGCCGGCCTTGGCCTGAACCCCGGCGAGCCGTTGCTGTTCGACCGGCTGGACGCCATGAAGCTGACCGAGATGGCGTTCAAGGAGGCGCTGCGGATCATCCCGCCGGCTCCCGCCGTGCCGCGCCGCGCGCTGCGCGACTTCGCGTTCCTGGGCCATCGCATTCCCGCCGGCACTTCGGTCGCGGTCCATCCGCTGTTCACGCACCACATGCCGGACATTTGGCCCGATCCCGACCGGTTCGATCCGTGGCGTTTCAGCGATACCGCACAGGCGGGCCGCCACCGCTTCGCTTTCGTGCCGTTCGGCGGCGGCGCGCATATGTGCCTCGGGCTGAACTTCGCGTATATGCAGGCGAAATGTTTCGTGCGGCACCTGCTGGAGAACCTCGCCGTCAGCGTGGTGCCCGGCTATGCGGCGCATTGGAAGATGTGGCCGATACCCCAGCCGAAGGACGGGCTGCGCGTGACGGTGGCGCCTGCTTGAGCACGCGACCTACGGCGTCGCAGGCTTGCCCTGTTCATCCAGCAGCGGAACGCCGTACTCCGCCAGAATGCGGTCGATCTCCGGCTGGTTGTCGGCGATCAGACGGTTGAGCTTGCGCTTCCACTCCTGGTCGCCATGACGCACACCCATCGCGATGCGAAAATCCATCCGCTCGCCGTGTTCGTTGACCAGCGGAACGACGGCAAGCTTCGCCTGCTTCGCGTGATAGCCGGCCATCGGGCCCCAAAGGATTCCAGCGTCGAGCTGTCCCGTTGCGATATCGTTGACCATCGCCCGTGCGGGGGATTCGACCCGCGTGTCGATCGTCAGCGGATAGGGTTTGGCCAGCGCCATCAGCCCGTCCTGCACCATGATCGTTGCAGGCGGGGTGCCGGCGACGACGCCGATATGCTTGTCCTTGAGCCGGGGGTCCTCAAGCGACGTGATGCCGTCGAGCCCGCTGCCTGGCTTGAAGACCAGCGCATAGGTCGTGTGATAATACGGGTTGGTGGTCTGCATCAGGGTGTCGCTGGCCGCCACGCCCATCACCACGTCGCAGCGCAGCGCGTTCAGCGTGTTGCGGACGAAGCCGATCACCTGCGGGAAGTAGGTGTAGCTGACCGGCTGGCCCAGTTGCTTTGCGAACAGGGCGGCGATCTTGTTCTCGAACCCGGTGCCGGCAGTATCCGAGAACGGCAGGTTGCTCGGGTCGGCGCAGACCCGGAACGTGGTGGGGTCAACCAGTTCCACCGACCCGCCAAGGCCCGGAGCCTGCGCATCGGCCCGTGCGGCAATCAGCAGGATGACCGCGGTGGCAGCGCACGCGCGTCCCAATCGCGCAGCCTTATGCCACGCCATCGACACGCCCCCGGTCAGCCCATGCACTTATCTTCGGCTTCGGTAAAAGCCGCCGGCTTCGGCGCATGCTTCTCCGGGCGGCCGCGCCCGACGGCACCGTCCGCGCGTGCCCGCAGATAGGTGTAGATCGCGCCAATGTAGCACATGACGTTCTTGTTGTTGCCCAACGACGGCATCACCAGATCCTGCGACGCCGAGACGTTCTGCCTGCCGGCCGCGACCGTCGCGGTGAACCTTACATAGTCCAGGCGCTTCAGCGAATCGGCCAGCGCCGGACCGTAGCTTGATCCCAGACCGTCCGGTCCGTGGCATCGCAGGCAGTTGGCCGAGTATCGCGTGAAACCAACATAGGTGTACCAATCGACCGTGCCGTCCTCCTCGATCTTGAAGGTGGGATGACCGTCCTTGTCGAACCACTTGCCGTCCACGCTCTTGACCGCTGTCGGATCGCCCGAAGCGTCGTCGATCGCGTAGGCCAATCCCGCCGACAGACAAAGTCCCGCAGACAGACACAGGCCCGCCGCCAGCACCGCGGCGGCACACAACGTTCTGTTCACGATCCGTTTCCTCACCTTATCAAAGCGGCCGGCGCGAGGGCAGGGTGCCCGGCGCCGGCCGTCAGTCATGGCGCCCGGCCAATCAGCTCGACGGCAGCGCGAACACCGTCAGCGTGCCGCCGAGCGCTGTGAAGTTGCTCAGTGCGGCATAGCCGCCGGCGGCGCCGAGGCCGGCATGCGGATCGGTCAGACCCGCCGCAAGCCCGATGCCGGCCCAGCCGCCGACGCCGGACAGCACCGCGACATACTGCTTGCCGTTGTGCTCGTAAGTCATCACGTTGCCGATGATGCCCGACGGGGTCTTGAACTTGTACAGTTCCTTTCCAGTCTTCGCATCGACCGCCTTCAGGTAGCCTTCAAGCGTGCCGTAGAAGACCACGCCTCCCTTGGTCGCCAGCGCGCCCGACCAGACGGAAAACTGCTCGGGCAGCGACCACACGATCTTGCCCGCGCGCGCGTCCCAGGCGATGAAATTGCCCATGTTGGTGCCGCCGGGCGCGGGATACATCGACAGCGTGGCACCGACATAGGGCTGCCCAGCGGTGTACGAAACGCGGAACGGCTCGTAGTCCATGCAGACATGGTTGGTCGGCACGTAGAACAGGCCGGTGTCAGGCGAGAACGCGGCCGGCTGTTCGTCCTTGGTACCCAGCGCGGCCGGGCAGACGCCCTCGCTGTTCGTGTCTTCCCCGTTGTGCTCGGTCGAGTATTTCGCCACCACCTCGGGACGTCCGAAGGTCGGGCTGCTCTTGTCCATATCGACCTTGGTCGCCCAGTTCACCGCCGGATCGAATTTCTCGGCCACCAGCAACTCGCCGGTGGCGCGATCGAGCGTGTAGCCGAAGCCGTTGCGGTCGAAATGCACCAGCAGGTGACGCGTCTGTCCGTTGATCGGCTGATCGACCAGGATCATCTCGTTGACGCCGTCGTAGTCCCACTCGTCATGCGGGGTCATCTGATAGACCCACTTCGCGATGCCGGTGTCGGGGTCGCGGGCGAAGATGGTCATCGACCAGCGATTGTCGCCCGGGCGCTGCTTCGGATTCCAGGTGGAGGGGTTGCCGGTTCCATAATAGATCAGGTTGAGCTTGGGATCGTAAGAGTACCATCCCCACGTGGCGCCGCCGCCGATCTTCCACTGGTCGCCCTGCCAGGTCTTCAGACTGGAATCGGCGCCGATCGGCTTGCCGTGCATCGTGGTCTTCTCGGGATCGACCAGAAGATCGCTGTCCGGTCCGACCGAATAGGCCCGCCAGACCTGCTTGCCGTCGCTGATCGAATAGGCCGCCAGCCAGCCCTGAACGCCGAACTCGCCGCCGGAGACGCCAACCAGGACCTTGTCCTTGACCACCATCGGCGCCGACGTCCCGGTCTCGCCCTTGCCGGGATTGCCGGTCTTGATGGACCAGACCGGCTTGCCGGTCTTGGCATCGAGCGCAACGAGCGTGGTGTCCGCCTGGTGCAGGAAGATCTTGCCGTCACCATAGGCCAGGCCACGGTTGACAGTGTCGCAACACATCACCGGGACAACGCTGGCATCCTGCGACGGCTGATACTTCCACAGGATTTTGCCGTCGTTGTTCAGGTCCAGCGCGTAGACGATATTGGGGAACGGCGTGTGCAGATACATCACGTCGCCGATCACCAGCGGCGCACCCTCGTGCCCGCGCAGCACGCCGGTGGAGAAGGTCCACGCGGCCTGCAGCTTGCCGACATTCTCCGCGGTGATCTGATCCAGCGTCGAGTAGCGCTGGTTGTCGTAGGTGATGGTGGGCATCACCACATTGGCGGCATTGGACTGCGCCTTGACCAGATCATCGCTGCCGGCGTTTTGGGCGGTGGCGGCTTTGACCATCAGCGCTGATAACAAGAAGGCGGCCGCCGTGAGCCCGAGCCCCCACGAACTGCGTCGCATCGGTTTTCCTCCCGGTTTCTTGGTCGCACGCCCGGTGGACGAACCAGATGCTTGCCCACCGGTCTCAATCGAGCCGGCTGGGAAGAGGTAACCTCCGGCAGCGCGTCACAGCGATCCTTGGTGTCGCAGGTTCGTTATGGTTCTGCCTGCAACTTTTCCTGGTCGCCTTCGGGATTGCCCACCCTCCCAATCAGCGGGCGTCCTTGAAGCCGGAGCCGAACAGCGTAATTAGGGACTTTATTGGCTGCAAGTCGCGTGATCGTGAGCATATCGAATGGTTTCGCGCATGCAGCATCGCGCGTGAACGGCGTGTTGTTGCGCGCTTGCCGATCGGCTGGCGCCGCGGAATCAAATGGGGACAGTAGGGCGGATAAGCGAAGCGCCATCCGCCGTTGCCGTGCGGCGGGCGGCACTGGCGGATGATGCTGCGCTCATCCGCCCTACAGTTTACAAGGCCCGGCCGCGATAGGCATAGCGTGGCAGCGCATCACCGGCGGAGGCTGCCTCGGCGAGCGCCAGCATGTGCCCATGGTGGGGTGAAAGCTCGCAGGCCGGGTCAGTCGCCGCGGCCTCGCCGGTCACGGCGAGCGCCTGGCACCGGCACCCGCCGAAATCGATCTCCCGCCGGTCGCAGGACCGGCACGGCTCCGGCATCCAATCGGTACGGCGGAACGCCTGGAACGCCGGCGAGCGGGTCCAGATCTCCGCCAGCGACCGGTCGCGCACCGACCAGAATTCCAGCCCGGGAATCGTCTCCGCGGCGTGGCACGGCAGCACGCGACCCGATGGCGTCACGTTCAGGGACCGGCGTGCCCAGCCTCCCATGCAGGGCTTCGGCCGCGTCGCGTAGTAGTCGGGCACGACGAGGTCGATCACCATGCGGCGTTCGTAACGCGGGCGGATACGCTCGACCTCGGCCATCGCGGTGAACACCTGCTTCCGCGTTGGCATCAGCGCGTCGCGGTTGCGCAGCGCCCAGCCGTAGTATTGGGTGTGCGCCACTTCCACGCGGCCCGCGCCCAACGCATAGGCCATCTCCACCATGGCGGCCACGCGATCGATGTTGGCGCGGTGGATCACCGCGTTGACCGTCAGCGCCAGCCCAGCTTCCACGACCTGCCGCGCAAAGACCAGCTTGCGCGCATGGCCGCCGGGATAACCCGCGATCCGGTCGGCCGAGTCCGGGTCCACGTCCTGGATCGATACCTGCACATGATCCAGCCCGGCCGTCTTCAGCCGCGCGAGCCGTGCCTCGTCAACGCCGACCGCCGAGGTGATCAGGTTGGTATACAGCCCGGCCTCGCGCGCCGCCGCCGTGATCTCGACCAGGTCGCGGCGGGTGGCGGGCTCGCCGCCGGACAGGTGCACCTGCAGAACCCCCAGCGCCGCCGCCTGCTGGAAGACGCGGGTCCAGTCGTTGGTATCCAGCTCCCCCGCTTTGTCTTCCAGCGTTAGCGGGTTGGAACAATAGGGACAGGCCAGCGGACAGCGATGCGTCAACTCGGCCAGGAGACCGAGAGGTGCAGGCAAACCCGCCGGAACCGGCTCCATCGTCAGCCCACCAATAGCCGCTTCGCCGCAAGTTCGGACAGCATCTCCGTCACGTCGCCTTCGATCACCGCCCGATCCGCGGTGAACAGCGCGGCCAGTTCGTCGATGACCTGACCAACGGTTCGGGTCCCGTCGCAGCGCTTGAGAATCTCGTTGGCGGGGCCGTCAGCTTCGATCACCCGTTCGGGCGACAACAGCACCCAGGCACCGCGCGTCTTGTCGAAGTGCAGGCGCACACCCGCCGCCAGGCGCGGGCGCTCCGGCAAAGGCGCTGGCTCAGCCATCCGAGTCGGCTGGCACGAAGGCGCCGGGCGGGATCAGCCGCGGCGAGACATAGGCATGGTGCAATGCATCAAGCATGCACCACAGCACGTCGCACTTGAACGCGAGTGTGTCGATCACCGCCTGCTGCTGCTCCGCGGTCCGCGCGTGCCGCGTCACCCAGTCCAGCGCGAAGGTCGCATCGCGCTGCGCCTGTGGCGGGCGCTTCTGGAAATAGGCCAGTGTATCCGGGGTGATGTAATCGTAGTTGGCCAGCATCCCCGCCATCCGCTCGCTGATAATCTGCGGCGAAAACATCTCGGTCAGGCAGGAGGCGACGGCTTCCAGCAGACTGCGCTCGCGCACGAAATGCACGTAGGCCTGGACGGCAAACCGGGTGGCAGGCAGCAGCAGCCGCGTCGAAGTCACGGTGTCGCGGTCGAGCCCAAGCCCGTCGGTCAACTTGAGCCAGCGCTCGATGCCGCCGGGGTGGGTGTCGTCGCCGTCATGGTCTTCCAGGCGCTTGCGCCACTCCCGGCGCAGCGCCGGATCATCGCAGCGCCCGATCAGCGAACCGTCCTTGAGCGGGATCATCGCCTGGTAATAGTAGCGGTTCAACGCCCAGGCCTGGACCTGGCCCTTGCTGCACTTTCCGCTGTGCAGCAGGCGGTGGAACGGATGCAGGTTATGGTAGCGTTGCGCTCCGACCTCGCGCAGACGGGCTTCCAGCGCCTCGGGGGTCAGCAGGTCGGTCACAGCCGAATCTCCATCCCGTCGTAGGCCACTTCGAACCTGGCCGCTTCCACCTGCAATCGTTCGGGGGAGCCGGCGAGCAGGATCGGATTGGTGTTGTTGATGTGAAGAAAGATCCTGCGTCCCGGCAGGTCGGCAAGCCGCGCCAGAGACCCATCCGGGCCGCCGATCGGCACATGCCCCATGCGGCGCCCGGTCTTCTGGCCGACGCCGGCCGCGATCATCTCGTCATCGTCGAACAGCGTGCCGTCGAAGAACAGCACGTCGGCTTGCCGCAACTGCGCGCGCACCGCTTCTGTGATGTCCGCGCAGGCGGGGGCGACGATGATGCTGCGTCCGCTGCCTTGCACCAGGGCTGCATAGGTCGGCCCCGGCTCCGGTTGCGTGGCCGCACGGTCTTCGAGATACAGCGGCACCTTGCCCGGCATCGGCAGCAGCGTCAGCGTCATGCCGCCGCCGCACGGTGTCGGCTGCAACGGCGTTATCTCCACTCGCTGCACCAGCGCCGGATCAAGCACGTCGAACACGCAGTTTGCCGCGAGCAGGTCGAGGATTGGCCGTGGCGCATAGATCTTCAAAGGCTGCCGCTCGCGCAACACCAGAAGTCCAGCGATCGCGTCGATATCCGCGCCGATCAGCGCCAGGCTTGCGATCGGCGAGTCTCGCCCCTCCAGGCGCGGGTGCAATTGCGGATTGTCCTGGATCTGTTGACGCAGATCAGGGGAGGCGCCGACCAGAAGCCACCCGCCGGAATCGCAGCTTACCGCTACGCTCGCCTGCGTCGCCGGGCGTGCCCTTCCGTCTCCGGCCCTCGCCAACTCGCACAGCCGGCAGCCGCAATTCCACTGGGGAAAGCCGCCGCCGGCCGCCGAACCTAGCACCAGAGCCGTCAGTCCCACGGCCCCTCAATCATCCGCAGGGATGGCGAAGCGGCTACAGAACGCCGGGGAAGTAACCGTTGATTTCCATTCCGATGCAGATTTCCCGAAGCGTCGGGCGGGTCCAGGCCATGACGGAGTCTCCTCGATGTTATTGAACGCGGCCGCTCTATTGGGTGCGGCAGCGAAGGGACGCTAACAGCCGCCGCAGTGTGCGTCCAGGTACGTTGCGTACTGCTTTCGCACGACGCACGGTATCCTATATTGGGACCGGATCGCCGAAGAAAACCGGCGAACGGCGGCATCGCCGAACGGGGGAACGACCATGGCGCGATCAAGCGCATGACCATGCTGAATCGCCGTTGTTCGACCGCCAGGCCCGGCTGACCGGCGGTGCCGTCAGAAACACCTCACTTCCGCCTCGGCCTGCGCCTCCTCCAGTTCGCGTACCATGTCGTTCGACACGCCGGTCCGGAACTCCTGCGCCAGATAGCCCCCGCCGGGACCGCGGCGCATGCGCAGCACGGTTTCGGCGCGTTCGTATCTGTCGTAAGGCAGTATGGATGCGATCACATCGATGGCGCAGGAGCAGCGCTGCAGCGCGTCCTGCGTCTGGCCGTTCGTGGCCATGCAGGCGAACACGTAGTCGGCGCGCGTCGCGGTGGCATAACGGCCGCTGTCCCCGTCCGTCCCGGTCGCGGCTCCACCCGGAGCGCTCAGCACCGGCAACAGAGAAAGGCCAAGCAGCAATGACTTCATCGCCGTGCTCCCGGCAGGTCGCGCCAGCGGCAACCATACTGGCTCCCGCGGGGAACGGAAAACCGGCCGGACGCGTGCCTGGCCCGTTGGCCGGTCTCGGCCGGCGCGCCTGCCTCGCCACCATGATCGCCGGCGTTGCCAGTCGCGCGCTGCCGGCCCGCGCCGCCGAGACGCCGGCCGTGCGGCTCGGGACGCTGCAGTTCGGCACCGCGCAGTGGGTCGCGGACGTGATCCAGCGGCATCACCTCGACGAGGCGCACGGTTTCGCGTTGCAGACGGCGATGCTTGCGAACACCGATGCCGCCCGCGTGGCGCTGCTGGCGGGCGCCGCCGACATCGTCGTCTCCGACTGGTTTTTCGTCGCGAGCCAGCGCGCCGAGGGCACCAAGCTGAGCTTCGCTCCGTTTTCCAGCGCCCTCGGCGGCGTCATGGTGCGCGCGGATTCGCCGATCCGCTCGCTGGCCGATCTCGCGCACCGCAAGCTGGGTGTGGCGGGCGGCCCGCTCGACAAGTCGTGGCTGGTCGTGCAGGCGGCCGGCAACGCGAAGGGCGGCGTGGATCTCGCGCGCGTCGCCGACGTGGTGTACGGCGCCCCGCCGCTGTTGAACGCCAAGCTGATGCAGGGGGAACTGGACGCCGTTCTCACCTTCTGGACCTTCGCCGCCCGCCTGGAGGCCGCAGGGTATCGCCAGGCGGTCTCGGTCGCCGACTGTGCCAGGTCGATCGGCCTGCCCGACAAGCTCTGCCTGGTCGGGTTCGTGTTCCACGAGGACTGGGCAAAGCGGAACGAAGGTGCCATCGATGGATTCCTGGCCGCGGCGGCGGAAGCGCAATCCATGCTGGCTGGCTCCGAGGCGGAATGGCAGCAGATCCGCCCCCTGATGGACGCCCCGGACGACGCGCTGTTCAATAACCTGAAGCAACGCTTCTTCGCCGGTATCGCGTTCCCAACGGCCGACGCCCAGGAACAGGCCGCTTCGCAGTTGTTCGAGGTCCTGTTGCGCACCGGCGGGGTGCGCGCGCTGGGCGGAATGCACCAATTGCCGCAGGGGGTGTTCTGGCAGGGTCCCTATGGATGATGGGCGCATAGACGATTCGGGCATCGAGGGCGCGAGCGTCTCGACGCCCGCCGCGGTGCTTGCCCGGGGGCGCAGCACTGGCGGTCTTGGGGTCGTGCCGATCCGGGCACTGTCCGTGCTGTCGCTGCTGGCCGCGTGGTGGCTCGGCGCTCGGTGGGCCGCCTCGCCGCAACTGCCGGGACCGGGACGCGTGGTCGCCTTCGCCTGGCATGAGCTGCTGGACGGTGCGCTGCCGGTCAATATCGCGATCACCCTGGCCAGGGTGATCGCGGCCTTTGCCGCCGCCATGCTGGCGGGCAGCGTGGCCGGGTATCTGGCCGGCCGCTCCCGCCGGCTGTATGCGGTGATCGACCCGTGGGTCGTGATCGCGCTCAACCTGCCGGTTCTGGTGGTGGTCGTGCTGACCTATATCTGGGTCGGCCTGAACGATGTTGCAGCGGTGCTGGCGGTGACGATCGCCAAGGCGCCCACCGTCTTCGTGACGATCCGCGAGGGCGCACGGGCGCTGGACCCGCAACTTGAAGAACTTGCCCGCGTCTACCGGCTGTCGCTGGCGCGCCGCCTGCGCCACATCGAGGCGCCGCAGCTTCTGCCGTACCTCGCCGCCGCCGCTCGCAGCGGGCTTGCGATTACCTGGAAGATCGTGCTGATCGTGGAGCTGTTGGGACGCCCGAACGGGGTCGGCTTCGCACTGAACCTGTATTTTCAAAGTTTCAACGTGACCGGCATCCTGGCCTATGGCTGCGTCTTCGCCGTCATCATGCTGGTCGCCGAGACCGTGCTGCTGCAGCCCTGGGAACGACGCGCAAATGGCTGGCGACGGCGCGCTTGACATCCACATCGACGCCAAGGCGTTCGCGGTGCCGTGCGGGGCGCCGCGGCCCGTGCTGTGCGACGTCGGGTTTACCGCGCTCCCCGGCGAGATCCTGGCCCTGCTCGGCCGGTCCGGCAGCGGCAAGAGCACGGTGCTGCGGATCGCGCTCGGGCTTGATCGCGATTTCACGGGCCATGTCCGGATGCCGCCGGGGCGGACCGGCGTGGTGTTCCAGGAGCCACGGCTGCTGCCCTGGCTGACGCTGACGGAGAACCTCCGGCTGGTGCTGACCGATGGCATGCCGGTCCCCGATCTTGCGGACCTGCTGGACACGGTCGGACTGCCGGGCGTCGCGGACCGGCTGCCGTCCGAGCTGTCGCTCGGGATGGCGCGGCGGGTGTCGTTGGCGCGGGCGCTGGCGGTCGATCCGGATACGCTGGTGCTCGACGAGCCGTTCGCGTCGCTGGATCGCCGGCTTGGCGCCGCATTGGCGGCTATGGTGGGGGAACGCGCGCGGCGGCGTCGCGCGATCGTGCTGCTCGCGACCCATGAGCTGGAGCACGCTTTGGCGATCTCCGACCGCATCCTGGTTTTGTCGGGTCATCCGGCGACGCTGGCAGCCGACGTCACGGTGCCGGACCGCTCGGACCCGCGTGCGCTGGATGGGCTGCGGGACACGCTGTTGGGGCGCTTTGCGTTCCTGGGCGCCGACGCGTGAGACAGGCGCCATGCTTGGGGGCGCCAGGAGCAGTATAGATTGGGTGTGGGCCGTCTTCTTCTTGTTGCCGTCTGTGGCCTGGGGGCCCCGTTCGAGGCAACGGCGGCGGACCGATTGAAACTCGTTTGCTAACCGTAGGCTTCTGGCGTTGCAAGCGCTGCTCCAGACGGGCTCGCATAATTCCTTGGTGTTTGGCGAAAGATTGCAACGGTTGAGCCCCCGGACACATCATTTCCAGGGACGCGGTTCCGCCGTGAACGTCTGCCAAAGCGTGGTCAGATGCAGCTCTTCCGTCTCGCCGCGCGTCTTGCCCCAGGCCGCGAGTGCTGCGACTGCGACGGCAAGACCGGGCGTCCCGCCGGCCGCCAGACGGTCGGCAAGGTGGACGGTCATGGCTGCGTCGTTCACATTCCCGAGGCGCTCCTGCAGATCCTTGCATTGGTGCAAGTAGGTTCTTATGGACCTGTGCCTGTACAGCCCCTCCACGAATTCCACCCCGTAGCGAAGCTTCTTCAACGCCTTGCGCAGCCGGTGCAAATCATCGCGGGAGGCGCGGGCGAGATGGCGGCCCCGCTTGGCAACCGTGTCGGCGAGGCGGTCCAGCAATTCCGGCGCGATCGTCCTGATCGGCTGTTCCAGCGCCGCAGCGCCGAGCAGCGCGGGCTTCGCCGCGCCTTCGTCCACCCAGGCGGCGAGGCCCAGCACCAGGCTGGTGAAGACCGACCCGGCCAGCTCCGCCCGGACCGCAGAATGCGCTGCATCCCGGCGCGCCGCCGCGGCCGCGGCCAGCAGCCGAACCTGATCGGCGCCAGGCGCCTCCCGCCCGGCCGCCGGGAGAGTCTCCAGGGCAAACACGTCCCAGTCGCGCGCCTCGCCGAAAACCTGCCCGAGCCGGCGCAGTTCGCCATCGAAGCGGCGGTGCGCGTGGTGTTCCAGGCATGGCCGGAATAACCGGAGCGCCGCGCGCAATCTGCGGACGGCGACGCGGACCTGGTGCACGCCCTCCGTCCGGCCGGCGCGGGCGGCGGGGACATTGGCCAGCAGATGGCCCAGCGCGGCGTCCACGATCGCCTGCGCCGCCGCCGCGCCGGTCAGCCTTCCGTCCAGGTCCAGGTCTTCCGCCTTATGCACCGGCGGTGGGGTGCCGGTACTCAGCCGCCGGCCGCGCTCCGCCTTGCTCTCCGGCTCGATGGCCAGCTTCGTGGTGGCGGCGAGATCGAGCGCAAGCCGGTACAGCGGTCCCGGCGGCCCTTGCTTCAACTCGAGCTCCAGCTCGCTCACGGATTCGCACACGTCGCCGGCACGGACCTCGCCGTCCCCTAACGCGGCTTCGACCAGGGAGCCGTCTGCTGGCTGCAATAGCAGGATGCGCCGGCGGATGTCGGTGACGAAGAACGGACGCAGCCGGTCAGCGAGGCCGGCGCTCACCAGCGCGGATGCCGGCGTGCCGGCAAGCGGCATCAACTCGGGTGTATCCCCCGCGACCGGCCATTCCCACTCGCAGCGCGCGGCTGTAATCCCGGATTGCGCCCCGGCCAGCTTCAACGTCTGAACGCCGGCCTCGCCCACCCGCCGGACGCGCAGGCTGACGCCGTTCCGCGCCAGCGTCTGGTCGCTCGTGTCGAAATAGGTCGTCACCTCATGGCGAGCCTTCGCCTTGCGCAGCTCGCGGAAGGTGGCGTGGCGTTCGAGCGCGTCGCGTGCCTCCGGCGGCACGGTGAGGCGCAGTTCGGTCTCGATCGGGGAGGCTGTATCGGTCATGTCCCATCACAGTAGAGCCAGTGACCGGCTGACGCGAGGCGGGCCGGCGTGCAAACGCTGGAGTGTGGCTCGTGGGTGCAGGCTTGCTCAGCGGCGGAACTTTTCGCCATGCCTTGGTGAAACCATTCGGCCGCCGCGCCGTTCAGGGGTCGGTAGCCACACAGAGAGAGGGGCCACAGGCCATGGACAAAGACCGGATCAAGGGCGCGGCCGACCAGGCCAAGGGCGCGGTAAAGGATGCCGTCGGCAAGGTCACAGGCGACACCAAGACCCAGGCCGAGGGCAAGGCCGACAAGGCCACCGGCAAGGCCGAAAGTGCGCTCGGCAGCGCGAAGGACTCCGTTCGCGACGCGACCTGCTGAACGCATAGGGAACGCTAACGGCAATGCCGCGGGCACCGGAGACGGTGCCCGCGGTTTTCATGTTAGGGCGGATAACCGCCACCGGGGCTCCGCTTGCTTGCGTCCGGGGAAACGATGGCGGCTTGCCCCGCGGCAACCATTCGACGCTTGCAAAACCGGCCGCGGTGAAGCATCTGAGGCGCTGTCATAGCCGGCGCGTTTCAGCCGGATCATGCGCGGGCGCGCGGGGCAGGTGTCCCGGACCTCGGGAGAGGTTACGCGCCCGCGGTGCTATGGAGGATTACCGTGCCAGCCCAACCGCTCGACAAGATTCGCAACATCGGTATCACCGCGCATATCGACGCGGGAAAGACCACCACGACCGAGCGGATCCTCTACTACACCGGCGTGTCTCACCGGATCGGGGAGGTGCACGACGGCAACACCACGACCGATTACATGGAGCAGGAGCGCGAGCGGGGGATCACCATCACCTCCGCCGCCGTCACGTGCGAATGGCATGATACCCGGATCAATATCATTGATACGCCGGGCCACATCGACTTCAACATCGAGGTGAACCGCAGCCTGCGCGTGCTGGACGGCGCCATCTTCATCATCGAGGGCGTGGCCGGCGTGCAGCCGCAGTCGGAGACCAACTGGCGCCTGGCCGACCGCTACAACGTCCCGCGCATCATCTTCATCAACAAGCTCGACCGTACCGGCGCCGACTTCTTCCGCGCCTTCGCCACGCTGAAGGAGAAGCTCGACATCGTCGCGCTGCCCCTGCAGCTCCCGATCGGCATCGAGGACAAGTTCGTCGGTGTCGTGGACCTGGTCGAGATGAAGGCGATCGTCTGGGAAGGCGGCGAGCTGGGCGCGAAATACCACGACGAGCCGATCCCCGAGGATCTGGCCGACCAGGCCAAGGAGTACCGCCAGCTCCTGCTGGACACCGCCCTGTCGGTCGATAACGCGGCGATGGAGGAATATTTCGAGCACGGCGACGTCGCCGTCGCGACCCTGAAGCGCTGCATCAAGGCCGGCACGATTTCCGGCGCATTCCGCCCGGTTCTGTGCGGCACCGCCTTCAAGAATAAGGGCGTGCAGCCGCTGCTGGACGCGGTCATCGACTATTTGCCCAGCCCGGTCGACGTGCCCGGCATCTCCGTCGCCACGGAAGAGGGCGACGCCGAGGATCTGGTTCGCCGGCGCATCAAAGCCAACCCGGACGCCCCGTTCGCCGGGCTGGCGTTCAAAATCATCAATGACAAATATGGCACGCTGACCTTCGTCCGCGTCTACGCCGGCACGCTGAAGTCGGGCGACACGGTGCTCAACACCACCAAGGACCATCGCGAGCGAATCGGCCGGATGTTCCAGATGCACGCCGACAAGCGCGCCGAGATCAAGGAAGTCTCCGCCGGCGACATTGCCGCCTTCGTCGGCCTCAAGGACACCGGCACCGGCGACACGCTGGCGGCGGCGAACGATCCGGTGGTGCTGGAGCGCATGGCCTTCCCGGTCCCCGTGATCGATATCTCGGTCGAGCCGAAGACCAAGGAATCGGTCGAGAAGATGACCATGGGGCTGCAAAAGCTGGCCGGTGAAGACCCCAGCTTGCGCCTGCGCAGCGACCAGGAGACCGGCCAGACCATCCTGTCCGGCATGGGCGAACTGCACCTGGAGATCATCATCGACCGGCTGCGCCGCGAATACGGCGTGGAAGCCAATATCGGCGCACCGCAGGTGGCCTATCGGGAAACGATTTCCAAGGCGCACACCGAAACCTACACCCACAAGAAGCAGTCGGGCGGCTCCGGGCAGTACGCCGAGGTGAAAATCAACTTCGAGCCGCTGGAGCGTAACAGCGGCGTGGTGTTCGAGAACAAGGTGGTCGGCGGCACGGTGCCGAAGGAATACATCCCGGCAGTGGAAAAAGGCATCCGCGTCCAGGCCGATACCGGCGTGCTGGCCGGCTTCCCCACCGTCGATTTCAAATACGTCCTTGTGGACGGCAAGTACCACGACGTCGACTCGTCGGCGCTGGCCTTCGAAATCGCCGCCAAGGCTTGTTTCCGTGAAGGCATGAAAAAGGCCGGGCCGATCATCCTGGAGCCGATCATGGACGTGGAAATCACCACGCCGCAGGATCACGTGGGCGACGTCGTCGGCGACCTCAATCGCCGCCGTGGGACGATCCAGAACCAGGAAAGCTCGGGGTCAACCGTGATCGTCCGGGCGCATGTGCCGCTGAAGGAGATGTTTGGCTATATCTCCGACTTACGGAGCATGACCAAAGGGCGTGCTTCGTTTACCATGCAGTTCAATCACTACGAGCCGGTGCCCCGGAATATCGCTGAGGAGATCATGGCCAAGACCGCTTAAGGCGAGGGGGCTCTGCCCCCTCGACCCCCGGCAGGGGACAGTCGTCCCCTGCACCCCTTGGGGTTTTGATCTAGCGCTTCTTGGACGGTGTGGTGCGCTTGATCCACCATTTCACCGGCTGTGGCTCGCGCGATGGTGATGCGGGTGCGGCACGGGGAGGTTTTGGCGCTGCCGCCTTGCGGATCGTTTGTTTGACCGCCGGGCCGGATCGAACCGCCTCACGCAGGCGATGTTCGGCCATCTCACGATCCGACAGCGCATCTTCGAGCGCTGCTTCCGCGGTCTCGCGCGCCCGGCGCTCTACCTGGAGCGCCGCTTCCGCCATCTGCAAGGCATGCTCGACCGCCGGCCTGTCCGCCTCGGCCCTGCGGGCCGCATCCAACGCCTCGTCCCTTGCCAGCCCGGTGTGACCCAGCTTGGTTTGCAGGTCCCGGATGACCGCTTGCGCCTCGCTCAATGCCCGCTCGGCGCGCTCCCTCGCCTCCCGCTCCGCCCTGAGACCGGCTTCGGCCAGTTCCACGCGATTGGTCGGCAGAACACCGGCCGCTGCCCGATTCGCGCCTTGGTCGTTGCCCGAATCGCGTCGAACCACAACAACCGGCACTTCGCCATCCCGAACGAACCGACGCTTGTGACGGTCTGGCGAAAAGCGCTCGGCCTGGCGCGCCGCGAGCGGTGTACGCTCCTGGGGCTCGATTCGCTGGCCCGCGGCATCGCCAAGGCCAAGCGCGCGCCGCATCTGCGCCTCTGTCGTCTGAAGTGTGGGAAGATCCCGGGCGGATGCCAGATCATCGCGCGTTGGCAAGCTGTCGTCGTTTAAATCGGTTCGGAACTTCATGCTCTCAGCCACGGTTTTTTGCCCAATCTATCGTGAATCTGGTCTCTCCGGCACGGCATTCGGCGCGGGTATGGGGATACAGCTTTCGACTCGATGAACGCCGACAAAGGATATGTAGATTGCGCTCCACGCCCGGCGTTTGGTCCGAACCTTGAGCCGCCACGACCTATATAGAGAGCGTTTAGCCGAGAAACAGGGATTCGACAAGAAGAGGCCATCCCAGCGGGTACGATCTTGGCACAACATGCGCCTGGGCGAGATTCGGAGGCGATGCGCGGCATCGTAAAGTCCTGCTTTTCGGCGCCGCAGGCCTGGGCACTTGCGCAACAGCCCGGGGATTGCGGCTTCAATTCGGCCTGCCAGATCCAGTCCATCGCAACAGACTTGATCAAGTCTGACTGATTGTTGACCATCTATCTCCGGTACAAATCCGAACCGTTTGCAGTACCCTGACCATTGCAGAACTGGTTACCGTTAGCCAACGTCGAATACCTTGGCGACAAAAAATCGAGTTATACTTCTGCAGCCAGAACTTTTTCATGAGGCTGCTTGGCGGATTCCTGCTGACGACCGGTTGACTTTGTCAGGGGCGTCATCGTTTCGAGGTGCCCTGACCGGACGCTCGCTCGGCATCCACTGCGTCAAACCCCTTGCGAGGCTGGCAAGCCTCATCCAAACTTCAGCGCGATGAGTGAGATCATCAGCTTGAGTTCCGCCCGCGACGACACCGTCTGGGCTGTGGTGGCTTCCGTAGGGCGGACTTCCCGCATCGCAGAGATTTGCCCGAATCGGTTCGCCGCGCTGGCGGAGCGCGCCTGGCGCGAACAGCAGGTGCGGGCCTATGCGGGCTTGCTGCGGCAGTCGAAACGGCCCGCGCCCCATTACAGCGTCATGCCGATCCGGCGGGCCGATCTGCCACGGCGATGGCGACCCCTGCCCGCGCTCGGCTTCCTGCACGGACAGTTTGCCTGAACCTGGCTGCCCGAGCCCCGCTGCCGAGGAGCGGCCAGTGCGCCACGCTTGCCTTCCGGGTCAGACTCCGCCATATCCCGGCCGCCGGCGCGCAAGCGCTGGTAATTCACACGCAGGGCGCCTTTCCCGTAACCCGGGTCCGGTGCGAGTCGCATGGCCCTGCGGAGGCACAACCGGACGTAAGGAAAGGACACGCTCATGGCGATGCCCGATTTCAGCCTGCGCCAGCTTCTCGAAGCCGGCGTTCACTTTGGCCACCACACCCGCCGCTGGAACCCGCGGATGGGACCGTACCTGTTCGGCGTGCGCAACCAGGTTCACGTCATCGACCTGCAGCAGACCGTGCCGCTGCTCGATCGTGCGCTGCGGGCGGTGCGCGACGTCACCGCCGCTGGCGGGCGCGTGCTGTTCGTCGGCACCAAGCGCGCCGCTGCAGACTACGTGGCGGAGGCGGCCAAGCGCTGCGGCCAGTATTACGTCAACCACCGCTGGCTGGGCGGCACGCTCACCAACTGGAAGACCATCACCGGCAGCATCAAGCGTCTGCGCCAGATCGACGACCTGCTCTCCGGCGACACCCAGGGCCTGACCAAGAAGGAAATCCTGGAGATCACCCGCGACCGCGAGAAGCTGGAGCGTGCGCTGGGCGGCATCAAGGAAATGGGCGGGCTGCCGGACATCCTGTTCATCATCGACACGAACAAGGAAAAGCTCGCGGTCGAGGAGGCGAACAAGCTCGGCATCCCGGTGGTCGCCGTGCTCGACAGCAACTCCGATCCGAAGGGCGTCAGCTTCCCGATCCCGGGCAATGACGACGCGATCCGCGCCATCACCCTGTACTGCGACCTGGTCGCCGGCGCGGTGTTGGACGGCATCAGCGCCGAGCTGGCGGCGTCCGGCACCGACCTGGGCGCGGCCGAAAGCCTGCCGCCCGAGGCGCTGCCGGAGGTTGAGGTTCCGGCCGATCAGGCTCACGCCTGATCCCGCCGGATCACTGCCCGCCCGACATCCACCGCCCCCCTGGCGATTACCGATCACTGGAGACTGTCCATGGCCGAGATCACTGCGGCACTGGTGAAGGACCTGCGCGACAAGACCGGCGCGGGCATGATGGACTGCAAGCGTGCGCTCAGCGAGACGGGCGGCGAGCTGGAGGCAGCGATCGACTGGCTGCGCAAGAAGGGCCTCGCCGCCGCAGCCAAGAAGTCGGGCCGTGTCGCCGCGGAGGGACTGGTCGGCGTTGCATCCGCCCCCGGCCGCGCCGCCCTGGTCGAGGTGAATGCCGAGACCGATTTCGTCGCCCGCAACGAGACCTTCCAGGCGTTTGTCGAGGCGGTGGCGAAGATCGCGCTCGACCAGGGACAGGATCTCGAGGCGATCAAGGCTGCGCCCTTCCCCGGCACCGGCCGCACCGTCGCCGACGAACTGACCCATCTCGTCGCCACCATCGGCGAGAACATGAACATCCGTCGCGCGGTCGTGCTCAATGTGGAACAGGGCGCGGTTGCGACCTACGTACACTCGGCGCTGCGCCCGGGCCTTGGCAAGATCGGCGTGCTGGCAGCCGTTGAAGGCCCCGGCGAGATTGCCACGCTGGAGGCGCTCGGCCGGCAGGTCGGCATGCACGTCGCGGCGAGCCGTCCCGAGTCGCTCGATATCACCGGCGTCGATCCCGCCGCGCTGGAGCGTGAGAAGGCCGTGCTGAGCGAACAGGCTCGCGCCTCCGGCAAGCCGGAGGCCATTATCGAAAAGATGGTCGAGGGCCGCATTCGCAAATACTACGAAGACGTCGTCCTGCTGGAGCAGGTCTGGGTCCACGATGGCGAAAGTCGCGTCAAGGCCGTGGTCCAAAAGGCCGGAGCCAGGCTGGTCGGTTTTGCCCGTTTCCAGCTCGGCGAGGGCATCGAGAAGCAGTCCGGCGACTTCGCCGCCGAGGTTGCGGCGGTCGCGGGCCTGCCTGACACACAAGGCGACCCCAAGCCGGGCGCCCCCAAGCCGGCCTGACCGGCGCGGCGCCAGATCGGCGTCCGTTGCTTGCTTGTAGGGGGGGCTGCCTGCCTCTATAGGACATCCATTCTTCGATGGTGCGCCGATGACGGAATCGCCGGCCTATAAGCGCGTGTTGCTGAAGGTGTCAGGCGAAGCCCTGATGGGCGCCCGCGACTATGGCCTCGATAACGGCACAGTCCGCGGCATCGCCGCCGATATCGGTGACGTTGTCGGGATGGGCGTGCAGGTCTGCATGGTCATCGGCGGCGGCAACATCTTTCGGGGCGTGTCCGGCGCCGCCTCCGGCATGGACCGCGCCCAGGCTGACAGCATGGGCATGCTGGCCACGGTAATGAACGCCCTGGCCATGCAAAGCGCGCTGGAGAAGCGGAACGTTCCCACCAGGGTCCAATCGGCGATCCCGATGTCCTCGGTCTGCGAGCCGTTCATTCGCCGTCGCGCCGAGCGGCATATGGAGAAGGGCAGGGTAGTGATCTTTGCCGCCGGCACCGGCAACCCGTTCTTCACCACCGACACCGCCGGTGCCCTGCGTGCCGCAGAGATGGGCTGCGACTGCCTGCTCAAGGGCACGCTGGTGGACGGGGTCTATTCCGCCGATCCGCGCAAGGAAACGGGCGCCCGGCGCTACGAACGCCTCACCTATCTCGACGTCCTGGCCAATGACCTGGGCGTGATGGACGCCGCGGCCATCAGCCTGGCGCGAGAGAATCATCTGCCGATCGTGGTGTTCAATATTCATGCCCCGGGCGCATTCGCCGCCGTGATACGGGGCGAGGGGCTGTTTACCACGATCGCCGAACAGAACTGACCGACGGCCTGTCTTAAGGGTTTCCCATGGCGATCGCAGACCTCACTGAGCTGAAGCAGGACCTTACCCGCCGGATGGATGGCGCGCTGGAGACGCTGAAGCGCGAGTTCAACGGCCTGCGTACCGGCCGCGCGCATCCCGGCCTGCTGGAGCCGGTCCGGGTACACGCCTATGGCACGGAGACGCCGCTTTCTCAGGTCGGCACCATCGGCGCGCCCGAGCCGCGCATGCTGACCGTGCAGGTCTGGGACCGCTCGCTCGTCACCGCCGTGGAGAAGGCCATCCGCGAATCCGGCCTCGGGCTCAACCCCTCGGCGGACGGGCAGCTCGTGCGCGTCCCGCTGCCGCAGCTCACGGAGGAGCGGCGCGGAGAACTTGTGAAAACCGCGCACAAATACGCCGAAGGCGCGCGGGTTGCCGTGCGCGGCGTGCGCCGCGACGGCATGGAGCAGACCAAGGCATCCGAGAAGAAACACCTCATCGGCGAGGATGTCGCCAAGGTCTGGCACGACGAGGTGCAGAAACTGACCGACATCTATATCAAAAAGATCGACGACGGCCTGATCGAGAAGGAAAAGGATATCCGGCAGGTCTGAGTGCGCCCAATGCCGGACACGTCGTCGCTCGCCGAACCGCTGGTGCCCATCGACTCGGGGGCCTCGCGGCCGCCCGCGCATGTTGCGGTTATCATGGACGGCAATGGCCGCTGGGCAGCCTCGCGCCGGCTGCCGCGGCTGGCCGGACATCGGGAGGGCGCGCGTGCGTTGCGCCGCACCGTCGAGGCTGCGATCCGCAACGGCGTGTCCTGGCTGACCATCTACGCCTTCAGCAGCGAGAACTGGAGCCGCCCGCCCGGCGAGGTCATCGATCTCACCGGGCTGCTGCGCCAATATCTTGCCTCCGAGATCCGCGAGCTGAACGAGAACGGCGTGCGCCTGCGCTTCATCGGCGACCGCTCCCGGTTCTCCACCGATATTTGCGACCGGCTGGCGGCTGCCGAGCGCGACACCGCCGGCAATCAGCGGCTCAACCTCACGGTTGCCCTGTCGTACGGCGCGCGGGGCGAGATCGCCGCTGCGGCGCGTGCGGCAGCGGAGGCGGCGCGCGACGGCCGGCTCGATCCCGCGCGGCTCGACGAGGTCGCGTTCGCCGGCTTCCTGTCCACTGCCGGCATCCCCGACCCGGACCTGGTGATCCGCACTTCGGGCGAGCGGCGGCTGTCGAACTTCCTGCTGTGGCAGGCTGCCTACGCTGAGCTGGTTTTCCTTGACGTGCTGTGGCCCGATTTCGGCGCCGAGCACTTTGCCGCCGCGCTGGCCGATTATGCGCGGCGGGAGCGGCGGTTCGGTGCACGGCCCGGTTGATCCCCACCCCGCGGGACGGCCGCGGCGCGCAGAACAGGCAATGCGCTGGAGCGACCTGCGCGCCCGCGTCCTGTCGGCTGCGATTCTCGCCCCGCTGGCGCTCGGCGCGCTGTGGCTCGGGGGCATTCCCTTCGTTCTGATGATTGCGCTGACGGCGCTGGTGCTGTCGTGGGAATGGGTGTCGCTGTGCGGCGCATCGCGCTTTGCCCCGGCCGCGCTGGCGGTTCCGGCTTCGCTGCTGGCCGCCGGGACGGCAACTGTGCTTGGTCAGGCGCCGGCGGGGCTTGGACTGCTGGCGCTGGGCAGCGCCGCCGCCTGGCTGTTGTCCCGCGGCGCGGCATGCCGCCACCGCCTCGCCGCCGGCATCCCCTATCTGGGGCTAACCATCGTTGGCATGCTTTGGCTGCGTGACGATCCGGTGGCTGGCCGGGCCAACGTGCTGTTCATCATGCTGCTGGTCTGGGCCAGCGACATCGGTGCCTATCTGGCCGGCCGGCTGATCGGCGGGCGGCGACTGGCGCCGCGGGTCTCGCCAGGAAAGACCTGGTCCGGCGCTGCCGGCGGCCTGGTCGCGGCGGCGCTTGCGGGCTTCGCGGTCGGTGCCGTTGTCGCCGGGGGGCCGGTCGCATCGTCTGGCGCAGGGTTGTCTGCGGCGGGCTGGCCAGCGCAAGCCGCCCTGGCCGCTGCCACGATCGCCGCGCTGCTCGGTATCGTGGGGCAGGCCGGCGACTTGCTGGAAAGCGCGCTGAAGCGGCGCTTCGGGGTAAAGGATTCGGGCCGCCTGATTCCCGGCCATGGCGGGTTGCTGGATCGCATCGATGCCTTGCTTGCCGTCGCTCCTGTGGCGGCATGTCTGGCGCTCGCGGCCGGACGTGGAGTAGTACTGTGGATATGACCAACGAGATTCGATCCGTTACCGTTCTGGGCAGCACCGGCTCGATCGGAACCCAGACGGTGGACCTGCTTGCCCGCGAGCCGGAGCGCTTCCGCGTGTGCGCCCTGGTCGCCGGCCGCAACGCCGCGCTGCTCGCCGAACAGGCCATTTCGCTGAATGCCGAGCGGGCGGTGATCGCCGATCCCGCCTTCCTGCCGACCCTGCGCGATGCGCTCGCCGGTACCGGCATCGAAACCGACGCGGGGCCGGAGGCTGTGGTCGCGGCGGCGGCGCTGCCCGCCGACTGGACCATGGCGGCGATCACGGGCGCCGCCGGTCTCGCCTCCACCCTCGCGGCGATCGAGCGCGGCGCATCGGTGGCGCTTGCCAACAAGGAGGCGCTGGTCAGTGCCGGCGAAGTCATGCTGCGCGCGGTGCGTGCGGCAGGGGCGACGCTGCTGCCGGTCGATTCCGAGCATAACGCCATCTTCCAGGCGCTGGATCACCCGAACCGATGTTCGGTGGAAAAGATCGTGCTGACCGCGTCGGGCGGACCGTTCCGCACCGCGCCGATCGAGACGATGGCGGCCGCCACGCCGGAGGCGGCACTTCGCCACCCAGTCTGGTCGATGGGCGCCAAGATCAGCATCGATTCCGCGACCATGATGAACAAGGGGCTGGAGCTGATCGAGGCGGCCCGGCTGTTCGATCTGGACGAGTCCAGCATCGGCGTGCTGATCCACCCGCAATCGGTGATCCACGGGCTGGTGTTCTATCGCGACGGCTCCGTGCTGGCGCAGATGGGCTCGCCCGATATGCGCATCCCCATTGCTCACGCGCTGGCCTGGCCGCAGCGGATGGCGACGCCCTCGCGGCGGCTGGATCTGGCGGCGCTCGGCCAGCTCGACTTCGCCGAACCCGATCTCGACCGGTTTCCGGCCCTTCGCCTGGCGCGGGAATGCTTGCGCGCCGGCGGGGGAGCCCCCACCATAATGAACGCGGCAAATGAAATTGCGGTCGAAGCCTTCCTGCAGCGCCGGATCGGATTCCTGGACATCGCCTACACCGCCGCCAGGGTGCTGGATGCGATGGGGGACCGGGCAGCGGACACGCTGGACGAGGTGATCGCGCTGGACGCCGAGGCCAGGCAAATGGCGGAAGGGCTGACAGCGGCACACGCGGCCTGACCTGCCGGCAAAGATCAGACAGTGGGCAAGTCCAGGCTCGTAAGGCCAAACGCAGGTAAGGATCGTCACGCGTGTTCTATGCACTCCCTGGGATCGTCCGCACCGGCCTCGCCTTCGTCGTGGTGCTTGGCGTGCTCGTTTTTGTGCACGAACTGGGGCATTACCTCGCCGCTCGCTGGCGCGGCGTGCGTGTGGACGTATTTTCGATCGGCTTCGGCCAGGCGCTGGTGCGCTGGACTGACCGGGTTGGCACCGAGTGGCGAATCGCATGGATTCCACTCGGCGGTTTCGTGAAGCTGCACGGCCAGGAACGGCCGGAGGATGCCTCGCCCGAGGTCCGCGCCTCCTGGATTGCCGGCGAGACGTTCCACGAAAAGAGCGTGGCCTCGCGTGCCATCGTGGTCGCCGCCGGGCCAATCGCGAATTTTCTTCTGGCGATGGTGCTGTTCGCTGCCCTGTTCGCGACGGCCGGCCGTCAGGTGACGCTGCCGATCGCCGGCGGAGTGGTCGCAGACAGCGCCGCGTCGCGCGCCGGATTGCAGGTCGATGACCGCATCGAGGCAATCGCCGGCCAGCCGGTTCACACCTTCGAGGATCTCCAGCACATCATCTCCGCCCATCCGGCCGAGAGCCTGATGCTGACCGTGCGCCGCGGCGACTCGACAATCGAAGTGCCGGTCACCACCAGTGAGCAGACGACAGTCGGCGGCCGGCGCGTCGGCATGTTGGGTCTCCGCAGCAGCAACCGGACCGCGTATCAAAAGATGTCGCTGCCCGCGGCGCTGTGGGGCGGCGTCGAGCAGACCTGGCGCGTGCTGTCGGAAACCGCGACCGGCGTGGCGCAGATGATTGCCGGCCAGCGTGGCGCCGACGAGTTGGGCGGTCCGCTCCGCATCGCACAGCTCTCCGGCCAGGTTGCCGATCTCGGGCTAGCGAGCCTCATCTCATTTATGGCTGTGCTGTCGGTTAATCTGGGGTTGATCAACCTGTTCCCGATTCCGGTTCTGGATGGCGGGCATCTGTTGTTTTTCCTGGCCGAGGCGGTCCGTGGCCGTCCGATTCCGCAGCGGGCACAGGAATACGGGTTCCGCGCCGGCCTCGCGTTGATTGGCGCGCTGTTCATCTTTGCCACCTGGAACGACCTCAGCAATCTCGGGATCGTCCATTGGGTCGCCCGTCTGGCAGGGTAAGCCGCTGACATCGTTGCGCTTCCTTGCTTTCGGATGGCGGGAGCGCGTGGGCGGCGCCGGGGCCCTGAAATGACGATCCAACCGGCAGGGTCCGTTTGCTGCGCCCGGCGGCAACAGGTCACCTAGCCTCACAGGTTCGTGGCGGCTATTCTCCCGGGCGAGAATCCGAACAGCCTGTTGCGCCGCGGTTCTCGCGTGGCGTTTCAGCGGGAGACTGGCCTCTTGAGACCTTCACGCCCCATGCGGCTGATCGCCGCCTGCCTGATGTCGCTTATCCTGGCGGGGGTGGTGGCCGTTGTCCCCGCCGGACCTGCCGCTGCCCAGCACAGCCGCGCGCCGCGCGCCGCACCTGCGCGTGTGCAGCAGCAGAGCGGTACGATCCAGGCAATCAAGGTCGAAGGCAACGACCGCATCGAGGACGGGACCATCCGCTCCTACATGCTGGTCACCGTGGGCGACCCGTTCGATGCCGACCGGCTCGATCGCAGCCTGAAGACACTGTACGCAACCGGATTGTTCCAGGACGTCCGGCTGTCGCGCGATGGCTCCACGCTGATTGTCCACATCAAGGAGAATCCGCTGGTCAACCGGGTTGCCTTCGAGGGCAACCACACGCTCACCGACGAGCAGCTCCGGCCGGCCGTTCAGACCCGCGCGCGCGCCGTGTTCACCCCGGCGCTGGCCGAGTCCGATCGCAAGGGGATCCTCGACCTCTACGCCAAGAAGGGCCATTACGACGCGACGGTGCAGCCGGAAATCATCCGCCTCAGTCAGAACCGCGTCGATGTGGTGTTCAAGATCAACGACGGTCCTTCCACGCTGATCAGCCGGATCGCCTTCGTCGGCAACCGCGCTTTCAGCGAGGATCGGCTATCGGAGGTGATCAACAGCCGCGAATCGCGCTGGTGGCGGTTCCTGTCCTCCTCCGACCAGTACGATCCGGAGCGCCTGAACTACGACAAGGAACTGTTGCGCAAATTCTACCTGAAGAACGGCTACATCGATTTCCAGGTGGTTGACGCAACCAGCGAGCTGTCTCCCGACCGCAAGTCGTTTTTCCTGACTTTTACGGTGAAGGAAGGCGAGCGCTACCGGGTGGACAAGGTCGATATCGTTTCGAAGCTGCCGAAGCTTGATCCCCAGGCGCTGCGAGGCGTGCTGTCGGTCGAGGCCGGTGATTGGTATGACGGCGACGCGGTCGCCCGCGACACCGATGCGATCGAGGATGCGGTGCACGGCCTCGGCTACGCGTTCGTCGATGTACGGCCGCGCATCAATAAGGACGCCGACAAGCACACCGTCGCGCTGACCTACGAGATCGGCGAGGGGCCGCGCGTCTTTGTCGAGCGCATCGACATCACCGGCAACACGCGGACCAAGGACTCGGTGATCCGCCGGCAGTTCCGCCTCGCCGAGGGCGATGCCTTGAACGCCGAGAAGCTCCGCAAGTCGCGCACGGATCTGAACGACACGCAGTTCTTCAGCGGCGTCGATATTCAGACGACGCCCGGTTCGGCGCCGGACCGGGCGGTGGTCACCACCAACGTGCAGGAAAAGGCGACCGGCGAACTGACGCTCGGCGGCGGCTATTCGACGGACGCAGGCTTCCTGGTCGATGTCGGCCTGTCCGAGCGCAATCTTGTCGGCACCGGCATCGCGGCCGGCATCAACGGCGTGCTGGCGCAGAAGCGCAGTTCGATCACAGCGTCGGTGACCGATCCCTATTTCCTTGACCGCAACCTGGTGGCCGGCGCGGACGTGTTCTTCGTCGAGACGAACAATCTCGGCACGCAGCCGTATGACGAACGTCGTGTGGGCTTCGACCTGCGTGCCGGCTACGACTTCAGCGAGCACCTGCGCCAACTCTGGAGCTACTCGCTGGTCAACCGGACCGTGTTCAACGTCAGTCAGTATGCCGACTTCTTTATTCAGGACGAGTCCGGAACGACCTTGCTCTCGCAGGTCAGTCAGGTGCTGACGCTCGACTATCGCGACAGCCGGATCGATCCGCACCGCGGCTTTATCACCTCGCTCGGCGCCGACTACGCCGGACTTGGCGGCGACGCGCGCTTCGTCCGAGGTCGCGTCGACGCCGTGGAGTGGATTCCGCTCGACCGGTTCACCGGCAACAGGGACTGGGGTATCTCGGTCGGCGGCTCGACCGGCTACCTGTTCAACGAGGGCCAGCAGGAGCAGATCATCGACCGGTTCTTCCTCGGCGGCGACAATCTCCGCGGATTCCAGGTCGGCGGCGCAGGGCCGCATACTGTCCCGAGTTCCACCCAGGGCAGCGACTCGGTCGGTGGCCGTTTCATTTGGACGCAGTCGACCGAATTGCACTTCCCGCTGCCGGTGAGTCCCGATCTGGGGCTGTCCGGCCGCGCCTTCGTCGATCTTGGCGGCCTGACCCAGGGCAACTTCGAGAACAACTCATGCCACCAGGCGGGCGGCGCGCCCGTGGCCTGCCCGGCGATTTTCGAATCCGCGGCTCCGCGGCTCGGCGCCGGTCTCGGCATCTCCTGGCACACCGCTTTCGGCCTGATCAACATCGACGTCGCGCCGATCGTTATGAAACAGCAATACGATCAGACGCAGCTTATCCGCTTCGGTTTCGGCACGAGGTTCTAGTGATCCATTTCCGCACTTTCGCGACGGCCGCTGCAGCGGCCGGTATGCTTCTCGCCTCGCCCCTGCCGGCGGGGGCGCAACAGAACCCAGGGTGGTTCGTGCCGGGTGGACAGCAGCCGCCGCAACAGCGGCCGGCACTGGCGCCTCGCCCCGGGCCGCGCCCATCCGCGCCGCTCCCCGGCCAGCCGGGGCAGGGTGCAATGCCGGTTGGTCCCGAAGGGCTGACGCCGGAAGAGACGGCGCCGGCGCAGCCGGTGCAGGTCCCGTTGCCGCCGGCGCCTGAATTGCCCGTACTGACGAAGGGCGCGCCGCCGCCCGCCGCCGTTATTGGCGTGCTCTCCGCGCCCGACGTGATGCGCGTCTCCACCGCCTATCAGCAGGCCGACAAGGAACTTGGGGTCCGGCGGCAGAAGCTGAACGAGGACGCGCAGAAGGAACAGATTGCGCTGCGCGATCTTGGCCAGGCGCTGGCCAACGAGCGGGGCAAACTCGCGCCGGACCAGATCCGGGCGCGCGAGAAGGAGTTGCAGGACCGCATCACCGACAGCAGGCGCAAGTTCAGCGAGCGCAACCGCATCATCCAGGAGGCGGGCCAGTACGTGATGGCACAGATCGACCGCACGCTGGAGCAGGTAGCGCAACAGGCGGCGCTGAGCCGTGGCGTCAACCTGGTGTTGAACCGCGCTCTGGTGTTGGGCTCGACCGCGGAGTTCGATTTGACGCCGCAGGTGGTCGAGGTGCTCAACAAGGTGCTGCCGTCCGTGGTGATCCCGCCGGACGGCGTGTCTCCGGTCGCGATGGCGCCGCGGTTGGCGGCGCCGCTACCGAATGCGCAGCCTGTTGCTGCCCAGCCCGCGTCCGTGGCCGCTTCCCCCTCCGCGCCGGTGTCAGCAACCCCGTCGGCGCCCCCGCCGTCGGCGCCCCCGCCGTCGGCGCCCCCGCCGTCGGCGCCCCCCTCGGCGGCCAAACCGGCGGCCGGGCCGGCAAAGAAGTAGGGCGGGTCGTGGATCGGCCGCCGATCGCCGGCGATCCGCGTTTCTTCCGCTGCAGCGGCCCGCACAGCCTGGCGGCGGTGGTCGATGCGGCGGAGGGCGAGGCGCCGCCGCATCGGCTGATGCTGACAGGGGTCGCGCCGCTGCAGACGGCTTCGCCCGACCATGTCAGCTTCCTCGACAACCGCAAGTATCTGCCGGCGCTGGTGGCCACGCGCGCCGGCGCCGTGATCGTGCATCCCGACTTGGCGGCCAAGGTTCCGGCGGCCGCGGTGGCGATCGTGACGCCCGAGCCCTACGCCGCCTGGGCGAAGGTTGCCGCGCTGTTCCATCCGTTGCCGCCTGCGACGCCCGGCGCGCATCCTTCCGCGGTGGTCGCGGCGGATGCGCAGGTACATCCCAGCGCCGAGATCGGCCCTTTGGCTGTGATCGGCAGCCGCGCCGAGATCGGGCCGCGCTGCCGGATTGGTCCGCTTGCGGTGATCGGCGATGGTGTGGTGCTCGGCGCCGATTGTCGCATCGGGGCGCAGGCCAGCATCAGCCACGCCGTACTGGGGTATCGGGTCGCGATCTACCCCGGCGCCCGGATCGGCCAGGACGGTTTCGGCTTCGCGGTGACGGCGGATGGATTCCTGTCGGTGCCCCAGCTCGGCCGCGTGGTGATCGAGGACGATGTGGAAGTGGGCGCCAACACGACGATAGACCGCGGCTCGCTGCATGACACGGTGATCGGCGCCGGCTCCCGCCTCGACAACCTGGTGCAGATCGGGCACAACGTCCGCCTGGGTCGTGCCTGTGTGATCGTCGCCCAGGTCGGCATCTCCGGGTCCACAATTCTTGAGGATCAGGTGATGGTCGGAGGGCAGGCCGGCTTGGTTGGGCACGTAAGGATTGGACGCGGGGCTCGGATCGCCGCCCAAACGGGCGTGATGGGAGATCTGCAGCCGGGAGCCGAGGTAGGTGGTACCCCCGGCCAGCCGGTCCGCGAAGTCTTCCGCCAGATCGCGACGCTGCGGCGGCTGTCACGGCGCGAGGGGCGGAAATCGAATGAAACGAAGCCGGGGACGGACACGGACTGAGGCGCCATGCAGGTGACGACGACAGCGGAGGCGGCCGGTTCCGCCCATGCGCCAACGGATCAGGATCAGGCCGCGCCTCCGCCGGCTACGCCGGGTCCGCGCGGCACGGTGGCCATGATCGACATCGCGCGCATCATGCATGCAATCCCGCACCGTTACCCGTTCCTGCTGATCGATCGCGTGGTGGACGTGGTGCACAACGAATCCGCGATCGGCATCAAGAACGTCTCGGTCAACGAACCGTTCTTTCAGGGACACTTCCCGAACCATCCGGTGATGCCGGGCGTGCTGATCATCGAGAGCATGGCACAGACCTCGGCCGTGCTGGTAGTAGAGTCGCTCGGTCCCGACGCCGCCGGCAAGGTGGTCTATTTCATGTCGATCGAGGGCGCGAAGTTTCGCCGCCCCGTGGTGCCGGGTGACCAGGTTCGTTTTCACGTCGTCAAGGAGCGTAATCGCGGCAACGTGTGGAAGTTCCATGCGGTGGCGCGGGTGGACGGGGTGGCGGTGGCGGAGGCCACTTACGCGGCAATGATCATGGATCGTGCGCCGGGGCCCTGAAAGCGCCAAAGTTTCAGTCAAAACAAGTCCTTGCGCGCGTTGTCGGAAACATCCGGCAACAATCATTGTGTTGGTCGAGCGCTAATCTCGGGCTTAGCTGCCCGTCGAGACCGTGCATGCGCCCGATTCGCCGGAGGACCAACCGCCCATGTATGCCATGCCCGCCAAGCTTGCCCCACGCACCGCCGGCACGGTCATCCATCCCAGCGCTTCCGTCGCGCACGACGCCGAGATTGGCGTGGGCGTGCATATCGGCCCGTTCTGCACCGTCGGCGCGAATGTGTTGATCGAGGACGGGGCGGAACTCGTTTCTCACGTGGTGGTGGACGGCCACACACGGATCGGTGCGGGCGCCGTACTGTATCCGTTCTGTACCGTGGGCCTCGCGCCGCAGGATCTGAAGTACAAAGGCGAACCGACAAACTGCGACATCGGCGCGCGCACGCAGATCCGGGAGCATTGCACGATCCATCGCGGCACCGTGACTGGCCGTGGCATCACCCGCGTCGGGGCCGACTGCATGCTGATGGCGGTGGCGCATGTCGCGCACGACTGCTCGGTGGGCGATCACGCGATCATCGCGAACAACGTCGTGATGGGCGGGCATGTCAGCATCGGCGACCACGCGGTGATCGGCGGCTCGGCGGCAATCCACCAATTCGTGCGCATCGGCCGCGCGGCGATGATCGGCGGCGTGTCCGGTGTGGAGGGCGACGTCATTCCGTTCGGCAGCGTGATCGGCAACCGCGCCCATCTGGCCGGGCTGAACGTGATCGGGCTGAAGCGCCGGGGGTTCGACAAGACGCAGATCCTGCGCCTGCACGCGGCGTTCAAGACGATGTTCCGCGGTGACGGCGTGTTCGCCGAGCGGCTGGAGGCGACGCGCCAACGATACGGCGCCGATCCGCTGATCGCCGAGGTGCTGGCCTTCATCGACGCCCCCAGCCATCGCGGGCTGATCCGGTCGTCGGAGTAGCAGCAACGTCCGAGGCGGGGTGCCCCTCGCGCAGCCGCGGTCACGGCGCGCGGCAATCGCGGATGGCGCTGTCGCTTATCCGCCCTGCGCAACGTCCCAACACGCACTGCGAGGTAGGTACCGTCTTGGGCTGCAAGCCTGAAGTGGCCGGTTCCCGTATTTTTCGATGGTAGCGGCGTGCTCGGCATGTTCAAGGACGCGTTGCGCCGCTTCGCGGTGGCCTTCGGCCATCCTTGATCATGCCT
>Ga0302151_10000285_pt1 | contig 31511 bp, 23 predicted proteins | sample I_Bog_N1_3_FD_192428 | JGI IMG/M metagenome (GOLD analysis project Ga0302151, IMG submission 192428) | Peat permafrost microbial communities from Stordalen Mire near Abisko, Sweden - I_Bog_N1_3 | ecosystem: Environmental > Terrestrial > Soil > Wetlands > Peat | place: Sweden: Abisko, Stordalen...
ACCCAGCATGCGGATCGCAGCTAAGTGCTGCTTCACCGTCGGCTTCTCAAAGTCTTTCCCCAACGCCTCGATGTAGGCGGCGACGTGCAGCGGCTCGATATCGGCGAGCTGGCCGAGCTGGTGATGCTCGCACCAGGCGAAGAACCGGGTGACGGCATGGAGGTATGCCGTCCGGGTGTTCCTGTTGCGGATGGTGGCGGCGAAAAATTCCAGGAAGCGGCGCGCGGCGGCATCGCCGGCGTCGGCGATGATCGCCGGCACGACGATCCCGGCGGCGACCGCGCGGGAGATCCGCACCGGCTTGTCGGCCGGAACGACGGTCAGCGCCTGGCGCGGATTCGGTTCGCTCTCATCCATGAGGTTTAGTGTAACATAACGTCCTTTAGCACACATAGGAATCGTGCTACCAAGTGTCAGTTTCCAAAGCCGACTGCAGCGGATTGCCAAAGTCCTCCGCAGTGGATGGTTCGGGTGGTTCGACACGCGGAACTCCGCCGGTTTCCGTCCTCCGCTCTGCGCCGCGTTGCAGTCGACTTTGGCAAACCGCGGGTTTTCTGCAGCCCACTTTGGCCAAGATTGCGGAGGACTGTGGCAGGGTGAATCGTGGGATATCAATGCGAACCGCTGCAGTCGGCTTTGGAAACTGACATGATCGCGAAAAACGCGAATTGGCAGTTCCTCGATTATTTCATTTAGGGTCGGAAGGCCCGGCGACGTAAAATTGCACGGTAAGAAACGGGAACGCGGACGGCATTCCTAGCATTTTGCCCCTGGCGAGGCCGAGTCTGTTCCGGCTCCGCCACGGACTGCCGGTTTGTTGCGTGCAATCATGGCGTGCAACTGGAATTGGACGCAGTGAAGGTTATTGAGACACCGTATTGCACGCAGCAAACGGGGGGTCTAACGCCGGGGATCACTTTGCGTGCAATACATGCGGCGGACGCTTGTGCTCGTCGGCAAGACGAGTCGCGGCACGCCGGCCGCCGCAGCCACGACATTGCGTGCAATACGCTACCGTGCAGTTTTACGCGGAAGGGCCTTCTGCCCCATTTATCATCCGCTCAGACGCGGCATTAGCCATGTCGTCTGGCAGCGTCTCGAATGCTGCGTGCGCGCGCTGATGAAGGGCCCGGTATTTCGCCAAGCATGTTTGCGCTTGGAGCACCATCCATTCGAAATAGGCGCGGACAGAGGGAAGATGCAGAGACCAGATGCCGTGGGAGTCCAAAACCGCCCCTGAGGTATCGGGATGGACTGGAATCTCAATAGGACCCGGCACATCATAGGTCTTGGGTTGAGCCATTGCTGCAAATATGATCATTCTGATATCTGCAAGAACATCTGATAATTCTCGCCACTGCCCGGTTGCTCCGAATATCATGTTATTATGAATTGGTATAGTTGTATCACCCTGAGATAAGTGGAGGTGGTCAATCAGCTTGAGCTCAGGCATCAATTTTTCTAATTTCCCAGATTGATGAGTAAGCCATTGGCGACCGAACTTATGCTGCAATTCGTCCCACGTGAGTAGATGAATATTAGTGCTTTGTGCTGCCTCGTGCGCTCCTTTTTGAAACCCTATCTTGCTAATTATGAATCCTGTATTTGCTCCAGCACCCTGCATCACCATGTGCATTGAATGCACCGTGTCCTGAGGAACGCGAGAAGACCATGATTTGCACTCTGCTAGCATAATTTGGTTGACGCTTGCTCGTCCTCAACGTAAACGTCAATCTCCTTCCTGCCCCGGCCTGCCAAATCGACAAGACGCGGAGATTTGGTCTGGTAACCCATCTCCGCAAAAAACATTGCGACTTTGTCTTGAAGGTCCCGCCAGTCCGCGATGTCTGATGTCGGTATCAGCATTAGCCCTTCGTTTCGTTGTGACGGTCGAGGCTGCCAAGTGCCGGTGCGTCGGGAGCCGCCGTTGATCGGCCCGCGGCGTCCGTTGCATAAGACTCTTTTGTCTCCCAATTTCAACCCCTGGTTACATCCCCCCTTCCCCCCGGCTGTTTCCCCTTTGTCCTTCCCTCAGCACGTGATAATCCGGTTTATCACGTGCCCGATCCGAACCTGCGATGACCGAGTCGCCGCCCCTCCTGCCCGTCCCAGCCCGCAGCGCCACCCCGGCGCTGACGGCGCTCGACGCCCTGGCGGCGATCCCCGAGGAAGACATCTGGCTGGCGTCGCAAAAGAGTGCCCGCACCCGCCGCGCCTACCGGCTCGACGTGGCCCACTTCATCCGCCGCCTTGGCGTGGCCGACGCGGCGGCGCTGCATCAGGTGGACCACCGGGCGGTGATCGCGTGGGAGCGCGCCATGCGCGAGACCGAGCACGCCGCGCCGTCCACCATCCGCCGGTGAAACTATGGCTCCATCAACGCCAGGCGCACGATGAGTTCCGGGAACAAAGGTGCCGGATGCGGTCGGGGGATCGTGCCGTGCGAATGCTGGTGTCTCCCGAAGCGCATACCCTCGAACTCGACGAGCCACCTCTGGTCGGAAGCGCCCCCAAATCAAGCGTCACCGTCTCGCTGGCGAGACCCGGGTTCGGCCTTCGTGGCCGGTGTGAGTCGGGTGAGTCGGACGGCGTCGCTCATTGGCAGGTAATGTGAGCACGTTCCTCAGTTGGCGAGCACGACGCGATGATGGCGAGCACAGTGGCAGAGAATGTGAGCACGACGCTCAGCCCATTGTCAGCTAATTCGAGCAGGAATCTGCTCCGTTTGCGAGCACGAGCCCCGATGATTGCGAGCACCTACACCTAGCACCAGGCTGAAGTGCTGACCAAGCGCCGCCGCTTCCCGGGTTGCGAGCCAAGCGCCGAGTCGCCCGTTAGTCGACAATGCGGCTTTTTGCGGCGGCGGCCTGATGCGCACGTCAAGCGGCGCAATCACGACGTGTCGCAACATCGTTCCCGGCTACCGATTGGGCATAGCGGGGAACACGTGGGGGCGTTACGGTTCCGCCATGACCCCGGATGACTTCATCGAGAAATGGACGGCCAGCACCCGTAACGAGCAAGCCGCGGCCAAGGAGCACTTCATCGACCTGTGCGGGCTGCTAGGCGTGCCGACGCCCGGCAGCGACGCCACCGGGAAGGACTACGCGTTCGAGAAGGGCGCGACGAAGACTACGGGAGGCCGCGGATGGGCCGACGTCTGGCGGCGGGACTGCTTCGGGTGGGAGTACAAAAGCAAGGGCGGCGACCTGGAGAAGGCTCATGACCAACTTCTCCGGTACGCCGGCGCGCTCGGGAACCCGCCTCTGCTGATCGTATCCGACATGGACCGCATGACCGTGCGAACCGCATTCCAGGGGCACGTCAGCGCGCGAACGGATTGGAAGCTGGAGGACCTGCGACGCCCGGTGGTCCGGAACAAGCTCAAGGCGTGCTGGGAGAACCCAGATCTCTGGAAGCCCGCGAAGACCCGGCAGGCGCTGACCGAGGAGGCGGCCGCCGAGTTCGCGGAACTCGCGCAAAGGCTGCGCGACAAGGGGCACGCGCCAGAGGTGGTCGGCCACTTCGTGATCCGGTTGATTTTCTGTCTGTTCGCCGACGCCACAAAGCTCCTACCGGACGACCTCCTGCGGAGGATGATCGACCGCGCCCTGAAGGTGCCGAAGTCGTTCCAGACCGCCGCATCGGAGCTTTTCCGTGCCATGGCGGTCAAGGGTGGCCGCGTCGGTTACGACGACGTCGCATGGTTCAACGGCGGTCTGTTCAACGACGACGTCGCGCTCCCCCTGGACTCCCCTGACGTGAAGCTTCTCAACCGGATGTCCGCCCTGGACTGGTCGGAAATCGACCCGGCCATCATGGGGACCCTGTTCGAGCGAGGTCTCGACGAGAGTAAGCGCACGCAACTCGGAGCGCACTACACTGACCGCACTAAGATCGGCATCCTGGTCGATGAGGTCGTCCGAAAACCGCTGGCCGCCGAATGGGAGGCCGCCTGCGGGCGCATCCGGTCGGCCATGTACGCGCGCGCCGGACTGGTCGCGACGGCCGAACTGGTGGGCGCCATGTCAGGGGCCGGGGCACCCGCCAAGTCGAAGGTGCCAGGGAAGAAGACGGCGCTCGCCGCGGCGGATGCGGCCCGAGCGGACGGGCTGCTCGCCGAGGCCCAGGAGGAATACGGCAGCTTCCTGGAACGCTTGCGGACGTTCCGGGTGCTCGATCCGGCCTGCGGCAGCGGAAACTTCCTCTACATGTCTTTGTTGTCGCTGAAGGACCTTGAGCTTCAGGCGGACGTGGACGCCGAGGCGTGCGGCCTGGACCCCATCGATCCCGGCGTCGGTCCGGAGGTGGTCCTGGGCATCGAGAAGGACCCCTACGCAGCGGAATTGGCACGTGTCTCGGTGTGGATCGGCCACATCCAGTGGGCGCGCCGCAACGGCTACGCGCCGCCGTCCAATCCGGTGCTGCGCCCGTTGTCCAACATAGAATGTCGCGATTCGGTGTTGGCCGATGACGGGACCGAGCCGCTGTGGCCGAAGGCGGATGTCATCATCGGTAATCCGCCGTTTCTGGGCAGCCGCAAACTGCGCGGGGCGCTGGGCGCCGACTACTGCCGGAAGCTGTTCGCCGCGTGGGCGGGCCGGGTCTCCACCGAGGCGGACCTCGTCTGTTATTGGTTCACCAAAGCCAACGGCGCAGTCCTGGCAGGAGACGCCGAACGGGCTGGGTTGGTGGCGACCAATAGCATCCGCGGCGGCCAGAACAGGAAGGTCCTGGACACCATCGCCGGAACAGGCGCCATCACCTCGGCATGGTCTGACGAACCGTGGACGCTCGACGGCGCCGCCGTGCGGGTGTCCCTAGTCTGTTGGGGCCGCGGGAAGGCGCTGTCTCCCGTGCTGGACGGACAGGCGGTTCCAACAATCCACGCGGACCTGACCGCCGGGGCGTCCAATCTGACGGCCACCCGGAAGCTGGCCGAGAACGCCGGGGTCTCCTTCCAGGGATCCAAAAAAGTGGGGCCGTTCGAGGTCCCGGGGGAGACCGCCAGGAGGTGGCTCGCGCTCCCCGGCAATGCGAACGGGCGCACCAACGCGGACGTGCTCCGGCCAAGCTGGGTCGGCATCGATGTGGCGCGGCGCCCGCGAGACATGTGGATCATCGACTTAACAGGGATGACCGAGGAGGAGGCGGCGTTCTACTCGGCCCCGTACACGCACGTCGTGCTGCACGTTAAACCGTTACGGGACGGGAACGCCAGGGACACGAGGCGCACCAGATGGTGGCTGCACGGGGACGCGCAGCCGAAGATGCGGAAGGCCATCGCGCCGCTCGACAGGTGCATTGTAACTCCAGAGGTCAGCAAGCATCGGGTCTTCGTCTGGCTCCCGCGCCCGGTCCTTCCGGACTGCCAGTTGATGGTGACCGCCAGGGATGACGACACCACCTTCGGCATCCTGCACAGCCGCTTTCATGAGGTCTGGTCGCTGCGCAAGGGCACCTCGCTGGAGGACCGCCCGCGCTACACGCCGTCCTCGACGTTCGAGACGTTCCCGTTTCCGGAGGGCATGGCCCCCACGGTCCCGCCGTCCGAGTATGCCTCGGACGCGAAGGCGCAGCGAATCGCCGAGGCCGCCAGGGCGCTCGTGACGGCCCGCGAAAGGTGGCTGGACCCGCCACAGATTGTCTCGTTCTCGCCGGACGTGCTGCCGGGGCTGCCCCCGAGGCGGAACCCGAAGGGCACACCGGCGGCAAGGGAGCTTGCGAAAAGAACGATGACCGCCCTCTACAATCTGCGCGGCAGGCCCGATGGAGTATGGCTCGACACGCTTCATCGGAAACTGGACGAGGTCGTCGCCGACGCCTATGGGTGGCCGTCGGCGATTACGGACGACGAAGCCATGGCGCGGCTGCTGGCCCTTAACGCGGCGCGCCCGGAGGCGAAGAAGGCAAAACCCGACGATGACCGGGACGCCTGACGACCGCGCCAGAACCGCAGAACAACGAGGCACACATGGACCCGATATCCGGGATTGACCCCGCGTCTCCGACATTCCGCGCAGACTGCGTCTTTCCGTCCTGGACGCTGACTGGCTCCCTACGTGTAGGTGCTCGCAATCATCGGGGCTCGTGCTCGCAAACGGAGCAGAGGGAGTAACCAACCGTGAGCGCACAGATCGAAATTGACGCGCCGGACACCTGGCCGAACGATCTCCGAACATACCTCGACCGAAATCACGACCTTTTTCTCGATTGGGAAATCGGGCCGTCTAAGTTCACTGCGGCTGATTATGATCCAGCGGTATATGGGCTGGAAGCCGTGTTGCGGCGCTATGCCATTCTTGGGTGGCATTGCACGCGTCTGACAGACGATGAGATCATGAATACTCGGGCCGACGGGATGCAGTTGCCTGATGTCGCTATGCTCCGTCGTAGACTGAACGACGTGGTTGAGGCGGGCCTTCTGTCCCAGAAGGTGGCTGACAGGCTGAAAGCCGAGCACCAAGCTGATGACCCGTGGCGAGCCGGAAGAGTGGTGCGGCGATAGCCACTATCGGTTTGCCTTGCATCATTGAGGCTGTCGTGCCGATAGCCAGCCTAGGTCATCAATGCTTCCTGCCGAGGAAAGTCGCGCGCCGATACCTCATTAGCCATGGCTACCAGACCGCCGAGCCTGTCGATCATGGGGGGGCGATTACGTGCCCATTGCTAGCGCAGAACATCCGAGAAGTCATACGCTTTCCGTCCCCCAAGTTTAGTGCGTTGACCGGTTGTGATGAATGGAGCCCACCCATATGAAAAAGCGAGTTACTTACCCAGTGCAGAAACCGACACAAGGCAAAACGACACCCTGCGTTCCGGCCGCCCGCTTTGCCTTGTCTGTCGTACTGCTCTGGGCGTTGCACTGGGTTTCCAACGAAATCATTTGGTTAACCCTTAAGCAGTGCACTGGTGTTTTGCGTTAAGGAATGCACTGTGCATCATTTTGGCCCTTAACGAGTGCACTGGTCTCTCGCCGTCGATCAGCTTCGCGATTTTGCCTGGGGTACCGCCCCGCATCCCGCCAAGGGGCTGAACCACGAAAACAAATGGGTTTCCAAAGGCCTCAAGGCCTTTGGCGGGTCCAGGGCGGAGCCCTGGCCTTGCTTTCTTGGAACGGCTATTGACAAAGGAGGCTCGTATAGGTAAGTAACGGATGCAATCAGTCAGAATGAGACCGAGCTGCCAATACTGCCGCGGTAGCGGCTTAGTTCAATTCCATTTGCACGCCATGATTGCACGCAACAAGCGGGCAGCTCGCCACGGAGCCGGAACAGACTCGGCCTCGCCAGGGGCAAAATGCTAGGAATGCCGTCCGTGTTCCTGTTTCTTACCGTACGTTTTCGCACGGATGGGCCTTCCGGCCTATGGTGCGCAAGCGCGCCCTCGCCACCGGCATCATGGCGCCGATTGGCAACCACAGCTTCCGCGCGACCGGGATCACGGCTTATCTTTCCAATGGCGGGACGTTAGAGCATGCTCAGGCCATGGCCGCGCATGAGAGCCCGCGGACGACGAAGCTCTACGACCGGACGAAGGAACGGCTGACACAGGACGAGGTGGAGAGGATTCTTTTGTGAAGAATGAAACTGGGTGATCCTGTGCCCGATTACGTGAAAAAGTCCGGCTGGAACGGCAGGCGGGCCGACACACGATCAAGCGGAGCGCATTCGGCTTTGAGCACCGACCAACCTAGCCGGCGCCCCCGAGCCGCGCTTTCAACGCCCTCAGCGCGTCGCGTGGCAAACGAACCAGCGGGTCTATGTCGAGAATATCGAGCGCCGTACAAAGTTGATGGCCCGGGCATGTTCCAAGCTGCGCCATCAACCCAACCGCCCAGAGAGTTCCGTGAACCTCGACGCCGCCATCAGCGGCAATCTTTCGTAGATTTGCGTCGCCCGTCATCAGAATGCCGCTGTACACTTCGGCAAAACGCAGGGCGAAGCAGTCGTTCAGACTCAAATGGCGGCGGTGTTCCCGAAAATACGTCATGGCGCGGGTAGCGTCTTCGGGTCCGAGCGCGCCGACGCGAAACCCTAGACGCACTAGATCGCCGCTCGTATAAGCGCCCAGGTCAAGGAGTTCCTGGACAAAAATCACGTCGGGAATCACGAACTCAAACGGCAAGGCGAGGGTCGCCTCCACGAGACGAACCTTCGCTAGGTCCATCAGGACCGAAGCGTCACTTACTACGATCTTCAGGCGTGTCATCGCCGCGCATCTCCTTGGCGATGACAGCAACCGACTCCTGAAGGAGATCCGCCGCCTTGGGCACCGTGATCATTTGCTCCGCTAGAGCGCGGTAACAGAGTCTTTTGAAGCGCTGGGGCTCCTCTATGCCGAGCTTTGGATCGAGGGGGCGCGGCTCGCTCTTGCGCCAGTGTCGCGCGGTCGTCTGAAAGTAGGAGCCGAGCTGTTCCTGCGAAATGATACCGAGGTCGCGAAAGCGCATCAGCAAGGCCGTCGCGGCGACACCATAGAGATGTTTCGTCGCGACCAGCTCCGAGAAGCCGAAGCCATTCCGATGACGGCCCACAGTCTCTTTGAGATGATCATCTGGCATGAGGAAAGCGCTGGCAAACCGATGTGCCGACTTCTCCTCATCCACACCCGTCACCCGCATGAGGCGGTGACCAAGTTCGTGGAGCAAAGTGAAGCGGCGGCGCTCTAGAGTGAATGCTTTGTTGACGACGATTACGGGGACGGGCGGCTGATCCGGACGCTCGACGAGGCAGGTTAATCCAGAGACAGACGCCGGCAACGGCAGCACCATGACTTTGATGCCGCGCTCTTCGAGCAACTCGGTCACGTCGGACAGCGGGTCGTTTCCGAGATTCCACTTTGCCCGCGCCTCCTTCGCGATGCTCTCGGCATCTTCGAAGTCGCGGACAATCTTGGGGGCGAAAGGCACTTTCCACGTCGAGCTATCAAGGTCGAGTATCTCCTCGATCATGAGATAGCGCTCGACATGTTCAAGAACGAGCGCCTCGACCAGGGCGCGATCCGGCGCGCTGGTTCCCGATTTCTTGCGGAATTCAAGCGATCCAAGACGGATGTCCATCGGCGCCGCGAGGAATTCAAGCGACACCGCGAGCGCTTTCGCCAGCGCGATCAGCACGGACGAGCTCGGCTCCATCTCGTCGCGCTCGTACTTACCGATGGCGGCATGAGTGATCTGCCCCTCCATCCGGTCCGCCAGGTTCCGCAGGGAGAGACCGGATTTGCGCCGGGCGATCCGCAACCTCTCTCCAATCATCATCTTGACCCCCCGCGGTTTACAGACTATGATATGGCTTGAATTTGTAAACCGAGGTTTAAGCCGCGTCAAGAGGCTGAGCCTCAACGAAAAACGGCGGATCGGTTGGCCCCGATCCGCCGTCTAATCCAGCCGGAAAGCTCAACCGGTTGGGCAGCCCCAGGAGCTGTGCCCCCAGTGTTCGCAACACATGATGGCACGATTTCCGGTCGCTGTGAATCCCGAGCGTGGACGTACAACGATAAGGAGCTCATCATGAGCAACCCGACCGAAGAGATCATTTCTATCATCGAAGAAACGGTCGTCAGCGAAGGAGTCGTCATCCTCGATATTGTCGATATCGAGGAATATGTGCTGGCGGGTCGCCAGGTGCCGCAGGCGCATCGCTACAAGTATCGCGTGAACAAGCAGCATTTTGTGGTGGAGACGCCCGAACTGACTTGCGAGCAGATCCTCGAGAAGGCCGGCTTGGTGCCCACTAGCCAGTATCGGCTGCGCCTGAAGCGCCGCAGCGGACCGCCAGAAGAGATCAAGGCCGGTCACACGGTTCACCTGCGCGACCATGGCGTTGAACGTTTTATCGCCCAGCCCAAGGAAGTGCAGGATGGGCTGGAGGCCCGCCGCCAGTTCGCGCTGATCCCGGACGATGCGGCCTTTCTTGACACACTCGGCCTGCACTGGGAGGCGTTGCGTGACGCCAACCGACTGTGGGTGATCATCTACGACATGCCCCTGCCGGCTGGCTTTCAGGTAGGGACCGCGAATGTGGCGATCGAGATCGCGCCGGGTTATCCCACCAGCCAGCTCGATATGGCCTATTTCTATCGTAAGCGGGGTCGCGGCATCACGTTGGAATCCCGGGCCGCGTAGTGCCAGATGTCGTCCATGACAGGGGACGACGGCATGGTTACGCGGCCTTCGCAAGCAGGGAACGGCCCTACGACTGATCGTACGGGCGCCTGCGGGCGGGGCGCCGACGTGAGCAACACCTGCAGGCGCCGCAGTTGGACGGCGGAGCAGAAGCGGCGCATCGTGGCCGAGAGCATGGAGCCGGGCGCGTCGGCTGCGATAGTGGCCCGCAGGCACGGGATCAACGGCGGGCAGGTCTACGCCTGGCGACAGCAGCTGTTGCTGCGAGGTGCATTCGCGGCCGGGGTCGACACCACGTCGAGCCTGGTGGGTGCCGATGTGACGACGACCGCTCAGCGCCCGGACGTGGCCATCGCTGCAGCGTCGGAGTCGAGCCCCCCGGCAACGCCAATCCCGCCGATGTCCGCGCAGCCGGAGAGCCGGGTCGACACCGCGACGCCAGATCGTGTTTCAGGGCGGGTGGATGAGGATTTCGGCGCTGAGGACGCCCCTACGACTGATCGTACGAGCGCCTGCGGACGGGGCGCCGACGTGAGCAACACCTGCAGGCGCCGGCGTTGGACGGCGGCGCAGAAGCGGCACATCGTGGCCGAGAGCATGGAGCCGGGCGCGTCGGCTGCAATAGTGGCTCGCAGGCACGGCATCAGTAGCGGGCAGGTCTACGCTTGGCGACAGCAGATGTTGCTGCGCGGGGCATTCGCGGCCGGGGTCGACACCACGTCGAGCCTGGTGGGCGCCGATGTGACCACGACCGCTCAGCGCCCGGACGTGGCCAACGCTCCACCACCGGATGTGGGCCCTCCGGAAACGCCAATCCCGCCGATGTCCGAGCAGCCGGAGAGCCGGGTCGACATCGCGACGCCAGATCGTGTTTCAGGGCGGGTGGATGAGGATTTCGTTGCTGAGGATGCTCCTACGATCGATCGTAGGAGCGTTCTCAGCAACTCCGCCTCCGCACGCGCGGGTCGCCGTCAGACTGACCGGGCCGATGCCGTCGCGCTGCAGGGCAGGCTGGTGTGTGCGCTACGCCGCTTCCGCCAAGGGGACCGCGTCGACCGCACCGGGTGGTCGCCAGTTCCAGGGGAGCAACTGCTCAAGTTCGTGGCTCTTGATGCTGCCGGAGACCAGACGTTTGAGCACGTCGGTCAGATATGCCAGTGGATCGATGCCCGCCAACTTCGCTGTGTTCATCAGCGTCAGTGCGATAGCCCAATGGTCCGCCGCGCCGTCAGATCCCGCGAACAGCGCGTTCTTCCTTGCAATAGCCACACCCTTCATGCCGCGCTCAACGATGTTGGTGTCTATCTCCAGCCGCCCATCATCGAGGAAGAGCACCAGCCCAGACCAGTGCCGCAGCATATAGCCGATGGCATCCGCCAACGGCGAGGCGCTGGACACGCGCGGCAGCGTGGCTTTCAGCCAGGTCTGCAGTGCTTCGACGATCGGCCGGCTCCGCTGCTGGCGGACCGCGCGGCGGTGATCGGCCGGCTGGCGACGGATCTCGGCCTCGATCGCGTAGAGTTTGGCGATCTGGGCGAGAACCTCGGCGGCGAGCGGCGACTTGGTTCTCGCGTGGAAGTCGTAGAACCGTCGCCGCGCATGCGCCCAGCAAAAGATCAGTTCAATGGTGCCGTCGCTGCGCTTCGCCAGCGCGGGGAATCCAGCGTAGCCATCGACTTGCAGCTTTCCCCGGAAGCCCGCGAGATGTTCGGCGGGATGCTGGCCCTTGCGGTTCTCGCTGTAGATGTACGCGGCGGCCGGATGCCCCGGACCCTTCCAGGTGCGCGGGTCGACCGCATAGCACCACAGGCGCCCGGTCTTGGTTTTGCCGGTACCGGGAGCGAGCACCGGCAGCGTGGTGTCGTCGGCGAACACCACCGGCGCGGACAGCACGGTCGAGACCACGAGATCGTAGAGCGGGCGCAGCCACCAGCAGGCCCGTCCCACCCAGTCGCTCAGCGTCGAGCGGTCGATTGTGATGCCCTCGCGCTTCATCATTTCGGCTTGCCGGTACAATGGGAGAAAGTCGGCGAACTTGCTGACAACAACGTGCGCCAGGAGCGCTTCAGTTGCCATCCCGCCATCGATGGGCCGCTCCGGCGCCGGCGCTTGCACGACGGCTTCTCCGCAGGAGCGGCAGCCATAGCGCGGGCGCCGGGTGACCTTCACCCGAAACTGGGCGGGAATGCGGTCCAGCATCTCGGTGCGGGTCTCGTCGATCAGGTGCATCTCACCGCGGCAGCAGGGGCACTCCTTGCTGTCGATGTCGATGATCACCTCGTCGCGTGGCAGGTGCGCGGGCAATGCGCCGAGATTGCGCTGCGGGCGGGCTGCACGGCGGCGGCGGCGCTGCTCCTCTGACTTCTCCCCGGCGTCATCGGCTGCCGCTTTCTCTGCCGCCTCCTGCTCGGCATCCTCCATGGCGAGTTTCAACTGGTCAGGCGACATCTGCTCGGAGCGCTGACCGAAGCGGTGGCGCAGCAGTTTATGGATCAGGGACTGCAGTTTCTCGATCTCTGCCGTCAGCTCAATCACCTGCGCATCACGCTGCAGGGCCGCTGCGACGGCATCGCGAACCATGCTTTGCAGCGCTGCGGAGTCGTCTGGCAGGGCGGTGACGTCGATCTGCATGTCGGCAGGTTGACCAAACGCCACCGCGTCGCTGCAAGGACTAATTACATTGGTAACGGTATCGTTACCCAACCAGTTCCGGTCGGCGACTCGTCACTGGCGCCCGCCATTCACAACCTTCCAGCAACGTCGCCAACTGGGCCACCGTCAGCGAGATCGCGCCCGTGCCCGTCGTCGGCCAGATGAACTGGCCATGCTCCAGACGCTTCGTCAGCAGGCACAGTCCTATACCGTCGTGCCAAAGAAGCTTGATCAGACCTGCACGTTTGCCACGGAACGCAAAGACTGCGCCATCGAGTGGGTCATGTGCAAGCACCTGCTGCACTTGCATGGCAAGACCCGCCATCCCGCGCCTCATGTCCGTAGTGCCGCAGGCGAGGTAGACCCGGACACCATGTGGCGCGGCGATCATGACCGCTCCAGTACGGCCAATACCCGCCGCAATGCGCCTTCATTCACCCTTGCATCGACACGCACAGTCGCGCCACCAGCCAGCATGATTTCAATCCGACCGTCCAGGTCGACGGGTGGCTCCGAATCAGGCGCCGCGGGCGTGACTACCTCCAGGTGGGTAGGACCCGCTGCCCCGACATCGACGCGCACGAAACGCGGCTTCGTGTCGGCCACTCCGCCAAGCGCACCGCAAAGAAGCTGCTGCCGCCACGTATAAAGCAGGCCGCTGCTAATGCCGTGCTTGCGGGCCACCATGATCGGCGACACGCCGGGCTGCAAACTCTCCGCCGCAATCTCGCGCTTGTGCTCGACCGTCCAGCGGCGGCGGCGTTCACCACGAGTGATCACCTCGATAGGTCGATTGCGGGTGCCCGTACGACCAGTCGTAGGAGCGTCCGTGGATTTCAAAGCCATTTTCGTAACCCCCTCGTCCTTTCTCAAGGACGACAGGTGGCACTATTTTCCTCGCGTTTCGCAACGTGCTGTTCCGACCCCGCTTACTTTCTATCCGCCGTTGCAGCGACTGGACGCCCAACAGATTGCTTGCGTTCAGGCTGTTGAAACGGTCGATGGCAAGGGCTGGCAGCGGTGGTCGCGGCATCGGATCGGCACTGCCGTTTGGGCGCCGGGAGTCGATAATCTGGAAAGCCATTTTGCCTACGTCCAGGATTGGCTGGCGCGGGAGACGGAGCGGTGAGACCCCTAATCGCGCTCAGCCTGACTGAACAGCAATACGGTACGCTGAAGAACCACCTCTTTCCCGGCGACGGGAAGGAGGCGGCAGCGATTGCGCTGTGCGGGCGCCGGGCAGGGGCGGAACGTCATCGCCTGCTCGTGCGGGAGGTCCATCCGATCCCCTACGACGTATGCAGTCTGCGTGCGCCCGATGCGATCCGCTGGCCGGTGGAATGGCTTGACCCCCTTCTCGATCGCGCCGCGGCCGCCGGCCTCAGCGTGGTCAAGTTCCACAGTCATCCTAGCGATTATCGCCGCTTTTCCGCGGTTGATGATCAGAGTGACGCCGCGCTGTTTCCGGGCATCCATGCCTGGGTTGGACGCCCCATTATTCATGCGAGTGTGGTGATGCTCGCGGATGGAACGCTGTTTGGCCGCAGCGTCGATGGAGATGGTGGCTTCACCCCGCTGCACATGATCACCTGCGTCGGCGACGATATCCGTATCTGGCACGATCATGACCCGTTGCCGGCAGCGCTATCGCTGCGGGTCGGACGGCCAACGGCCGCCTTCGGTCACCGCATGACAGCGGAATTCGGTCAGCTGGCCGCCGCCGTTGTCGGCGGATCGGGCACGGGCAGCATCGTCATTGAGCAGCTGGCTCGCCTTGGCTTTGGGCGCCTCGTCCTGGTCGACCCCGAGCGGGCTGAGCACAAGAACATGAACCGCATCGTTAACGCGACTTGGCAGGACGCTGAGGAAGGCGTGCCGAAGGTCGCGATCGCCCGCCGCGCGATCGAAGCCATGCGACTCGGCACCACGGTCGACACCTATGCTGGCAACCTGGTGCGACGGGATATCGCGGAGGCCATGGCCGGGTGCGACATCCTTTTTGGTTGCGTCGATTCCGCCGAAGGCCGGGACGTGCTCAACCGCATCAGCGCTTACTACCTGCTGCCATACATCGATGTCGGTGTTCGGATCGGCGCGCTGATGGACGGCACGATCGACCGCATCGACGGCGTCGTGCATTACCTCAAGCCCGGCGGCTCCAGCCTCTATTCGCGGCAGGCCTATCAGCAGTCCCAGGTCGCGGCCGACGCGCTCCGGCGCAGTAACCCGTCGCTTTATGCGGAACGGCAGCGTGAGAAATATATTGATGGCGCGGAGGAGGAGGCGCCGGCGGTAATCAGCGTCAACATGACCGTCGCAGCCATGGCCGTGAATGAGATGCTGGCGCGCCTCTACCTGACGCGCAATCGGCCCAATCGCAGCTTCGCGACGCTGCGGATCAACCTCGCCGAGATGGAAATCGACGCCGAGCCCGAGGGCGATCAATGCCCCTTGTTTGGCCCGGCGGCCGGCATCGGCGACATCGAGCCCCGGCTCTCCTTGCCCGAGCTGAGCGCCTGAGATGTTACGATATTCGTGGTCGCTCCTCGTCCGGTTCTCTGCCTGGGTTTGGCGCCGGCCGATCGTTTACCGCGGACGGCATGTTACCGATCTGCCCGACAGGCTTGCGCGCGGTCTCGTCTACATCGTCGGCGACGGTGGGTATGACTGGTCAGCCGCAATGCTTTGTCCCGGCGGATGCGGCAAAACACTGGAGATGAACCTGCTGCCCGACGCGCACCCCGTCTGGAAAATCGCGGAGCAAACAGACGGCGCCGTCACATTGCATCCCTCTGTTTGGCTCAAGACCGGTTGCAAGTGCCATTTCGTTCTGCGCGACGGCCTGGTGCGATGGACTTAACGCCCGCTCATTGTCCGCTCACAACCCGGGATTATCGCGCCTGGGTTCGCAAGAAGGTGTGCATATGATTACGAGTCTGAGCACGGCCACTCTTCTCAATGCCGCACTACACGACCCGGGCGGGAAGGTCCACGTGCGATGGCCGGACGACAGCAAAATCACTCCTGTGTTCTCCGCTTGCGGTCGATATCGCTACGAGTTGCAAGAGGTCTGGGACACCAAGCGTCGAGTCTGGCTTTGGGTCTTGATGAACCCCAGTGTAGCTGGGCTCGAATTCTCGGACCAGACGGTATCCAAGACCGGTCGGATGTCCCGCTTGGGGGGAGCCGGCGGCCAGATCATCACGAACACTGGGGCTTATCGTTCAACGTCGCCGGCCGGACTGCGGACGGTGAGTGATCCAGTTGGTCCCGCCAATGAATCAACTATTCTGCGCCTTGCCCAGTCGCCAAACGTGGCAAAGGTGATATTGGCCTACGGCAAACCGCCTAAGGCGCTACGGGGGCAGGGCATCAGACTGGCGCGCCTGCTGCATGAGCGCGGCGTCGAACTCCATGTCCTGCGCCTCTCCAAGGACGGTACACCCATGCATCCGCTATCTCGCGGCAAGGGCTTCATCCCCATCTCCACAGGGCCAACAAGGTGGGTGCCCCCGCATGCCTAACCGCCGATCCGCGCCTCCAACTGAAGGGCACGCAAGAATATCTCGATACGCCGCCCATCCAGCGCCATCCGGCCTGCACGGCGGGCGGTGGGAAGGTCCCAAGACGACAGGGCCGTGACACAGCGGGCGCAAGCCCCTTGCCCCGACCAAGGCACCCACCCCTCACGCGCGGTAAGCACTTTCCGGCCACTGTACGCCCGATAATTACCATTGTCGGGCGTAGGGGATTCGGGCTAGTCTGCCGCACGAAATTCCGGTCAACGCCGCTCTGGAGCCGCTCAAACCGCCATTGACACCGCGGCCGACGCCTACGCCCGTCGAGCCGACAACACCCGGCGCGCCTACCGCGCCGGCGTGCGCGCCTGGTGCGCATCCTGCGCCAGGCATGGTCTGCCCTGTCTCTACCCTACCCGCCCGCGTCGTCGATGTCATCGCCTTCCTCGCCCCGAGCGCGGCCGTGGCCTCTTGGTCAACACCGTCGAGCTGTGCCGCGCCAGCCGCTCAACATCATCCGCCCGTGTCGCCTGGCGGCCATGAGTGCCGGGGGTGCGGGGTCAATCCGCGGCCTGCCCGACGGCGGGCTCGACCGTGGCGGCGATCTGCCCCAGTACGCCGATCTGCTTGTCGCTCGGCCGGCGGATCATCCCAGTTTCGAGTAGGGAACAGATGAAACCCTCCTCCCAAGCGGTCAGCCGTGGATCGCCGAGGGCTCCCACCGCGAACGCCACGAGCAGGCCGGCACAGTCCGCCATCAGATCCCGCACGGCGTCCGGCAGCGCGACGCCGGCCTTGACGGCGATCCCGGCCAGCACCCGCGAGCGGTTGTCCGACAGCAGGGCCTCGCTCCCGACTATGCCGAGAGCAGTGCGGCCTCCGAGGGCTGTTGTGGCACTGCCACAACGCGCTGAATCGGACGGCTGATGCTTGCTCGGTTGCCAAGAGCAAGGCTGCACGACGATCAATTTGCCGTAAGTCGCTTGAGGTGCGCTTCGTGTAAAGCCTGAGATTCTTCAAGCAAAACGAGAATATCCTCCGCCAACACCGTTGAACGGTTCTTGGCCCGGAGGTCGGCTATGATCTGGTGCTGTCTTGCTATGCGGCGATCTGACTCGCAGACGTGGCGCGAGACCATTTCTAGCTCTGTTTCCAGGCTGATCTTGCTTGGCTTGGCCGGCGAGGTGGGCAGGACGACGCCAAGGGAGGTGACGCCGAACAGAGCGGCAAGCTCAATGCTTCCACACTTCCTGGCTGGCTTGGCCATTTTGCCTTCCACGATCGGAACCAACCACCATAGTCACAAAACGGTTCGGCTTGTCGCTGGGATTCTGTCCTGGTGTTCCCCGCTCTACCGGGGCGGATAGCCCACTGCCCCGAACGCCGGCAGCAAGCCGGGCGATCTTCTGGCGGACGTGAGGGAGCTTCTTCATCGCATGCGGAAGGGGTGGGCGTGTCGGGCAATCAAACGACCCCTGCCCTCCGCATCAGTTCTTCGATCCCTTCCCAGTAGCTATAGCGATTCTCGGCGCAAAACTGTTGGAATGGCGTCGCTACCCGCAGCGGTGCCCGTGTGTGCAGCGTGACGACAGGCTCAACCGGAGGACGCCTGAACGGCCGCATAGGTTCACGACTGACGAACCCATGCTTGTCAGCCACGTCGTCAGTTGCCGCGTCTCCGGGTATCTGCGCGATTTTATCAGCCAACTTCTTGCGGCCGGAGAAACCAAAATCGTCTGACATCACGCGGCCTCGGCTGGTGTGAGCACGTCGGTGAGTTCTTCAGCCAATTTTTCAGCGTTGGCGATGGCCTCCGGGACACCGCTGACGCTTTGCTGATCGAGTTCATTCAGAGCAAGCCGGCGCGCGAACACCGCTTTATACGCTTGACGCTCATGGAGATGGTTTTTGAACATCGGCAGATCTGCCTTAGTCAGTACGCCGACAATCTCCTTTTCGAGACGTGTTTTTATCAGTGGCGAGGTTCGTGTAATTAGAACACGAAAGTTAATCGTCCGGTTCAGAGTCTCTTCCTCTTCCTGCACCAGCCCCACGGCACGGCTGGCTTGGCGGGCGTCCACGGCAGACGCTTGTAGAGGTATGACAACGACGTCTGCACGGGAGATTGCCCGAGACACCATCCGGCTGGCGGAGCCTTCCAGGTCAACGAACACAAATTGCTGCGTGTGGTTGTCGGCTATCGTCCGGATGATCGTCTGTTCAGTGACATCACCGATGACCCGGACCGATGATTTCGACTGCCCCGTGCGCCAATCAACAAGCGGGCGGTTTGGATCAGCGTCGATGACGGTCACCGAAGCGCCGGCGCTTGCGAGAGTTTGCGCCAATATCAATGCGCTAGTCGATTTTGAGGACCCCCCTTTGGGATTTGCGAACACAACGACGGGCATGCCTGCTCCTACATGTTGCAACATGGTCCACGTGGTGCTGGATGTTGCACCATGTGTCTGATGATAGCATCAGGTAGGACCATGGTGCAAGGGGGTGCAGTCGGATGGCTCATGGTTCATGGTGGTGCAACATGTTGCACCATGCCGGGCCGACATCGGTCTCGGCGCTGACCAAAGGAGGATGCGGCCGACATCAGCCGCGTCCGCCTCGCCATCGGGGGTCACCACACGATTTGTACAAAACTGCACGCTAAGCCGAAAGCCAAACGATATCAGAGGCTTTCACAAACGTTCGTTTATGCACGGGTCAGACCCGGCACGGCGGATCCAGGGGATTTCGCTTTCAAAACCCTGTTTCAAAATCGCGCCGAAAGGCAATGCCCATCGGCAAGGCCCGTTAGCGTGCAGTTTTGCACAAATCGTGTGGTGACCCCAGAATCGCCTTGGTCTTGGCAGAGTGCGCCGCCGCGGTCGAAAGCGACGTCCGGGGACGCTCGGTAGCCGCCGTTCCGGCTATCGGCGATGGGCCGGCGACATCGTGGCCGCTCATGTTGCCACGCTCGGTGCGCTGCTCGACCCGCCGCAGCCGGTCGAAGCCATCGCGTTGCTGCCCGATCAGCCGCCGGTCGCCTTCACCTGGCGCCGCAAGCGCCACCGCATCCGCCGCGCCGACGGCCCCGAGCGCGTCCATGGCGAATGGTGGCGCCGCGCTGCCGAGGTGGCCGCGGTGCGCGACTACTTCGCGGTCGAGGACGAGGAGGGCTGCCGGTTCTGGCTGTTCCGCCGCGGCGACGGCGGCGATCCCGCCACCGGCGACCTGCGCTGGTTCCTGCATGGCCTGTTCTGACTTCCCCGAGGATACAATGAGCGACGAGCCCAACCTGCGACCCGCCACGCCAGCCGAGATTGCCGACAGCCTGTCGTTCGCGCTACGGCCGCCGGCGCGTGCACCATGCCGACGACGCCATGGCGCGCATCACCGCCGACCGGCTGGTCGAGCATCTCCAGCGCAGCGGTTTCGTCGTGCTGAAGCGACCTGACTCAGTCGCCACATCAGCGAGCGAGCCATCACGGCCAGGGGCAGGGGGAGCCCATGACGGCTCGGGCGATCGCTGGAGCCGCACTCTGAACGACGGCGGACGATGACCGGCTACGCCGAGTTGCAGGTCACCACGAACTTCTCGTTCCTGCGCGGGGCCTCGCATGTCGAGGAACGGTTCGCCATGGCCAAGCTGCTTGGGCTGTCCGCACTCGGCATCGCCGTTCGGAATTCGCTGGCCGGCATCGTGCGCGCGCACCAGCAGGCCGGGGAGAGCGGGGTGCGGCTGGTCGTGGGCTGCCGCCTCGACCTGCGCGACGGCACGGCTTTGTTGATCTACCCGACCAATCGCGCTGCCTATGCGCAACTGTGCCGGTTTGCTGACGCTCGGCAAAGGGCGAGCGGGCAAGAGGAAGTGCGACCTCGGCTGGCAGGACGTGGCGACCCATGGTCAGGGGCTGCTGGCGATCCTGGTTCCCGATGCTGCCGACGCCTTGGCCGCCGACCTGACCGGGGAACAGGGCGAGATTGCAGCGATGGAAGCCTTTTGCCGGCGAAGTTCCTGACCTTGGCCGGCGCCAGCGTGGCCGCGTCGCCGATAGGCGCTCGATAGGTGCTCGCGGCGCGCCACGTCCGCATCCACGGGCGACAGCTTATGGCAAGGATGGGCCGTAAGCGGTCCGGCAGCTTTTGCGCTCGATCGAGGAGAAACTGCCGCGGCAGCAGCTTTCTCATTGCAATCCTCCAGACCGGCGGGCCCAATCGCAAAGGGAGGCAGCGTTGAAGGATCCCGCGCCGCCCGGTATGCTGCATGGGAGAAAGAACGTTCAACCCCGGCCAGCAACTTGCCCGTATATGTCGCCGGTGGGGGCGGAACCCACCTCGAACCGAGAATCACTAGCCACTATCTTGCGGCTATGCTGGCCGAGGCCGGTGCGCGCGGGGTCCTCGGCAGGGTCGTCGGTGTCAAGACTCAGCAGGCTGAGATCGACTCGCCGCTGGATGACCTCGTCGTAGACGGCGCGCTCGCGGACGGCACAGCCACCCGACTCGATCTGCAGATTACCACCACTTTGTCGTTCACTGAGAGTGACGCCAAGTGGTGCGATGTCCTCCCGCGCGCTTGGGCAACCTATCGCCAGACCGGATTCGACGCCGCGACCCGTCGGATCGGCATCGCGGTTAGCCAGACGACCACCAAGCTCGAGCGCAGCATCCAGCCGCTGCTCGCTCGCGCAAGACACGCGGCCGACACCAAGCAATACCGCAAACGGCTGGCCGTCGCGAATGGCGCCAACGACGATCAGCGCGAGTTCCAGCGCGTGTTGGACAAGCTCGTCAGGAACGCCGACCCCAAGGCAACCGACGACGAGATCGTCGATTTCCTGCGCTGCGTTACCATCATCGCGTTCGACCTCGACCAGGGGGGCGCCTCACGCGACGTGCTTGCGTCGATCGACCAACTAGCCCCAATCGCCGGCGGCGCGGCCGAGGCCCGGACCGTCTGGAACACCCTCAACACGCTGGCCAGCCAGATCATCCCCAGCGGCGGGGGCGCCGACCGGGCCGCCGTGGCGGCGGCGTTGCTGATCGAAGGACACAGCGTCGGAGCCGACCGGCGACACGCCGATCTCATCGTCGCAATTGATTCGGAATCCCGCGCCGCCGCGGCCAGCATTCGTGACACGATCGGCGGCGCCAGTGTTCCCCGTGACGCGTTGCAATCGGCGATCGTTGACGCCGTCGCCGAAGCACGATTGGTTCGGATCGTCGGTGAGCACGGCACTGGCAAGTCGGCAATGCTGAAGCGCATCGCGCTTGAAGAGCCTGCGGGTGCCCCCATCCTGCTGCTGCGCGACCTGCGGATCGGTGGCGGCGGCTGGACCGCGCATGCTGCGAGATTCGGCGCACTGACGCCGCTGCCCACGCTGCTGCGGGAGTTTCGCCTCGCTGGGTCGCGGACGCTTTATATTGACGGCATAGACAAGATCCTCGACCCCGCCGTCCATGTCACCATCAATGATCTGCTGACCACAATAGCCGGGACACCCGGACTGGAGGACTGGCGGATCGTAATGACTATACGGAAGGAGAACACCCAGCGCGTCGATGGCTGGCTCGATCCCAACGCACTCTCAAGGCTGCCCAGCAAATCGGTGCGGGTGGAGGCGTTCGACGAAGACGAGTCGGCCGAGGCTGCGACGGTCCTGCCCCTCCTGCGCCCGCTGCTTTCCGACCCGCAGAACTATGACAAGGTCCTGCGCCGGCCATTCTTCCTGGACGCTCTGTCGCGATTGCCGCTTCCCGCCGAGAGCGAGGTCCGGTCCGAGGTCGACCTCGTTCAGCTATGGTGGCAGCACGGTGGTGCCGATGCTGCAGAGTTCGCTCCCGCGCAGGGACGCCGTAATTTGCTGCTGCGGCTTGGCGAACGACTACTTGCGAATCCCGGCATGCCGCTGCCGATACACGAACTCGATCCTGTTCCTTTGGATGAACTGCGCCGTGCCGGCGTCCTGCGCGACGTGGCTTTCGGTTCCACTGTCGCCTTTGCCCATGACATTTACGAGGAGTGGAGCCTGCACCGTGTCCTGTCGCTGAGACAGGCGGACATGGCGCAGGCCCTCCGCGAAGGCGGTCAGGACCTCCAGCTGGCCCGCCCGCTCCAGCTGCTTGCGACAGACATTCTCGAGCGCCCCAGTGGTGCGCCGGAATGGATTGCGCTGCTTGCCGCGCTCGACGCGGAGGACCTGCGCGCGACCTGGAGCCGTGTCGTGCTCGCCGCTCCAGTTCGATCGGTCCGCAGCGATGCGATGCTCAGTCGGATCGAGCAGGAACTTATGCGGGATGGAGGGCGGTTGCTCGGCCGTCTGATGCTGGCCGTGCGCACGACTGAGGTGGTCCGCGACCTTCGCTTCCTGGATGATACGGTGGTACCTGACCTTACGCGCGAGCAGCGCGAGCAGTTCGCGTCTGAGGCAGCCTCGCCTCAGCTCCTCACATGGCTGCACCTAGTGAGTTGGCTTGTCCCGCGGCTAGATAAAGTGCCCGAGGAGCAGCTCGGCGAACTCTACCCCCTCCTGGATGCATGGGTGACGTCCGTTCCCGCCTTCGCCGGTTTGCACCTACATGTGCCGGCAATTGCCGACTGGGCGCGCGGCCAGCTTGGAAGCGAGGACACATCGGAGGAGAAGGAGCACTCGTGGGAAAATTACCTCCGCCGCCCTTTCACCGACAGCGCGCGGTCGCTGTTTCTGAAAACAGCGGGCAGCGCCCCTGAGGCCGTTCGCGGCTATCTCGCTGCGATCTCGAAAAGTGCGCTCAGGCGAGTACGCAAGAAAATCGTTGAAGGCAGTGCTGCGATCATCGGTGCGTTACCGGCGGACTTGGCTTCGTTTATCAAACGCGCGTTCCTGCTCGACCACGATCGGGACCGCTCAGGATCCCGCTACGCAAGTCGGGAGCGGTCCGAGGAACTCGGGTTCGACGACGACAAGGCCTTCTATCCAGCCTCGCCAATCCGACCACCTTTCTTGCAGATGCTGCGTTCGCGCCCCGACGAGGGGCTCGATTTGATCCGAGACATCTGCAACCACGCCATAGCGGGTTGGCGGCGTTCACAAACCGGCCCGGGCCACACGCCGCTACCCGTCACAGTCGACCTCGGCGCCGGTCCATGGGACTTCTGGGGCGACGAATCGACCTATTCCTGGTTCCGCGGCGGTTCTCACGTCAATATCCTCGACACCGCGCTGATGGCACTTGACGCCTGGGCTCATGAGCGGCTGAAGAAGGGCGACGACATCGACGCGCTGTGCCGGCGGATCGCCAGCAACAACGAGTGCAACGCCGTCCTCGGGATCTGCGCCGGCCTTGCTGTCACCGACTTCAACGCCACCCTGGCCAGCACGGTCGGGTTTGCCCTGACCACACACCCTGCGCTCTGGGCGTGGGACATTTCGCGGCAGGCTCGCGACCTGGGATCGCACACCAACGAGATAGCGTACTTCAGGCCAGCGCGACATCTGGCCCGCGGCCTCCACGCCCACAACCGGCTGCCGCATAGGAAACGTTCCATTCGCGACCTCTCCGCTGCCTTTCCGCTGAGCGGTGTGAAGCAGGACTACGTCGATGCGATCGCGACCTTCCTCGACCGCGTCCCATTCGGCACCGAGGAGGTGCGCGACGACGATGACAGGGCGGAAGCCTTACGCCATTACTTCGAGACGTTCCGGCAGCAGGCTGATCCCGCCAACCTCCGCGTCGAGCTACGCGGTGACCAAATCGTTGCGTGGATTGAGCCGCCCTATGCCTCAGAGGAGAAGCACCAGTCGTTCGTAGCCGAGCAGGACGATTTGAACCGGGTGCTCGCCCTATACCTGTGGGCAACTAAGGCGGTAGAGACGGGCCAGCCCGACAACACGTTCGCCATCGAGAAGGCGTTCGAGGAGATGGTCGCGCTCGACGATCCCGAACTGCTCAACGAAGGCCAGTCGGTTCACGATCTGCGGCGACACCACCAGCAGTCGGCTGTAGCGGCCACGGCGGCCGTTCTCGCTCGCCACGGCGATCTTGCGCTCTGGTCCAAGGCGGAAGGCGAGGTTACAGACGTGATCAACCGCGCGGCCACGATGGTCGAAACGAAGGACCCGTTCTTTTCGCGCAGCGCTCACCTGGCCGGGCATCCGCCCGCGATGGCGGCTCACGGCTACGCGGCGTTGGTGCGGCGTGACCCCGGGAACGTGGACCCCCGCGCCGCGTTGTTCCAACTCGCGGTGGATCCGATCGAGAAGGTCGTTGAGGCCGTCTACATCGCAGCCCGGGATTTCGAAGACGCAGCCCCCGACATGGTGTGGCGCCTCTACTGCCTCGCGACTCAGCGCGCAGCCCGGACACGCGCTCGCGAGCCCGACCTGCACTGGTCGCGCGACGAGGCTGGCGAGCAGTTGGCTCTGGCCGACGAGGCCGAGAGGATGATGGTCGAAGGAGTGATGGCGACGCCCCACCCGGCGCCATCGACCCGCGGCGCCCGGTCAGGTGATGTAATCTTCCACTGGGATTTCCAGGCCTCCGCATTTCATCTCCCGATCCCACCGATGCTGCGGCCCGCCACTCGCTCGGCGCTGCTGGTCAACGCGGCGTCCTCACTCGACTGGGCGCTAACCACGTTCTCGAAGGATGGCCAGCGTTCCGATTCGCCCTACGACGAATGGCTCTTTGAATTTGGCGGTTGGCTCGGGCGCCTGATCGGCCACTTGACGCCGGCGGAGCTCCTGTCCCTGCTCCTTTCCCGCCTCGACGCAGCAGAGCGTACCGCCGCGGCCGAGGTAATGGACGTCGTCATGCAGCGCTTCATGATCGACTGGATGCTTGTTAAGGAACCTCTCGATCAGCGGCTGATCGACAACTGGGAGGCAATGGTAGACTGGGCAATCGCCCGCCCATCCTGGAGCACGGCACCCAGCGACGCTGGTCAATACGACCGCGGGATGGCGCTGTCAGCGCTGTTCTCTGTTGTGGTGATGAGCAGAGGGGTCATCTGCGGGGTCGAGCCTGATTGGCCGAATATCGACAGGCTTCTACCGGCTATCCAGCGCGCTGTGGAGAGATTCTCCGGCGAGCGGACGGTGTTCGCCGCTTTGGTCAAGCTGTTGCGTGCAACATTCGACAGGCTGATGCCGCGGCCCGGCCTAGAATGGATACTTGCCGTCATCCGGCTCCGGCGCACCGACCGCGACTTTTGGGCGCGCGCGAGCAACGGCGAACAGCTGGTGATACTCATACGCGATCTGATCGCGGCGGGTCCGCTCATGACCAACGACCGCGCCTCGATCGTAGAGATCGCCGACGCGCTGATCGAGGTCGGAGTGCGCGGAGCCGCCTTCCTTCAACAGGACATGGTCAGGCTGAAGCGGTGACCATTGGCGCTGCCCCGCGACGGCGACCGGCAGCAAGCAGGGGCACCGGAGGCGGCAAGGGACGAACTAACCAATGACCGCTTTCGGATAACGTGCGGGAGCATCGAACGACCGCCCTTGGCGCAATGCGGCCATTGGCGCCGCCGGCGTCGTAGTCCGCCCGGCCAGCAGGACTGCGGGGGTCACACGGCGCGCCGGATCTCGCACAGGCTGGATTTGTGCGAGGCCGTGCCGCTCACCGGATCCAGCACGTCGGTGCCGACCAGGTTGTTGAAGTTGGCACCGTCCGGCCCAAACGGGTCATAGCCGGGCGCGCCTAGCGCCGCACAGGCCTGCCACCAGCCGTGCTCGCCCACCGCCACGCGCGGGTCGATGTCTTCGTTCAGCCGGGCGCGCACGCGCACGCGTCCCGCCGGCGTCTCCACCGAGACCCAGTCCCCTGCGACGATGCCGCGCATCGCCGCGGCACTGGGGTGCAACTCCACTTCCGGATCCGGCGCGCGCCGACGCAGCCCAGGCAGCGCGCGCAGTTGCGTCTGCAGAAACAGCGTCGGCTTGGCGCAGGTCAGCACCAGCGGAAATCGCGCGGCGAGGTCGGGCCGGGCAACCGGGCCGATCGACGGCTCCTTGAAGTCGGGCAGGGGAGCATGCCCGTGCTCCAGGAATGCCTGAACGTACAACTCGACCTTTCGCGACGGCGTCGCGAAGCCGGTCGGCACGCCGGAGGCATCCGGCTCGGCATATTTGCGATGCCGCGTCTGTAGCGCCACGCGCAGCCCGCCGGGCGCAGCGCGCAACTGCTCGAGCGTCACGCCGCTCGGCCCCAACTGCTCGCGGTAGGCGGCGTCGATATCACCGTCCCAGAATTGTGCGCCCAGGCCCAGTGCCGCGGCCAGGCCGAACACGATCTCGATGTCCGACCGCGCCTCACCCGGCGGCGGCACCACCGCCTGGCGCAGTTGGATGTGCGACTGCGCCGCTTCGCTGGTGTCGAAGCCAAGCTTCAGCGCCTCGCGCTCGAAGCAGGACGCCACCGGCAGCACCAGATCGGCCAGCCCCGCGGTCGGCGTGAGGAACAGGTCGCAGTGGGCAAAGAACGCCAGCGCCGCCAGCGCCGCGCGGATCTCCGCGCTCTGCGCGTGCGCGAGCACCAAATTGGCGCCGAAGCCGATGAGGCCGCGAATCGGGTAGGGCTGGCCTTCGAGCACGGCCCGGCACAGCTCGCGGGTGGTCACGTTGCCGCCGCGCGCCGGCCCCAGCGGTCGCTCCGCCAGCCCCACGGCGGGCGCCTTGCGTGGCGCCGAGGGCGGGGCGGTAATGGGTGCCGATTGTGGTGCCGGCATCAGCACATTGCCGCCCTCGGCGTCGAAGCAACCGGTGAGCGCGTAGAGCAACGAGATCGCCCGCGCCGTCTGCGTGACGTTGGCGTGCTGTTCGTGGCCGCTCCAGGCGTAGTACGACACCGGCCGTGCCTGCCAGATCAGCCGCGCCGCCGCTGCCACCTCCGCGGCCGCAATCCAGCACGTCGTCGCCACCACGTCCGGGCTGTATTGCGCGCACAGTTCGGCATAGAGCGCGAAGGCTGGCTGGCAGACCACCGCGCCGGCCGGCGTGTCGATGCGGTACTCGCCCTCCAGGGCGAAATGTGCCGCATCGCCACGCAACGGCACCGGCCGTCCCGCCGCGCAGTCCCAGGCCAACTCCACGCCAGCATCGCCGCCAGGATCAATGTCGCGCGGCGTCAGCTTCCGCCCGGTGTCGGTCCGGACCAGCGCGGGGCCGTCACTCCAGGCGCGGATGAAGTCGCGGTCGTACCAGCCATGCCGGATCATCTGATGGGCGATGCCCAGCGCCAGCGCACCGTCGGTCCCCGGCCGCACCCTCAGCCACAGATCTGCCTTGTTGGCGAGCCCCACCCGGCGCGGATCCACCACGATCAGTTTCATGCCGCGCTTAAGCGCCTCGACCACCGCGGTGGCGTGCGTCAGGCGCGTATAGCTGGGATTGTAGCCCCACAGGATCATGCAGCCGCTGTTGGCGATATCGGGCATCGCGCCGCCGGCGCTGCCGATCGCCACCGAGCCGGTGCCAAACGTATAGCTGGTCGCGAAGTATCGCCCCCAACCGCAGATATCGATCTGGCCCAGAACGTTCGGCGTGCCGAAGGCATTGGTCAGCCGGCGTAGAAACGGGGCAACGTCGCCGATCGCGGAGGTGGAGGCCGAGGCATTGCTGAACGCCACCGCTTCTGGTCCGTCCTGGTCGGCAATCCGCCGCATGGCAGCAGCGGTGAGCGCCAGCGCCTCGTCCCACGAGATGCGCTGCCAGCCGGGATCGGGATCGCCCTTGGGTCGGGTGCGGCGCAGCGGGTGGGTCAGCCGATCGGGGTGATAGACAAGCTCCGGTGCAGCGCGGCCCTTGGCGCAGATCGCCTGGCCGGTCGGGTGCGCGGGATCGGGATCGAGCCGGGAGAAGCGGCCATCCTGGACGGTCGCAATGGTGCCACAGCGGGCGATGCACAGGCCGCAGAAGCCCTGCACCCGACGCGTCGCGCTCTCGTCGCCTCCCTGGCGGCCGGATTTGGTCATGACCTCCATCGATTCACCCGGCCGCTTAACTTTGCCGTCGATCCCGCGGCAGGCAAGGGCGAGGTATTTCATAGTATGGGAACGCGCGCAGGGATGTTTGGCTGACACCAGATCATGCGGCCGAGCGTGCGTCCCAGGGCCATTGCTGACGGCCGTGGCTGAAGCGAACGACGGCTGACCAGGCAAGCGCGATTGAAGCTCAGGCCGCTCGTGCAGATCGGCTTCGGCACGTCCGGCCCGACAGGAAGGGTGAATGCCCGCTTCGCCGTTCGGCGCTTGATTTTACCCGTCGCGATCGTCCTTGCGGTCGCGGGTCAGGCCGCCATGAGCCATGCAGCCGCGGGCGAACCGATCCGTGGGCTGGACGATCTCGTCCCGGCGCTGCTGTCGGCCGTGGTGAATATCTCCAGCACGCGCTTTCTGCCGGTGCCCGATGGCCCGTCGGCGGCGGTGGCCGCGACCGCGCCGCGGAGCAAGCAGAGCCTTGGGTCTGGCTTCATCGTTGATTCCACCGGCTTCATTGTCACAATCAACATGTGATCGAGGCCGCCGACGATCACCGTCATCCTGCAGGACAACACGGCGCTCAAGGCGCAGCCCTGGCCAATCACAAGGGAGAAACTATCACGTCGTCATCGTCCGAGTTGGACTCATCTGGCTACTGCACCTCCACCGAAACGCTCGATCGCGGCTTGTCAAGGTGTGAAGCGATTCAGAGCGCCGGCGGCGGCAGGTGCAGATCACCCTCTGTACCCGCCGCCTCTCGGCACCGCCTCCCGCCAGGATTTCAGGGGCGGGCGTCCGTTCGACCGGAGCAGGTCATTCGTCGCACGGCGGCGATGCCGAGAAGACCCGCGCCCAACAGCGCCAGCGAAGCTGGCTCCGGCACCGCAGCGAGGGATGCGGTCCCGATGACTCCCGCCGAGAGGTCGAAGTTGACGGATTGGATGGTGCCGGACGATACGATATAACTGAAGTCGTCGAGCGGGCCGCCCACGGCGTTCGCGTTCGCGGTCGTCCCGCCGACGAACGTATGAAAATCGCTCGTGCTGATTGGCTGCAGCGCGAACCAATACGTATGCCCGCCGCTCAGCACCACAGGCGAAGCGAGCGACACCGTCAGCGTCTCACTGGTCAGGTTGCCGTTTATCAGCGCGCCCCTTCCGATATTCGAGATCGTGCCCGGCACGTCGGTGCCGCTCGCGGCGAGCGTGCCGAGCGAGGTCGCCGTCATACCCGTGCGGACGAACCAGTTCGCTGCGAGGCTCGTCGAATAGGCGGGGTCACCGATGTTCGCGAAAATGCCGGTGATCGTCCAGCTTTTCCCGACCGGCACGGTGAAATCGTCGTAGGCTTGGAAATTGTCGCCAAGCAGCGCGTTGCCGTCGTTGTAGGCGCCCCAGGCAAAATTCTGGAAGAAATACGATGTGTCGCCACCGTAAAACAACGTTTCGGCACGCGCGCCGGTGGCGATCATGGCAAAGATGACGGCGGCGGCAATTAGCGTTTTCATGGCGGGTCTCCCATCGAGTGTGCCATCCCCCGTAGCAGCCAACACTCGACCCGCATGTGACCGCAGTCACGTCCGAACATAAGTGCCGCCGGTGTGAGTCCATGCGTACTCGACGGCGGCGCTCTGTTGGTGTGGGTGAGTCACCCGGCGCTTCGGTTGGTGCAGGGCGTTTGCCGCCATCCGCCACGCTCCGTTAGACCCTCTTCTCACCCGGACCCAGCCATTGCCACGGTGGCGACGAACGACCGGTTTGGAGCGACGGTGCCGCTCGTCTGAACGACCGAAATGCGGCGCAAAGCGGACGTTAGCTGCGTGGCCTCGTCCGGATCCAGTAGTCGAGCACGGTTTCCCCAGAGGGGTTATCCATCGAGAACAGGCCATGTTGCCCTTGCAACGGAAAGTCGTCACTCGGGCGCAACTCGGAAACGCCCGCCAGCCGAAGGCCTTCGGCGTAATGCCCTCGATCGCTCTCGCGTTCGATCGGCGTAGTCGCCAGGAAGCGTTCGACGGTGAAGCCGGGCTCCAGCGTCAGCAGCCGCCGGCGCACCTCCGCCGCTTTCTGGGTGCGGCCGAGATGGCCCAGCGCCGCCAGATAGGGTTTGAAATTGTCCGAAAACGTCGGGTTCATCTCGCTCACGACCCGTCCCATCGCGACCGCAGACTCGTGGTCGCGCCTCAGCAGGTGGATCAGGACGAAGAACCCGTCGAACAGAAACTCGTGCGGGTCGAGCGGCGAAAGGCGCTTGTAGCGGTTGATGCGCCTCTCGGCCTCATCGGTGTCGCCGAGATAGGCGCGGGTCGCCGCCGACAGCGCCCAGGCCATCGCCAGGTTCGGGTTGAGCGAGAGCGCCCGTTCGTGCAGCGCCGAGGCCTCACTCGGCCGGCGCTGCAGGCAGGCGCGGACATGGCCGGCAATGGCGAGCGCGCGCGCATCGAAAGGGTCGAGCACGATGGCGCGCTCGGCAATCTGGCCCGCGCTCTCGATGCTTGCCTGGCGGTCTTCCGCCCAGTCCTGGCTGACCAGGACGCCGTGCCAATAAGCGTACCAAGCATAGGAAGCGGCGTCGTCGGGCTCGAGCGCGATCGCCTTGCACAGCAATTCGCCTGCCTTCATAAATTGGACACGGTCCATGCGCCCGATCAGCCGCACGGCGCGCATCGTGAGTGCGTATGCCGTGGCGCCTACCGGCGCCCGGCTGGCGCTGTGTCGTGCTTCGATCAGCAGAATTTCGGAATCGATCTGCGCGACCACCTCGGCGGCGATCTCACCCTGAAGCGTGAGCAGATCGGTCGACTGGCGTTCGAAGCGCCGCGCCCAGGCTACCTGATTGCCGTCGCGCAGGTCGAGCAGCCGAACGGTGATACGAATCCGGTCGCGCAACTTCAGGATCGTGCCGTCGACCACGAAGTCGAGGCCGAAGGTGCGACGGATTGCTTCGGGGTGCCGGGATTCGTTGACATAGCGGGCGAGTGAGTTGGAGGCGACCACGTACATCCGGCGGAACCGTGCCAGGGCAGTGGTGATTTCCTCGTCAAGCCCGGGCGCCAGATGCGCCTCCTCCTTGCTGATGCCGATGAGGTGCATTGGCAGCACGCCGATATGGGTGCCGCCGCGGGCATGGCGCAGCTCGTTCATGGCTCGTTGGTCCTCCAGGCGGCCGATTCGTCAAACGGTCCGCCGGGTGGTGGGGGGACTGACCGGCCGGGGAACGCCGGCAACGGGTAAGCGCCCTTCGCAGGCGGAAGTTC
>Ga0302151_10000321_pt1 | contig 29848 bp, 24 predicted proteins | sample I_Bog_N1_3_FD_192428 | JGI IMG/M metagenome (GOLD analysis project Ga0302151, IMG submission 192428) | Peat permafrost microbial communities from Stordalen Mire near Abisko, Sweden - I_Bog_N1_3 | ecosystem: Environmental > Terrestrial > Soil > Wetlands > Peat | place: Sweden: Abisko, Stordalen...
TCGCGATCATCGGCACGCGCTGCAGGTGCATCCGCGGCGTCGCCGCGCGGTTGGCCGCGGCCGTGGCCAGCAGGGCGCGCAGCTCGCGGGCCCGCGGCAGGTAGTCGGTGTGCGGGTATTCCTTGCAGGCCACGAGGATGGCGCCGCTCTCGAGCATGGCCGGCCCCACGTTGCCGTGCAGGTCGAGCATGGAGCCGACGGGCACCCCCTCGCCCACGACCTCGCGCACGCGCCGCAGGATGTCGGCCTCGCAGTCCGGATAGCCGTCGGCCATCATCGCGCCATGCAGGAACAGCATCACGGCGTCGAGCGGTGCGGCGGCGCGCAGTCCGTCCAGCAGTTCGTCGCGCAACGACTCGAAGGCGTGGCGCGAGACCATGCCCGACGGCATCGTCCACGCGCACAGGCCGTGGACGACCTCGTCTCCCGCCTCCGCGAACGCCGTGAGGGCGTCGCCGTAGGCCTCCGTGTCGCGCGCACGCTTGGCCGTGGCGGTGTCGCCGGGACGGTGGATCAGGCCGTTCTCCCTGAACGAACGCAGGGTCGTGGGCAAGGGCGAGAACGTGTTCGTCTCGTGTACCAGGGCAGCCAGGAAAACTCTCATCGATGCATCGCTCTTCAAGAAGGGCACGAAGGCCGGGACGGACAGCAAGGCTACCAACCGGCCCGCAAATCGTCAAACGTTTTATACTATTTGTATATTTTTTTATCCATCGAGGACATCCTCTGACGCCACCGCGGGGCGCGACCGCCCCCTCGAAGCACCTCTGAACCGCGGGCGCGCCAGCGAGCGTCCGCAGGGTCTTCGACGCATAACTTCTTTTGACATTCATTCCCCATATTGGACAACTCTTTTCTTTTTCGGTAAATTTGCACCTTGCGTCAAGCAGGAGAGAGTTCAATGGGAAATGTTCGAACCGTCGACTTCATCGTCGTCGGAGCCGGAATGGCGGGCGCCTCGATGGCGGCCAACCTGGCCGAGACGGGGCGCGTGGCGGTGCTGGAGGCCGAGCAACACGCCGGCTATCACTCGACGGGACGCTCCGCGGCGGTCTTCTCGGAGATCTATGGCAATCCGACCATCCGCGCCCTCACCCGTGCCAGCCGGCAGTTCCTGTTCGAGCCGCCCGAGGGTTTCGCGAGCGTGCCGCTCTGCACGCGCCGGGAGGGGGTCTACTTCGCGCGGGCCGACCAGCTGGACAGGATGCGCCGGTACCGCCTGGATCCCGATGTGGAGAAGGCCACCCGGGAACTGACGGTCGCCGAGATCAGCGCCCGCCTGCCGCTGTTCCGCGACGGCTACCTCGCCGGCGGGCTCGTGGAACAAGGCTGCGCCGATCTCGACGTCGACGCCCTGCACCAGGGTTTCCTGCGCCAGGCCCGCGCACGCGGCGCCGAGCTGCACTTCGATTCCCCGGTGCAGTCATTGAAGCGCGAGGACGGCCACTGGATCGTGCAGACGCCGAAGGACACCTACCGCGCGCGCGTCGTCGTGAACGCGGCAGGCGCCTGGGGCGACGAGCTCGCGCGCAGCGCCGGCGTCGCGCCCACGGGACTGCAGCCGATGCGCCGCACGGCAGTGCTCATCCCCGTTCCGCAGGGACACCATGCCGAATCGTGGCCCATCGCCATCGACGTCTCCGAGGAGTTCTATTTCAGGCCGGATGCCGGACTGCTGATGCTGTCGCCGGCGGACGAGACGCCCTGCCCGCCGTGCGACGTGCAACCCGAGGAGATCGACGTCGCCATCGCGATCGATCGCTTCGAGCAGGCCACCGGCCAGGAAGTGCGCCAGTTGAAGCGCAGCTGGGCGGGGCTGCGCGTGTTCGCTCCGGACCGGACGCCGGTGGTGGGTTTCGACCCCGTGGCGGAAGGCTTCTTCTGGCTCGTCGGCCAAGGCGGCTACGGCATCCAGACCGCCCCGGCGCTGGGGCGCCTCGCGGCGGCCCTCGCCAGCGGGCGCCCGGTGCCCGACGACATCCTGCGCGAAGGCGTCGATCCGGCCCTGCTGGCCAAGGCCCGCTTCGCGACGCAAGGCCAGGCGGCGGCCGCGTGACCGCGTCCCCCGGGTCAGAGATCGAGCTCGAGAACGTCGGAGCGTGCCCGGGACACGCACACCATCAGCGAGGCCTGCGCGCCGCGCTCGACGTCGGACAGCACGAGGTCGCGATGCTCCGCCTCGCCCGCGCACAGCGGCGTCTCGCAGGTGCGGCACAGCCCCTCGCGGCACGAGAACGGAACGCCGAGACCGTGCGCCTCGAGCGTCTCGAGGATGCTTGTTCCCGCCTCGACCCGCAGCCTGAGGCCGCTGCGGCGGAGTGCGATCTCGAAGGGCCGGTCGCCGATGGCCTGCGCGGCGGGCGGGGCGTCGAGCGCGAACCATTCGAAATGCACGCTGCCGGGCGCTCGCGCGCCGGTCGCAGCGGCCACCGATCGCATCAGGGCGCCCGGGCCGCAGCAATAGACATGCTCGCCCGCCTCCTCGACCGCGAGCGCCTGCGCCACGTCCGCGCGCCGTCCGGCGTGCTCGTCGGCGAAATGGAAGCTCACGCGATCGCCGAGCGCCTGCAACTCGTCGAGGAAGGCGGTGCGCACCCGGCTGCGCGTGACGTACAGCAGGGACCAGTCGAGCGCCATCTCCTCGCACCGGTGGATCATCGAGCGGATCGGCGTGATGCCGATCCCGCCGGCCACGAAGCGATGGCGCGACGCATCGGCCGCGAGCGGGAAGTGGTTCGCCAGCGACCGCACCTGCACGAGATCGCCGGCGCGCAGGCGCGCGTGCAGCGCGCGCGACCCGCCCCGGCTTGCGGCGTCGAGCGCCACGGCGATGACGTAGCGGTCGCGCGCGGCCGGCGCATTGCACAGGGAGTAGTGGCGGACGAGCGGCCGCGCGCCCTCCCCTTCGCCGGGCAATTCCAGTTCGAGATGCGCCCCGGGCTCGAACGGCGGCAGCTCGGTGCCGGGCGAACCGCGCAGGTCGAAGGTCATGACGTCGCGCGCCTCGGCACGCGACGCCACGACGCGCAGCGCCATGGGAAAGCTCATGCTGCGTCCGTCTCCAGCGCCAGCAGGCGATCGACGATCCAGCGAAACTGCGACAGCGCGGAGTCGACGCCGAGCGGCACCATCCTGAACGCCGGGTCGCGCAGGAGGTTGCGTTGCTGGGCCGTGATCATCGCGCGATCCTCCTCGAACGCCTGCACGATGCCGGCGTGGATCTCGCGGGTGACTTCCGGGCGCTCAAGCAGGAAGTTGTGCGGATGAGCGAAGAAGTAATGGGTCGACGTGTCGGTCTCGGGCGTCAGCGCCTGGCATCCGCGGAACGCGAGCGAGCCGTCGCGGTGGCCGCCCGGCGTGGACGTGCCCGCCGGCAACATGCCCGAGTCCATCAGCAGCACGCCGGGAACGAGGAACTCGTAGTTCATCCAGCGATCGACGCGGGCGCCCTCCGCCAGCTGCGCGTAGCGTGCCGAATAGGCCGGCGGCTCGGTGCCCGCCACCCACTTCGCGAGGCGCACGCCACGCGCCAGGCGCTCGATCGTCGGCAGCACGGCGGCGTAGTCGGTCGAGCCGCCCACCGTGGTGGGATGCAGGAACGGCAGGTGCGAGAAGTCGAGCAGGTTGTCCGCGACCAGGAGATAGTTCACGTCGTAGTGGAGGTAGCCGCTTTCGCAGCGCCAGCCGGGATCGTCCACCCAGCGGGTGTCGGGGATCAGCGAAGCGTCCGCGGTCTCCAGGCTGCCCATCCAGACCCAGATCCAGCGATGCGACTCGACGGCCGCGAAGCTGCGCACCTTCGCCTGGATCGGGATGCGCTGCTGCGCCGGCGCCTCGATGCAGCGGCCCTCCCGGTCGAAGAGCAGGCCGTGGTACATGCAGCGCACGCAGTCGCCGCCCTGTTCCCTGCGGCCCATCGACAGCGGCGCGCCGCGATGGCAGCAACGATCCTCCAGCACGGTCACCTTGCCGCCGGCGTCGCGCCACAGCACCAGCGGCACGTTGGCGACGGTGCGCGCCAGGAATCCATCGGCCGGGATCTCGTGGTCCCACGCGGCCACATACCAGCAGTTGCGGATGAACATGCGCTTTCCCCAGACTTCATGACCTCGCCATTGGATGCGGCCCGACCACGCGAGACAAGCGCGAACCAGGCAAGACCGGAATGAGCGGCATTCATCCCGATTCGCTGGACCTGAACCTGCTGCGCGTCTTCCACGCCGTGTACGTCGAGCGCGCCGTCGGGCTCGCGGCGCAACGGCTGCAGGTGACGCCCTCGGCGATCAGCCACGGGCTGCGCAAGCTGCGCCATCTCTTCAACGACGAGCTGTTCCTGCGCGCCGGCAACGCGATGGCGCCCACGGCCCGGGCGCAGGAATTGTTCGAGCCGGTTCGCCGCATCATGGACAGCGTCGCCAACGACCTGCTGGCGGCCGCGCACTTCGAACCGCACCAGGCGTCGCGCGAATTCTCCCTGGCCATGATGGACATGGCAGAGGTCGTGTTCCTGCCCCCGCTGCTGCGCCATCTGCAGGCCTGCGCGCCGCGCTGCACGCTGCGCACGCGCCGGCTGGCCAACGAGGACATGATCCACGCGCTGGACCGCGGCATGGTCGAGCTGGCGATCGGCAACGTGCCCGAGGCCCGTGAGACGCACTTCAGCCAGACGCTGTTCGAGCATGATTTCGTCGTGCTCGCCGCCGCCGACCATCCCCGGCTGCACGAGCCGCTGACCTGGTCCGACTACGCCGCCGAGCGGCACGTGGTCGTCACCTCGGGTTCCGATGCCCACCTGCAGCATCACGCGCTGGCGCCGCTGGGCATCCGCCGCCGCACCGCGTTGACAGTGGGCGGCTTCCTGTCGGTGCCCTGGCTGATCGCGGGCACGGACATGATCGCCACGGTGCCCACCCGGCTGAGCACCGCCGTCGCCGCGGGGGCCGGCCTGCGCCAATGGGCGCTGCCGCAGCCCGTGCCGCGCTATGCGCTGCAGTCCGTGTGGCATGCGCGGTCGCAGGGCGACGCCGCGCATCGCTGGCTGCGCCAGGCGATCTTCACGCTCATGAACGGCGCGGCCGCCACGAGCGGCTGAAGCGGCGCTCACCTACAATCGCGGCGCGGCGGCATTCGCCGCGGCATCGTCCCTCCAGTACAAGAGAACTCATGGCAACTGCTAAGAAGACCCCTGCTCCCGTCGTCAAGAAGGCCGTCAAGGCCGCTGCGCCGGCCAAGACCACCAAGGCCAAGGCGGCTCCCGCCAAGGCCGTCAAGGCTGCCCCGGCCGCGCTCAAGCCGGTGAAGACGGCGTTCAACAAGTCCAGCCTCGCGGCCCACGTCGCCGAGCAATCGGGCGTCGACGCGAAGTCGGTCAAGTCCGTGCTGGCCGCCCTCGAAGGCGCGATCCTGGCATCGGTCAACAAGAAGGGCCTCGGCTCCTTCACGCTGCCGGGCCTGCTCAAGGTCGTCGTGCACAACGTGCCGGCCAAGAAGAAGCGCATCGGCAAGGACCCGTTCACCGGCATCGAACGCCAGTTCGCCGCCAAGCCCGCGTCCGTGAAGATCAAGACGCGCGCGCTGAAGAAGCTCAAGGACGCCGCGCTGTAAAGCGTCGCATCGCGCCCCGCCGCGTTCCAGGAGCCGCCTTGTGCGGCTCTTTTCGTTTGAGCGGCCGTGGCCACGACGTCGTCATCCCGCGCAACGTTGTCATCCTGCGCGAAGTCGCAGGATCCACGCTTGCTGAGATCGGGGAATGGAGGGGAGGCGCTGCGCGCGGGATGACGTCGAAGTCGAGCTCACGCGTCACGCGCTCTCGCGCGCAATGAGCTCGCCCACGAGCGCCGTGGCGTGCGGCACGGCGTCGCGGAGCGCGGGATCGCCGCCCACGAGGTGCAGGATGTGGCGCGCGGTCGTCTCCCCGATCGCGTGCGCGGGCGGCCGGATGGTGCTGAGGCTGGGCATCAGCTTGTCGGCCATCGCGTAGTCGCCGAATCCGAACACCGCCACGTCCTGCGGGATCCGGATGCCGGCCCGCTGCGCGGCCAGCACGGCGCCGAAGGCCAGGTTGTCGTTGGCGAAGAACAGCGCGTCGGCGCGGCGCCGTCCGCCGGGCGGCGCAAGCGCCAGCAGCGCCTGCGCGCCGCCGTCCATGGGCGTGTCCGCCACGGGCACGAACTCGCGCGGCTTCAGTCCGCGTTCGGCCAGCGCCGCGGCGTAGCCGGCGCAGCGCAGGCGCGCGCTCAGGTCGGACACCACGTTGTGCACGAACGCGATGCGCCGATAGCCGCGCGCCAGCAGATAGGTGGCGGCGTCGCGGCCCACCTGCTCGTGGGAGAAGCCCACCTGCAGCGGTCGCCGCGTGGGGTCGAGATCCCAGGTCTCGATGACCGGCTGCGCGAGTTCGGCCAGCATCTTCTCGGTGCCGGCGCTGTGGAAGCGGCTGGTCAGCACCAGCGCGGCGGGCGACCAGCCCAGGAACGCGCGCACCGCGCGCTCCTCGTTCTCCTGCGAGAAGTAGCTCGACGCCAGCAGCAGTTGGTAGCCACCGCGCGCGAGGCCGTCGGACAGCGCCTGCATCGTGAGCGCGAAGATGGGCCCGGAGATGTTGGGCACCACCATGCCCACCACGCGGCTCTGCGCCGACGCCAGGCCACCGGCCATCAGGTTGGGCACGTAGCCGAGCGCCTCCACCGCGGCCTGGATGGCGGCCCGGCGCGCGGGCGACACCCGGGACGGGTGGTTGAAGAAGCGCGAGACGGTGATGTCCGAGACGCCGGCCTGGCGCGCCACGTCGGCCAGCGTCGGCCGCTCGCTACCGCGGCGCTTGCGCATGCGATCGCGGCGCGCTGGCGGCCGCGTGATGTCGTTGAACAAATAAGCAAAGCATGTTTGGGCGTTTGACGCGGGGCGTCCGGAATATCAAGAATGACAGCCAGGATGTTAGCGCTGCCATTCCAGGGCCGCAACACCGCCGAACGCGCAAGCACATGCGTGCACCGCCCCAAACGAACGAACACCCACCACGCCCCCATGAACGCTCAGCAACGACTTCCGTGGCCCCAGGCCTCCCTGCAATTCGGCGTGCTGGCGCTCGCCGCGCTCACGTGCGTCGGCGCGCGTGCGCAAGCCACGGCGCCCGCCGCGGCGGCCTCGGCCGTCGTGGATTCGGGGCAGGTCCAGGCCGTCACGGTCACGGCCACGCGGCGATCGGAGTCGCTGCAATCGGTGCCGATCGCCGTGTCGGTGATCAGCGGCGAGGATCTCGAGAACGGCAACCGCAACACGCTGGGCGCCGTGGCCGCCAGCGTGCCGAGCGTCGACTTCCGCACCGGCGCGTCCAACAAGGACACCTCGCTGTTCGTGCGCGGCGTCGGCACCATCTCCACGTCGCCCGGGGTCGAGCCCACCGTCTCCACCGTCATCGATGGCGTGGTCTTCGCGCGCCCGGGCCAGGCGACGCTGGACCTGCTCGACATCGACCGCGTGGAGGTGCTGCGCGGTCCGCAGGGCACGCTGTTCGGCAAGAACGCCTCGGCCGGCGTGATCAACATCACCACGCTCGCGCCCACCAGCGAGCTCTCCGGCTACATGGACGTGTCGCACTACGGCGGCGGCAACGAGAACCGGCTGCGCGCGGGCGTCTCGGGCGCGCTGGAGCCGGGCGTCGACGCCTCGCTCAACGTGCTGGAGGCCAAGTACGACGGCAACGTGCACAACGTCTACAACGACACCACGGTCAACGGCTACGACAAGCAGGGCGCGCGCGCCAAGGTGGTCATCGCCAACCAGCCCGGGGTGAAGCTGACGCTGGCCGCCGACTACCTCCATTCGCACGACACCATTCCGACCGGCGTCGTCACGAGCACCAGCCTGATCGCCTACCCGAGCGGCGCGGTCACGAACTACCCGGCCTTCGCCGCGGCGCTCGCGCCCGTGGTGGCCAGCGCCGACAACCGCGAGATCAACGCCGACACCAACACCGCCGTCGCCGACAACAACGGCGGCGCCTCGCTGCAGGCCGACTGGAAGGCGGGCGACCACGACTGGACCGCCATCACCGCCTGGCGCACCTGGAGCAACCAGCAGGTGCAGGACGGCGACAGGCTGTCCGCGGCCACCGCCGCCTTTGCGCATTCCGAGGACCACGGCCGCCTCGCCTTCCACCAGATCTCGCAGGAGGTACGCGTCGCCTCGCCGCAGGGCGGTGCCTTCGACTACGTCGCGGGCCTGTACCTGCTGGACGACGTGGACAAGGAGACCTACCGGCGCGACGTGCTGCGCGTGGGCACCGGCGGCGCCACCTACGCCGACTATGGCCTGGCCAATTACGGCACCCACGAGTCCAGCGAGGCGCTGTTCGGCGAAGGCCGCGTGCACTTCACGTCGGCGCTGCGCGCCATCCTCGGCCTGCGCGTGACCGAGGACGAGCTCGCGTTCACGCACCAGCGCGTCACGAGCACGCCCGACGCGCAGTTCGCCGGCGTGATCCCCGGCGTCAGCGGCCCGGTGGCCAACGCCGGGTCGACGAGCCGCACCGGCACGTCGGGCCGCATCGGCGCGCAATACGACCTGTCGGCCGACGCCACCACCTATGCCACGTTCTCGCGCGGCTACAAAGGGCCGGCCTACAACGTGTTCTTCAACATGCTCGATCGCGACACGCTCGCGCTCAAGCCCGAGACCTCCAACTCGTTCGAGCTGGGCCTCAAGAGCGAGTCGTTCGACAAGCGCCTGCGCGTGAACCTCGCCGCGTTCCTGACCCGCTTCGACAACTACCAGGCCAACTTCTACGACACCGTCAACGGCACGGTGGTCACGCGCCTGATCAACGCCGGGCAGGTGTCCAGCCGCGGCATCGAGGCCGACATCCAGGCGCGCCCGATCCCCGCGTTGACGCTGGGCGGCGCGGTGGCCTTCACGCACGCGCGCATCGACGACTTCAACTGCCCCGTGGGCGCCGCCGCCAGCTGCGCTGTCAACGGCAAGCCGCTGCCGTTCTCGCCGGACTGGAAGGCCTCCGCGCAGGCGAACTACCGCATCCCGCTGAGCGGCGGCCTGCAGCTCGATCTCGGCAGCGACTACACGTGGCAGAGCAAGGTGCAGTACGACATCGGCCAGTTCGCCGACACCATCCAGGGCGCCTACGGCATCGTCAACGCGAGCGCCGCCGTGAGCACCACCGACCATCGCTGGCGCGTGGCCTTCGTCGGCAAGAACCTGGGCGACCGCTCCTACGCGTCGTTCCTTCAGCGCGGCGCCACCTACGTCAACCGCTGGGTCCCGCGCGACGACCAGCGCTACTTCGGCATCGACCTGCGCCATGAGTTCTGAAGTGACTCGCCAATTGCGCCTGGGCGCCTTCCTGATGGAGACGGGCCATCACGTGGCCGCCTGGCGCTCGCCCGACGTGCCGCCGCACGCGGCCCACGACTTCAGGCACTACCAGCGCCTGGCCCAGACCGCCGAGCGGGCCTGCTTCGATGCCTTGTTCGTGGCCGACAGCGTGGCCTCCGACAGCGGCAACGGCACGCAGGCGACGGCGCGCGCGGTGCGCTTCGAGCCGCTCACGCTGCTGGCCGCGCTGGCGGCCGTCACGGAGCGCATCGGCCTCGTCGCGACCGCCACCACCACCTACAACGAGCCGTACCACGTGGCGCGCAAGTTCGCGTCGCTGGACCAGATCTCGGGCGGCCGCGCGGGCTGGAACCTCGTCACGTCCGACAACGCCGCGGAGGCCGGCAACTTCGGCCGCGACCAGCACGTCGACCACGCGCAACGCTACGCACGCGCCCGCGAATTCCACGACGTGGTCACCGGCCTGTGGGACAGCTGGGACGACGACGCGTTTCCCAACGACAAGGCGGCCGCGCGGTATTTCGATCCGCAGGGCCGGCACGTGCTGGATCATCGGGGCGAGCACTTCTCGGTGCGCGGACCGCTCAACGTGGCGCGCTCGCCCCAGGGCCGGCCCGTGGTCGTGCAGGCGGGCTCGTCGGAGCCCGGCCGCCAGCTCGCGGCCGCGACGGCCGACGTCGTCTTCACGGCGCATCCGGCCATCGCCCCGGCGCGCGCGTTCCATGCCGACATGAAGCGGCGCGCGGCCGAGGCCGGACGCGATCCGGCGTCGCTGCTCATCATGCCGGGCCTGTTCGCGGTGGTGGGCCACAGCGAATCGGAGGCGCGCGAGAAGTTCGAGCAGCTGCAGTCGCTGGTGGATCCGGCGGCGGGCGTGGCGCTGGTGTCGCGGATGATCGGCAACTTCGATCTTTCCGGCTACCCGCTCGACGAGCCGCTGCCGCCCCTGCAGGAGACGCAGGCCGGACAGCGCAGCCGCCAGCAATTGCTGACCCAGCTCGCCAGCGAGGGCGCGCTCACGCTGCGCCAGCTGTACCTGCGCATCGCCGGCGGGCGCGGCCACTTCACCGTCGTCGGCAGCGCCACGCAGGTGGCCGACGCGATGCAGGAATGGTTCGAGGGCGGCGCCGCCGACGGCTTCAACGTGATGCCGCCCACCCTGCCCGGCGGCCTCGACGACTTCGCCGCGCTGGTGGTGCCCGAGCTGCAGCGGCGCGGCCTGGCGCGCACGCGCTACGAAGGCCGCACGCTGCGCGAGCACCTGGGCCTGGCCCGGCCCGAGCGTGGCCAAGGCGCCCGGGCTTCAACCGCGAACGGAGCATCCACATGACCGAATTCCTGGCGGCGCCGCGGCGCCGCTTCATCGTGGGTGCAGGCGCACTGCTCGCGGTGGCCGCCACGCCGGCCTCGCTGCGCGCCGCACCGGGGCGCACGCTGCGCCTGGGCTTCCAGAAGGGCGGACTGCTGTTGCTGTCGCGCAGCCGCGGCGCCCTCGCCCGGCGCCTCGCGGCGTCGGGCTGGACGGTGCAATGGATCGAGTTCCCGGCCGGCCCGCAGCTGCTCGAGGGCCTCGACGTGGGCGCCATCGATTTCGGCGTCACCGGCTCGCCGCCGCCGATCTTCGCGCAGGCCGCCGGCGTGAACTTCGTCTACGTCGGCGCCGAGCCGGGCCAGCCCAACAGCGAGGCCATCCTCGTGCCGCACGACAGCCCGCTGCGCCGCGTCGCCGACCTCAAGGGCAAGCGCGTCGCGCTGCAGAAGGGATCGAGCTCGCACTACCTGCTCATCGCCCTGCTGCGCCACGCCGGCGTGCGCTACGAGGACGTCACGCCGGTGTTCCTGGCGCCGTCCGATGCGCGGGCGGCGTTCCAGCGCGGCGCCGTCGACGCCTGGACGATCTGGGATCCCTACATGGGCATCGCCCAGGAGGCGACGCAGGCGCGCGTGCTGGCCGACTACACCGACGTGGGTGCGCCCTGGAGCTTCTACGAGGCCCAGCGCGAGTTCGCCGCGGCCAACCCGCAGGTCATCGCCGCCGTCATCGCGCAGCTCGCCGAGGATGGCGCCTGGGCCAATGCCCACGTGCAGGAGGCGGTGGCCACGCTCGCGCCGCAGCTGGGCATGGACCCGGCGCTGCTGACCCGGCTGCAGTCGCGCGTGCACTACGGCGCCGTGCCGGTGAATGCGGCCATCCTGGCCTCGCAGCAGAAGATCGCCGACGTGTTCTTCGAGCTGAAGATCATCCCGCGCGCGGTCGACGTGGCCAAGGCGGCCTGGCTGCCGCGCTGAATCAGCGGGCTGGCGGCCCGAGGTTGGCGGCCAGGAAAGCCTCGATCTCGGTCAGCAGCCGCAGCCGGTCGGCCGCGCGCAGGAAGTGGTGGTCGGCCTCGTCGAGGTAGACGGCCTGCACCGGCTTGCCGGCATTGCGCAGCGCGCGCTCCATCTTTTCGGAATGCTGCACGGGCACCGTGTAGTCCTTGCGGCCGTGGATCAGCAGCACGGGCTGCGTGATGCGCGACACCAGGTTCAGCGGCGAGGTCTGGGCGATCCGCGCGTAGCCGTACTCGCCGATCTGCGGCAGGTTCAGGTCGCCATACATCCGCGACCAGTCTTCCAGCAGCAGGTCCAGGTCGGTCACCGGGGCGATCGCCACGGCGCAGCGATACAGGCCAGGTTCCCTGGCCACGCCCATCAGCGCCGCATAGCCGCCGTAGCTGCCGCCCACGATCGCGATGCGCCGCGGGTCGGCCCGGTTCGTCTGCACCAGCCAGCGCGTGGCGTCGGTGAGGTCGTCCTGCATCGCCAGGCCCCATTGCCGGTAGCCCGCCACGAGGAACGCGCGGCCGTAGCCGGTGGATCCGCGGAACTGCGGTTGCAGCACGCCGTAGCCGCGGCTCGCCAGGAACTGCACCCACCAGTCGAAGCCTTGCACGTCGTGGCTGGACGGCCCGCCGTGCGGCAGGATCACGAAGGGCGGCAGCCGCGCGCCGGGCGCCGGATGGTACCCGACGGGCAGCGTCAGCAGGGCAGGGATGCGCAACCCGTCGCGCGCGGCAAAGGTCACCCGTCGCTGGGGCGCCAGTTGCGCGGGCTCGAGGCCCGGATAGTTGTCCGTGACCGGGCCCAGGTCGGCGCCCTTGGGGCCGCGCACGAGCAGCCAGTAGTCCTCCGGCTCTTCGCCGCGTTCCACGCTGACCAGGACGCGGCGGCCATCCGCGCTGCGGTCGACGATGCGGTTGATGGAGTCCGGCAAGGCCTTGTCGATGGCGCGCGCGTCGGCGGCCCAGGCGGGGTCGATGTAGACCGATCCGCCCTGGCCGCGTCTGAAGCCGACCACGTGGTCGTGGCGCACGATCGCGCCGACGTCGTCTGCGTCGTCCTCGCCGGGCGTGCGCACCGTGCGGGCGCCGGGCAAGTCGAACTCCTGGATCACGGTGCGGTCGCCCTCCAGGTTGGAGCGCACCCAGACGCGATCCGAGCGGCCATCGACATAGGCCAAAGGCTTGAACTCCTGGCCCTTGTTGAGCGTCAGCGACAGCACCGGCTCCCACGCCGCCTGCGGATCCGCGCGGTAGCGCAGCTCCACCGACTTGTCGCGTTTGAGCGTCCAGCCGAGGTTGACCTCGCCCGTCGGCGTGGCGATCCAGTCGCCGATCGCGCCGTTCTGGGGCGTCACGGTGCGGATCTCGCCCGTGCGCACGTCCACGCGCACGACCTCGGGATGCTCGTAGCGATCGTTGATCGTCGCGCCCGAGATCGGCTGCCGGTTGGTGCGGTCGATCCGCGGCAGCTGCAACAGCAGATGGCCGGGATCGTCGGGCAACTCGCTGACGATCTGGTCCTGTAGCTGCGGCTGGAACTCCGCATCGTCGGCGTGCACCAGGTCCAGCAGATGACTGCCGTCGCGATCCACGCCGACCAGGCGCGTATCGACCGTCTTGCGCAAAGGTTCGCGTACGGACACCGCCTCCACCGAGAACACGAGCCGGTCGTCCGACTTCCACAGGATCCAGTTGACCTCGCCGTCTCCCGTCGGCAGGCGAACCGGCTTCTCGAGGCCGTCCAGGTCCTGCACGACGAGCGCGCTGTGGCCGTCCAGCGCGCCGATGTAGGCCAGGTGGTGCCCGTCGGGGGACAGCCGGGCGCCGCGGGCCTGGGGCAAGGCGGCATAGGCCGCGATCGGGGCAAGGGCGGGCGCCGAGGCCCCGGGTGGCGCGGCAGCCGCGGCCTGGGAGATGGCCGGCGCGCATTTCAGCAGCAGCAGCGCCAAGACGCAAAGGCGTTACACCGGCCTGGGCAAGTAAAGGAACATGGATGGCGTTGGCATTGTCGATTTCGCAGCAGCCCCTGGCTCGAATCGCGCTGGCGAGTCGAGCCTGAGGCCACCATGCGCTCTCTTGAGCACGCGCCATGCCAGTCTTGCGAATGAAAAAGGGCCGCGACGGCGGCCCTTGGATCCCGAGGCGAAACCTCGTTCAGCGCTTGCGGTCGCCGAACATCCCGTCGATGCTGATGAACTCGGTCAGGCTGTCCGAGAAGTCCTTCAGCGCGCCCGGCGCCATCGCGGCGGCGAGCTTCTCGGTGTGGGCGTCGGGCTGCGAATGGGTGTGGCGGTCGCCGTGGCGGCGACGCAGCACCTGCTCCACGCGGCGGCGCAGCAGCACCAGGCCCGGGCCGTAGCCGTCGAGGTCGAACGCGTCCAGCGCCTGCGCGGCGTGGCGCAGCACGGCGGCCGGCACGTCGTCGATGCCGTGCTCGCCGTTCTTCATCAGCGCACGCTCCAGCAGGGCAAGCGAGGGCAGGCGCGGATGGTGGCCGACCTGGCCGCCCAGCATCGCGCGCAGGTTGGCGCACACTTCGGAGACCTCGCCGGCCGTCATCGACGGCAGCTCGTTGCGGCTCTTGCGGCGCCGCTCCGGATCCGCCGTCGTGCGGATGCCGGCCTTGCGTTGCGGCGGTCCGAGCACGAAATGCCAGTCGTAGCCGCGGCGCTCGAGCCGGATCGGCTGGGTGAGAAGGCTGCGCAGGCGCACGAACACGCCACGGGCGGACGGCGGAGGTGAGGACTTGCTCGAAGCCATGCGGGAGGGAAGCATGCTGAGACTGGAGGTGAGCGGTGTCATGCAGGCCAATTGAACGATACGACATCAAGGGAGCGACAGGGCGAGAGCATCGCCTCCTCGATTCATCGTCATTCTCGCGGTCCCGTGAACCCGCAGCACCCACGAAATTGCAAGCCATCGTTACGGCCGGGCTGGCGCCGGGGACACCGGGTATCGCCTCGCGATACCGGGCGTGCCGCCGACGCCCACCTTGCGGGCCCCCGTTCCACTTTCCGCCGAGCTGCGCGATGCTGCGATCCTTCGCCATCCACCGGTCTCCACATGCCAACTTCAGCCTCCACGCCGCGGCGCCTTGGCGCCATCGCCGCGATCTGCGCCGCCGCCTTCAGCGCCGCCGCCGTTGCCCAGCCACGCAACCATGCCGCAGACGACCTCGTCGACCCGGCGCTGGCCGCCGAGCCCGTCGCCGAGCTGGCCCGGTCGCTGCAGGTGGGCGACATCGTGTTCACCCGCATCGGCGCGTACCCGTTCCGCAAGGTGGCGGAGGCCACGGGCACCTGGACCAACCATGTGGGCATCGTGCTGGACGTCTCCGGCCCCGAGCCGACGATCGGCGAGAGCCGGTTCCCGTTCTCCGGCTCCACCACGCTGAGCCGCTTCGTCGCGCGCTCGGCCGGCAGCCGCGTGGCGGTGATGCGCCTGCCCGTGCCGCTCAGCGTGGCGCAGCAGGCCGCCATCGTGGACGCGGCGAACCAGCGCCGGCACGTGTTCTACGACACCGGCTTCGATGCCCATTCCCACCGCCAGTTCTGCTCGCGCTACGTGCGCGAGGTGCTGCAGCAAGGCGCGGGCGTCGAGGTGGGCCGGGTGGAGACCTTCCAGCAGTTGCTGGCCGACGCGCCGCAGGCCGACGTCGGCTTCTGGCGCGCCTGGTACTTCGGCAGCATCCCGTGGCAGCGCGAGACGGTGACGCCCGCCAGCGTGCTGCACACGCCCGGCCTGCAGACCGTGTTCGACGGCGTCGCCGGCTGAAAAGGCGCGCATTCCTGCCGCCACGCGGGGGATCCGCCGCGGGCGAATGCGGCGATACTCGAGAGCCCTGTCCGGGCCGCCACGCGCGGCCCGGGACGAGTCCCCATTCGCATCTCCCCATGGAACTCCCCGGCAAGCTTTTCGTCGTCGCCGCGCCCAGCGGCGCCGGCAAATCCACCCTCGTCAAGGCGCTGCTGCGGCACGAGCCGCACCTGGCCGTCTCGGTGTCGCACACCACGCGCGCGCCGCGCGGGCAGGAACGCGACGGGGTCGAGTACCACTTCACCGACGTCCAGCACTTCCTCCAGATGGTGGATACGGGCCAGTTCTTCGAGCACGCTCATGTGCACGGCAACTGGTACGGCACCTCGCGCAAGAGCGTCGAGACGCTGCTGGCCGCCGGCAAGGACGTGGTGCTGGAGATCGACTGGCAGGGCGCGCTGCAGATCCGCTCGCTGTTCCCCGCCGCCCTGCTCGTGTTCATCCTGCCGCCCAGCTGGGACGAGCTGGCCCAGCGCCTGCGCGGCCGCGGCGAGGACGCCGCCGAGGTCATCGCCCGGCGGCTGTCCAACGCCCGCCACGAGGTGGCCCAGGCCAGCCGGTTCGACTTTGTTATAATCAATGGCTCTCTCGACAAGGCCCTGGCGGAACTCCGTGCGGTCGTGTGCGAGCAGCCCGAAGCCCTGCGTTTCGCGGCCCAGCAAGCCAGCCATCCCGACGTCTTCGCCGCGCTGAGCCTGGCCTGACCAGGCCGCTGCGCGAGAGCCGAATTTTCATCGCCAGCGCTAGTCAACGCGTTGTTCTCGTCCCCAGCCTAGGAATCCACATGGCCCGCATCACCGTTGAAGACTGCCTGGAAAAGATCCCCAACCGCTTCCAGCTCGTGCTCGCCGCCACCTACCGTGCGCGCATGCTGAGCCAGGGCCACACGCCCAAGATCGAGTCCAAGAACAAGCACGGCGTGACCGCCCTGCGCGAAATCGCCGCCGGCGAGATCGGCAAGGAAATGCTGCGCAAGGTTCCGACCTGACCGGCTGAACAGTTTCAGATCGAAGGCCCGCGTCGCGAGACGCGGGCCTTTTGCTTTCCGGGGCCCGCCAACGCGGGTTTCACAATGTGGGCGTCGGGTCTCGAATCCTGCAGGCCTGGCAAGTTCCGTTGTCCGGCAACGCTCTATTTCCCGACTGCGGCTGGCCGGGGCCCATATCAGGCTAAATTCAGCACATGAGCATTCGTTCCTTCGCCGCCGACCTGCTGCCCGCCAAGCTGCACGGCTTGGCGCGCCCGCCGGTTGCTGCAGGGCAGCAGGCCGAGGTGACCACCTTCGCCGAGTTGTCCGAGAAGCTGGCCTACCTGAGCAAGGCCGACCTGAAGAAGGTGCGCGAGGCCTACAAGTTCGCCGACCAGGCCCACCTGGGCCAGCTGCGCGCCAGCGGCATTCCCTACATCACGCACCCGCTCGCCGTCACCGGCCTGGTGGCCGACTGGAAGCTCGACGCGCAGGCGCTGATGGCCGCGCTGATGCACGACACCATCGAGGACTGCGGCGTCACCAAGCCCGAGCTGATCGACCTGTTCGGCGCGCCCACGGCCGACCTGGTGGACGGCCTGACCAAGCTCGACAAGCTGCAGTTCTCCACGCGCGAGGACGGCCAGGCCGAGTCGTTCCGCAAGATGCTGCTGGCGATGTCGCGCGACGTGCGCGTGATCCTCATCAAGCTGTGCGACCGGCTGCACAACATGCGCACGATGGATGCGATGGCGGCGAACAAGCGCGCCCGCATCGCGCGCGAGACCATCGAGATCTTCGCCCCCATCGCGCACCGCCTGGGCCTCAACCAGATGTACCGCGAGCTGCAGGACCTGTCCTTCCGCTTCATGTACCCGTGGCGGTATGCGGCGGTGGCCAAGGCGCTGGAGCGCGCGCGCGGCACGCGGCGCGACATCGTCGACCGCATGCGGCGCGACGTGGAGAAGTCGTTCGCCGAGGCGCGCACCAAGGTCACCGTCTACAGCCGCGAGAAGACCGTCTTCTCCATCTACCGCAAGATGCGCGAGAAGCACGCCGGCTTCGCGCAGGTCAACGACATCTTCGGCTTCCGCATCGTCGTCAATTCGCTGCCCGAGTGCTACCTGTCGCTGGGCACGCTGCACGGCATGTACAAGCCGGTGCCGGGCCGCTTCAAGGACTACATCGCGATCGCCAAGGCCAACGGCTACCAGTCGCTGCACACCACGCTCGTGAACCCGCTGGGCACGGCGGTGGAGTTCCAGGTGCGTACCGAGGAGATGCACGCGGTGGCCGAGGCCGGCATCGCGGCGCACTGGATGTACAAGGCGGGCGCGCAGTCGGGCCGCCCGGACGAGGCGCAGCGCCTGGGCGCGATGTGGCTGCAGTCGCTGATCGACATCCAGAGCGACTCGCACGACTCCAGCGAATTCCTGGAACACATCAAGATCGACCTGTTCCCCGAGGCCGTCTACGTCTTCACGCCCAAGAGCAAGATCCTGGCGCTGCCGCGCGGCGCGACGCCCATCGACTTCGCCTACGCCATCCACTCCGACGTGGGCGACCATTGCGTGGCCGCCAAGGTCAACGGCGAGCCGGTGGCGCTGCGCACGGAGCTCAAGAGCGGCGACGTGGTGGAGGTGAGCACCTCGCCCAACGCGCGCCCCAACCCGTCGTGGCTGAACTCCGTGCGCACCGGTCGTGCGCGCTCCAAGATCCGCCACTTCCTGAAGAACCTCGAGCACGAGGAGTCCATCCTGCTCGGCGAGAAGCTGCTCACCCAGGCGCTGCGCAACGAGGGCATGACGGTGCCGGCCGAAGACGACGAGCATGCCGTGCTCTGGCAGTCGCTCACGCGCTGGAGCGGCAGCCGCACCCGCGCCGAGCTGATGGTGGACATCGGCCTGGGCCGCAAGATCGCCTCCATCGTGGCCAAGCGGCTGGCGCAACTGCTGGGCGAGCGCGGCACGCGTCCCGACGCCATCGCGCTCACCATGGGCCGCTTCGCCAACAACGAGGCGCAGGTGGGCCAGAACGTGGTGGAGATCGACGGCAGCGAAGGCGCGTCGGTGCAGCTGGCCACCTGCTGCCGCCCGATTCCCGGCGACGAGGTGGCCGGCTACTTCGGCGGCGAGGGCCTGACGGTGCACACCAAGGAGTGCTCGATCGGCAGGCGCCTGCGCGAGCGCGACGCCGACCGCTGGATGGACGTCGACTGGGCCGAGGTGCTCACGCGCCAGTTCGAGAGCTCGGTGAGCGTGCTGGTGCAGAACACCAAGGGCGCGCTGGCGCAGGTGGCTCAGGCCATCAGCGCCGCCGAGGCCGACATCACCCACATCGACATGAGCGACGAGCGCGCGGCCGAAACGACCGACCTGCGCCTGCTGGTGAGCGTGCGCGACCGCCTGCACCTGGCCGACGTGCTGCGCACGCTGAAGCGTTCGTCCTCGGTACTGCGCGCCTCGCGCGTGAAGCCTTGAACTTTCCAGTGACCTGGCGCCGGCTGATGCTGGCCGGCGCGGTCGGGGTCGCCGCGGCGCTGGGCGTCATCATCTTCGCGGTGCACGACGCGAAACACCGCATCCTGCAGGCGCTGGGCCCGCGCACCACGGTCGGCTCGATCTCGCTGAGCTATCCCACCGTCACGCTGCGCGACGTGCGCGTGGCCGCCGACACGTCGCCCGGCGCGTGGCCCGCGGCCGAGGAGTTCGAGGCGAAGGAAGTGGCGGTCGACATCACCGCCGCGAGCCTGTGGGCCTACCGCCGCGGCGCGGCGCTGGCGATCGCCGACGTGCGGGTTGCCGATGGCACGCTGGCGCTGCTGCGCACGCCCGGCCACCTGTCGATCCTGCCGGCGCTGCGCGACAGTTCGCGCGCGCAGGCCGCCCAGATGCAGGGCGCGGCCGCGCTGGTGATCGAGCACATGCGCTTCGATCGCATGGGGGTCGACCTGTACGACGCCACGCTGCCCGGCGGCAGGCTCCAGCGCCTGCACTTCGACGGCGTGCAGGGCACGGTGGCCGGCCTCGCGCTGCCGCGGCTGGCGCAGCCCGTCGCGCTCGACTTGAAGGGTGCGCTCAAGGGCGTCGAGCGCGACGGCCAGGTCTCGCTCAAGGGCAGCCTCACGCCGGCCGCGCACGACGCCGGCCTGGCCGTGCGCCTCGCCGGCGTCGACATGCTGGCGCTGCAGCCCTACCTGCTGCGGCTGGGCGAGCGCAGCGTGCGGCACGGCACGCTGGATCTTGCGCTGGATGCGAACGTGACCGACCGCCAGGTGCACGCGCCGGGCCAACTGGCCATCACCGGCCTGGAGTTCGGCGACGCCGAGAACGGCCTGTTCGCAGGCGCGGAGAAGCGCGCGGTGCTGGCGACACTCAGGCGCGACGGCCGCATCACGCTGAAGTTCATGCTGGAAGGCCGCACCGACGACCCGAAGTTCTCCCTCGACGAGAACCTCGCGGCGCGCCTGGCCGGCGGCCTGGGCGAGGCGATCGGCGGCGGGGTCAAGGGCGTCGTCACCGGCGTGGGCGGCACGATCAAGGGGCTGCTGCATTGACCCGTCATCCTGCGCGCAGTCGCAGGATCCACCTCGGCTGCCACGTCATTGGCGCGCGTGGATCCTGCGACTGCGCGCAGGATGACGCCGTTGGCAGGATGACGCCGTTGGTCAGTCGCCCGGCCGGTAGTTCGGGTCGGGCAAATCGGCAATGACCCCGGCCATGTCGAGCACCAGCTTGCCCGTGCCGTGCCCCTTCTCGAGGTCCGCCAAGGCATTCCTGGCGTCTCCGTACGCGAACTTGCGCGACACCTGCACGCGCACCTTGCCCGCCTGGATCAGCGCGTCGATCTCGCGCAACTGGTCGGCATTGGACGCTGCGGTGTAGCGCGTGGCACGCACGCCGATGGCCGCCGCCTTCTCCTGCGACGGCTCCTGGACGGTCGACACGAGCGCCCCGCCCTTCTTCAGCACGGACCACGAGCGCTCCTGGGTGTCGTCGCCGATGAGGTCGTAGACGAGGTCAATGTCGCGCAGCCTGTTCTCGAAGCGCTCCGTCTTGTAGTCGATCACCTCGTCGGCGCCGAGGCTGCGCGCGAAGGCGACGTCATCGGTGGAGACCGTGGCGATGACGTGGGCGCCGCGCGCCTTGGCGAACTGCACCGCCAGGTGCCCGACGCCGCCCGCACCCGCGTGGATCAGCACGCGCTGGCCGGCCCGCAGGCCGCCGTGGTCGAACAGGCCTTGCCAGGCCGTGAGGCCGGCCAGCGGCACGGCGGCCGCGGCGAAGCGGTCGAGCGCGCCGGGCACGCGCGCGAGTTCTTCCGGCCGCGCCACCACGTATTGCGCGAAGCTGCCGCGCTCGATACCCAGCAGGCCGTGCACCAGCGTGCCCTCGGGAAAGGCCGCGGCGTCGGAGTGCGCGACGGTGGCGCTGAAATCGCGGCCCAGCACGTAGGGCAGCTTGTCGTCCTTGACCAGCGGGTACTTGCCGCCGCGGATCTTGTAGTCGACCGGGTTCAGGCTGGCGGCCTCCACCTTCAGCAGCAGTTCGCCCGCGCGGGGGTCGGGCACCGGGATCTCGGCGAACTCGACCACCTCGGGCCCGCCGAAGCGGCGGATGAGGACGGCGTGCATGGTGCGCGGCGATGGCGACATGGCTTTTTCCCGGTGACGTTGCGATCGTCATCCGGCGGCAAGCGACACGCCCGCGCGTCAGTGCGCGGGCGCGAGTACCGGCGCGGCCGCGCGCTCGGCGGCGAGCGTCCCGGCCGACAGCAGGTGTCCGAACAGCGCGCGCACCGCGAACAGCAGGACGCCGCCCGCCGCGACCAGCACCGCGTGCATGGCCCAGAAGTCGCGGTTGGACCACACCTCCATGAAGCCCGCCAGCCAGCCCGCCAGGCTGAACGACGCGAACAGGTGCAGGTAGTAGATGCCGATCGCCAGTCCGACCATCTGGCGCGGCGCGACCCGCGAGAACAGCGCCAGGCTGACGGCCAGGACGTTGGCGAAGCCGATGTCGTTGACGACGGTGAAGGCCAGCGTCCAGACCGGCCCCACCTTGCCGTGCGTGGTGTCGACAATGGCGCCGGCCACGGCCATCAGCGCCGGACCGCCGGCCGATATCAACGAGCCGATGGCCATCTTGACGAGCTCGTCGGGCTCCTCGCGGTGCCGGCTCCACCACAGCCAGAACGCGATGGTCGCGGCGCCGGTGACGGTGCTCACGACGGCGTCGACCATCGCGAGCCAGGTGACGGGCACCTGCCAGCCGAACATCATCAGGTCCATGTGCTTGTCCGACCACACCGAGAAGCCCAGGTTCAGCTGGGAGTTGCCGACGGTGGACAGGAGCATGACGGGCAGCAGCCCGACAAGCAAGACGATACGCTTGCGCTCCGCGGCCGTCAGCGGCGGTTGCTCCACCGTGCCGGAACCGGAGCGTGGCGCCGGCTCGGGCGGCAGCCAGCGGCGACCCGCCAGGTAGGTCGCCAGTCCGATCAGCATGCCCACGCCGGCCGCGCCGAAGCCCCAGTGGAAGCCCACCTTCTCGCCCAGCGTGCCGCACACGATGGGCGCGGCGATGACGGCGATCTGCACCGCCATCAGGAAGATCTGGAACGCGGTGGCATTGCGCTTGTCCTCAGGCGCGTAGAGCGCGCCCACCTGCGCGGCGATGTTGCCCTTGAAGCAGCCCACGCCGGCCAGCAGGCAGGCGATGGCGATGAAGAAGCTGGCCTCGAAGGCCATCATGAAGTGTCCCAGCGCCATCAGCGAGGCACCGAGCACCACCGTGCGCGTGCGGCCCAGCAGCCGGTCGGCCACGAGGCCGCCGAAGATGGGCGTGAGGTACACGAGGCCCGAGTACAGGCCCGCGATGAACAGCCCCAGCTGCAGCGGCGTGCGCGGCCCGAGGAAATGCTCGACGACCGCGCGGATGGCGCCGATGCCCATCACGCTGCCGATGTGCTCGGGCAGGAACAGGTACTTGGTGAGGTACAGGGCCAGCAGGATCTGCATGCCGTAGTACGAGAAGCGTTCCCAGAGCTCGCAGGCCGAGAGCCAGGCCAGGCCGATCGGATGGCCCAGGAACGCGGTGTCGTCGCGCGAGTGCAGCTTGCCTTCCGGCAGGGTGGTGGAAGTCACGGGCATTCCTCGATCAGCGCTTGACGAGTTTCACTTCGAACACCTTGGGCCACAGCTTGCCGGTGAGCCACAGCCGCTTCGTGGCCGGGTCGTACGCGATGCCGTTGAGCACGTCGGTGTGGCCGGGGATGAACTCCTTCTTCGGCAGCAGGCCCCTGCAGTCGATCCAGCCCACCACCTCGCCCGTCTTCGGGTCGATGCGCGCGATGCGGTCGGTCTGCCAGATGTTGGCGTAGATCTCGCCGTCCACCCATTCGAGCTCGTTCAACTGGTCGACGGGCTGGCCCTGCGCGGTGACGTGGATGCGGTGCGACTCGATCAGCGTCGTCGGGTTCAGGAAGCGGATGTCGGCCGTGCCGTCGCTCATCACCATCTCGGTGTCGTCGTGCGTGAGGCCCCAGCCCTCGCCCGGATAGCCGAACTGGCCCTTCGTGTCGAAGCTGTCGAGATCGAGCACGTAGCCCACCTGCGCCTTCCACGTGAGACCCACGAGGCGGCCGTTCCACGGCGCGATGCCCTCGCCGAACATGTCGGCCGGCAGCGTGGCGCGCTGTACCACCTGGCCGGTCTCCAGCTTGACCTTGCGCACCGACGAATGGCCCTCGAGCCCGGTGCTCTCGTACAGGTACCCGTTGAGGTAGAACAGGCCTTCGGTGAAGGCGTTGATGTCGTGCGGGTAGGCGTGGACCACCTGCACGCCATAGACGGGAATCGGCTTCGCGCCGGCGGGCGCCGCGTGCGCGGGGGACGCGAGCCAGGTGCTCGAGGCGAGCAGCGCGGCGGCGATCAGGGAACAGGCCTTCATTCTCGAAAAATCCAGTGCAATCGTTTCAGGAAGCGAGTGGCGCCGGGTAGCGGACCGAGAGCACCTCGATCGTCTCGACGCCCACCGGCGTCACCAGCTGCAGCGTGTCGCCCTCGCGCGATTTCAGAAGCGTACGCGCGATGGGCGAGACCCAGCTGACCTCACCCTGTAGCGAGTCGGCCTCGTCGATGCCCTTGATGGTGACGGTGCGCTCGTCGCCCGCGTCGTTCGCGTACGTGACGGTGGCGCCGAAGAACACCTGGTCGCTGCCGTGGTGGGCCGACGGGTCGGCCACGACGGCGATGTCCAGACGCTTGATCAGGAAGCGGATGCGGCGGTCGATCTCGCGCAGCCGCTTCTTGCCATAGATGTAGTCGCCATTCTCGCTGCGGTCGCCGTTGGAGGCGGCCCAGTGCACGATCTCGACGATCTTCGGGCGCTCGTCGTCGATCAGGCCCAGCAGCTCCGCGCGCAGGCGGTCGTGGCCCGCGGGCGTGATGTAGTTCTTGCCCCCGGCGGGCAGCGCGGGCAGCGACGGGCCGTCGTCGTCCTCGTCGCCTTCGGGTTCCTTGGTGAAGGCCTTGTTCATGGCTCGCGCGCCTTGTCCAGGTACGACGCCAGCGTCTGCTGCAGCTGTTCGCGCACCTGCTCGACCAGCTCGGGCGGCGACACCACGCGCACGTTGGGTCCGTGGCGCAGCACGTCCATCACCAGCTCGGTGTGATCCGAGTACGGGATGCGCATGCGCAGCGAGCCGTCGGCCTGGGCTTTCAGCTGCTGCTGCGGATGCCACTCCTCCTGCGCCACCCATTGCGCGGCCTCGGCGGAGAAATGCAGCGTGGCCTGGCGCAGCCGCGCCCCGCCGAAGATGCCGTAGCCCTGGTCGAGCGCCGCTTCCACCTCCGGCATCGGCAGTTCGCGTGCCGGCTCGTCCAGCACCTTGGCGGCGCGCACCGCATCGAGCGCGAAGCGGCGCAGGCCCTCGCTGGCGTGGCACCACGCGTCGAGGTACCAGGTGTTGCGGTAGTGCAGCAGGCGCTGCGGCGACACCACGCGCTCCGACTCGCTGCGCTTGCTGCGCGTGTAGTAGCTGATGGTGAGCCGGCGCCGGCTCAGCACGGCGCTGACGGCCTCCTCGAACCAGCGGCTGGCCACGGCACGCTTGGCCGGGTTGACGATGCGCACGCGCCGCATCAGCGCCTGCGCCTCCTCGCCCGAGGCGCCCAGCATGCCGTGCAGCTTGTCGAGCAGCGGTTGCAGGTGGCGGCCCAGCACGCCGCCGTCGTCGAGCCCGGCGATGAGCTGGTGCATCGTCAAGAGCGCGTGAAGTTCCTTTTCCGAGAACCACACGCCGGGCAGCTCGTGCGTCTTCGCGCCGGGACGCGGGGAGGCGCCGCCGTCGGCCGCCGCGGCGGCGTCGTGCGCGAAGCGGTACACGTTCTCGTCCCGGGCGTAGACGATGGGCGCGTCCATGCGGTCGCGCAGGTACTGCAGGTCGCGCTTGAGCGTGGCGGGCGACACCTCGAGCTCCGAAAGCAACTGCTCGAAGCTGACGCCGGACTGCCGCTTGATCAGCAGTTCGATCCGGTAGAAACGTTCGGTTCTGTCCATGGGCCTGCATTTTGCCGTACCAGCTCATCGTATGAGCTTGTGGAACGCCAAACTGCCTTCACTGTCAGATCAAACCGAGGACGACACCATGAACCAGGCCACCTTCAACTTCGCCCCCAAGCGCCAGCCCGCGGACATCGCCGCCCGGCATGCGGCCGCCGCGAAGCCGCCGGTTCGTGAGCAGGCCCCGGCCAACGACGTGGACCCCGGCGACGCGATCGGCTTCGAATACGCCCGCTACGGCATGGTGCCGCCGGCGCCCTGCCTGTGGCCCGGCCACCCGATCCGCGAGGGCTGGGAACGCGGCCGGCGCCTGATGGCGCGCCGCACGCGCCCGGCCACGCTGGCCGTCACGCGCTGGCTGGCGCTGCGCCTGGCCGCCTGGCGCCGCGGCGAGGCCTTCGACGACCACCAGATCACGCCGCAGGTGCTGCGCTCGCTGGAGGTGGCCACGCACTGCCCGGTCACCGGCCGCGCGCTGCAGAACGACGCCTGCGTGGCGACCATCGACATCCGCCGCGGCTGGACCGCCGGCAACCTCGTGCTGCTGAGTCCCGGCATCGCCGAGCGCTGGATGACCATCGACTGGGAAATGGCCAGGGACGCCCTGGCGCGCGCAGAGGCCGAGCCCGAGGCGCTGGTGGACGGGCTGCCGCTGCGCCACTGGCGCCGCGTCGTGGCGCTGAAGTCGCTGGCCACGCCGCTGCCCCACGACGAGGCCGCCCGTATCCCGCTGCACGTGCTGCCACCCAACCGCATCCGCCTGGTCAATCCGATCCAGGAACTGCAGGCCGTGCTGACGCTGCAGCTCGCCGTTCCCGGCTGGGGCCAGCGCGCGCGCGGCCTGGCCGACTCGATGCCGGTGGCGCTGCGCAACGAGTTCAACCTGTTCTTCAATTCGCTGCTGGCCGAGGCGCTGCGCCAGAACCAGGGCAGCGCGAAGGCGGAGATGCGCGACGCGCTGGCCACGGCCTGGGGCGACGCGGTGGTGATGCGGCGCTGGCTGCGCTTCACGGCGCTGGCCGACGCGACGCTGGCCGAGACGCTGGTGGAGCGGCTGACGCGCGAGCCGATGCCGGGGCTGTACGTGGTCCGGCATGGCGAGGTGGAGGCCAAGCAGGCGATGGCGGCTTGAGGACTGCGCGAACGCAAATACCCGACCATGGCGCATGGACGTCAAAGGTGGGAGACTCCGCCGCACCACCCGACAAGGACATCGGCGATGCGGCGACTGGCAAGAGCACTTGCAACACTCCTCGGTATCGTCGTGCTGGGGCTGGTCGTCTTCACGATGTGGGCCTGGCGCTCCGCCATCGAGCCCATCACGCCGCCGTCGGCCGCATCGTTCGACCCGGCCCTGGTCGCCAAGGGCGAGAAGCTCGCCGACGCCGGCTATTGCCTCACGTGCCACACGCCGCCCAGGGGCAAGCCCTATGCGGGCGGCCTGCCGATGGTGACCGCCTTCGGTACCATCTATTCAACCAATATCACGCCCGACGCGGCCACCGGCATCGGCAACTGGTCTCAGGAAGCGTTCACCCGCGCGCTGCACGAGGGCGTCGCGCGCGACGGCTCCCACCTGTTCCCGGCGTTTCCGTACGACCACTTCACCAGGGTCTCGGACGACGACGCGAAGGCGCTCTACGCGTTCGTGATGACGCGGCCGGCGGTGGCGCAGACGGCGCCGCCCAACACGCTGCCGTTTCCCTTGAACGTGCGGCTGCTGCAGGCCGGATGGAAGCTGCTGTTCTTCAAGGAAGGCCGCTTCCAGCCGGTGACCGAACAGAGCGCCGAATGGAACCGCGGCGCCTATCTGGCTGAAGGCCTGTCGCACTGCGGCGCCTGCCATACGCCTCGCAATGCCCTCGGCGCCGAGAAGAAGGGGGCCGACGCCCACCTGGCCGGCGCCGCGATCGACGGCTGGTTCGCGCCGCCGCTGACGGCAGCCAACCCCGCGCCGGTGCCCTGGTCGGCCGCGGAACTGCACGACTACCTGCGCAACGGCGGCACGCCGTACCACGGCGTCGCGGCCGGGCCGATGTCCAACGTCGTGCGCCAGGGCTATGCGCTGCTGGACGATGCTGACGTCAACGCGGTGGCCAGCTACATCGCCAGCGGCAACGGCTCGGCGGATCGCAAGGCCGATGTCGGCCAGATCGTCGGCGATGCCCTCGCCAGGTCGCGCTACGACGCGTCGCAGGGCGGCGACCACGGCGCCGCCCTCTACACGTCGGCCTGCGCCGCGTGCCACTACAACCCGGTCTCGGGGCCGCTGCTGGCGCGTCCGGAGCTCGGCCTGAAGAGCTCGATCAGCGCGCCCGATCCGACCAACCTCGTCCAGGTGATCCTGCACGGCATCGGCGTCAAGGACGGCCTGCCGGGCACGATGATGCCCGCGTTCGGCGCGGGGATGTCCGACGACGACGTCGCCGCGATCGCCACCTACCTGCGCAAGTCGCGCACCACGCTGCCGCCCTGGACCGATGTGCCCGGCGTCGTCGCCAGGGTGCGCAGCGGCAAGACGCCATGACCGCACCGATGCCCACCCCGCGCGCCCTCCGCAACCCCGCCTTCGAAGAACCTGCCGCATGACGACCACCTTCACGCTCAATGGCAAGCCGATGTCGGCCGAGGTGCCCGACGACACGCCGCTGCTGTGGGTCATCCGCGAGACGGCCAACCTCACCGGCACCAAGTTCGGTTGCGGCATCGGCATGTGCGGCGCCTGCACGGTTCACATCGAGGGCCGCGCCACGCGCTCGTGCATCACGCCGGTGAGCCTGGTGGACGGCGCGGCGATCACGACCATCGAGGGGTTGTCGGCCGACAACTCGCATCCGTTGCAGAAGGCCTGGGTGACCTGCCAGGTGCCGCAATGCGGCTACTGCCAGTCCGGCCAGATCATGCAGGCGGCGGCCATGCTCAAGGACATCCCGCAACCGAGCGACGCCGACATCGACGGCGTGATGAGCGGCAACCTGTGCCGATGCATGGCCTACGTGCGCATCCGCAGCGCGATCAAGATCGCCGCGGTGGAGATGCACGGCGTCGTGCCGCCGACGGCCGCCTCCGCGCCTGCGGCGCCGGCTTCAGCTCCGGAGGTCGCCAAGCATGTTTGATCGCCTGATCCGCCCCGCCGCCGCCGGCATCTCGCGTCGCGGGTTCCTGGTCGCCTCCGCCTCCACCGGCCTCGTCTTCGCGTTCACGCGCGACGCGTTCGGTGTCGACAGCCCGCAGGCCGCGGCGCAATCGGGCGACTTCGAGCCGACCATGTGGTACCGGATCGATGCGGCCGGCATCGTCACCGTCAACGTGATCCGCGCCGAGATGGGCCAGCACGTGGGCACCGCGCTGGCGCGCATCGTCTCCGACGAGCTCGAGGCCGACTGGACGAACGTGCGCATCCACCACGTCGACAGCGACCCGAAGTGGGGCCTGATGGTCACCGGCGGCAGCTGGTCGGTGTGGCAGAGCTTCCAGATGCTGAGCCAGGCCGGCGCCGCCGGTCGACAGGCGCTGGTCGCGGCCGGAGCGAAGATCCTCGGCGTCGATCCGGCGGCCTGCACCGCGCTGGCCGGCTTCGTCCATGCAGGCGCGAAGTCGGTGAGCTACGGCGACATCGTCAAGCAGGGCGGCCTCAGCGCGAGCTACACCGCCGACCAGCTCAAGGCGATGCCCGTGAAGAAGCCCGCGGATCGGCGCCAGGTGGGCGTCGACACGCAGGCGATCGACATTCCCGACAAGACCGACGGCAAGGCCCTCTACGGCCTCGACTCGAAGGTGCCGGGCATGGTGTACGCCGCGCCGAAGATGCCGCCGACGCGCAATGGGTCGACGGTGGTGTCGGTGGACGACTCGAAGGCCAAGGGCCTGCCCGGATACGCCGGCCACCTGGTGCTCGACGACCCGAGCAAGACGGTACCGGGCTGGGTGCTCGTCTTCGCCGACAGCACCTGGAACGCGTTCCGCGCGGCCTCGCTGGTGGACGTCACGTGGAAGTCGGACGACACCGCCGAGGTGTCCGAGGACGACGTGATCGGCTTCGGCGCCAAGCAGATCGAGTCGGGCGAGGAAGGCGCGCTGGTCGTCAACGACGCCGGCGTGGACGCGGCGTTCAAGGGCGCGGCCAACACGCTGGAGGCGACCTACAAGACGGCCAGCGTGCTGCACTTCCAGCTCGAGCCGCTCAACGCGCTGGCGTTCATCCAGGACGGCGTCTGGCAGATCCACACGGGCAACCAGTGGCAGTCGCTGGCGTTGCCGGTGCTGGCCAAGGCGCTGGGCGTCGACGAAAAGAAGATCGTCATGGTCACCTACCTGCTGGGTGGCGGCTTCGGCCGGCGCCTGAACGGCGACTACGCGGTGCCGGCGGCACTCGCTTCCAAGGCCCTGGGCAAGCCCGTGAAGGTGGTGTTCACGCGGCCCGACGACGTGCAGTTCGACTCGTTCCGCTCGCCGTCGATCCAGAAGCTGCGCATCGCCTTCGACGCCGCCGACAAGGTGGTGGCGATGGATCACGCGGCGTCCGCCGGCTGGCCCACCCAGGTGATGATCCCGGCCTTCCTGTCCAAGGGCAAGAACGGCGCACCCTACGACCCGTTCGCCATCTCCGGCGCCGACCATTGGTACACCGTCGGCGCCCAGCGCGTGCGCGCGCTGTCCAACACGCTGGCCAACCGCGCGTTCCGTCCCGGCTGGCTGCGTTCCGTCGGGCCGGGCTGGACGAACTGGGCGGTCGAGTCGTTCGTCGACGAGGCGGCGCACGCGCGCAAGATCGACCCCGTGGCGTTCCGCCTCAAGCTGCTCGACGCCGCCGGCCGCAACGCCGGCAA
>Ga0302151_10000329_pt1 | contig 29125 bp, 29 predicted proteins | sample I_Bog_N1_3_FD_192428 | JGI IMG/M metagenome (GOLD analysis project Ga0302151, IMG submission 192428) | Peat permafrost microbial communities from Stordalen Mire near Abisko, Sweden - I_Bog_N1_3 | ecosystem: Environmental > Terrestrial > Soil > Wetlands > Peat | place: Sweden: Abisko, Stordalen...
CTGGCGCCGGAGGGCGGAATGGAGCGGGAGACGAGATTTGAACTCGCGACCCTCGCCTTGGCAAGGCGATGCTCTACCACTGAGCTACTCCCGCTTGTTACCTCTCTGAGTATACCGAGCGGGCCGGGGATGGTCAAACTCCCGCCCGTAACCCCGTCTCTTCCAGTGAGATGCCCCAATTTCAGTGCAAATCCACCGCTCTCCCGCAGCCGCTCACGCGCCTACAGCCGCCGTATCCGACACGATCTCACCGTCGCGCACCTGCAGGATTCGATCAGCTATCCCCGCCGCTTCCAGGTTGTGCGTAATCATCAGCACAGTCTGCCCCAACTCACGGTTCGACCGCTGCAGCATCGACAGCACCGCATCGGAGTTCTTCGTGTCCAGGTTGCCCGTCGGCTCGTCCGCCAGAATAATCGCCGGCCGCGTAATCAGCGCCCGCGCAATGGCAACCCGCTGCTGCTCGCCGCCCGACAGCTCCGCAGGACGATGATCCAGCCGTCCCTTGATCCCAAGCATCTCGCTCAGCGAATCCAGGTACGCCCGGTCCAGCGGCGTCTTGGGCCCGCTGATCGTGTGCGCTACCTCAATGTTGCCCATCGCCGTCAAGGCCGGCAGCAGGTTAAACCGCTGAAATACAAACCCAATCCGCTGCTTCCGCAAACGCGTCCGCTCCGCGTCCGGCAGCGAGCCAAAGTCGATGCCGTCAATCATCACCCGGCCCGACGTCGCGTGCGTCAGCCCGCCCAGCAGGTAAAACAGCGTGGACTTGCCCGAACCCGAAGGTCCAACAATGGCCACAAACTCGCCCCGCTTTACGCGGAAGGAGACGCCGCGAACCGCCGGCACTTCAATGCGCCCGGAGCGGTACACCTTGGTGAGGTTTTCGGCCTGAATGATTGATGATTGGTCAGCTTGCACGGTTTGATTGTAAATGGCAGGCCCATGGTCCCGGACATCCACGCCATTCTTTGCGCCTTTCCGGCCCTACTCCAGCCGCAGCGCGCAGTACTCCAGACCCAGCTCCGCGCACAGCGCCTCAACCACCAGCTCGTGGTCTTCCCGCTGCGGCAGGCCCGACACCGTCACCGACCCAACCACCCCAGCCTGCGTCACATGGATGGGAAAGCAGCCCCCATGGGATACAAAGTCGTCCGCCGCAATGCCGTATTTCTCCGTCAGCGTCATGCCCGATTCCTGCAGAGACAGCCCGATGGCGTACGAACTCCGCAAAAACCTAGCCATCAGGTTGCTCTTCCGCCGCACCCACTCCACGTTGTCCGGCGTCGTCCCCGCCATGGCCGCATAGAACAGCGGCTGTCCAAACCGCCGCACATCCACCACCACGGCCAGCTTCCGCGCCTCGGCCATCGTCCGCAGCCGCAGCCCCAGGCTCCAGGCCGCAGCCTCGTCAAAGTGCGTAAAGCGCAACTTCGCTTCCTGCAAGGCAATTCGGGCAAGATCGTCTTTGATACTCACGGCACCCACTCTATCACCGCACACCATGGGCAATACACCGTCAAGGGCAGGGATTCATTCCTTGCGAAACTTGTTCGCCCGGTCAAACTCATCCCGCAGCTCTGGCGTTCGCAGGTTCTCCCGCAGGTGCGCCAACCGCTGCTCCAGCGCGTGCAGGCTGGCCGCAATCGCCTCCGTATTGGTGTAGGCCACGTCGCGCCACATGCTGTACGGCGACGCGCCCAGCCGCGTCATCTCCCGCAGCGCCCGTCCCCCCACCGCCTTCAGCTCCGGAGCGTCGCCCACCGTGTCTTCCAGCAGCGCCGTAAACGCCGTCGCCACAAACTGCGGCAGGTGGCTCACCCACGCCACCAGCTCATCGTGACGCCCGGCGTTCAGGTCCACCATCCGGCACCCAAACCGCTCCACCCAGCCGCGCCACTCCCTGGCCAGCTCGGCGGCATGGTCTGACATCGCAGGCTCTTCCCGGTCGGCGCTCGCTTCTTCTGTTGTAAAGAGCCACACCGCGCCTGGAAAGATCCCTGCATCGGCATTGGCCGCCCCGCTCACTTCCTTGCCCGCCATCGGGTGCCCGGGCAGAAATCCCGCCCGCCCCGCCTGGTTGAACAGACGGTTGCCCGCCGCCGTAATCATGGCCTTGGTGCTGCCCACATCCGTCACCAGTTGCGCCGGCGTCAGCACTCCCGCCAACTGCTCCATCAGGTCCAGAATCGAGTACACCGGCGTCGCCAGCAGCACAACCTGGCTGCCGTAGGCCGCAGTGAAAATGTCGGGAGCAAGCGTGTCGATCGATCCGTTGGCCACAGCCGCCTGGCCTTGTTCGGCTCCGCGGTTCCACCCGACAATTTCGCCGGAAAAACCGGCTTTGCGCAAGGCAAGACCGATAGATGCGCCCAGAAGTCCAGTTCCGAGAATAGCAACGCGCGAGATCATGTGTGTCTCTTAGACTAATGCACCACGGACAGGGAAAGTCATGAAGACGCAGGCAACTGTGAGAGCGGAAACCCACAAAGGCCCGGATTCGCGAATCCGGGCCTTTTCGTATGCGTGTCAGGGATGCCTAGATCGTCCGCCCCACCGCCGGCGCAATCACCCGTAGCTCGTTCACCAGCTTGGCAAACTCCTCAGGAAACAGCGTCTGCGCCGCATCCGAAACAGCCTTGTCCGGGTTCGGATGCACTTCCACAATGATCCCGTCGGCCCCCGCTGCCACGCTCGCCCGGGCCATCGCCGGAACCATGTCCCGCCGCCCCGTACCGTGCGACGGATCCCCGATAATCGGCAGGTGCGACAGCTTCTTCACCACCGGAATCGCCGAAATATCCATCGTGTTCCGCGTGTACGTCTCGTACGTCCGGATGCCGCGCTCGCACAAAATCACGTCGTAGTTGCCCCCGGCCAAAATGTACTCGCTGGCCAGCAGAAGCTCTTCGATCGTCGCCGCAATGCCCCGCTTCAGCAGCACCGGCTTGCGCACCTTGCCCAGCTCGCGCAGCAGGTTGAAGTTCTGCATATTCCTGGCGCCCACCTGGAAGCAATCCACATACGGCAGCATCGGCTCAATCTGCGAAATCTCCATCACCTCGCTGATCGCCAGCAGCCCATGCGCATCGGCCGCCTCGCGCATCAGCTCCAGGCCCGGAATCCCCATGCCCTGGAAGGCATACGGCGAGCTGCGCGGCTTGAACGCTCCGCCCCGCAAAAAGCTCGCTCCAGCATCCTTCACCAGCTTGGCAGTCTGGAAGATCTGTTCCCGGCTTTCGATTGAGCACGGCCCGGCCATCACAGCTACTTTGTCGCCGCCCACCGTCACGCCGTTGTTGAACTCGACGATCGTGCCCTCTGGACGGAACGCCCTGCCCGCCAGCTTGTACGGCGAGCTGATCCGGTGTACTGAAAGCACACCCGACAGCAGCTTGTACTCCTCCAGATCGATGGCCGCTGTCTGTCCAACGCCTGCCAGAATCGTCTGTGTGGTGCCGGTCGTGCGATGCACGTTGATCCCGGCGCCAACCATCTTCTCGATCACATTATCGATCTGTTCTTCGGTTGCATGTTCCTGCATTGCTACGATCATTGCCTGTTCCCCGTCTCGGGCGACTGCACGCCTGCTCCCTGGCCCGACGCATCCGCGTGGGACTGCCTTTGTGATGCCAACTCATTCCGCTGCAAGGTCCGCATAACGTCCACAATGCGCTCAAAGATGTGCGTCAGCTCGATATCCGGCAACGGCCCCACATTGGCCGCGCGTACGTTATCGTAGATCACCTTTTCACGGGCCGGCTCGTAGATTGGCAACGACGTCGCCACCTTCAGCCGCCCCGCGTTCAGGGCTGCTTCCGCGCGCCGGCTCAGCAAAACCACCAGTTGCCGGTCCAGCGCGTCAATCTCTTTTCGCAATTCTTCCAACGTCATATCTGCCTCGTCATATCCCGCACCCCGGTCCTCGGCTTTTCGGCATATTCTTGCCGCCTGCCGCCACCGGCGCACAGAGGTTAAGTTGTGCCAATTCCTGCGGTAGCCATGGCCTGCGGCCAAAAACTCCCGCTGCGAAGGGTTCGTCGAGCTCCAAGCCGATTTCCCGGCTCCGCTCTAAAGGGCCTGTGCCAGATGCCCCTGGCGCAGACCCTCGATAAATCGAGACACGGCGCCCGGTGCTTCCTCTTCAGGAGATCTCTCAATCAGCTCAACGATTGCGCTGCCGATAACCGCCGCATCTGCAAACCGCCCCACTTCCGCTACGTGAGTTGCGTTCGAAATGCCGAACCCCAGGGCCACCGGCAGCTTGGTCCAGCGACGAATCCGCTCCACCAGCGCCGCCGCATCCGCGGCCACATTCTGCTGCTTTCCCGTAATCCCAGTCCGCGATATCGCGTACACAAATCCCTTGGAGTTGGCGGCAATCGCCTTCAGCCGCTCATCTGGACTGGTCGGCGCGGCCAGAAAAATCGGCGCCAGCTTCACCCGCTCCATCTCCGCCAGGTATTCGTCGGCCTCTTCCACAATCATGTCCGTCAGCAGCACGCCATCCACACCGGCATCGGCCGCCGCGTCGGCAAACCGGCTCAGCCCGTAGCGCAGCACAGGATTCAAATACGAGAAAATCACCAGCCCGGCCTTCGGTCGCGCAGCCCGCAACTCCTTGGCCAGCGCCAGCACATCCACCAGCCGAGTGCCACGAGCCAGGGCACGCTCGCTCGCCCGCTGAATCACCGGCCCGTCCGCCAGCGGATCGCTGAACGGAACCCCCAGCTCAATCACGTCGGCTCCCGCGTCAATCGCCGCCAGGGCAATCTTGCGCGTCGTGCTCAAGTCCGTCGGCCCATGCTGCGCACCGCCGGCCGCAGACCCAGCGCGAGGACTCAGCCCCGTATCGCCTGCCGTCAGGTACACAACCAACCCGGGATGTTGTTCAAATCCAATCGCCATGGTGTCCGTACTCGGCCTTCTCTACCGGCCTTCCGCCCCTTGAATATTCAATTCACGGGCCAGAATCCCCATATCCTTGTCGCCGCGTCCAGAAATATTGACTACCAGTATGTCATGCGGGGCCATTCCCGGCGCAATCCGCAGGCACTCCGCCACCGCGTGCGCGCTCTCCAGCGCTGGCAATATTCCCTCCGTCCGCGACAGCCGCACCACCGCCTCCAGCACATGCGCGTCGTCGGCGGAAACATATTCCGCCCGTCCACAATCGTGCAGCGCCGCGTGTTCCGGACCCACCGTCGCATAGTCCAGCCCGGCGGAAACCGAGTGCGTCAGCGACACCTGCCCGTCCTCGTCCTGCAGCACATACGAGTACGTTCCCTGCAAGACACCCGGGCTGCCGCCCGAGAACCGTGCCGCATGGTCGCCCAGCGTCAATCCGCGGCCGCCGGCCTCCACGCCAATCAGCCGCACCTCCTTGTCCTGCAGAAAGGGGTGGAAAATCCCGATGGCGTTCGATCCGCCGCCCACGCACGCCACAATCGCCGTCGGCAACCGGCCTTCCGCGGCCAGTATCTGCTCCCGCGTTTCCAGCCCAATCACCCGATGGAAATCCCGCACCATCGTCGGATACGGATGCGGTCCCAACGCCGACCCCAGAATGTAGTAGGTGTCCCGAACATTGGTCACCCAGTCGCGCAACGCCTCGTTCACCGCGTCTTTCAGCGTCTTCGACCCCGAGCTCACCGGGCGAACTTCGGTGCCCAGCAGGCGCATCCGCAGTACGTTCAGCTCCTGGCGGCGAATATCCTCTTCGCCCATGTACACAATGCATTCCAGCCCCAGCAGCGCGCACACCGTCGCCGTCGCCACCCCGTGCTGGCCCGCCCCCGTCTCGGCAATAATTCGCTTCTTGCCCATCCGCCGCGCCAGCAACCCCTGGCCCAGCGCATTGTTGATCTTGTGCGCCCCGGTGTGCAACAGGTCTTCCCGCTTCAGATAAATCTTCGCGCCGCCCAGCTCCGCCGTCAGCCGCTTGGCAAAGTACAGGGGCGTCGGACGCCCGGCAAAGTTCTTCAGCAGATCGTCCAGCTCGGCATGGAAGGCTGGGTCAGCCTGCGCTGCGGCATAGGCCTCTTCCAGCTCATTCAGCGCCGCCATCAGCGTCTCCGGCACATACCGGCCGCCATACGCGCCAAATCGCCCCGGACGGGTTTCCGCGGTTGCCTCAGTCGATACGGTAGCCATGCGCCTGCCTCCTATGTGCCGCGTCCCCTTCGCAAATGGCGCCCTGCTGAGCGCTTTTCGCGAAGGAATGCAGACCTTTCAGTGTACAGGCAACCTCGTCTCGGCTCCTAGCCCTGCACGTCCCGGCTGAACTCCCAGTCCAGCAGCAGTCCCAGCGCCGGGTCCGCAATCAACCGCTCCGCAACATACACCGCCTCATTCGGCGCTATCGCCTTCAGAATCTGGTTCACCCGATTCGTCAGCCCCTTCTTCAGAGTCTTCACGTCGCCCCGGTCAATTGCCTTCAGGTGCAGCCCATCCAGCGTCGTGTCGACCGTCACCGCCGCCGGCGTGTAGTAGATGGGCCCCAGTCCCGGATCCGTAGCCTGGTTAATCTGGGCCAGCAGCTTCTGCGTCTCCGCCCGGCCCCGCTCATAGTCGTGCTGCCGGAACCGCTCGTCAAAGAAGCCCACAAACGCTGAAATCCCCGCCCCAGCCAGCAGCTTCGGGTCAATCACCAGGCTGTACAGCCGCATCATGTCACGGCTGCCCAGGTTTGCCGCTTTCTCCAGCGCCTGTATCCCGTTCAAAAATGCTGCTCCTGCCGGCACTCCAGCGCCTCCCAGCATGGCCAGCTCCGCCGCGTACTGCGTCGTCAGCCGGGCGTTGGCCGCCTCGCGCGACTCAGCCACGCTCACTTTGCCCACCCGCTCTTTCGAAGCACCACCACCTTCCCCATTCGCGTAAAGCAGATCCAGAATCTGTCCGGAAGCCGTCGCCAGCGCCCCCGCATCCACCTTGCCCGCAGCCAGCGCTTGCGCCAGCCGCACCGCCCGCTCGTCCAGTGCCGCCACCTGCAGGTTCACCGCGTCGGCAGCAATCCAGTCCCGGAACATTGCCTGTCCCATGTACACCGCAATCAGCCGCTCGCCCACCTTCAGGATGTTGGCATTCGCCTCCGTCAAATCCAGGTCCTGGCTCCCATCCACCGGGTTCGGCGACACAAACAGGTAAAACCGCCGATCTTCGCCCTGGTGGTTGTCCACCTCATCCACCAGGTTCTTGGCCATCCCCAGTGGCTGATTCTGCAGCACTCCCCCATCCGTGTAGGTAAAGGTGTAGGGGTCCGCCGGCCACGCATCCAGCGTGTCGGATGCCTCATAATCCGCCCGCGCCCTCGTCAGATCCTTCGTCCGGAAGGCCACCGGAAACGCCCCGCAGGCCACGCACGCCTCGCGCAACTCCGCCCACGTCGCCTCCGTCCGGCTCGCGCGGTCCAGCGGACGCAACATCTGGTCGCTGTATTCCGTGTACTTGAACTGCGTACCGTCCGACATCGTCACCCCGTAATTCACCCCATTCAGGTTGGTCAGCGCCAGCCCCAGCTGAATTCCATGCGTGTCGTCCACCACCGCGTGCGCCCCCAGGTCGGGCACCACCCCATCCACCGCCGCGTCCGTCAGCGTCTCCGCCGCAATCCGCTCAATCAGCTGCGACGACAAGAGCGATAGCGTCGGCGGATCGCCCCCCGGCAGCGGCCCATCCACCGCAGTCAACAGCTCCTCCAGGCTGATCCGCTTCACCCAGCAGTTGTACAGCGGATTGTCGTACGGCGACGATTTCCCCCCGGCATCCACAAAAGCCGGTCCGTCAAACAGCAGCTTCTGCGCCAGAATCGTCCCCGTCATCCCGCCCGCCGACGCCCCAGTAATCACATCCACATACACAGCCGTTCCGTCGCCGTCCGCTTTCACCTTCTCGTTGTGCTGGCGCAGCGCGTCCAGCATCTCGTACATCGCTCCAGCTTCATAGCTTCCAAGCGACACGGCACCGGCTATCGTCAACGCAAGATACTTCGCGGGATTCACTGGCATAACATCCTCCGGGGATCTGTGGCTTCCATCAGTTAGCGGCATTCATACCCACCGCGCCCCCACCCCGTCAAGCAAATTCACCACCCAGCCCCGCCGTCTCTCCCAGGCCGGCCGGCCCCTTCGCGCACAGTGCTCAAACCAGACCATCTTTTCCCTCGGCCCGGGTGCCACACTCGCACCATGAACCTACGTCATGACCACGCACTGCTGCTCGATACCCTCATCAAAGGCAAACTGCCCCGCAACCTCAGTTGGGCCAAGGTCGTTGACCTCATCGCGCAAATGGGCACCGTCGAGCCCCGCGGCAATGACGACTACGCCTTCATCATCGGGACACAGGAGGCGTTCTTCAAAAAGCCAAGCTCCCACGACCTCGACATGGAAGAAGTGCGCCACCTGCGCAAATTCATCCGCGACGCGCAAATGCCCGACCAGCAACCGGCTCCTACGCCCTCCGGCCGCTCCATCGTCGTCATCGACCACCACTCCGCCCATATTTTCCAGGACATCGCCGAAGATATCTCAGACGAAGAGCGCTCCGTACGCCCCTACGATCCCTTCCACTTCCATCACCACCTGGTCCACCGCAAAGAGGCCCACTATCGCGGCGACCGCGTGCCCGAGGAAAATGAGTACTACGAAGCCATCGCCAAAGACCTGCTCCACTCCGCGGAAATCGTCCTCATCGGCAACGCCGTCGGCACCAGCAGCGCCGCGCAGGTTCTCTCCGACTATCTCCACAAGCACCACACCACCCTGGCCGAGCGCATCGTCGCCACCGACCACGTCGATCTCTCCGCCCTCACCGACGCGGAAATCGAAGCCCTCGCCCGCAAACACATGCCGGTCACTTTCGAAGTAGCAAACCTTACAAAGTAAGTCGGAACAGCTAGCCCGAAATAGCCCGCTCCGCGGCCCGCGCATTGGCCACAAAAGCTCGCACCTTGGCCGCATCTTTCCGCCCCGGAACCTCTTCCACGCCGCTGGCCACGTCCACGCCCCACGGCCGCAGCGTGCCAATCGCTTCGCCCACGTTCTCCGGCCTCAGCCCGCCCGCCGCAATCAGCCGCAAGCTGCGCTCCGGCGCAAAGATCGTCCCCCGCGCCGTATGCCAGTCAAACGCCACACCCGTTCCGCCCACCACAGCGCCCCTGCGGCTGTCCACCAGCACCGCGTCCACCGCAGGCTCTGCGGCGGCCTGCGCCAACTCATCCACAGCGCCAGCGCCAAAGTGCACCACCCGCAAAATCCGCAGCCCTGCCCCAAACCGCGCCCGCAGCAGGGCTGGGAAGCCCGCTCCGCCCGAGTGTAGCTGCACTCCCGTCAGCCCGCACCGCTCCACGGCCTCCACAATCGCCGCCAGCTCCGCCTCCACAAACACGCCAATTGTTTCCACCGGCGCCGCCAGTTGCGGAGCAATCCTGGCCACCTGCTCCACCGTCACCTGCCTCGGGCTCGCCGCAAACACAAAGCCCACCGCGTCCGCGCCGGCCTCCGCAGCCATCCGCGCGTCCTCCAGCGACGTATTCGCGCACACCTTCACCCACAGGCTCATCGCAATCCCTTTGCCTCGCGCAGCAGCGTCTCCAGCGCAAGGGCCGGGTCCGCCTGGCGCATCAGGCTCTCCCCAATCAGGAAGGCGTCAAACCCCGCCGCCCGCAGCCGCGCCACTTCCCCACCACTCGTCAAACCGCTCTCCGCCACCCGCACCACCCCGGCCGGAATCCGTTCCACCAGCTCCAGAGAAGTCTCAATCCGCACCTCAAAGCTGTGCAGATTGCGGTTGTTCACCCCAATCGCATCCGGACGCTCGCCCATCGCCAGTGCACGCTCCAGCTCTTCAGCCGTATGCACCTCAACCAGCACATCCAGCCCCAGCCGGTGCGCCTCCCGCGCAAAGGCCGTCAGCTCCGCATCGGTCAAGGCCGCCACAATCAGCAGAACCGCGTCGCCCCCATGCGCCCGCGCCTCGGCTATCTGGTACGCATCCACCGTAAAGTCCTTGCGCAGACAGGGCAGCGGAACTGCCGCCGAAGCCAGCTCCAAGTTCCGTAAACTCCCCTGAAAATACGGCTCGTCCGTCAGCACCGACAACACCGCCGCGCCCCCCCCCAGGTACCGCCCAGCCAGCCACTCCAGGTCAAAATCCGCCCGAATCAACCCCTTCGACGGCGACGCCTTCTTCAGCTCCGCTATCACCGCCGGCCCCGTCGCCGCGCGCTCCCGCAGCGCCCGCGCCCAGCCCCGCGGAGTATGCCCCGCCGCCAGCCCCTCCAGCTCCGCCAAAGGGACACGCTCCTTCGCCGCAGCCACCGTAGCCCGCGTCGTCGTCAATATCCTGTCAAGGTGTGTCGCCATCTCGCTCCCAGTATAGTTTCCTGCCCCAAAAACCAGCCCAAACGCAACAAAGCCCCGGAATCTACCGGGGCGATTGCTACTCAGTCTAATTGGTGCCGAAGAGAGGACTTGAACCTCCACACCCTTGCGAGTACATGGACCTGAACCATGCGCGTCTGCCAATTCCGCCACTTCGGCACAAGCTCATCTGGCTACAAAAACCAGACTGGCAGCGAGATTCAGTTTCTCAGATGAGCTCGGGCGTGTCAAGGCGACCCCCGCCTTCCCACCCTCCGCGCTACCGTGTAAGCTCTTCCTGTCCGCCGGTTCCCCCCAGCGCGCAAGCTCAAATCCCAACCCGCCAGGAGCATCCATGACAGCCTCAGAATCTCCCCTCGTCACACCTATCCGGAAGATCTACCTGACCAATCAGGGACTCACCGCAAAGGCCCTCGATGGACTCACCTTTCAGCAGCTCACCTCACGCCTCACAGAAAACAACACACCCATGCTCTGGATTGCTGCCCACATCGTCCAGTCCCGCGCCTTCGCCCTCAAACTGATGGGCGAGGATTTCGATACCCAGTGGGGGAAACTCTTCGCTCGCGGCGCAGCCGTGCCGGAACCCTCGCTCTACCCGCCCGTCTCCGACATCGCCGACAGAATGGCCGAGGTCAGCGCCCTTCTCTACTCCAGGCTCAGCTCCCTCAGCCCCGAGCAACTTGCCCTGCCCGCCCCTGGCGTCACTCTTCCCAACTCCGATACGCTGCTCGAACAGATCGGCTTCCTCGGCCTCCACGAAAGCTACCACGTCGGCCAACTCGCCTACATCCGCAAGTCCCTCGGATTTCCCGGCCTTGTGGGCTAGCCCCTCCACAAAAAATGGGCAGCCGCTGTCTTCCAGCGGCTGCCCCGGTTTGTTGCTTGTCTGGCCCTTAACAACCTGCGGTAAAAGTCTGGTTTTGAAAGAGCACGACTTTAGTCGTGCCGTTAGACCCATAGAATCAACCCGGCTTTAGCCGCTGAGGGATGATTCTAGGGAGATTTTGACTTTCACCACAGGCGCTTAAACCAGCTTCGCGTCCAGCAGAATCTCCGTGTTGTTCGCAAACAGCTTCGAAATCGGGCAGCCCGTCTTCGCGCCCGCAGCCGCCGCGTCAAACACTTCCTTCGTCGCTCCCGGAACCTCGGCCACCGTCGTCAAGACGATCTTGGTGATCCCAAATCCGCCCTCAACCTTGCCCAGCGTAACGGCCGCGCTGGTCTCAATCTTGGTCGGCGTCAAGCCCGATCCACCCAACTGTGCGCCCAAGGCCATCGAAAAACAGCTAGCGTGCGCCGCGGCAATCAGCTCCTCGGGAGTCGTGCCCGAGTCCGCGCCCTCAAACCGCGTCTGAAACGAGTAGTTGGCGTTCGTCAGAACTCCGGTTGCCGTGCTGATCGTGCCCTTGCCTTCCTTCAGTGAACCTGTCCAAACTGCGCTTGCCTTGCTTGCCATATACGTGTCTCCTTGGCCCCAACCTGGGGCAATGGTGAAGTTCTTCGCTTTGACCACACACCGGCTCGCTCAGCCCTGACCCACGCGCGTGTTCCTGGGGAAGTGCGCGCAGCCCGGCCGGCTCCCGGTACATACTGTCGCCGGCCCCATTGGACCTGCGAAAAGCATCGGCGTCCCCTCCCAAATCCTTCGTGGAAGCAGACCCTGTTACCATGCTAATCTCTCCCCATGCTTCCGGAGCGTCCCACCGCCCTTGACCCCGAATTTTTACCGCCAACCGGGACGCAACCGCCCGCAGCCGCCCCCACGCACCACCAGCAGATCTGCCCCAACTGCAGCCACCACCTCACCGGCCACCACTGCAAACTCGTCTGCACCCAGTGCGGCTACTACCTAAGCTGCGCCGACTACTACTAGCTCTGTAGCCGCTCAATCGTGGACATGGATTCCAGGTATGGGTGCCCCCGGTCCGGGGCCCCAACCGACAGGACTTCGTTCGTGGGGTGGAGTTCCCTCGCACTTGGGGACCGGGGAGATCGCATATCCAAACGATCGTGATCTTAGCAGCAGAGTCGAATGACCCAAAACCTTCGAAACGATGGAGAAATGGCAACTTTCGATTCGCCTGCCACCCAGTCGGGCAGGCACAGAATGGCTCACCCCTGGGAGCCCGTAGAGAATCTCCGATTCAGTCAGTGTTTTGAAAGAGCACGGCTTCAGCCGTGCCGTAAATGCCGCATAATCAACAGGGCTTTAGCTCCTGAGGGAAGTTTCTTCTCCGAATTCAGCCTGTCTGTCATTCCCGAAGGGAATCTGCTGTTGCCCTTGGCTTTCCTGTCTGTCATTCCCGAAGGGAATCTGCTGTTGCTTTTGTTGTTGTTGCCTTTGCTTGCCATCCTGAACGCAGCGAAGGATCTGCTTTTGCCTTTGCTCTTGTTCTTGCTTCTCTGTCTGTCATTCCCGAAGGGAATCTGCTGTTGCCTCAGGACGGGTACGGGCTTCACCCACACAGATAGCCTTTTATGTTTTGAAAGGGCACGACTTTAGTCGTGCCGCAAACGGCCCAAAACGAATTGGGCTTTAACCCCAGGAATAATTCTCCCCTACCCAACACTGACCGAGGGGCTCAATGCCCCTCGGCCCCGCCTTTCGCCCGTTGGATCGCAGAACCACCCATCCTATAAGATGCCAAGAGGAGCAATCCACCTAAACCCAGCTTGCCAGCCTTCCGCGCAGCCCACCCTCCGCAAAAGCGACGCAGGGTAGGGCACCCAACTTCGTGGTAGCTTGGGAAGAATGCAAGATGGGTGGGCCACCCGCCGTCGGCAACCTCTTGAACTATACTGACTCCACCGTGATGGGTACGTGGAGCTTTCAATACGACCACCTCAACCGTCTCTCGCTGGGCACGCAGACGCCGCTTGTCGCCGCCCCGCAATCCTACTGCTGGGCGTACGACGCCTTCGGCAACCGCACCGGCGAGTTGGAACTGAACAGCACCGGCACTGCGGCCACGCAAGCGGCGAGCCCCTGCCCTGCGCTGACTTCGTCCAATGCCACCCACTGGGCCAACCACAACGCTTTCAACCAGACAACGACAACCGACCAGGCGGTCACCTACGACGGAGCCGGAAACGTGACCCAGGACACCCGCAACGCGTATGTCTACGACCCCGAGGGCCGGATCTGCGCGGTGGAGAACACGACCGGCTCGCCGACCTACACCGAGTATCTCTATGATGCCGAGGGGCGGCGTGTGGCCAAGGGGTCGCAGACCAACCTGAGCTGCGGCGCACCGACCGCGGCCAACGGGTTTACGCTGAAAAGCCAATACCTGCTGGACGCCGGCGGCGACCAGGTGACCGAGCTCGGCCCCGGCGCGAACCCCGCAACCAACTGGGTGCACAGCAACATCTGGCAGGGTGGCCGCCTCACCGGCACCTACACCAGCAACGGGCTGCACTTCGACATTGCCGATCCGCTGGGAACCAAGCGCGTGCAGGCCCTCATCTCCGCCCTCGGCCTCGGAGTGCCGGAGCTGAACTGCCTCAGCCTGCCCTTTGGCAACAATGTTGGCAATACGCTGCTGTCGAATTGTGTCGCGGTGGGCAGCGGCGGAACAGACGCCACCGAGCACCACTTTACCGGCAAAGAACGAGACACCGAATCCGGCAACGACTACTTCGGGGGCGGGTGGCCACGGTCTCGGTGAGCCGTCCCAGCGCGGGTGAGGGTGCCCCCGGTCCCTCGCACTTGGGGACCGGGGATGACAGCCCGACGTTGCGGCGGGTAGCCTTCGTCAAGGTCGTTGTCAAGCCCCCCAAATTTTCGCGCCAACTCAAAGCCCAACAAAACAAACCACTAGGACCGCAAGAAAATCGGACCAACCCTGCCGAGTATTATCCCCCAAAAGCGCACAATCAAAGCAGTCGTCCAGAGGACAGATTCCATGCAAGCAGAAATCCGAAAATTCGTCCCAGCCTCCACCCCGCAACGATACACGCAACAAAAGTGCACAAAAGCGCACAAAAACGCCAGGTAACCACCCACTAACACCAAGTCCATCAACCACATAGGAGGAATTTCCAGCAAAAACACCCCACCCCCCCCTTTTCCGGCAAAAAATAGAAGCAATCAGTGAGAAACTTCACTGGCCTTCCGCGCCGCCTCAAACTCATCTCCCGGCAGCCACTCCACCGACTGCTTCTGCTCGCTCGCCATCCACCCCAGCACAAACCCGAATCGAGCCAGCTTCGCATTCCCTTGGAAGTCCCAATCCGGTCGGTACTCGTCCGAAGGCTGGTGGTAGTCATGGGCCACGTAATCCGCTTCCTGCGCCCGTCCCCACGCCTCGTCGTGACCCGCAAACAGCACGCCCTGGTCCACGGAAAACGCCGGAATCCCCACCCGAGCCAGCGAAAAATGGTCTGACCGGTAGTAGTGCCCGGCCATCGGCGTCGGGTCCGGAAGCAGCTCCAGGTCAAAGGCCGTCGCCACCGACCGCACCGTCGGCCAGAAGCTCAGCCGCTCCGCCCCATTCAAACTCACCGACCGCGGAATCCCGATAGGCAGCAGCATGTCGTAGTTCAAATCCAGCGCAATCTGCCCCGCCGGCACCGGCGGATGCATCCCCAAATACTCAGACCCCAGCAGCCCCTGCTCCTCTGCCGTCACCGCCGCAAAATACATCGCGTGCGGCGGCTTCACCGCAGCCTGCGCAAACGCCCGCGCCAGCTCCAGCACAATCCCGCAGCCCGTCCCGTTATCCGCCGCGCCGTTGTAGATGCCGTCGCCCTTTGCGTCCGGGTCCATGCCCAGGTGGTCGTAGTGCGCCGTATACAGCACCACATTCCCGCCCTCGCTGGCCCCCGCCACGCGTCCCACCACGTTGGTCGAGTCGTACTTCCGCACGCGGCTCTCTACATGCCCCTTCAGCCGCACCGGCAGCTCCACCGCATGAAACGCCCCCGGCTTGCCCGCCCGCTCAATCGCCTGATCCAGATCGCCCATTCCCGCCAGCGTAAACAGCTTCTGCGCCACGTCGTGTTGAATCCAACTGGCCGCCCGCAGCTTGGCCAGCGGATCGCCCTGCAAATAGCTCTTCTCAATCGCCTGCGAGTTCCGCACCACCTCCCAGCCATAGCTGGCCAGGTCCGTCCTGTGCACAATCAGCACGCCGGCCGCGCCCCGCCTTGCCGCTTCCTCGTACTTGTACGTCCACCGCCCGTAGTAGGTGAGCGCCTTGCCCTTGAAAAATGCCTCATCCTCTGACGGCGGCTCGTTGACAATCACCAGTACAATCTTGCCCTTCACATCCACGCCCGCGTAGTCATCCCACTTGTACTCCGGCGCATGGATTCCGTAGCCCACAAACACAATCGGCGCATCCAGGTCGGCCGACGTCTCGCCCGTCTGGTCCTTGGTCACAATCTCCGTGCCATAGGCCAGTTGCGCAGGCTCGCCCTTGGCCGGCACCAGGGCAAAGTGTGTCTTCTCCTCCACCGTATGCACTGCGTACAGTGGAACCCGCTGGAAGTAGCTGCCCTCGTCTCCCGCCGGCAATACCCCCTCCAGCGCAAACTGCGTTGCAATGTACTCGGCCGCGAGCCGGTCTCCGCGCGTCCCCGGCCCCCGGCCCTCCAGCAAGTCCAGGGACAAGAACCGCACCTGCGCCCGCATCTTCTCCGCGTCAATCGACTTGGCCGCCGCCCGTGCTGCTGCCGGCAACCCCTCCACCTGCTCCGTAGGATTCGCCGAATCCGTCATCGACTGCTGCCCATACCCACCCGCAGAGGTCACCACCACCCCAGCCAACACCGCCATCGCTACCCGCTTCGTCATTCCATCTCCTCGAGTCCAAACAAGTCTCATCCAATCCTTCACTCCAGCACAAGCCCAGCGCTGCCGGTTGGTCACTCCGACACATCTGGCACTCAACCCGCAGTCCTCGGCGCTAGAAGCCGCGCCTGCATCAGCACCTTCCGAGCCAGCCCGTTCAACGCCAATCCCGCCAGCTCACCCAGCGGAACCCAGCGCCTCGCTCCCCTGATCGCCGTCAACCCAGCCACCTCGTCCGGTCGCACGCTGCGGACACGCACCAGGTAGTTCACTTGCATAATCGCGTGCCGCACGGTCATCACCGTCTCGCCGCTGTCGCCACCCAGCAGCACCGGCAGCTGCCACATCCCCGGCATCACCGTCTCGCTCGCCGGCCGCTGCTCCAGCAGCACCTCCGTCTCGCTCGCCCCGCTGCGCAGCGCCAACGCGCAACCCGTCTGCTCCGTGCGCATCTTCGCCCGCTTCGCCACCGGATGTTCCCCGCGCGTCATGCACTGTCCCGCCAGCGGGCAGCTCAGGCACTTCGGACCGCGCGGCAGGCACACCGTCGCTCCCAGCTCCATCATCGCTTGGTTGAAGTCTCCCGCCCGCTCCCGGTCGAGCAGCCGCGCCGCCAACTCGTTGGTCGCCCGCTTCAACCGACCCTGCTCATCCGGCTCGTCCGTGCCAATGCCGGCCAGCCGCTGTGCCACACGCTCCACATTGCCGTCCACCACCGCTACGGCTTCGCCATAGGCAATGCTGGCAATCGCCGCCGAGGTATACGCCCCCACTCCCGGCAGCCCGCGAAGCGCTGCGGCCGTCCGTGGCATCACCCCACCATGCACGGACACCACCACTTTCGCCGCCGCATGCTGCATCCGCGCCCGCCGATAGTACCCCAGCCCGCTCCACAGCGCCAGAACCTGCGCTTCCTCGGCTGCCGCCAGCGCCTCGACCGTCGGCAACGCCGCCATAAACGCCTCGTAGCGCTCAATCACCGCCGCCACCCGCGTCTGCTGCAGCATTATCTCTGACACCCATATCGCATACGGATCCGCTGTCCGCCGCCACGGCAAGTCACGCTGATTCCCCTCAAACCACCTCAGCAGCATTTTCCGCAGTTGGGGAAGCACGGCGGAGCTGGGAAATCCTGTGTCCATCGCTCGATTGTAGTGCTCCACATCAGATCCGCCACCCATCCCAATAGCCATCTCAGGCAGCCAATTTCTTCACGAAGCGTTCCCAACGTCACAAATTCCCGAGTCAGAATCGTGTTATAGTGCCTCCAGATTTTCAAATTTTCCGGCCAGGCCGGTCCGCACACGGGCACGGCGGCCTACTCAAACTCGTACCCCATTCCTGACTCACCTCACCTACGGGGCCCAGGTTTTGCATCAGCCCATTAACCCCCCCATTTTTGGAGCCTCCATGTCTCGTTCTCTCACCGCCCTTGCCCTGGTCGTCGCTCTCTGCACCACCGCCGTTGTTGCCCGCGCCCAAGCCTACAGCTCTTCCGCCGACACACCATCCATCGCGCAATCCTTTGTAGCCCCAGACCAGGCATCTTCCGGCGCGGCCGCAAAGGGCACAAACGCCCAAAAGCCATCCACCAAGGCATTTTCCGCAATTGGTTTCGCCGCGGATGTCTCCCCGCTCGGCATCGGCGGCCAGGTCGCCACCAATCTCAACAGCCACATCAACATCCGCGCCGAAGGCAGCTACTTCACCTATACCGTCAGCAACATCACCAGCAACGGATTCACCATCAGCCCCAAGCTGAACCTCGCCTCCGCCGGCGCTGCCGTTGACCTGTACCCATTCCACGCCGGCTTCCGCATCAGCCCAGGCGTCCTCTTTTATAACCAGAACTCGGCCAATGCCACCTACGTCGTCGCCCCGGGCACCAGCTTCAAGCTCAACAACGTCACCTACTACTCCGGCTCCGGCTCCAACGCCGTTCAGGGCACTGGCGTGGTCGGCCTCGGCAATGGTACCCCCGCCTTCACCATCACCACCGGCTGGGGCAACATCGCCAAGACCAAAGGTCACTGGAGCTTCCCCGTCGAAGTCGGCATCGCACTCATCCAGGCTCCCACCCTCAACATCACCCTCTCTGGAGAGGGATGCAACGACCCCCAGGGGACCTACTGCGTCAACGTCGCCACTGACCCCACCATCCAGTCCAACCTAAAGGCACAGATCGCCACCTATCAAAACGACCTCAACCCCCTCAAGACCTACCCCATCGTCAGCTTCGGTGTCTCCTACAGCTTCCACACCCGCTAGCCAGGACCCGTGCCGGCCGCCTGCTCTCACCCAGGCGGCCGCCACCCCTCTCTTAAACACAATCCCTCCCCATAGCGTCTAATCAACAGATGCCAGCCGCTCGCGTCATCGTGCGCACCCCTGGCCCTGGAGTTCGCTCATGATCCGATGCTCAATGGCCCTGGCAATCCTCGCCGCTTCCGCCCTGCTCGCACCTTCCGCTCACGCCCAAAACGAAAATCAAGGTCAGGGTCGCGCCATCGTCACCGTACTCCCCAAAAAGGCCACGGACCCGGCTCCGGCCACCGATCCTCAGGGCATCAAGCTGGAAATCAACGGAAAAAAGGCCACCGTGAGCAACTGGCGCGCCCTCAACGGCCCCAACGACACCGTCGAGCTCATCTTCCTCATGGACTCCTCTTCCCGCGACAGCCTCGGCGGCGAACTCGAAACCATCGCCCACTTCCTTGACCGCCTGCCCCCCAATACCCGAGCCACCATCGCCTATATGCAGAACGGAAGCGCCGTTCTCAGCGGTCCACTCACCGCCGACCGTGCCGAAGCCAAGCGCCATCTCCACATGCCCATGGGCGTCTCCAGCGCCAGTCCCTACTTCTGCCTCTCGAACCTCGCCCAGCACTGGCCCTCCGGAGACCGCCACGCCCGCCGAGAAGTCGTTATGGTCACCGACGGCGTTGACCCCTACGAGCAGCACCTCGACCTCGACGACCCCTACGTCAAGACCGCTACCGACGATTCCGCACGCGCCGGCATCCTCGTCTACACCCTCTACTGGCGTAACCGCGGCCCTGCCGACAACTACGCCGAGGTCAGCAACACAGGACAAAGCCTTCTCGAAATCGTCGCCGAAGCAACTGGCGGCAAAAGCTACTGGCACGGACAGGGAAACCCCGTCTCCTTTGAGCCCTACCTCGACGACCTCGCCCGACGCCTTCAGAACCAGTACGAACTCGGCTTCTCCGCACCCCTTCACGGCAAGCCCCAGGTCGAAGAACTCCGCCTCAAATTCTCCGTCCCCGGCTCCTCCGTCGACTCGCCCCAGCTGGTCATGGTCTATCGCGAAGGCGCCACACAGTAGCTCCGCTTCACCATTGTCCCCACTCGCCCCGCGCCAGCACCCACGCCGCCAGCAGCAGACTGCTCGTGGCGTGCGCAGCCACAGCGTCCCCCATGCGCCCACGCCACTTCAGCGCTCCGGCATACGCAAGGCCCGACGCAATCCCCAATAGCCACCGCTCTCCGTACAGCAGTCCAAAGGCCACCGACGATACACCCACCGAGAGCCACGTCATCCTGTCCAGCGGCACGGCGTCGAACTCCCGGGCGAGCACCCGCCGCCCAAGGTAGCCGCGAAACGCCAGCTCCTCCACAATAGGCCCCGTAACCCCCGCCGCCGCTACGCGAAAGGCAATCCAGCCCCAGCGCTCCACCGGCCCCAACACCGCCAGCGAAGCACCCAGCGAACCCGCACCCGCTGTCTCCCGCTGCGCAGCAATCCACAGCAGGAACACCGCCGTACCGATCCCTGCAGACACCCAGCCAAACCGCCAATCCAGCTTGCGCAACTCGCTCCGAAAATGCCAAATAGCCCATCCAGCAGCAAAAAAACGCAGCGGATACAGCCACTCAAATTGCCCCGAAGCAGCCTTTGATACAAAAGAAGCCGCCAAGACCGCCAAAAACGGAACCAGATACGCGCCAGTCGCGGGCGATTCTCCAGCTTCCTTCTGCGCCGGCGCATCCTTCCGTACCCAGGACAGTCGTTGCGTCGCAACTGAAAAACTCAGCGCCACCAGCGTGAATCCGATCCAGCCGGCTCGCGAGTGAAAACCGAAGATCGCCGTCTCCGGGTAGCCCGCGTTCCCAATCAGCACCAGAACGCAGATCCGCAGCACGTTCATTACCCACATGCACACCAGGGAAAGCGGAATCAGCATCAGCGCCTGAGGAAACCGGCTTTCCCGCCGGAAATAAATCAGCCAAACCACGGTGAAGACCAGAATCATCCCCAGCCCCTCAAGACCGGAGCACTCCTTGGCCACAAACACCAGAAACCGCGCCGTCCCAATCTGGAATGAAGCTGAATCGGATATCAACCCAGTGATCGCCCAGGGCTCAAGCAGACTCAGCACAAAGTGGACTGCGGAAAATGTCCAGCTTTGTAAAAGGCTCGCCTCGTCGCCTCCCGGCCTCAGCCAAAAGCCCTGAGCCGGCTCCCGGATCAGGTACGCACCCGCCCCCGCAAGCAAAGCCAGCACCCAGGCGGGATTCGTAACTCTGACAGCCTTGACCCACTGCGCCAGCGGCAGACAAGCCAGCGCCAGCGTCACAATCGCGGCCACCAGCCCGCAGCGCTCCATTGCCGGATCCAGACTGGGGCTCAGCGCCGAGACTCCCCGCCACTCCGCCAATCGCAGAGCGCAAAGTGCCGCCAGGCAAGCCAAATGCCCGCCGAAAAACCACCAGCGGAAGGGGATCGCATCCTCAATCTGCCCAAGCTTGGTGTACCCCAGCCCCAGAAACACGGCAAAAACGACGATCGCGCAAGTGGCCACGGGCCCAAAACTGGCCGATTGATGTGGGACGGCCGCGTAGGCCAGATGACCCAACGCCAAAATCACGGCAAAAAGTAACAGCCGACCGAACGGACGCACCACAAAAAATACAAACCCCGGCAAACGGCCTAAGCCGCCCACCGGGATCCGGTTGACTTCGCTCTTCAGTTTCGTCACCGCTCTACTTACGGCGGCGCGAACGAAGAACCATTACACTGCCGCCCAAAAGCGCCAGACCGCCGATCGCTAAGCCGGGATCGATCTCGGGAGCCTTGTTAATTGGAACCGGAGTTGGTGTAGGCGTCGCCTGAGCGGCCAGGCAGGCACCGAAGAAGAGCCCCAAGGACAAGAGAGAACATTTCACAAAAGTTTTCATTGACAACTCCTCAAAACATTTCGCACTTCCCCGTTCTACATCTTCAATCCAGTGTGTGGGATTCTTACACGATCCATTCATCTGGATTGACGAACATCCTGCCGCGACAGGCTTCCAAGCCACCCGCGCCGCAGTTTTTTTCGGAGGAATGCTTTTTGCGTTGCCCAGGTGCTGCGCACCCAGAGGACCCGCTTCCAAACTAGGCTGTTGCGGTGCAACAATATCCGGAACCTGCTCACATCAACAGCGCAAACCACTCCCGGAAACTTTGCGTTGACTCATATTATCTGTCCTTGCCACTCTTAAAAAGAAATCTTTGGTAATAACGGAGTACCCACGCTATCCGTCACCTTGGTAATTCCACTCTGCGCGCTGTACCCTCTACTTATGCGGCAAGGGATGGCCAACCCGTTACTGGTGCTCTTCGCCGGTTTCTACGCTGCTTCCTCCGGCCCTGAGGCAAAATCGCCTGCCCGCTGCCGACGCCACGGCAAGCCCCAAGTCGATGCCCCCCACCTCAAGTTCCCCGTCTCCGGCTCCTCCGTCAACTCTCCCCAGCACGCAATGGTCTATCGCGAAGGCGCCACCCCGTCCTGACCCGCTCGAAATTCGATCGGAACGGTGTCCCAGACGCTACAAGTTCATTACGAGGCGCAGTCCACTGCCCCGCCGGCAAACCACCCCCTCTGGAGACCACCATGGCTGACAAAAATAAACCCGACCTCCGGCCCCACACCGTCCACGACCACTTCGGCCACTTCGCTGCCACGGCCAACCTATGGCTCGGCTCCACATGGGCCTTCCTCGCTGCCGGCCTCGTCGTACTGTTCTGGGCCGCCAGCGGCCCCATCTTTCACTTCTCCGCCGTCTGGGTCGAAATCATCAACACCTGCACCGGCATCGCCGTCTTCCTCATGGTCTTCCTCATCCAGAACACGCAGAACCGAGACGCCCGCGCCATCAACCTCAAGCTCAATGAAATCATCCTCGCCATGGACAAGGCCCGCAACAAAATGATCGACATCGAGCGCCTCACCGATGTCGAACTCGACGTAATGCAGGCCACCTACGAAGACGTCAAACCCGGCAGCACCGTCCCCAAAACCTGACCCGCCCGCATTGCGCCGTCCCGCAGTCCCCGTATACCCTCGATTCATGCGGCAATGGACGGCCATTCTAATACTGGTGCTCTTCGGCGGATTCTACGCCGCGCCCCTCATCGCCGCCGCCTCCTCCGACCCTGAGGCCAATCTGCCCGCCTGCTGCCGCCGCCACGGCAAGCACCACTGCGCAATGATGGACGCCTACCTCCAGGCCACCTCCCCAGGCTCCCCGCAGGTCAGCGCAACCCCGCAGCACTGCCCCTTCTATCCCCACGGCGTGCCTCCCGGCAGCCTCACACTCCACGCCGCCCCTCCACCGGCCGCGGCCCACTTCGCCCAGCTCGTCAGCCAACCGGCCATCCAAGCCCAAACCCAGGCCCTCTATTGCCTCTCTCTTGACCGCGCCCGCCAAAAGCGCGGCCCCCCCGCCCTTTCTTCCCGGCTGTAACTCCCCGCGACTCCGTCTACGCCACACGCCTTAAGGCGACGGCGGACGTGTCCTCGTGCCGCCCCAGCAGCGCGCACCGCAAGCACTGTCCTGCCAAAAAAGGAAGAATCCATGCACATCGCCGTCGCTCTACTCGCCGTCCTCTCCGTCGTCCCGCTCACCCCCACCCAGGCCACCAAGGTCGACAAGCTTGAAAAGGAGCTCATAGCCCCCTGCTGCTACCAGCAGACCATCAAAGACCACATCAGCGACGTTGCTGCGGAGATGCGCGAAGAAGTCACCGCCTTCGTCGTCCAGGGCCGCGACGAGCAGGACATCCTCAACTACTACAAGGCAAAGTACGGAGACACCATCCTCGCCGAGCCAGACGGCCTCGCCGGCCAAATCCTCATCGGCATCCCCATAGCCGTCTTCCTGCTCTCCACCGCCCTCATCGCCCTCATCGTCAACAGATATCTCAAAACCCGAACCCTCGCCCCGGCCATGCCCTTCCTTCCCGACGCTGAATGGCAATCGATCCGCGGCAGAATCCGCTCAGAACTCGGCGACCAGTAGCGAACTCCCCCGGGAGTTCCCCGCTCACCCCGGCCGCCGCGCCAGCACGCTCAAATATTGCTCCCACGGCCCCACAGCCTCGCGGTACTGTCCGCCCAGCACCCGCGAAATCTGGTGCAGGTGCGTCATGTCATGTACCGCCCAGGTCGCCAGCAGGTTCTTGAGCGTCACCTCGCCAAAGATCGGATGCACCCCGCGCTTCGCCAGTAACGAGTCCGTCAGCCCCATTCCCCGCAGCTCCGCCAGCCCAGCCCGCCGCTCGGCGGCAAGGGCGTCCAGCAACTCATCCAGACTGCTGCCCGCGCACAGCGCCACATGCCCAAACCGGTCAAAGGGCGGCAGCTCGCGCACCCCGTCGCTCTCCAAAATCGCCCGCACCCGCACCATCCAATCCGTGCGCTCGCAGTGCACCAGGTGCCCCACCACGTAGAAGGCGCTCCAGCTCTCCCCACCCTCATTGGCCAGCGTCCACGCCTCCGGCAACCCCCGCAGCAGCGCATCCAGCGCCCCCGGCGTCCGCTCCAGCAGGGCAATCGTCGTCCCCAGTTCAAACTCCATCGCTTCGTTTCTCCTCAGTCCTTCAATATCTCAGTGCCAAGCCCACACGCACAAAGGCCGCTCCTCACGGAGCGGCCTTCGCACTTCCATCCATCGCAGGAAACTAGTCCCCGGCAACCGGCTCTTCCGTCCGCACCGGCTTCGCCGGCGCAATCGCGTCCAGCCGAACCAGGCCCTCGACCGGCTTCTCGCCCAGCACATGCTCGCGATACAGCTTGGCCATCTGCGCGTTTTCCGCATCGCTCTTGATCTTCTCGTTGCGCGCCCGCAGCTTCTCTTCCCGGGCGTTCTTGGCAATGCCCAGGTTGTCCAGCGTGTGGTTCGCTTCCGAGTTCACATGCTCCATGTTCAGCGCCAGGTGATGCCCTACCTGCGACATGCCCACCTGCTTGCCGCCCGCAAAAATCTCATGCCGACCGTGCTCCTCGTACCACTTCGTCAAGGTAGCAGTCATGTGCATCTTCTCGATGATGTTCCGCCAGCCTACGCCCGTGTTGTACGCGCAGAAGCTGATCTCGCCCTCCTGCGTCGCATACGGAATAATGCACTGCTCCGTCCGGCGGAAGTCGTAGTTGAACAAGTCCTGGAACCACATCCCCGCGATGAACAGGAAGTTCCACCGATCCGACCGGCGCAGCTTGATGTCCTCGGCCGTCCGGTCGCCCGTCACCTTGCCGTAGTCTTTGCCCGTCGCGTTGAACGTCTTGTCCATCTTCTTGAACATGTCGGTGATCTTGAAGTGCGTCGGCGCCATGAACGGGTCATAGTTCCGCAGCAGGGCCAGCGCAATGCCCAGAATCGACAGGAACTTGCCCCGCGCCGCGTCGTTGATCTTGGCCACGTCCTTGGCCAGTCGCCCCGCATCCAGGAAGGCCGTCACCGGAACCGCTTCCTTCGTTTCCTTGTCCACCATCAGCGCCATGCCAATGCCGCAATTCGGGTGGCATCCGCACGACAGCGCGCCCCAGTCCGCACTCGGCCCATGCACATGGTCCGCCCAGTCGCTGAACGTGCTCATAAAGCTGATCGGGAACCAGTCGCGAATCGGCTCGCCCAATCCCGTCTGCGTCTTCACATCCTGCGCCAGGTGGCTCAGCGTATACCGCTGCGCCTGCCGCCGCTCGTCGGAAATCTCTTCGTCCCTGCCCGTAAAGCTCACTGGCTGGAAGCTCAAAAAACTGATCGTCTTCGGATTGTCCAGCGCAAACTCCACAATCCGCCCAACCTGCTCGTTGTTGATGCCATTGATGATCGTCGTCACCGGCACAATATCCACGCCCGCCTCGTGCAGGTTATGGATCGCCTGCAACTTCACGTCAAACAGGTTGCCCACCTTGCGGTGTGAGTTGGCCGCGTTGCCGATTCCGTCAAACTGCAGGTACACATAGCGCAGACCCGCTTCCGCCGCAGCCCGGCAAAGCTCCTTGCTCTTGGCAAACTCAATCCCATTCGAGGCCGCCTGCACGCTGTTGTACCCCACCTTGCGGGAGTACGCCACAGCATCCAGGAAGTACGGCGAAAGCGTCGGCTCGCCACCGCTGAACTGCACGCTCATCTGCCGGTGCGGCTTGATCGTCACCGCATTGTCCAGCATCGTCTTGATCTCCGCCCAGGTCAGCTCATGCACAAATCCCACCTGGTTGGCGTCCATAAAGCACGGGTCGCACATCATGTTGCAGCGGTTCGTCAGGTCGATCGTCAACACCGAGCCGCGTCCGTGCGTCACCGTCGAGGTGCCGTGATTGTGCAGCTTCTCATCGTTGTGCGCGCGAATGTCGCGCCCCGGAAAGCTCTCTTCCAGGTGTTTGAAGAACGCCGGATCCGTCGACATCAGGTCTTCAAAGTGGCCATGCTTCGGGCAGTCCTTCACCATCAGAATCTGCCCGTCCCGCTCGATGATCTGGGCCTTGATCTCACCCACCTTCTCGTTCAGCAGTACCTCGTGCGGCAGCTTCCCATCCAGAATCTGCTGCCGAATCTCCGGCACGCACTTCGGACACAGCGAATCGGTAGAACGCGGCCAGCCCAAGGGAGGCTTCTCCTTCTGCCAGCTCTTCAGCAGCGGCTTGTCGCTCCACTTCGGCGTAATCGACGGATTCGGGTTGATGCGGTTGATGCGCTCAAACACCGCCCACACACCCTTCGCTCCGTACACCAGGGCCTTCTCTGCATACTTCACTGCTTTTGCCATCGACGCAAATCTCCTTGTTTCCAATTTCGGGGTTGCTCTATCTCAAATCAAATCAATAGTCCGACAGCTGGTCCTCGCGCCGCCGTTACCTTTGCCACCCGTAGCCGGGCGCGGGGGAACAATATGTCATTACAAGGGTAATCGGAGTCGCAAGGCAACCCAAAGACCAACCATCGAATGGAGAATTTCCGCCCTGAACGGGGATTGACGCATGGGGAACGGCGCTGTCGGCCCCACTTCAACCCGAAGATTACAGCGCCTTGGCCGCCGAATTCATTTCCCCGGCATAAACCGTATAACCGCTCTGACCCTCGGCTTTGGCCCGATACATTGCCAAATCAACATGATGCATCAGCCGCTCCATCGTCAGACCCGCAGCTGGATACGTGCATACTCCTACGCTCGCGCCAATCCGAATCTCGGCAAGCCCCATCGGGAACGGTTTCTGAATGGCCGCAACAATATTCTGCGCAATCGTCTCAGCGTCCTGCACCGCCTTCAGCTTCGGCAGCAGAACAATAAACTCGTCGCCGCCCATTCGCGCCACCATATCGCTCGCCCGCACGGCGTCCTTGAGCCGACCCGCCACCTGGCACAGCAGCCGATCCCCCGCCTGGTGACCAAGCGTGTCGTTCACTTCCTTGAACCGGTCCAGGTCCACCAGCAACAGTCCCAGGATGCACTGCTCACGCTGAGCCATCGCCAGCGCCATCACGATTCGGTCGTCCATCAACGCTCGGTTTGCCAAACCCGTCAGCGTATCGTGCTGCGCCGCGTGCCGCAGTTGCTCCTCACTCTCCCGCAGCATCTGCGTTTGCTGGGCCACCTGCTCCCGCAGCACCACCACCCACGCAATCGCCGCGGTCGCCAGCAGGCAAACAATGCCCAAAACCAGCAAAGTGTGCAGCCCTGTCCACCACGAGGGAGTCTGCAGCACCTCCACATCCCCCACCGAGCGCAGAAGAATCTCGACCGACTTCACCCGCATCCCGCCTTCGCCCGTCGATGTCTCCTGGTCATTCGCCGTTACCCGGCAAATTCCCGTTACCCGCAACCTGCTCCCTTCCTTCCACTCCGCACCCGGTCCGCTTTCACCTTCCTTGGCCAGAATCGCCGATATCAGAGAATGCCCGCTCATTAAAAGCAGAACCTCATCCCCGTCGGTCCGGTCTACCCCGGCAAGTTCCCCTTCCATCGTTACCAGGGCCGCATCATCCGTGCCTGAAAATGCCTCCGCGCTATCAATCGTTCGCGCATTCACCTCTGCCGGGGCGCCGCTCGCCACTCGGTAAGTTGCATTCACCAGCGTCGGCCTGTAATCCACAATCGCCGGAAATCCCAGCAAATCCACCCACGCCCCCTCCGCCACGGGCGCTGTTTCCGTCGTCGCCACACACAGCCCGTCCGTCCCTTCCTGCACGCACAGCAGCCGCCCGGGCCACTTCAAAGTCACTCGCCCGCGCACATGCTTCCGCCTTGGCAACTCCATCCCAGGCACATATTGCAGCAACTTCGAAATCTCCTGCGGCGCTGTGTCATACGGATTCGCCGGAGCGGGATTCACCACTCGAACCTGCTCCAGCGATGCGAAATAGAGATGCGCCCCCACCAACTGCCGATTGCGGTTGAACTCCGGCGCTTCATTGCCGCGAATCCGGACTATCGCATCCACCAGGCCGTCATAGTCCTTGCCTGGCTCCACAAGCGTTGTGCACATCAGCCTGCCCTCCTTCGTAGCAAGCTCAAACACCACGTTCTTCCCCACAACTTGGACCGCGTGGACCAGCCCTTCCACCTCCACCCACTGACCGTCCATCTCGGCAAAAAGCATCTGAGGCACCGTAACTGCCACAGGATTCTCCGGAAGATGACCATGCCCAATCACATCAATCGCGGCATCCTGCAAGATCGGCGCATAGTCTCCCGAGCCGCTCCTGGCCACCACGTCCAGTTCGTCCCCCGGCTTGATATCCAGAATTGGGCGCAGAGGCACGCGAATGAAAATGCTACCCGTCGCATCGTGCACAAAGAGCGCACCATGGCGCATATCAATATATGGATCGTAGTAGGTCAGCACCACCCGCAGATGAACCGGACGCCCTTGTCTTGCTTCCTCAGGCATCAGGCTGTGTACCGCATGTGTGGTCGTTAATACAGTTGCGGCCTGGCCTGTTTCTGCACAGCCAGCTGTCGACGCCGGCAAAAAGCACGCACTGGCCACCAACACTCCCAGCACACCCATTGCTAATCCATCGCGTGCGGCGCCGCGCTCATTCCGAGCCGCACCCCACCACCATCGTCCACGGCTCACGCCGCAGCGCGCTCCACACTCTCCGCCAGTGACGCGATCCCTGGCCAAGGCCACTACCTGTCTTCCTTCCACATTCACCACGCCCCGCGCGTTCCGTCCTGCGGCGGAGCTGATAAACCTGGACTCATCATTCTAAGGAGTTATCGGCATAATCTCGACACACGAAAGACCTATTGCACAATATGTTCCACCGATTCCCTGCCCATGTTGCTCCGCACCGCCAGCTTTCACTGTGGAAACCTCTCACCTCAACCCATTCCTCGCAACCATTGACGCCGTCTTCTCTCTTCTCCCAACGGGGGCCGAGGGGACTCCCATGCCAACCAACTCCGCCCAATCTGGGCGAACATATCTGTGACACCATCGAGAACGCCCTCGACCTCGCCACCTGGCTCGGCGCACCCAAACCCCTCCGCCCCGCTACCTCACGGCGCACCGTCCGTCTTCGCCACCTGGTTCACAATCCGCTGCAAAATCACCACCCGCAAATGGATATGCTTCGCCACATCCGGCAAAAACTCCGTGATCAGGTTGTCCACCGGAGAACTCGCCAACCCCACCCCGTACCGCGTTGCGCTCGC
>Ga0302151_10000346_pt1 | contig 28588 bp, 21 predicted proteins | sample I_Bog_N1_3_FD_192428 | JGI IMG/M metagenome (GOLD analysis project Ga0302151, IMG submission 192428) | Peat permafrost microbial communities from Stordalen Mire near Abisko, Sweden - I_Bog_N1_3 | ecosystem: Environmental > Terrestrial > Soil > Wetlands > Peat | place: Sweden: Abisko, Stordalen...
GCGCGAAATCCACCGCGGCTACTATGCAGCCGGCGCCGACATGGTGGAAACCAACAGCTTCGGCGGCTCTCCGATCACGCTGGCCGAGTTCGACCTGGCCGAGCGCACGTTCGAGATCAACAAGCTGGCCGGCGAACTGGCCCGCGAGGCGGCCGAGACCTTCGCCGATGGCCGCCACCGCTGGGTGGTGGGCAGCGTCGGCCCCGGCACCAAGCTGCCCAGCCTGGGCACTATCGCCTACGACCCGCTGGAGGCGGCGCTCGCCGCCCAATGCCGCGGCCTGATCGCCGGCGGTGTGGACGCGATCCTGATCGAGACCTGCCAGGACACGCTGCAGATCAAGGCCGCGGTCAACGGCGCCAAGATCGCGCGCGCCGAGGCCGGCACCGATACGCCGATCTTCGTGCAGGTCACGGTGGAGACCACTGGCACGCTGCTGGTCGGCCCCGACATCGCCGCTGCCGCCACCGTGATCCACGCGCTGGACGTGCCGCTGATGGGGCTGAACTGCGCCACCGGCCCGCAGGAGATGGCCGAGCATGTCGGCTGGCTCGCCAGGAACTGGCCCGGCCTGATCTCCATCCAGCCCAACGCCGGCTTGCCGGAGCTGGTGGACGGCCACACCCACTATCCGCTGTCCGCGGACCAGATGGCGACCTGGGTGGAACGATTCGTCGCCGAGGACGGGGTGAACCTGGTCGGCGGCTGCTGCGGCACCAACACGCCGCATATCGCCGCGCTGGATGCGATGCTGCGGCGGCGGGCGGCGGGCGGCAAAGGCTTCCGGCCGGCGCCGGTGCTGCGGACCTATATATGGGTACCGTCGGTTGCCAGCCTCTACCAGCCGGTCGCGCTGCGGCAGGAAAACAGCTACTTCTCGATCGGCGAGCGCTGCAACGCCAACGGCTCGAAGAAGTGGCGGGAGCTGCAGCAGGCGCATGACTGGGACGGCTGCGTCGCCATGGGGCGCGAGCAGATCGCCGAGGCGTCCAACAGCCTGGACATCTGCACCGCGTTCGTCGGCCGTGACGAAATGGCGGAAATGACCGAGGTGGTGCGCCGCTTCACCGCCTCGGTGAATGCGCCGCTGGTGATCGACAGCACGGAAACCCCGGTGATCGAGGCGGCACTGAAGCTGCACGGCGGCAAGCCGATCATCAACTCGATCAACTTCGAGGACGGTGAGGGCGCCGCCACCGAGCGGCTGCGCCTGGCGAAGCGCTTCGGGGCCGCGGTGATCGCGCTGACCATCGACGAGCAGGGTATGGCGAAGACCCCCGACGCCAAGCTGGCAGTCGCGCGTCGCCTGGTCGATTTCGCGTGCAGTCGCCACGGCCTGCCGCAATCCGACCTGCTGATCGACCCGCTGACCTTCACCATCGCCACCGGAAACGAGGACGACCGCAAGCTGGGCGAATGGACGCTGGAGGGCATCCGTGCGATCCGGGCGGCGTTCCCCGACATCCAGATCATTCTCGGCCTGTCCAATATCAGCTTCGGGCTCAATCCCGCCGCGCGCGCGGTGCTGAACAGCGTGTTCCTGGACCATGCGGTAAAGGCCGGCATGAGCGGCGCCATTGTTCATGTGTCGAAGATCCGCCCGCTGCATGTGATCGCACCCGAGGAAGTACAGGTCGCCGAGGACCTGATCTTCGACCGCCGCCGCGAGGGGTATGACCCGCTGCAGGCCCTGCTGGCGATGTTCGCCGACCGCAAGGCCGCCGACATCGTCCGCAAGCAGCGGGCCGAGACGGTCGAGGAGCGTCTGAAGGACCGCATCGTCGATGGCGACCGCAAGGGGCTGTCCGACGATCTGGACGAGGCGCTGCAAACGCTGGCCCCCCTCCACATCATCAACACCGTGCTGCTGGACGGCATGAAGGTGGTCGGCGAGCTGTTCGGCGCCGGCAAGATGCAGCTTCCGTTCGTGCTGCAGAGCGCCGAGACCATGAAGGCCGCTGTCGCACATCTCGAACCGTTCATGGAGCGCGTCGAGGGCCAGGAAAAAGGCACCATCGTGCTCGCCACGGTGAAGGGGGACGTACACGACATCGGCAAGAACCTGGTCGATATCATCCTGACCAACAACGGCTATCGGGTGGTCAATCTCGGCATCAAGGTGCCGCTGGCCGACATGCTCGCGGCCGTGCGCGAGCATAAGGCCGATGCGATCGGGATGTCCGGATTGCTGGTGAAATCGACCGTCGTGATGCGGGAAAACCTGGAAGAGATGTCGCGCCAGGGGCTCGATGTCCCGGTGTTGCTCGGCGGCGCCGCGCTGACCCGCTCCTACGTCGAGGATGCCTGCGTCAATGCCTATGACGGCGGCCGGGTCGCCTATGCGCGTGACGCGTTCGATGGTCTGCACCTGATGGACAAGGTCACCGGCGGCCACCTGGACGACTACCTCGCCGCGGTGCACCGGAAGCGGGTCGGCAAACCGCGCAACCCGGCGCGGACGCTGGGTCAGGCGGGCGAGCGTGCATTCCTGCCGGTGGATGTCGGCGCCGCGCAGGCCCGCCGGCGGCGGCTGACGCACGACGTGCCGGTCGCCACGCCGCCGTTCTGGGGGGCGCGCGTGATCGAGGTGGCGCCCAAGGCCCTGGTGCCGTTCATCAATGAGCGCAGCCTGTACCAGTTCCAGTGGGGGTTCCGGAAGCAGGGCCGCAGCCTGGACGATTTCCTCGGCTGGGCGAAGCAGGAGCTGCGGCCGGTGCTGAAGCGCATGCTCGCGCTGTGCGATGAGCAGCAGATTCTGAAGCCGCAGGCCGCCTACGGCTATTGGCTCGCCGCCGGCCACGGCAGCGACCTGATCATCTTCGACCAGGACGGATCGACCGAGCTGGCCCGCTTCACCCTGCCGCGCCAGCCGAAGGCGGACGGCGAGTGCATCGCCGACTTCTTCCGCGACGTGGACGACGCCCAGCGTGACGTGATCGGGCTGCAGGTCGTCACCATGGGGGCGCGCGCATCCGAAGTGGCCCACGACTGGTTCGAAGGCAACCGCTACCAGGACTATCTGTATCTTCACGGCCTGTCCGTCGAGATGGCCGAGGCGATGGCGGAGTACGTCCACAAGCGCGTCCGCGCCGAACTGGGCTTCGCCGCCGAGGACGACCGTGATATCGAAAAGCTGCTGGCCCAGGGCTATCGCGGCAGCCGCTACTCCTTCGGCTATCCTGCCTGCCCGCGGCTGGAGGACCAGGCGCCGCTGCTCCGGCTGCTCGGCGCGGAGCGGATCGGGGTGTCGCTGTCGGACGAGTCCCAGCTCCATCCCGAGCAGTCCACGAGCGCGATTGTCGTTCTGAACCCGCACGCGAAGTATTTCTCGGTCTAGACCGTGGGCGGGTCGGCCGGCGCAGCTCGTGTCTCCGGCAGGAACAGTGTCACCGCGGTCCCTTGCCCCGGCGTGCTCTGCAGCACGGCACGGCCGCCGGCCTCACGGGCGAAGGACAATACCTGCGCCAATCCGAGCCCGCTGCCCTTGCCCTGCGGCTGGGTCGTGAAGAACGGCTCGAAGGCCCGTGACGCCACATCCTCCGTCATCCCAGATCCGGTGTCGGTCACCGACACCGCGACAAATCGCGTCGGCACGGCTGCCTGTCTGGCGGCCAGCTCGGCCGCCACAGGCTCCGCTGCCAGCGCCGTCGTCAGCGTCACCGTGCCGCCCTGCGGGCTGGCGTTGCGGGCATTGATTACCAGGTTCAGAAGCGCGGACTGAAATTGCGCCGCTCCGAGCGCGCAGTCGGGCAGGCCCTCGGCCAGCCGCGTCTCCACCCGGCAGGGTGCGGCCGCGCGCCGAAGCAGCGGCAGGAAGTCCAGCAACAGGTGGTTGACCTGTACCGCTGGCGCGCCGGGACCTTCGGGACGAGCGAAATCGAGCAGCGAGGCGACCAGCTCGGTGCTCCGGTCAGCTGCCCGCTCGGCGGCGTTCACGTAGCGCCGGATTTTGCTTTCCACGCCGGCAGCCGTGGCAATGAGCTGCAGGTTGCCCTTGATCGCGGTAAGCATGTTGTTGAAGTCGTGCGCGATGCCGCTGGTGAGTTGGCCGATCGCCCGAATTCTCTGCACATGCCGCAACGCCGCCTCGGTGGCATGGTGCTCGGCGCGCTCGACCTGTAGTTGCGCCTCCGCAGCATCCAGCGCTGCGGCGCGTATTGCGGCCTCGGCCTGCAGCCGGAACACAGCACCGAAATTGCGATGCGAGATCCAGGCGACGCGTACCATGCCGAGGGTAAACACCAGCACCATGGCCGCCAGAACCAGACGCAGCGGTTGCCCATCGAGGAGGAAACGCAAAGCCAGTGGCAGGCTGGCAAGCAGGATGAATGAAACGGCGCTGGGAAAGTGCGCGCCGTAGGCCGCGACGGCCCCGGCGCACATGCCGGCTATCACAAAGGCGACCAGCAGCTCGTAGGTATTCGCGGTAGGAAACGTCAGCAGACACAGGACTCCCCATAGCGCACCGGCGCTGGCCGCGCCGCCGATCACCCAACGTGACAGGCGATGGCGGTCCGTGCTCCACCGCAACTGCCACCAGGCAATGGCGCGTGCCACGGTCAGCGTCAGAACTGCTCCCAGCCAGAGCCACGCCAGCCGGTTTCCGGCGGATACCGCCAGCACCGCGGCGGTCAACGCGGCAATGATTCCGGTGGCGCCAAGAACCGTCGGCATTTGGCCGATCACGGCGCGCAGTCTTTCGGAGCGGACCCGTTCCCAGACATCCGGGACCGGATCGGCGGTCTCCGTCACCGATCAATCCTACCCTTGCTGGCCCGGCACGGCCTTCCCAGACGCCCGTCCGACGCGGCGGCAACCCACGCGCCTAGCGGGCCGTGCACGATTGCCGGCCTCCGAAAGTGCGGTGGCCGGACAGTCTGAGAGGAACAATCCACGTTCGTGACCGTATCACGAGTCGATGTTCGCCGAATCGAAAATGCCATCCGGCCGGACGGCCCGACCGGACGCCCGACCGGAGGCCGATGACGTCGGCGCAGTTGTGCGCCCGACCCGGTTCGTGCGCAATCCGGGGTCGAAACCGGAGACTGCCGGGGGGGCGGGGGCAGCCGGGGGCAGGCCGCGGCGTGTCAACGGGGAGGCCATTCATGTCCTGCGACTCACGGCATGGCCCCCTGCGCACCGACGGCCGTTGACCGGCCGTGCAACGTCCTTTACCGCCGGACCCGCCAGCACCGAATCGGAGGCGTAAGTCTTGCACAACGGACATCCCCAGAATGGAGGCCGCTTCACGTGGCTCGCCATGGCCGCTGCCGGCGCGCTGCTCGCGGGCTGCGCCCCGCAACAGGCCGCCGGACCGTCTTCGGCCCGCCTCTACGCCGTCGACCAGGCGGGCGCGGCAAAGTCTTGCAACGCGCCGACTCCCAGCCTGACGGCCGGGCAGGCAACCGACGTAGCGGTCAAGGTCGGCAATGACGGCGGCTGGTGTGCGATCACGGTGGCACAGTCGGGACGTGCGCCCTTCTCAGCCGGCCTGCTGACTTCGCCGCCGGCGCACGGCAAGGTTCTGGTTCACACCGTCGGTGACGAGACCCGTATCGACTACACCCCGACGCGGGGCTTCACCGGCAGTGATGCCTTCGCCGTCACCTTGATCCCAGGCGACCCTGTCGTCCGGGCGAATGTGACCGTGACACCGTAGTATCAGCGCCAAACCTGAAGCGAATCCGCAACAGGAGTGGTGAAGACGAGCGAAGTGCCGTCCACCGCTTGCGGTGCGGCGGGCGTTAATGGCGGAGGGCGCTACGCTTCTCCGCCCTACCGCAGCGTCACGCGTGGCGAGTCTATGCGGGCCGCGCCAGGATTCGTTGGGCGCGTCAACGCAGTAGCACGTAGCCGGCGAACCCGGCCGCGCCGAGCAGATACGCCGCGAGTAGCGCAACGCGCAGTCGCGACGCATAGCGCCGCAGCGCCGGGACCGTGCTGATCAGGAGAAACGCTGCCATCGCGAACCCGGTCAGCATCTGGGCGATGCGGACATCCTCCGTCGTCATGCCGGGCATGGTCACGACCGCCGGCGGGGGCCGGTCCAAATCATGCTGCGAGGACCGGCCGCTTGTCCGCCCAGGGCTGCACTGCTTCGAACGCCGCCGCGGCCTGCAGCACGCCGAGGTCATCGAAGCGGCGTCCCACGATTTGCAGCCCGACCGGCAGTCCCTCGGCGGTAAAGCCGCACGGGACGCTGACGGCGGGGTCCCCTGACATATTGAACGGGTAGGAGAACTCGGCCCAGGTCACCCAGCCCCACTCGTGCTGCGGCCAATGCTCCGGCATCAGCCTCTCGACCGGGAAGGCGGCGACGGAGACCGCCGGGGTGAGCAGCAGGTCCCAGTCCTGGAACCAGCGATGGATGGCGGCGACGTAGGCCATCTTGCGCTCGCGCATCAACTGGTACTGGCTCACCGGATAGTCCTGCGCGGATTTGATGCACGCGACGAGGCCGGGGTCCATCTGCTGCTCCCACGCGCCAAGGTGGGGCGCCAGGCGAGTCATGTGCGCGGACCAGAAGAAGCGGGCCAGCTCGGGGCCGTCCGCCGCCCATGGCGTGGCGACCTCCTCCACCGTGGCGCCGAGCGCTTCGAACCGCGCGACGGCGGCCCGCACCAGCGCGGCCACGTCCGGATCGACACGCGCATGGCCGAGATCGGGGCTGAACGCGATGCGCTTGCCGGCGATGCCCTCGTGCAGCCGGCCCAGGTAGTCGGCCGGTCCAGCCTCGCATGTGGTGTGGTCCAGCGGATGCGGCCCCGCCATCACCCGCAACATCAGCGCAGTGTCCGCGACGGTGCGCGTGATCGGGCCGTTGTGGGTGGTGTAGTCGCCGACGCTCACCGGATAGCAGGGCACGCGGCCGAAGGTCGGCTTCAGCCCGACGACGCCGCAGAAATGCGCCGGCATGCGGATCGAGCCGGCGCCGTCGCTGCCCTGGTGCAGCGGTCCCATCCCGGAAGCCGCCGCGACTCCGGCCCCGGCCGACGACGCCCCGGCATTGGCGCCGTGCTGCCACGGGTTGTGGGTGATTCCGGTCAGCGGGCAGCGGCTGATGCCGCTCCAGCCGAACTCCGAGGTGGTGGTCTTGCCCAGGACGATGGCGCCTTCTTCCTGCAGCCGCGTGACCAGCGGCGTGTCCTCGGCGGGCTGGTGGCCGGCGAAGATCTTGCTGCCGAACTGCGTCGGCATGTCCTTGGTGATCGTCAGGTCCTTGATGGTGACCGGGATGCCGTGCAGCCGGCCAATTCGCTCGCCGGTCATGAGCGCCTGTTCGGCACGCCTGGCCTCCTCCATGGCGCGGTCCGCCGCCAAATAGGCGAAGGCGTTCAGCTTCGGCTCCAGCCGGGCGATCCGTTCGAGCAGGACACGCGTCAATTCGACGGGTGACAGCTTCGTCGCGCGGATCAGCGGCGCCAGTTCAACGGCCGGTGTGAAGGCCAGCGTCTCGTCGTCCATAAAGGATGATCCCGTTCAACAGGTTACCCTTCCGCCGGCCGCCGGAGACGTCGGGCACCGCGTCGGTCGAAGCGCACTGGACTGCGCACGAGGATGTTGCGCAAGAGGAAGTAGGGCGGAGAAGCGAAGCGCCCTCCGCCATCGCGGTGCCGCGAGCGGCACAGGTGGACGGCGCAAGCGCTTGTCCACCCTACCCAGTTACGCTGCGCCTCGCTTAACCTCTGCCCGCGACTCCGCCAAGTGGTCGAACCGCCGCTGATACGTCCCAAGGCCCATGGTCGATGAGCGCAGCTCGATGATCAGGTCATGCAGCTCGGCCTGCGGCACCAGCGCCTGCACCTCGTCCCAGCCGGGCCAGTCCGGCTTCTCGGCAAAGCCCAGGATCTGGCCGCGCCGCCCGGTCAGCAGCCGCTGTGCCCGCGGGGTGAACTCCGCGGGCACGCTGACCGTCACCTGGTCGATCGGTTCCAGCAGCACGGGGTCCGCCTTGGTCAGCGCCTCCTGCATCGCCTGACGGGTCGCCGACTTGAACGCCATGTCGGAGCTGTCCACCGAATGGAATCCGCCATCCACCAGCGTGACGGAGATGTCCACCACCGGGAACCCGAACGGCCCCTTCTTCGCGGCTTCCTCGGCGCCTTCGCCCACCGCCGGGATGAAGTTGCGCGGCACCGAGCCGCCGACGACCTTGTCGATGAAGGCGAACCCCTCGCCGCGTGCCAGCGGTGCCACGTCGATCTTCACGTCGGCGAATTGCCCGTGCCCGCCGGTCTGCCGCTTCAGCCGCCCATGCTCGTGCACCGGCCGGCGGATCGTTTCCTTATACGCGACCTGCGGCTTGTGGGTCGTTACCTTCAGCCCATAGTTCTTCGCCAGCCGCTCGATCACAGTGGAGAGGTGCATCTCGCCCTGGCCGTGCAGCACGGTCTCGCCGCTGTCCTGGCTCTGCTCCACCGTCAGGCAGCGATCCTCCTCCTGCAGCTTGGCCAGCGCGCCTGACAGTTTCACGTCGTCCTTATGGTCGGCGGTGGTGATCGCGAGCGCATACACCGGCGCCGGCGGCTCGGGGAACGGGAGTTGATCCGGCGAGGTGCCGGGCGACAGCGTGGACCCGGTCGGCACTCCGTCCAACCGGCCGAGCGCCACCAGCTCGCCAGCGACCGCCTCCGCCTCCTTCGCCATGTCGCCGCCACCCGGCATGCGATACAGGCCACCGAGCCGTGTGCCGCCCAGCGTCGCGCCGTCCTTGATCGTGCCCCGCCACACCCTTGCGTAGGACAGCTTGCCGGTATGCCCGGCGTAGACGGTGCGGAACACCTGGGCCAGCGCCGGCCCATCCGCCTCGACGCCCTTGCGGTCGGCGGTTTCGGCCGGTGCCGGCGTGTCGTGACGCAGCGCCTTCCACAGCCGGCGCACCCCGCCGGCGGCCTCCGCCATGCCCAGCATCACCTCGATCACGTCGCCATGCACCAGGTCCTTGTGCAGGTCGGCGAAGATTTCCTCCGTGCTGGGCTTCACGTCCTCCAGCACCTTTTCCATCAGCGCGTCGTCGTGGTCCGCCAGCACCTCCAGCAGCTTCGCCCGCGCCTCCTCCTCCTCGGCCGCGAGGCTGGCGGGGACCTCGACCAGCTCAGAGGGCTGGCCCTTGCGATAGCGGTAGGCCCGGTCGCGGACCACATCGACATAGCCGGTGACGCTCTGGCCCTCGATGATCGGCACCTGACGGAGCACCAGCGGGCTCTTGGAATAGGCCTGCAACGCTGCGATGGTGTCCCGCACGCTGCCTTCGAGCGTGTCGATCCGGTTGACGAAGATCAGGTGGGGGATGCCCTCTTCCGCCAGCAGCTTGAGCAGCGGCGCCACGGTCAGCGCGCGGGCGGGCGCCGGCTCGCAGACCACCACCGCCAGATCAACGACCGACAGGGCCGCGCAGGTCTCGTGGGCGAACTCGATCGAGCCGGGGCAATCCAGGATCGACCACGCATCGCCCAGATAGGTACAGTGTCCGAGACGGATCTCGGTGCTCATCGGGCGGTTGCGCGGATCGGCGGGGCGCTTCACCGGGGCGCCGGCGGCTTCCATCAGCGCTTCGAACAGCGTGGACTTGCCACTGCTGTAGGGGCCGACCAAAGCCACCGAGCGGGGACTTCTGCCGTTGTTGGGTCCTGACATGCGGCGCCTCCTTCTGCACGTTGCGACGCCGCGGGCCGCCCGGGCGCGATCAAGTCGCCGCGATCCTACTCTAGTTTCAGGCGCATGCGAGCCCCGGCCGGACGCGGACTGCCGCGCCGCCGCCTGCCGCTATCCGCCAGGGTGGGATACGCCAGCCGGCGCGTCCGATCAGTCGGTCGCCTCGCCCGGATCGTCGCCTTCGATCGACGAGAGATGCGCGCCCAGGCGGTCGATCGCCCGGTTCAGCGCCGTCCAGTCGGCGCGGCTCAGCCCTTCGGCCAGGGACGACTCAAGTTCGCGCGCCATCGGCACGATCCGCTGGTGCATCGTCGTGCCCTTGCGCGTGAGCTGCAGCCGGCGGCCGCGGCCATCGGTTGGGTCCTGGGTTTGTTTCAGCAGGCCACGGGTGACAAGACCGGCGGCGGCACGGCTTACTTTCACCTTGTCCATCGCGGTGCGCTCGCCGACCGCGCTGGGCGAGAGCGTGCCGAACCGTCCCACGACCGCCATGACACGCCATTCCGGAATGGTAAGTCCGAACGCCTGATTGTAGCGGCGGGCGAACAGACGGGAAATCCGGTTGGTCGTGACCGATAGCCGGTAGGGCAGGAACTCCTCCAGCCGAAACACCTCATTGGTCTCCGGTTGGGCGGCGTCGTCGTTGCGTCGTGCTTTCATCGGCAACCATCCAGTCAAGTTGCCCATGATATTATAGTGAACCGCGCCCGCGGAATAGCCAGCCGCGCGATAGACGCTGCGACGCCAGCGCGACCCCGGCGAGGCGCCGCGCCATGACATGCGGCCAGCGGCCGCGCTAGACTGCCACGGGGTGTTCCAGCGAGGGCGCGATGACCGAGCGGCTGCCGTATCTCGCAGGATTCGCCAACTCATTTGCGACCGAGGCGATCGCCGGCGCGCTGCCCGTCGGGCAAAACTCGCCGCAGCGCCCCCCTTTCGGGCTCTATGCGGAGCAGATCTCCGGCACCCCGTTCACCGTGCCGCGGCAGGAGTCCCGCCGAAGCTGGCTGTATCGCATCCGGCCCTCGGCGGTGCACCCGGCCTATCGCCCCATCGACAGCTTGTTGCTGGGCGGGAAGCTCGCCGATCCCACACCGAACCGGCTGCGCTGGGACGCACTGCCGATTCCGTCGGACCCGACCGATTTCCTTGCCGGGCTGACCACGCTGGCGGCCAATGCCGATACCGCCAGCGGCAGCGGCGTCTCGGTGCACATCTACCGCGCCAACCGGGACATGCAGCGCGTGTTCTGGAACGCCGATGGCGAGCTGCTGATCGTGCCGGAGCAGGGCGCTCTCGCCATCACCACCGAGCTGGGGCGGCTGACAGCCGCGCCCGGCGAGATCGTGGTGATCCCGCGCGGTATCCGGTTCTGCGTGGCGCTGCCGGATGGCGATGCGCGGGGTTATGTCTGCGAAAATCACGGGGCCATGCTGCGGTTGCCCGACCTCGGCCCGATTGGTTCGAACGGGCTTGCCAATGCCCGGGACTTCCTCGCCCCGGCCGCCTGGTTCGAAGACCGCGACGAGCCGACCGAGCTGGTGCAGAAATTCATGGGCGGATTATGGGCGGCAACGCTGGATCATTCGCCGTTCGACGTGGTTGCCTGGCACGGCAACCTGACGCCGTACAAGTATGACCTCGGACGGTTCAACACGATCGGGACGGTCAGCTTCGACCACCCCGATCCCTCGATCTTCACCGTGCTGACCTCGCCGACCGGGCAGCCGGGCACCGCCAACCTGGATTTCGTTATTTTCCCTCCGCGCTGGATGGTGGCGGAGCACACGTTTCGGCCGCCCTGGTTCCATCGCAACGTGATGAACGAATTCATGGGGCTGGTTCGCGGCGCCTATGACGCCAAGGCCGGCGGCTTCGTACCCGGCGGCGCCTCCTTGCATGGCGCCATGAGCGCGCACGGCCCGGACGCGGACAGCACCGAGCGCGCCATGGAGGCCGACCTGAAGCCGCTGAAGCAGGAAGACACGTTGGCGTTCATGGTCGAAACCCGTCAGATGCTGCTGCCCACGCGCCACGCGCTGCAGGTTGCGGAGCTGCAGCGCGACTACGATTCGTGCTGGAACGGCATCCGCAAGCATTTCCCGGCGCCCGCATGACGGATGCCACGCATGACCCGGCGCGGCGTAGCTGGGTCGCCTCGGCGAACGGGCACAGCGACTTTCCGATCCAGAACCTGCCGCTTGGCGTGTTCAGCCCGCCCGGCGCACCGGCGCGCGGCGGGATCGCGATCGGCGACGCCGTGTTCGATATCGTTGCGGCGCTGGACGCCGGGCTGTTCTCCGGCGCGGCCCGAGACGCCGCCGAAGCGGCCGCCGGCCCGACGCTCAATCCGCTGCTCGCGCTTGGCGCTGCTGCGCGAGAGGCACTTCGACAGCGTGTCTCCGACTTGCTGGACGCGAACGGGGCGGAACGCTCCAGGCTGGAGCCGCTTGCGCCGCGCCTTCTGCATCAGGCATCCGGCTGCACGTTGCACCTTCCGGCGGCGATCGGCGATTACACCGATTTCTACGCCGGCATCCATCATGCCACGAATGTCGGCCGCCTGTTCCGCCCGGACGATCCGCTGTTGCCCAACTACAAGCACCTGCCTGTCGGCTACCATGGACGGGCGTCCTCCGTGCTTCCGTCCGGCAGCGACGTGCGCCGGCCCAACGGGCAGCGCCAGCCGGGCAACGGATCGAGGCCGGATTTCGGTCCGTCCCGCGCGCTCGACCTCGAACTGGAACTCGGCATCTGGATCGGCCCCGGCAACCTCCTGGGCGAGCCGATCCCGATCGCCGAGGCTTCCGGGCCCGTCGCAGGCTTCTGCCTGCTCAACGACTGGTCGGCGCGCGACATCCAGGCCTGGGAGTATCAGCCGCTGGGTCCGTTCCTGGCAAAGAACTTCTGCACCACGATCTCGCCCTGGATCGTCACCGCCGAGGCGTTGGCGCCGTTCCGCGTGCCGCAGGCGCCGCGTCCCGCCGGCGACCCGGCTTTGCTGCCCTATTTGTTCGATTCCGCCGACCAGGCGAGCGGGGCGCTCGACATCGACATGGAGGTGCTGCTCAAGACGCCGAACCTGCCGGCACCGCATCGCCTGACCCAGGTGAATACGCGGGAACTGTATTGGACGTTTGCGCAGATGGTGGCGCATCACAGCGGCGGAGGCTGCAACCTGCGGCCGGGCGACCTGTTCGGCAGCGGCACCATTTCCGGTGCCGATCCATCAAGCTGGGGCAGCCTGCTGGAACTCACGCGCGGCGGGCGCGAGTCCTTGCAGCTTCCGTCCGGCGAGAGCAGACGCTTTCTGGAGGACGGCGACGAGGTGATCTTCCGCGCGTATTGCCGTCGCCCCGGCTGGGTTGATATCGGTTTCGGCACGTGCCGCGGCGTGGTTTCGCCGGCCGTGCAAGTCTGAAGGGAGACCCTATGCCTGCATCGTTCGGCCGCCGTGCCGTTCTGGCCGGCGGCGCCACGCTCGCTGCCGCGCCGCGCCTGGCGCGTGCGCAGAAGGGCGGTCCGGACCCTGTCCGCATCGGCGTGCTGACCGATGCCGCCGGCCCGTATGCCGACAGCGGCGGGCCGGGCAGCGTGATCGCCGCGCGCATGGCGGTCGCGGATTTCGGCGGCTCGGTGCTTGGCAAACCGGTCGAGATCATCATGGGCGACACGCAGAACAAGCCCGACGTCGCCGGCGGGCTGGCGCGCGCCTGGTACGACGAAGGCGTCGATGCGATCATCGACCTGCCGGTGACCCCGGTGGCGCTCGCCGTCCAGCAGATCGCGAAGGAGAAGGCCAGGACGGTGATGATCACCGCCGCTGCGATCAGCGAGTTTACGTCGAAACTGTGTTCGCCGGTCAGCACGCATTGGGCGGACGACACGCATGCGATCACCACGGCAACCGGCAAGACGGTGGTGGAAAGCGGCGGCAAGACCTGGTTCTTTATCACCGTGGACTTTACGTTCGGCCGCCAGTTGGAGGCAGCGGCGACAGCGGTCATCACGCAGAGCGGCGGCACGGTTCTGGGCTCGACGGAATTTCCGATCGGCAACGCCGACTTTTCCGCCCAGCTCGTGCGAGCGCAAAATTCGGGGGCGCAGGTGATCGGACTGGCCGCCGTGGGCAACGATCTGGTCAACGCCATCAAACAGGCCGCCGAGTTCGCCCTGACGCGCGGCGGACGGCAATCGCTCGCCGCTTTTCTGGTCTACATCACCGAGATCCACGCGCTCGGGCTGTCGGTCACGCAGGGGCTGACATTCTCCTCCAGCTTCTATTGGGACCAGAACGACCATGCGCGCCGCTTCTCACGGCACTTTTATGCCGCACGCAACGACATGCCGACACGCAACCATGCCGCACAGTATGTCGCCGTGACCCATTTCCTGAAGGCGATGGCGCAAGCCGGCACACGCGATGCCGTGGCGGTGAACCAGGCGATGCGCGCGCTGCCGATGGATTATTTCGGCCATCCTGCCTCGGTGCGCGCCGACGGACGGGTGCTGTACGACGTCACGCTGTACCGGGTGAAGAAGCCGGAGGAGAGCCGGGCGCCCTGGGACTACTATGCGCCGGTTTCTGTTCTGCCGGCATCGGCCGCGTTCCTGCCGATCAATCCGACTTGCGCCGCCTGAATGTCGTTCAACGAGATCGATCGGCTGCTGCAGGAAGCGGTCGCCGCGGGCGACGTGGCCGGTGTTGTCGCGCTCGCGGCGAATGATGCGGGCACGATCTACCAGGGGGCGTTCGGCCGCCGCAATGTGGCAGGCGAGGTGCCCATGAGCCTGGACACGGTGTTTCGCACCGCCTCGATGACCAAGGCAGTGACCGCCGTCGCGGCGATGCAGCTTGTGGAGCAGGGCAGGCTGTCGCTGGACCAGCCGGTGGGTGGTGTGGTGCCGCAACTTGCCGCGCCGCGGGTGCTGGAAGGTTTCGACGCCACCGGCCAGCCGCGGCTGCGCCCGGCAAAGCGGCCGATCACGCTGCGCCACCTGCTCACGCACACCTCCGGCTTCGTCTATGATTTCTGGAACGCCGATCTGGCCCGCTTCATCGCGGTTGCTGGCTTGCCGTCCACCCTCGGTGGCAGCCTGGCAGCGCTCGATGCGCCGCTCGCCTTCGATCCGGGCGAGCGTTGGGAATACGGCACCAGCCTTGACTGGGCCGGCCGGATGGTGGAAGCGGCGAGCGGGCAGACGCTCGACGCGTTCATGCAGGCGCACATCTTTGCGCCGCTCGGCATGACCGACACGGGCTACATCCCCAGGCCGGATCAGATCGCCAGACTGGCTGACCTGCACGCGCGGCAGGAGAGCGGCACGCTGCAGCCGCTTGCCCTGGATGCGCCCGGCTGCCCGGAATACTTTCCTGGCGGCACCGGGTTGTTCTCGACCGGACCCGATTATCTGATGTTCCTTCAGATGCTATTGCATGGCGGCTCGTTCCGGGGCGCGACCATCCTGCAACCGCAGACCGTCGCGCTGATGGCGCAGAACCACATCGGCACGCTGCTGGTTCAGCCGTTTCGCAGCCAGATGCCGCGCGTGTCGAAAGACGTCGAGTTCTTCCCGGGTATGGACAAGAAGTGGGGGCTCAGCTTCCTGATCAACATGACGGAGGCGCCAACCGGCCGGAGCGCCGGCAGCCTCGCGTGGGGCGGGCTGTACAACTGCTACTATTGGATCGATCCGACCAGGCGCGTCACGGGCCTGCTGATGACGCAGATCCTGCCATTTGCCGATCCTGCGGCGCTGCGACTGGCAGGCGCTTTCGAGACGGCGCTCTACCGGTCGCGTGCGATGCCCGAGTGACGCAGGCAGGGATATCCGCTCGGGTGCCGTGTATCCCCTTTCGGGTGAGTGCATCATGTAGGGGGGATAAGCGAAGCGCCATCCACCATTGCCGCACGCCGCACCGAAAGTGGTGGAGGGCGCTTCGCTTCTCCACCCTTGAGACCCATGTGCATGCCGATCATCTTAGCGGCATGGCCCATGTGAAGCGTCATCTCGGTGGGCAGACGGGCATCGGTGCTCACACCGCGAACGTGCAGGCCGCGTTGAGCGCACTCTTCAACTTCGAAGCCGGTCTTCATGCCGATGGGCGCCAGTTCTATCATCTGTTCGCCGATCACGAGACGTTCCGGATCGGCGGTATTCCCGCACAGGCCATGCACACGCCGGGGCACACGCCTGCCTGCATGACCTATCCGGTCGGCGATGCGGCGTTCGTCGGCGACACCCTGTGCATGCCGGACGCCGGAACCGCACGCTGCGATTTTCCGGGCGGCGACGCCGCCACCATGTATCGGTCGGTGCAGCGACTGGCGCTTCCGCCCGATACGCGGCTGTTCGTCTGTCACGACTACGGGCTGGGCGGACGCCCGGCAGCCTGGGAGACGACGGTGGCCGAGCAGCGCGAAAGCAACATCCACGTCCGGAACGGCGTCACTGAGCAGGCATTCGTCGCACTGCGAACCGCGCGCGACGGGACGCTCAGCCTGCCCGCACTGATCCTGCCGTCGTTGCAGATCAATCTTCGCGCCGGCGAGCTTCCGGCACCGGGGGCGAACGGAGTAGGTTATTTGAAAATCCCCTTGAACCAGGTTTGAATGACGTGGTGTGATGATAAAACTGCGGTGGATCGATCTGTTGGCGGTGGCGGCGGTCATCGTTGCGGTCACGCTGATCGCCGCGAGGAATCTCGACGCCGGCAGCGCCACCCAATTGCTGAATGTGTCCTATGACCCGACGCGCGAACTCTATCACAGCCTGAACGATCAGTTCGTGCCGCTGTACGAAAGGAAAACCGGCAAGCATCTCCGCATCAAGCAATCGCACGGCGGCTCCTCCCGTCAGGCACGATCGGTGATCGACGGCGAACAACCGGCCGACGTGGTGACCCTGGGCCTTTACGCGGACGTGGACGCATTGCGCAAACGAGGCTTTATCGCCGAGGGCTGGTCGAAGCGCCTGCCGCACAACTCCCAACCGTATGTCTCGACGATCGTGTTCGTGGTGCGCAAGGGAAATCCCCGCCAGATCCACGACTGGCCCGACCTGATTGCGTCCGACGTCGGCATCGTTACGCCCGATCCGAAAAGCTCGGGGAACGGCAAGCTAAGCGCGCTGGCCGCCTGGGGCGCCGCGCTGCGCCGGGGCGCCAGCGAGGCGGAGGCACGCGCCTATCTCAAGCAGTTCTACGAGCACGTGCCCATACTTGATATCGGCGCGCGAGCCGCGGCCACGACCTTCGCGGTGGAGAAGATCGGCGACGTTCATGTGACCTGGGAGAACGAGGCGCTCCGCGAAGTAGCGGAATCCAAGGGAGGCCTGGCCATCGTCTACCCGCCGGTAAGCATTCTCGCCGAGCCCTTCGTCGCCTGGGTGGACGCCAATGTCGCTCGCAACAACAGCCAGGCCGCGGCGAAAGCCTATCTCGAATTCCTGTTCACCGATCAGGCGCAGGAAACCATGGCGCAGCTCGGCTACCGGCCGATCAACGTCGACATCCTGGCGCGGCACACCGATCGCCTGCCGAAGCTGGACCTGTTTCCCGTCACGCTTGTGGCAAAGGATTGGGACGACGCACAGCAGAAATTCTTCGCCGAGGACGGCATCATCGATACAGTCTACAAACCGGCTCCTCAAAGAGCTGGGGCGGAGTGACGCAATGAAGGCGCCAGGACACAGGCCATGCTAGCTCCCTACGCGGCGGGACGACTCGGCCGATTGTTCAACCTCGACTATCACTGGGAACAAGGCCGCAGGGATGTCCTGGCCGGGCTGACCGTCGCCGCTATTTCGCTGCCGCAAGCGATGGCATACGCCCTGCTTGCGGGCGTCGATCCCCGGTTCGGGCTGTACTCGGCCATCATGGTCACCGCCGTGGCCGCCGTCTTCGGCTCGTCGTCGCATCTGATCAACGGGCCAACCAGCGCCATTTCGCTCGTCGTTTTCAGCGCTTTGGCCTCTTTCGATCCGGATGCGCGTATCGAAGCGGCGGAGGCCATGTTTCTGCTTGGCGCGATGGTCGGCTCCATCCAGATCCTGATTGCGGTCTTCAGACTTGGCGACCTGACGCGATATATCTCCGAGTCCGTCATTCTTGGCTTCATGGTCGGCGCCTCGCTGCTGCTGGGGATCGGCCAAACCGCCAATCTGCTTGGCGTTCGTGAGCATGGGAACGGGCACCAGAACCTCCTGCATCGCCTGTGGCTGACGCTGACAGAGGGCGACCCGTTCAACGCCAAGGCGATCGGCATCAGCGTAGCAACGATTGTGCTGGCGCTTGCTCTGCGCAAACTGGTGCGCGCCTATCGACTGCCCCAGATGGACATGCTGGCGGCTCTGGTGGCCGTCGCGGCGGCCGCCTTCTTCTTTGGCTGGTCGCAGCCGGACGCTGCCGGCAAGACCGCCATCGCCGTGGCCGGGTCGGTACCGGCGAACCTGCCGTCGCCGCACATCCCGGACATCAAGTTTGCCTGGATTTCCGAGCTTTCATCCAGCGCCGTCGCCATCGCTTTCCTCGGTCTGCTGGAGGCGCTGGCGATCGCGAAGACCATCGCCATTCATACCCGGCAGACGCTCGACTATAATCGCCAGTGCATGGCGGAAGGGATCGCCAACCTGGTAGGCGGGTTCTTCCGCTGCCTGCCGGGCTCGGGCTCGCTGTCGCGTTCTGCGATCAATTTCCAGGCGGGGGCGGCGACGCGGATGTCGGGCATCGTCTCCGCCGCGACGGTCGCTATGGCGCTTTTGACCCTCGCGCCACTGACCCACTTCATTCCAAAGGCCGCCCTGGCTGGCCTGCTGGTGATCACGGCCGCCAGGCTGATCGATCTTCGCCGCGTCAGCTACGCCTTTCGCGCATCGCGTTATGACGCAGGATTGGTGGTCATCACCGCCCTGACCGCAATCTTCGTCGGCGTCGAATACGCGGTCCTGGTCGGGGTCGCGTTGTCGATCGTACTGTTCGTGCCGCGTGCCTCGAAGCTGAAGGCCGCCGAGATGGTTGTCAGCCCCGAGCGCGTGGTGCGCGGGCGGCTGCCGGCCGACCCGCTCTGCACGGCGGTCATCCTGTTCGACCTTGAGGGCGAATTCTTCTTCGGCGCCGCGCCGGACCTTGACCGCTATCTCGATGCGTTGACGTCACGGGCGGTGGAGCAAGGCGCTAGAGTCATCGTGCTTCGGCTTAAGCGCACGCGCAACCCCGACGTGGTCTGCCTTGAACGGATCGAGCATTTTCTGCATGAGGCTGAGAAGCTCGGGATCACCGTCCTGCTCGCCGGCGTTCGGCCCGACCTTCTGGCGGCGATCCGGCGCCTGGACTTTCAGGATTGGTATCCTGACGATCACATCTTCCCCGAAGAGGGCGACGACGCCGATTCCGCAACGCTCAAGGCCGTTCGCCGCGCGTACCAGCTCATTGGGGAAGACAACACGTGCGAGCACTGTGCCCGAACCAAGGCTGCGGGCGGTCGCGAGGTCGGGCTCTATTATCTGGTCTGATGCAACGTGACGGTTCCATCCCGAACCGGCAGCGACACGCTTATGACAACTAATGGCTATCGTCAGGCGCAATCTGCTTCGCGGCGGTGCCGTGGTCGCCGCGCGATTGGCGCGGGGCGCAAAGTTTTTGCAACGCCGGACTCCGACCCGGCTTCGCCGCCCTGGCTGCACGAACAGGGCGGGCCGGCATTGAACCTCGCCATATGGCAATCCGTCTCCGTTCGAGAAGTGCGTCATTCGCCGCACCCGAGTGCCATCGCCGTTTCAGACCGTCGCCAGCCGCCTGACCCGTTGCGGGATATGCACGGCATCTTCACGCCGGCTGCACTACGAATGACACCATGCGGGGGTGCCGGCGATCGACCCGGACCGGAAACGCCTGCTGGTGCACGGGCTCGTCGAACACCCGTTGGTGTTCACGATCGACGACCTGCTGCGCTTCCCGTCGGTCTCGTGATAATCATGCGCCACACAAGGCACCGCGACCTGCGCACCATGCGAGGCTACATCCAGCGCGCCGGCCTGGTGGACGAAAGCCCGGCCGGGATGCTCGATCTCTGATGGAACTCCGCTTCCCATGGGAGGCGGACACCCGCCCGCGGCGGCACTGGCGCTGGAGCCGTCGCCAGAGTCCGCGCCGACCACGACCATACAGCGCGGGGGGCGGGCGTGACGCCGTGGCAACTCCCCTCGCCGCCATGGAGGAGGATGTGTTCAATCTCGCGGCGGCGCAGCCGGCGCCGCCGCGATCGGTGGCTGCCGAATTCTGGCGCGCCAGTTCCGCGCCCGGGTCGAGGCGCGCCAGGCGAGGGCGGCGGCGCTGGTCGGCTGCAGCCGCAGCTTGTCCGTTCGAACGGCGCTGAGGCGAGCCTGCGCATCCGCAAGCGGATCGAGGAAGTGTTCGGCTGGGCGAAGACCCGGCGACGTGGCCGCGATGATCCCGTTTCGATCCGCGCTCCCGCGGGGGAGCGACCCGCGGCGATGACCGACATGCTGCAACGGGCGCAGTTTCGATCCGCGCTCCCGCGCGGGGAGCGACAATCGCAGTATCGCAGTCCGTTACCGCTGAGACGTTTCGATCCGCGCTCCCGCGCGGGGAGCGACGCTGGTCACGTCGCTGGACGACGAGATCCTGACCCTGGGTCAGTTGTATCGCGATCGGGCGGATTGCGAGAACACGTTCGACGAGCTGAAAAACCAATGGGGCTGGGGCGGCTTCACGACGCAGGACCTCACACGCTGCCGGCTGTTCGCACGGACTGTTGCGCTGATCTACGACTGGTGGAGCCTGTTCGTCCGCCTCGCTGATCCCGAGCATCATCGTGAAGCCATCACCAGCCGCCCGCTGCTGCTGACCGCCGTGGCCCGGCAAACGCGCCATGCCGGACAGGTGACGCTGACGGTCAGCAGCACGCACGGCGCTCAGCACCGGGCGCGACGGGCCTATGTGCGGATTGCCGGCTTCCTGGGCCAGCTACGAAAAAATGCGGAGCAGTTGAGCAGCCTGCAACGATGGTATCGGATCCTCAGCGAAGCGCTGCGGCACTACCTGCACGGCCGGCAACTCCAGCCTCCACCTTGTTTCAGCTCGGCCTGAGACACCGCCACCGGTTGTGGCGCTTGCCCCACAGGCCCGATCAATGGCGGGCTAACTGCCGGATCTAGGTGCAACGCCATGACAGTCCCTTTTCAAAAGCTGTGAGCGAAAAGGTCGGGTGCGGACGATGGCTCAAATCACGTCTGCTCGGCCATGGTAGCCACCGAGGCAAGGCGGCCTTCACCCGGAATTAACCCCCAGCATCAATGATCCGGCGGCAGACCTTCAAGGCCGGACACCATGGACATCAAGCGCGGCGACTGGGTGCGTCACCGGCGGACCGGCCGAGTGGGCAGGGTGGAAGCGATCGGTGACGGCCTCGCCTCGATAGCATCCTGGCCAGACGAAGGTGATGGCTGGGTCACCGGCCTTGCCGCCGGTTTCGAGCCAGCTTCGGCCGGTGCCGGACGGCAACCCGTCCGGCAGCAGGCCACGTAATGCCGCAGCAACTGACGCAGCACGACGTCGCCCGGCTGCTGGCCGAGCCGGCTGCCGGCTCGCGCGCCGACATCGCCGCCAAGATGGCCGCCACGCTCGACAGCCCGGCGCTCACCGCGAGCGAGCGGCGCATGGCCGAGGACATCATCCGCTCTCTCGCGCGGGACGTTGCCGTCACGGTGCGTGCCGCCCTTGCTCACCATCTGCGTCATGCCGCCCGGCTGCCGCCGGACATCGCCCGGCGACTCGCCGAGGACGTGGACGCGGTCGCGCTGCCGATCCTCGCCGGGTCGGAGGCGCTGGACGACGAGATCCTGCTCGCCGTCCTCAGCCACGCCTCCGCCGCCAAACAGCAGGCGATCGCCGGCCGCGCGGCGGTTTCCGAATCCGTGGCCGGCGCATTGATCGAGACCGGGTGCGAGCAGGCCGTCGCCGCGTTGATGCGCAACGGGGCGGCGCACATCGCCGATTCAAGCTTGCAGACGGCAATCGACCGCTTCGGCAGCAGCGCGGCGGTGCAAGAAGGCATGGTCCGCCGTGACTCCTTGCCGGTGACGGTGGCCGAGCGTCTTGCCGTTCTGGTGTCCGACCAGCTCCGCGCCCACCTGGTCGCGCAGCACGACCTGTCACCGGCGCTGGCCGCCGACATCGTGCTGCAGGGGCGCGAGCGGGCGATCATCCAGCTCGGCCGTGGCGCCAGCCGGGAGGAGCTGGAAGCGTTGCTCGCCCGCATGCACAGAAGCGGGCACCTGTCGTCGTCACTGGTGCTGCGTGCGCTATGCATGGGCGACATGGATTTCTTCGAGACCGCGCTTGCGATCATGGCCGGCGTGCCCGTGCAGAACGCGCGCATCCTGGTGCATGACCCTGGCAGCCGTGGGCTTGCGCTGCTGTGCGACCGGGCGGGATTCCCGGCGCCGCTGCTGCCGGTGGTCCGCGTCGCGGTCGATGTCGCCGACGGCACCACGTTCGACGGCGGCGAACGCGACTTCGAACGCTACCGGTCGCGCGTCATCACCCGTATCCTGACTCAGTGCGACAGCCTCAATCCGGATGACCTGGAGTGGCTGCTCGACAAGCTCAGCGACGTGCTGCAAGATTAAGCACCTGCGCCGCCCGGTGTGCCACCGGTCTGAGCCGCGAGGTCGGCGCCGGTCACGGATAGGGGCTCAAGCATTGTCCTGCCTCGCGGCATGAACCGTTGCGGTTTGGTGGCATCACGGTCATCGGGGCCTTCCTGATCGCCACGGTCGGCTGGGAAATCGACAGCGCTCATGAACCGGACCCGGCGCCTGGCGCAGCGCCGCCGGCCCGGCACGCGGCGGCCTCGCCCAAGCCGGCCGCACCGGCCGCCTAGGACCAGGCAGGACGCTGGGCAGCCACCGCGCTGGCCCGACCGCTGTTCAGCCCCGACCGCCGGCCATCGACCGACATCAGCTGTTGATGCCCTTGAGGATGCCGTTCGCGATGTGCGTGTCGTGCCAGCGGAGAATGCCGTCCCAGTGGCGCTTGATGGTCTTGGCGGCACCGATCATGGGCTGGAGGCGGCTGTGGGTTGCCCAGAAGTACCACTTCTTGAGGAACGGCTCGGCGTCCTCGCGCATTGACGATCTTCACAGCGTGCAACTTGTCGAAGGTGATTGAAGCCTGCGGAAGGGGTCCGATGCGCTCCCGCCATGTGCCGTCGGGTTGGTGAGCGGTTCGATAATCTCAGTTGTTCGATCACCGAACCCGCCCAGCCGTGCGTCACGATGAGCGGCAGCGCATGTTCATGCTTGGAACGGACGTGGATGAAATGGATGTCCAGCCCGTCGATTTTGGTCGTGACAGAAGCCGAACCTGCCTGAGCGCAGCAAGAAGAAGCCTCGCCCCAGCCGTCCCGGGGTGGCCCGCACGTTGGCCGAACACCCGGACAAAATCATCGAGGCGACGCTCGCCGCTTGCCCGCATTGAGCCCACGCCCTCAGCCCCGCCGATCAGCCCGACAGCCACGCCTACGACCATGTCGACCTGCCGCCGATCCGGCCGGTGGTCACGCGCATCAACCGCCATAGCGGCGTCTGCCCCTGCTGCGACAAGCGCGTCGTTGCGCCGGTGCCGGACGGGTTCGAGCCCGGCTCGCCGTTCGGGCCAGGGCTGTGCGCGCTGATCCTGCACCTGCACATCACCCAGGCGATCAGCTTCGAGCGTCTGGCGCGTCTGATGGCCGAGGTGCTCGGCCTGACGATCAGCGAGGGCGCGATCGCCAACATTCTGGCCCGCGCGCAGACGCCGCTGCTTAACCGTTCACCACCGCGGCTTTTGACCGAAGCAGCTCATGGCGCAGTTTGAAGCCTCCTCCAAGGCGGCCTCGGAGGGCCTTCCTCCATCTCTCGCACAGCATGACGCTTGCGCGTCGTCGTGACACACCCCCAGGGAATTTACACTTGAGGGCGCGGAAGGATCACCTTCGTCATGCCCATGCTACGAAGCAGATCGAGGCAGCAGCAGCGGGTCCGTAGCGCGGCACTCACCGGAGGCCCGCGGAGCACCTGCCGACCAGCGAAGGCCAGCGCAAGGCAGAATCGTTCAAACTCTAGCACGGCTCTTGATCCACGCGATCAACTCCTCCCTTCGCTTCTCCTTGTTAGTCCTGGCCAGCGCGCGCTCGATCACATTCAGAACAACGAGACGGTGGCCGCTAACGGGAAGGCCGCGTTCCGCGGTGCGTTCGATATGCGTGAGCAGGCGCAGGCAGAAATTCTCTACGACGAGAGTGCACAGCTCGCTGAGAAATCTGACGTTCTTGTAGATCTCGGTGAATATGTACCAGGTAAGGACGAACACAACATAGCGGTCGAACAGGCTGGCGAGCGCCAAGGGCATGTGTCGATATGTCCAGGGCAAACCTGACTTCGCGTAGTCCACTGCCAGCGGGTGCGGCAAATCTTCGGTGCGGGCAATGGTCGGGAAATCGCCCGCATCGCTGATAAGCGTTGCGCCGTGATGGACCTCCTTCATCGCCTCAAGCAGCATATAGAGGACGGCCGGGTTGATATCGCGGCGGACCACCACGTGTACCGTCGCGGCCAGAAGGTCCAGGTCATCCTTGGGAACATTGCCGTCGATATCGACGGCGCAGTGCGGGAGAGACACCGTGCGCAGAAACGGCAGGTGCCGCGTGATTCCCTTCCCGTCCGAAATTCCGAGCGCCCGCAGAATGTCGCTATGGAACAATTCGGCGACCAACGCGTTGCCGGGCGCAAGCATGAAGAAGCCTGCATCTGCTTCACCGGCCTCGAGCTCATGGGCTGCATCAGCCAGCGGCATGAAGCCAATGCGCGTATTCGCTGGGGTGATACCATAGAGGCTCAGCACCTGCAGAGCCGTTACGCTGGAGGCGCTCTGTTGTGCGGGCAAGACGATGTGCTTGCCGCGCAGGCTCCTTATCGCGGCAATTTGACCAAGGCCGGCATTATAGAAGATGAACAATGGCTGCAGCTCGATTGCCCCGGCGGCCAAAACGTCGGGAAACCGCCCGGGATTCAAGGCCGAGGCGGTGAATCCGATGTCGACACCGGATCCGGCGCGATCGACATCTTTGACGATCTCGGCAGAGTCGGGCCTCGACAGCAGTTCCAGGTCGATGCCATGCCGCCTCATGATATCGCGGTATTTCAGCGCGGCCTCGTAGTAGCTGCCGTTTACCGGCCCGGTTTCTATGGTGACTACGCTGGGTGGGATAGCTATGACCACGGCGAGCGAAAGCAGCCCAACGGCTAGCAAGGGCACGCCAAAGCGCAGAAGGCTGATCGGATCAGGCCGCACCTAAGTCCTCACAATGGCAAGATAGGTTATTGCTCATAAGCGGATGCTCGTACGGCGCGCCAGGGCAGCGCCCAGATGGCGGCGGACCACGTTAACCGCAGCCAATCCGCCTTGCAGGGTGATGCCGAATAACAGGATACCGATGCCGAACAGTTCCAGGCGATGCACAAACAAGGGCAGCCTTTCCGCCTGTCGCAGGATAACCGTGATCCCCTCGCTCACGCCGATCGCGGCGCCGACACTCGATGACATGACCAGGACGAAGAACGCCCGCGCCAGATTGGGAAGAAACAGCAACGCGGCGAGCGGTGAGTGGCTGCTGAGCTGCCGGAGTGCTTCCAGACCATTGTCGGCGACATAGTAAGCAGAATAGGGCACGAGTGAGAGAGCCACGATCATAACGCCCGAGAGCCGGAACACGTGCCCGAACAGACTCAGGTCTGTGGGGATGACGTTGAGCAAGAAATACATCACGACGAAGGTCGGTGCGGCACGCAGGAGCGCGATCACCTGCCCAAGGAGCATACCGGCCGCACCTCCGAAGACGCGGGCATATGCCAACGGCATGCCCAGGACCAGACCCACCGCAATTGCGATACCGGCGATCTCGAAATTCACCGCCATGCCCGACAGAAGGCGCGGAAAGAAGTCTTCCTGAAGCTGGCCGATCAGCGAGTTCATCCCCACGCCTCCTGCCGATCGAGCAACGAACGGAGCATCGCACAAAGTCGCACGACGGCGATCACGATAACTATGTAGAACATCAACAGTAGCGAATATGTCGTTGCACGCTCGCTGGAGAACGAGGTAATGTCGGTCAACGCATTCAACAAATCCGGCGTACCAATGAAACTTGCGATCGGGGTTCCTTTCGCCGCGTTGACGAGAAACGACTCGATCTGCATCGCCGAACGGCCGATACCACGAATGAAAAAACTCCTTGTTTCTTCTGGAGTAACGACCATCTCTGCCCGCAGCGTTGTGATCGCCTCCGAGATCGCCTGACCCGCATTGGCTCCGTTGATCAGGCCCAGCGCGGCAATCACGGCGGCGAGCAGCGCTGGCAACGAATAGCCCGCGGTTCTGTTGAGGATTGCGGACGCGATGACCAGCGCCATCACCGGTGGCATGGATTGCAGTACGATCACCAGCAGCCGGGCGGACCATCGCAGGGCGTAAGAGTGCGCGCTCAGCAGGGCGGCGAATGTCAGCGCGATCGTGAGCGTGGCGAACAACGCTCCCGCGATCAAAACAAGCGAGTTGATCACGCCGCGCCGAAGCAGCGAGCAGGCCTGCACCGTCTTCAGCATCGGCAACGATAGCCTGAGTCCGGTTTGGGAGGAGATCCAGGCCTCGGCATCGGAAATGCGGCCTGCGAATCTGGTCGGCTCAAGTTCTGCGTCGAGGGGAGGCAGGACACAGGCCGTTTGATTACTTCCCGCCGCCGTGTCGCACTCCGGCCGGCGCCAGACGTCCTGTTGCGCCGCGAGAAAGCCGGTGGCGATGTGGTTTGCCCGGGCGATTTCAGCCAAAGTGCCGTCGCGGTGGAATATCTGTACAATCAGAGCGAGCGCCCGGCCGAGCTGCTCGCTGCCATCACGGGCGACGGCTATGCCCCACGGCACGGGAGCAAAGCGGAGCTTGGTGCTGTAACGAGAGGCGAAGTCGGGCTGCGAGAAGTATGCGGCGAGAAAACTATCATCCTGCGCGATCAGCGAGCAAGTGCCGGACGAGAGTTCGTCCAGCAACTGGCCTGGGCTGCCGAACAGCATCAGGCGGGCTCCGCGCGATGACAGTTTGGCGTTGGAGCCGTTGCCGACGGTCACGCAGATGGTGCGTCCCGCGATGCTGCTCCAGCCATCGATCACCAGGTCGCGTGGCCCGACCAATACCGTATCGGAGCGGTAGTAATGAGGGCGAATAAAGCGTGCCTGCCCGTCACGCTGCGTGTTGTGACCAATGGCTGCAATCGCTGCATCGATGTGATTTTGGCCAAGCTCCGAGGTCCGGTTCGCCGGCGTTACGGTGACGAATTCCGCGGCAACGCTCAGCTTCCCGGCAACGGCACGCGCGAGGTCGATCTCGTAACCATGCCATTGGTTATCTTTCTGCTCCGCGAATTGCGGATAGTTTGACCGCACGCCGACACGGATGCGCCCGGCGCAAACGATGCGAATCAGCCGGTCCGCGTTGTTGGCGGAGCAGGAAGCTGGGATGCCAGCCCGCACGCCAGCAAGCAACTGGGCCAACGCACCGTCCGGCGAACGATCGTCCGCGACGTTCGCGAGGGCTGCGGCGGTGCCCATGGCGAGCAGGCACACCAACATGCGGATAAAGCGGGACGTCAGAAGGCGCAATGGTGGCATTCAGGCACGTGCCCGGAATCGGCAATTGCAACGATATGCATCTCGGCAAAGGCGTAAGAGCCAAACCGATGAATGGACCGGCCCGATTCGGCATGAAGTACGCTGGCGGTCATCCGGTTGAGCTTTTCTTCATGTACATAAAGCAGCGTCGTCAGGAGAGTCCGAAGCGAAAGGCCATGCTGCTCGACAATCTCGCGTGAGCGGTCCATACTGATGAATGCATTGTGGGTGATGATCGCTTGGGCACCGGGCGCCATATGTCGGGCGATCCCGTGCAGGAACCGGTCGAGCAGCCATCGCCCGTCGCGTCCCCCCCGGCTCCAGTTTGGCAAACGACCGACGAATTCCTCGGCTTCCGTCGGGAAATGGGGCAGGTTGGCGACGATCAGGTCGAAGCAGCGGCCGGAGACCGGCAGCCACATATCGCCGTGAAGAAACTCGACCTTGCCGGCGTACCCGAGGCCGCTCAATAACTGCGCTCCTGAAAGGACCGCCTGCCCCTCGATATCGATACCGCACAAAGTCGCGGCTCCGAGCGCGCCAAGCGCGGCGAGCACAACGCCGCTGCCGGAGCCGACTTCGAGCACCCGTGCCCCGCGAACTCGTGCGGGATTGGCACGCAGTGCCTGAATAAGGACCGCGGTGTACTCGCTAGGACGCAGCAAATCGAGCTGCGCACGAACGGTTTGATGGCAAGCTCGCTTGGATTCGCTAACGTCTGTCATAAACGGTGTTCCCCGAAAAGACCCGGCAAGCGACATGGCGACCTAATGTGAGGGCCGGGTTGGAACAAAAGGTGCGGGGAGGGTAACCCCGTAGTTGACCGCGGTCAACGACTTTGCTACGGTCCGCATGCCGCGTCGCCTTCGGTGCGCCACCGCCCCGGCCCTTCGCGTTGGCTGTGGCGAAGTGGTGTCATGCCTGCGCCGGTGCGGACCACAAGCAACGCAATGCGGTCATAATGCTGAAAAACAACACGCCCTTCAAGCTGATCCCGCAGCCTTCGCAGGTATCGCCTCCCGCCCATTCCTTGACCATCATCGTGAAAGGCACGTTCGTCCTTCAGCACGACGGTGTATGTACCGTAGCAGATCAGCAACTGGACTTTGCTCCGGACCAGCCATTCCTGGACGAGGTTGGACGAAGCCTTGCCTGGGCCAGCGACCTTGCGCCGTTCAAGCCACATACCGATTTTTACATCCTTGGTGCGTTT
>Ga0302151_10000350_pt1 | contig 28523 bp, 25 predicted proteins | sample I_Bog_N1_3_FD_192428 | JGI IMG/M metagenome (GOLD analysis project Ga0302151, IMG submission 192428) | Peat permafrost microbial communities from Stordalen Mire near Abisko, Sweden - I_Bog_N1_3 | ecosystem: Environmental > Terrestrial > Soil > Wetlands > Peat | place: Sweden: Abisko, Stordalen...
CGGAGGACCGCAGCCGGCCAATACCAGCCTGTTACAGATGTCGGTTATGGGGAAGTCCAACGAGGCAGTTGCAGCCCGTTGCGGTGACCGGCGCCCGCCTGGGCTTTGGGAGTCGACCGCGTCCGGCCACTGGCTGACGAGCACTCCGACGCGGTCACTTGACATCTGACGCTCAGCGAGTACGATGTAGATACCTTTAAGGATATACATCGTGGATCTACAAGTCGCGAAATGGGGTAACAGTCTTGCCCTGCGGATTCCTTCTGAAATTGTGCGCCGGCTCGGCTTGCGCGAAGGCGCAACTGTTGAGGCCCAGCTCACCGTCGACGGCAGCCTGTCCATTCGGCCTGCCCAGTGGAATCGCAAGGCATTCGCCCTCGAGTTGACCGACGCCCGCACTTCCATGCCCATGAGCGAGCCGGTGATGGAGGAACTGCGCAGCGGGGCGCGGTACTGACATGGTCTATGTTGACACCAGCGTACTCGTACCGCTGTTCCTGAACGAGCCGCACAGCGTAGCGGCGGCCGACTGGTATGCGCGCGAGAAGGGAGAACTCGTCGCCGCGGCCTGGTGCATTCCGGAGTTCGCCAGTGCCCTCGGCATCAAGCAGCGCACCGGCGCAATCGACGCGCAGCAGGCCCAGGGAGCTTGGGCGCGCTTCGAACGCATGGTCGCCGCCGACTTGAGGCTCCTTCCGGTCGAACCCACGAACTTCCATCGCGCGGCTGAGCTGGTGCTCGACGCGTCGAGCGCGTTGCGCGCCGGCGACGCCCTGCACCTGGCGTGTGCGGAGGCTGCGGGGGCGAAGCAGATGGCAACTCTGGACGACGTCCTGAGCCGCAATGCCCTTCGCCTGAAGATCAAGCCTGTTGTGCTGCGCCGCGCGCCCTGACTGATGCAGATGGATTCGAAATTGTGACGACCTGACCCGCATGTGGGCGTCGCAGCTGGACCAGGATGTGAGGGTTACAGCTTCCCCGCTCTACTGCAAATTGCCCGCCTCCGCAAAAGCTCAGCGCATGGAACCCGCCGTGGCACAAGACGATATCGCCGCCCGAATGATCGACGCACTCGATGGCGCGTCGAACCTGCAGCTCTACCAGCTCAAGACGCTCATCGAAGGCATGCTGGCCGACCCGAAGCGAACGATGGAGGCCTGTGCGAGCCTGCATCTGGGACAGGCAGTTCGCTTCGTCGACTTCCGCAGCGGCCAGTTGCGCCAGGGAAAAGTGATCGCGAAGCACCCAACGCAGGCGACAGTGTTCGAGGAATCGGTGCGCCGCAGTTGGAAGATCCCTTACGTGTCGATCGCGGCTGCCGAGATCACGCCGGGCGATACCGCCAAGCCCTACGATCCGCCGCCAGAGCCGGCCAAGCCCAAGGGCCCGTCAGGCTTCGCACTGGGCGATCGGGTCAGCTTCGATGACGGCAAAGGGAATACGATCATCGGCATCGTGGCGAAGGTCAATCGGCGCACAGCCTCGGTCGCGACAGACAATGGAAAGTCCTGGCGCGTCGACTTTCCCTTGCTGCGGCACTTGGTCGAAGTCTGAAAGCTCGAGTCAACTAGCCATGGGTCGACGCATACTGTGAGGCCCGCAGTCGGCTCACAAGCTGTCGGTCATCCATGGCCGCTTTGCGGCAACAGGTCATGAACGAACAGTATCGGGTAGGGTGGCCTTCGAGCCAAGTGATGCGTTGTGACCGCCAGCTCAGTGCTTGATGATGTAGAAATCCTTGCTGCGGAAAGAGTCCTGGTCGTTGGCGTCGTCGTAGCCACCGATCCACGGCTTGACCAGGCGAGGCGCAGACAACTGAAGCAGCGGAATCAATGGATAGTCTTCCATCTCCAGGCGCAAGGCCTGCGTCAAAAGGTTCCTGCGACGGACCTGGTCGGTGGTCGCGCCGGCCTGGTTGATCAATTCGTCGGCCGCCGGGTTGCAGCTCTTGTCGTCGTTGGCATCCGACTTGCACTGCACGAGTTGCAAGAAACCGGTGACGTCTGCGTACCCGGGTATCCAGGACGCGCGGGCGATCTGGTAGTCGCCCGCATGGCGCTTGGCAAGCAGCACCTTGAACTCCATGGTATCCATTTCGGTGTCGAGCCCGAGCTTGGTCTTCCACTCGGACGCGGTGAAGATCGCCATCCTCTTGTTGTAGTCTCCGGGGTTGTAGGCCAACTTGAGCCGCGTGCCTGGCTTCACGCCTGCATCGGCGAGCAACCTGCGAGCCACGGCAACTCGCCTGTCCATCGACCAGTCGGCCCACTCGTAGCGCAGGAAGTCGACGCCCTCGCTGCCCTTGACCATCAGTCCGTAGAGCGGGGGTTGTCCATCCGCCGTGACCCTGTTCGCGAGCACCTCGCGGTCGATCACCATGGACAGCGCCTTGCGCACCCGGACGTCCTTCAACAGCGGGTCGGTGTTGTTGAGAACGTAGAAGCGCAGCGCGATGAGCAGGCTGTTGTGGATGTCCTTCGGATACTTCGCTTTCAGGGCGCCGTAGGTCCCCGGCGCCAGCCGCATCATCATGTCGTTCTCGCCCGACTCGTACAGCTTCAGGTCGGCGTCGTTGTCTTCCACCGGCAGGTAGGTCACGCGCGTCAGGGTCACGTTGCCCGCGTCCCAGTATTTCGGGTTCTTGTCGATGACGACCTTGCTGTTGACCTGCCAGTCCTTCAACAGGTAGGCGCCGTTGCTGACCAGGTTGCCGGGCCTCGTCCAGGCCTTGCCGAATCGCTCGATCGCCGTGCGCGGCACCGGGCTGAATCGCTGAGACGTCAGCAGGTACGGCAGGAACGGCAACGGGCCTGGCGTCTTCACCTCCAGCGTGATGCTGTCGATGGCGTGCACGCCGAGTTCGGTGACCGGTTTTCTTCCCTGCACGATGGCCTCGCCGTTCAGGATGTACGCGCCGTCGGAGGACGCCAGCGGCGCCGCGTTCCGTGGGTCGACCATGCGACGCCAACCGTAGACGAAGTCCTGCGCGGTCACCGGCTCGCCGTTCGACCACAGGGCACCCTGGCGCAGCTTGAAGACCCAGGTGGTCGCATCGGTCTGCTGCCAGGACTGCGCGGCCCCGGGTACGACCTTGCCGTGATTGTCGATGGCCGTCAGCGTCTCGAACACGTCTGCCAGGATGTTGCCGGAGGCCGTCGAAGAGGACAGCGCCGGATCCAGCGTCTCGGGCTCGAACCCGTTGTTGCGGACCATCTCCTGCTTCGCGGCGAGCGCGGTTCCGGGAGGAATGGAGGCGCACTGACTTGATGCGGTCAGTGCGAAAAAGGCTGCTGCCGCCGTTCGACGTAGATTCACTAGCATGATGTGAGTCCCCGGAATTCAAGCCTCTCAGTCCCGTGTCAGGACACGGCGCCTCATCGCGTTGCAATTGAATCACACGTTGCGCCATGTGCAGCGACTCCATTCGGCCGCCTCCGGGCACTCGATCTTCGAACAACGCCAGGTTGCCGGCGTACGATTCGGCCTTCGAACGCGAGCAGTCGGCCACAAGCAGTCCTTCGACAAAGTCGGCTTCCGGGGTGCTGCCCGTAGAAAACGCCGGCTCGCCTTGCTGGTGATCGGAGGTACCGGACTGGCCGTGCCTTGAATTCGCCGATGCTACGATTCGGCGCGGCTTCGACACCGACCAAGAGGCTTCACCTGGAGGCGAGTGTCGCAGCGCAGGGAGGATTTCCATGAGCGTTTCGCTCCATCGCGCGCTGTCCGTGGTTGCCATAGGGCTCGCGCAGGTTCTGTTGCTCATGCCTGTGGCGCAAGCCCAGCCCGAGTTCTCGCCTCGCGCGGAACTAAGTCGTGGAGACTTCGCCGCTGTGGAACGATGGCTGTCCACCTTCCAGGCGTCGTATGAGTCGGGACGAATCACCGACGTCCAGCTGCGCGACGCCTACCGTCAGCTGTACGACCTCGATGCCGCTCTCGTCGAACGGCTGAAGTCCTGGACCAAGAAACGGCCGGACTCGTACGCCGCCCATTTGCTTCTGGGTGTGTACTACAAACACCTGGGCGACGTCGCGCGCGGCGGAGATTTCGTCGGCAATACGCCGGACGCCGCGATTGCCGAGATGGGGCGCCAACACCAGCTGGCGATGGGCGAATTCGAGCGATCGACGCGCCTCACCTCGAAGCCCTACATCAGCTGGTTTCTCATGTTGGGGATCGCGCAGGACGAAGGGACCGCAGCAGAGAAGCTCTACATCCTTGATCAGGCCGTGCGTCTGGATGGGGTGGCGGAACTCGTGCGCGTGCGATACATGACGACGCTCACGCCTCGCTGGGGCGGCTCGCTGCCCCAGATGGAGGCCTTCATTGCGCGTAGCCGACGCGAAGGCGTGCCCGATCGCGTCGTTCACGAACTGCAGGCGATCGAAGAAGACGACAAGGGAAAGAACCGGGAAGACGCGGGGGACGACCTCGGCGCGCAGCAGCACTTCCAGAAGGCGTTGGCGCTGTCCGCGGACAGCGCGCCTTTCTTCTTGCAGGACGCGCTCCAGTCCTCGCAGCGCGTCCTGTGTCGGACCGCGAGCACCCGTTCGCCCAACTGCCCAGGCTGACGGTGCGAATCCGTGGCTCCTCCGCGATCGGCCACTTGCAGCCAGTCGCGACTGACCGGATTCGGGTAGGCTATCGCATGAGAACCCTTCTTCGTCTTCTTGTCTCCCTGGCGGCTGGGACGGTGGCGGCCTGGTACCTGCTGGTCGGCCTCTGCAACATGCCTTCGCTGACGTTCAGCGTCGCCTGTGGCCATAACGGTCCAATGTGGTTGCCGCTTTTCGTTCCCCTCGCTGTTTGGGCCTGCTGGGCTGCGTTGGGTACTCTCGCTGTTTTCGACAGAAAGCGTCGAGGTGGCGTGGCCAAGAGCGATGCCTAGACTTCGTCGGCGTTCGGCCACAGGACTAAACCGCTATGCGGTGGTGCGCTGCGCGACTAGCGGCGCGGCGTTCGGGGCGTTCCGTGCAGACGTGATCTGCCACTGTTGACGGGCGAGGCATTGGGCCTCGCTCTTCAACAGGAGCAGCATCATGACCCCATTGGATCAAGCCGTTTTTCCCCTGCGCCAACGTATGCTCGACGACATGCGCATGCGCAAGCTCGCTGGCAAGACCCAGGCCGCCTACGTTCGTGCCCTCTACCGTCTGGTCGCCTTCCTTGAGCGTTCGCCCGACACCGCCAGCGCTGAGGATCTGCGGCGCTTCCAGTTGGACATGGTCGACGGCGGCGCATCGCCGATCACCGTCAACGCCACCATCACGGGCCTGAAGTTCTTCTTCGACGTCACCCTCGATCGCGCCGAGCTGATGCGCAAGATGCAGCCCGTGCACGTGCCGCACGTGCTCCCCGTCGTGCTCAGCCGCGACGAGGTCGCGCGACTCATCGCCGCGGCGCCCAACCTCAAGTACCGGGCCGCGTTGTCGCTGGCCTACGGCGCGGGCCTGCGCGCCAGCGAAGTCGCTTCGCTCAAGGTCACCGACATCGACAGCCAGCGCATGGTTCTGCGCATCGAGCAGGGCAAGGGCAGCAAGGATCGCTACGCGATGCTCTCGCCCGTGCTGCTGGAGTTGCTGCGTTGCTGGTGGCGCCACGCGCACGGGCTCGGCAAGATGCTGCCCAACGGCTGGCTGTTCCCGGGCCAGGACCCCATCGACGCGCTGAGCACGCGCCAATTGAACCGCGCCATCCACGAAGCAGCCGAGGCCGCCCACATCGACAAGCGCGTCTCGATGCATACGCTTCGCCACAGCTTCGCGACGCACCTGCTCGAACGCAAGACCGACATCCGCGTCATCCAGGTGCTGCTGGGCCACAAGAAGCTGGAGACCACGTCGCTCTACGCCCAGGTGGCCACCGAGATCCTGCGCGAGGTCGTCAGCCCGCTCGACACGTTGCAGCCCTCGTAGGGCCAAGGGCGTGGCTCGGCCCGCCCTGGAAGTCGCCGACATCTTCCGAAGCCTTGGGCCGGCCTGGCGATGGGCGCAACGCGCGCACCTCAGCCTGGGCCAGCTCAAGGTCATGTCCGCCATCGAACAGTGCCGCACCGCGGCGCTGGGGGGACACGTTTTGCGCTGCGACGGCTGCAACACCCAGGAGATCTCTTTCAACTCGTGTCGCAATCGCCACTGCCCAAAGTGCCAGGCCACCGCGGCCCAGCGCTGGCTCGAGGCGCGCCAGGCTGATCTGCTGCCGGTGGAGTATTTCCACGTGGTCTTCACGCTGCCGGCCGCGGTCAGCGACATCGCCTACACCAACAAGGCCGTCGTCTACGGGCTGCTGTTCGACATTGCCGCAGAAGTCCTGCAGACCATTGCCGCCAACCCCAAGCACCTCGGCGCGCGCATCGGCGCCACCCTCGTGCTCCACACCTGGGGCTCGGCGTTGACGCACCACCCGCACGTGCACGGCATCGTGCCTGGTGGCGGCCTGTCGGCCGACGGCAAGTCCTGGGTCGCGTGCCGGCCTGGCTTCTTCCTGCCTGTTCGTGTGCTCTCGCGCCTGTTCCGGCGCCGCTTCCTCGAGGCGCTCGCCAACGCCCACGCTGCCAAGCTATTGCGGTTCTTCGGCGACCATGCTCCGTTGGCCGACCCGGCAGCCTTCGCCGAGTGGCTCAAGCCCTTGCGTCAGAGCGAATGGGTCGTCTACGCAAAGCGGCCGTTTGCCGGGCCGCAGGCCGTGTTGGCCTATCTGTCGCGCTACACGCACCGCGTGGCCATCTCCAACAGCCGCCTCGTCTCGCTCGACGAGCGCGGCGTCACCTTCCGCTGGAAGGACTACCGCGTCGAGGGTCCCACGCGCCACAAGACGATGACGCTCGAGGCCGGCGAGTTCATGCGCCGCTTCCTCCTGCACGTGCTGCCCTCGCGGTTCCATCGCATCCGTCACTACGGGCTGCTGGCCAATGCCCGCCGCAAGGACAACATCGCCCAGGCACGTCAGCTCCTGCAGCCCACGGTCGACGTGCCATTTAGCGCTCAGGACGCGGCGCCCGAGCCCGCGCCACTTCGTCCGACGTTCGTCTGCCGGCACTGCGGCGCGGCCATGACCATCATCGACACGTTCGAGCGCGGCCAGGCGATCCGCGCGCCACCTGCATGTGCAGGCCAACATGACTGACATTCGACTGCACCAGTTCCCTCCGCCGACTCGACCTCGTCGCGCATCGGCAGGGTGTCTGCGCGCCAGGCTCTCCATCGGGGCCGCCTTCGGCACGCTACGCGCGACTCATCGCGCTGCGGTCTCGCGTCGGCGCTGTGCCCACCTCGCTCGACGCCGTTGGCAACACCGTCAAGACCCTGGCTTCGGCATCGCCGGCCAGCGCGCCAGCGGTCTATTCGCCATAAGCTTGTAGCCTCCGGGCGAGGCCTCAGCTGGGCCCGCGGTTTCGTCCCTTGAGGCTTGTCCGACGCCTGCCCTTCAGACCTGTGCTGTTCCGAGGTAATCTCGGCGCGAGGCAGGCATCCGACAACCCTAAACACTAGCTGCCCTTCGTGACGGGCTGCTTCCGGGCAGGGTAGAGATTCGCTATGCTCAGCCCGATGCCAAGCCTGCAGATACAAATTGATCGCGTCACCGACCGGAGCTTCCCTGGATGGGTCGAGTGCTCGTTCCAGGACGCGGACGGGAAAACGCAGTCCTTCGAAGAGAAGATACCCGTTGTGAGCAACGGAAAGGCCATGGACGGCACCGCGCTACCCGTGTCCGGGCATGTCGACTGTGAACGTCAAGCCGTTTGGACGGATGATCGCGGGCGAAATTTGGCTCGGATCGACATTGACCGTCCCTGGGGTATGCAGTCGACCACTGGTCAGGCGCAGTTTGTGGTGCGAGGCCTTTCGTGGCTTCCTCGCCGGCTTCGAACGGCAGCTGCCGCTCAGGCAAGCGTCTCGCATCACCACCAGCCGCGCGATGGTCAGCGCCATCATGAGTGCGACCGGCGGCATCACGGGTCACATCAGCAAGCTGTTGTCCCGCGCCGCAGAGGCTGCGATCTGCGCGAAGAAGGAATGCATCACGCCGGAATTGCTGCAGTCCGTCATCAACGCGCGTATATAGGCCGCGCCGAGCCCGCGCATGCTGCATCCCGGCTTGCCGTTCGTGCCGCGACGCTCGCACGACGAACTCCTGGGAGCCTGGCTGCTTCGCGTGGCGCAAACCTATGGTCTGGGATTGAGGGAGTTTCTGGCGCGGCTCGACGCGGGCCCGCACCCAGGCATCCGATCGCCACATTGGTTCACCCTGAACCGCTCTTCCCTGAATTTCGACGCGCTGGCAGCCGCGTTGAGGATTTCGCGCGCCGAGCTCACGGCAATGGCTCCAGGCGCGTGCCATGCCCGCCTCCCACAAGAGCTCGGCCTTTGCCTGCACTGCTTCGAAGAAGCCGCGGCCACCAGGCAACCCGTCACGTGGTTACTCCGCTGGATGCATCCGCTGTACGTCGCTTGCGAGACTCACCGCGTGTGGCTCACCCCGATTTCCTACCACGCCCTGACTCGCATTCGTCATGCCGCGGAGTTCAGCACACTATCCTCGGCGCTCGGCTCGGTCGCGGGCCCTCACCGGCAGCAGACGACCAGCGCCAAGGACGCCTTGTGGCTGCAGCGTCTTTGCTGCGCAATGGACGCCAGTACAACTGCCGTGGGGTTCGGTCGAGCCCCACGAACTGCGCGACATCATTGATGCGATTGCGGTCGCCATGATCTCCCACGCTGCGGCCCGCGACGACGAAATGCCTGCTCCGCCGGGCGATCTCGACCTGACCTCGTTCAAAGGCTTCACGCTGCATGGCGGCGGCGCGCACCCGCTTCAACTCAATCTTGCCGTGCGCCTATGTCACCGGCAATGGATACTGGGTGCGGCTGCGCATGTTCTACGACACGCGCCATGCGAGCGCAGTTGGGGTCGAACGTGGCCGGCGTCAATGACCCAGCGCCTCGTCAGCGACGCTCGAAGAACCGACTGGTCAGCGGCAGCGACCGAATGGATCTGTCCGCAGGCCGCCGAGATCCTGCGGAATGAACAATCGAGGGAAGTGCGTTGGAACAGACGCCGCGTTTCACCCGTGGCGATTTCACCCTGCTCGACGCTCCGAGGTAGCCCTTGACGGTACATCGCGTCCGAACTGCCAGCACCTCTATCAATCGCGCGCAGCAACGAGGCGCAACCTACAGCCCCAATGTACGGACCGACCGCGCACTGACAGGTCATTCGTTCAAACTGACAGATTATTCGTTCATCGACAGTCAGGACGCCACGACCGATCGCCGGATCCGCCATCGCCGAAGGCCCATGCTGGCCACCATGGCTAGCGCGAGGGCGATCGGGAACGTTGCGAACCGGTTGAGGTCCCGCCAACCGTCGGGACTCCCGAAACCGGCTGCCGCGAAGGACGCAACGCTGAGGACGGCAAACACGACGAAGTCGTGGAAGGCCTGAGCCTTCGCGCGCTCGACTGGCTGATGGGCCTCCGCCAGCAGCGTCGTGCCGCCGATGTACATGAAGTTCCAGCCCAGGCCGAGCAGGACGAGCCCAATGACGAATTGCGGCAGCCCGAGGCCGGTTTGCGCGATGACGGTGCTCGCCGTCATGCAGACGATGCCCGCCCCGATGACGGGCAGCACGCCGAAACGCCGGATGAGTCGCCCGGTACCGAAGGACGGCAAGAACATCGCGAGCACATGCCACTGGATGACGTTCGCCGCCGCGGCCACGCCGAAGCCGCAGAGATGCATGGCGATGGGGGTCGCCGTCATGAGCAGGATCATCAGACCGAATCCGACGGTCGAGACGCACAGCGCCGTCAGGTAGACGCCCTGCGAGACGATCGCGGTGAGCGGACGCGCCCGCGCCTGTTCCTGGACGGTGACGCGGGGCGGCAGCCGCAACTGGCTCAAGGTCGCGCAGGCGAGCACGCCCAACAGCGCAATCACCGCGTAGGACGCCGCGAAGGGCGTCGCGGCCCAGCCCAGCGTGACCTTCGCGAGCGTGGGTCCGGCGAACGCGGCCACCACGCCGCCGCCGACCACCCACGCGACGGCACGGCCGCGCGTGAGCGGTTTCGCGGTGTCGATGGCGGCGAAGCGGTAGTACTGTGCGAAGCCCTGGTAGGCGCCGACCAGGCCGTTGGCGACGACGAACAGGCCGAAGCTCTTCATTCCCAGCGCAACGACCGCGAGCACGCCGGCAAGCGCACCGGCACCGGCGCCTGCGACGAAGCCGAAGCGGCGCCCGCGTCTATCCATCAGGAATGAGGCGGGCATCATGGTCACGGCCGCCGTGACGATCATGGCGACGATGGGCAGGGTTGCCCATTCTGGACGCGGTGCGAGTTGCCGTCCCACCAGTCCCGACACCGTCAGGATGAGGACGGAGGTGGTCTGGAACATCGCCTGCGCGGCGGCCAGGATCAGCACATTGCGCCGCTCTGGCGCCGTTGCGGTGGCCGCCGTCATGCGTCGTCCAAGGCTTCCAGCTGGTTCGTGTCGGCGACGCGGGCCGCCGGGATGTGCTGCATCCAGGACAGCCCATCCGCGCTGGTCACCAGTCCGCCTTCGCGCATCGGCGACTCCACGCACGGCTCACCGGCATTCATGGCGAAGCGCTGCAGCGCCTTGCCCTCCCGATCGAGGGCCGGTATGACGTCTCGCATGTCGGTCGCCACGGGCTCGACGGGCGCCGACGCGAAGCCCGGATTCATCAGGGATTCGAGCTGGTTGCCGGTGCCCACGAGCGGATCGAAGAACCGCTGGGCCGATCGCACGGCGGGATCGGCGGCCGCCTCGCCGGCGAGCAGTCGCACGAACGCGTCGTTGCCGCGCTCTTGCGTATTCAACACGCTGCGCGCCTTCCAGAAGAAGGACGCCTGGTCGCTGTTCATGTCGTACAACGAGGTGAGGTATTGGTAGAACAGCCCGTATTCGCGACGATACCGCGCGTCGAACTCGCCGAAGGCCTCGGTCTCCGTCACGGCGCCGTCGAGAATCGAATTGATCGAGCGCGCGGCGAGCAACGCCGAGTAGGTGGCGAGGTGCACGCCCTGCGACAGCAGCGGATCCACGAAGCATGCGGCATCGCCCACGAGGACGAGGCCGTCGCGCCAGAGGCGGTCGGTGGTATAGGACCAGTCTTTGCGGATCCGCAACTTGCCGAAATCGCCCTCCGTCACGCGGGTCGCACCGCTCAGGAAGTCCGAAATGACGGGACAACGCTGAATGTAGCGCGCCATCGCGCCTTCGAGGTCACCCTCGATGGGGCGGCGCGAGTCGGGCGACGCCTGGAAGACGGCGCCGACGCTCGTGAGCGTGTCCGACAACGGGATGTACCAGAACCAGCCCTCGTCGAAGGCGGCCGAGAGGATGTGGCCTTCGCGCGGCGCTGGAAAGCGCTTGCCGTTCTCGTAGTAGCCGAACAGGGCGAAATTCCTGAAGAACTCCGAGTAGACGCGCTCGCCCACCAGCTTGCCCAGCGCTCCCGAGTTGCCGGACGCATCGACGACGAAGCGGGCGCGCGCCGCGGCCGGCTCGCCCGCCGCGTCGGTGAAGGTCACGCCCACCGTGCGACCGTCTTCGCGGATCGCATCGTGCACCGCGCACTCGGTGCGCACTTCGACCCCGTGGCGCCGCGCATTGCGCAGGAGGATTTCGTCGAATTTGCTGCGCTCGACCTGGAACGCATTCGCGGGCGAAGTCCCGCCTTCAGCGCCGCGGAAGTTGAAGAACCAGGGCTCCGGGTCCCGGCCCCAGCGGAACGCGCCACCGAACTTCTTCTGGAAGCCGGCCGCCTCGATCTCCTCGCGCACACCGAGCATCACGCAGATGCCATTGACGGTTGCCGGCAACAGCGATTCGCCGATCTGGTAGCGCGGCATATCGCTGCGTTCGAGCAGCAGCACGCGGTGCCCGCGCTTGGCGATGAAGGTCGAGACGGTGGCGCCTGCCGGGCCGCCGCCCACGACGATCACGTCGTAGTTCTTGGTCTGATTCATGACTGGTTCGTTTGGATGTTGTGCCCGGCATCCGGTCGGGCCCGGCGGACGGACTGGGCATCGAAGAGCGCGAGCAGCGGCGCCGTTGCGCAGGTCGTGACGAGCGCCATGACGACGAGCACCGAGAACATCGCCACGTTGACGACCCCCAGAGTCAGCGCCACGTTGAGCACGATCAGCTCCACGAGCCCGCGCGTGTTCAGCAGCACGCCCAGGCGCAGTGAGTCCCGGTGAGAGATGCGCACCAGCCGGGCAGCCACGTACGCGCCGCCTACCTTGGTCGCTGCCGCGCCCACCGTCACGGCGGTGCAGATGAGCCAGAGATCGTGGCTCAGCGCCAGATCGAGGCGCGTGCGCATGCCGCTCAAGGCGAAGAAGGCTGGCAGCAGCAGACGCGCGAGAATCGGTTCGAGTTCGGCGGACGCCTTCGCGGCTGTACGGCCATCCGCGGGGAGCAACAGGCCCACCAGGAAGGCGCCGAACATCGTGTGCAGGCCGATCGCGGCCGTGCAGGTCGCGGACACGAGGGCCGCCGCCAGAACCAGGGTCAAGGTCGTCGCCGACGGTTCCCGCTCCCGATCGCTGCGCACCACGTGGCGCCGCAGGAGCGGTCCGACGGCGCCGATCAGGACGACCAGGTAGATTCCCGCTGCGGCCAGTGTGGGCAGCGCTGTCGTGCCGTGCGCGGCGGACACGGCCAGCGCCAGCAGGCACCAGGCCACAAGGTCGCCGATGGCCGCGATCCCGATCGACAGCCGGCCGACATTCGTCGCCTGGAGCCCGCACTCCTCGAGGATACGCGCCAGCACAGGGAACGCCGTGATGGCGCCAGCAGTGCCCAGGAAGATGGCGAACGACGCGGGATTCGCGCCCGGCGGGGCCATGCGCCCGAACAGCAGCGGCGCCGCCGCGAGCGCGCAGGCGAACGGCACGGCGATCGCCACGGCGGCGATGAAGCCAACCTTGCCGAAGTCGGCGCGCAACGCAGCCAGGTCGATCTTGAGACCGACGACGAACAGATAGAGCACGACGCCAAGCTCGGCGATCACGCCGAGCGCGGATTGCGCGGCGGGATCGAGCACGAGACCGGACAGCCCGCCGGCAAGGATGGTTGGCCCCAGGAGGATGCCGGCCAGCATGTCCGCGATGACCGGAGGCTGACGCAAGGCCTTCAGGAGCGGCCGGATCAGGGCGCTGACGATGTTGACGGCCGCGAGGGCGAGCAGGATGCGCGCGACGGTGCTGAACTCGAACGGCATCAGGATGACTTGGATGACAAGGGGCAGGAGCGCGAGAAGGATCGCCGGCGGAAGGCAACCGTCGAGACCTGCCCGCCGGTTGCCGCTCCACCGCTACTTAGAAGTAGAGGAATGCGACCGTCTTGGTCGAAACGCGCTTGATGCTCATCGTCTTCTCCGTGAGTATGAGTTGATGGAACCGGGTCGACTGACATCTTCCCGGGCACTACCGCGGATCGGTAGAACGTTCGCGATCAGCTTCCGGCTAACCAGAGTCTCAAGGCGAATCAAGATGAAGGTTATTGAGTTCGTCGCGCACCGTCAAATGTCCTGGCGCGGTGCATCACCCCATTGGGTAAAGCGGCGTCTCGAAAACCCGCGCACGCAGCGGTCAGCGCCTGCGCACGATGAAGGTCCACTCGTCGCTCTGCATGGATGCGTCGACGACGTCGTAGCCGTGACGTTCCGAAAAGGTCGGGATGTCGCGCGCGGAGTCGGGATCGGTGACCCGCACACGCACCAATACCGCGTCGCCGCGCGCCAGGAAGAACCGCCGCAGGGCCAGCACTGGCAGCGGACACGTTCGCCCGCGCAGGTCGAGTTCGTGGTCGATGTTCATGCGAGGACGCCGCGGTCGCGCAGCAGCGTCGACAGCACCAGCGCGGGTTGGAAGTTCGGCATGTCGGCGCGTGCAACCCGTGAGCGAGCGCCGGTGGCGTCGACGATGTATCCGCGGCGCAGATCGTCCACCCGTTCGCCGATCTCTCGCAGGCCGTCGGCCAGCGCGTCGATGTCGGCGATCGTCGTGTAGGCCCCGACGCTGGCGCGGACCATGCCGCGGCGTACCGCGACATAGCGTTCCAGCTCGAGGTCGTCCATCCCGCGCGTGTCGAAGGCCTGCCAGGCGTCACCCAGCAACGACCTCGCGTACGGGTGCGCGCAGAAACAGCCGTTGCGCACCGCCACGTTGAACTCGTCGTTCAGAAGCGTCGCTGCGAGCGCGTGCTCGACGTGGGCGAGATTGAAGCCGATGCAACCCACGCGGGGATGGGCGTCGAGGTCGGTGGGCCCGTAGATTTCCAGGCCCGGGATCGCGCTCAGGCGCGCGATCATGTGTTGCGCCAGGGCGCGCTCGTGCGCGACGATCGCCTCCATGCCCACTTGGCGCAACCCTTCGAGCGCGGCGGCGAGCGTGACGGCGCCGAGGACGTTCGGCGTGCCCGCGATCTGCGCCGCAGGTGAATCGAGCAAGCGGTAGGAACTGGCGGTCACGTCTTCCACGATGCCGCCGCCGAGTTCGAGCGGCGCCACGCCGTGCAGCAGGGCACGCTTGATGACGAGCACGCCCGGCGACCCGGGTGCGTAGACCTTGTGACCCGAGAAGAAATAGGCGTCGATGTCGCGCGCGCGGTCGGGCCCGCTCAGCCGCATCTGCGCGTGTGCCGTCGATTGCGCGCCATCTACGACGACGAGTGCGCCATGGCGATGGGCCAACTCGGCGATGTCGTGGATCGGATTGACGAGGCCGGTCACGTTGCTGGCGGCGGTGACGGCGACGTAGTTCACCTCGCCTGGACGTGCGCGCAGCAAGGTTTCAAGGGCGTGCAGCGAGACCGCTCCAGGCCCCTGCGCCGTGGGTTCCAGCCCGACGTGCAAGACCTCACCGTGGGCCCGGTGGGGCAGGTCGTTGGAATGATGCTCCATGGCGGACACCAGCGCCAGTGGACGCTGCGGCCGGCCACGGCGCAACGCGAACGCGAGTCGGTTGGCGCACGCCGTCGCACCAGCACCCATGAAAAGCGCAACGTACTCGTCGCGCGGCGCACCGAGGAAATCGAGCACGACGTCGCCGGCCCAGGCGAGCGACTCGCTCGCGACCTGCGCCGCGAAATGCGCGCTCGTGTGGGGATTGGCCTGATGGACGAGGAACTCGCGTCCGAACGCCTGGGCCGTGCCCATCATGAGCGTCGTGGCGGCGGAATCCAGGTAGACCCGACGCGTAGCCGCGCCGCGCGTGGCGTAGCGGGTGTCCAGACCCACGAAGTCGGTGGCGAAGCGGCCTGGCAGGCAGGCGCCGGCGCAGGGCGCGCGATCCAGCGTATCGGTCATGCTCGCGAGCCTTCCGCGCGCTGCTATGGCGCGTATGCGCCGCGAAGGGCGCGCAGGGTGCGGACGATGTCGCCTGGCTCCAGCCGGACCGTGTGGTCCGGATCGGTGAACGCCTGGACTATCCGTCCGGTGCGGTCGGCGACATAGGTTGCCGTCAGGGGTAGCAGCCAGGCGCCGTCGGCGTTGAATTCCGCGATGTCGATGCCGAAGCGATCCTTGTAGATGGGCCGCATGCGCTCGTCCATCGCGTAAGAGAGGCCGAACTGCCGCGCCACCTCGTTGCCGCGGTCGAACAGCAGGTCGAACTGCAGGTCGTACATGGCCGCGATGTCGCGCGTGCCGTCAGACACATCCGGAGAGATCGCGACCAGCGTTGCCCCGGCTTCGCGGATGGCGGGATGGGCTTCCTGCAGTGCACGCATCTCGAGGTTGCAGAAGCCGCACCAGCTGCCGCGGTAGAACGAGATGACGAGCGGACCGCTTTCAAGCAGCGCGGCCGCGGACACCTGGCGGCCGAGTGGATTGCGCAGGTTGAAGAGCGGGACCACGTCGCCGACCTGCAGGCAACTGCGGCCGATGCCCGACGCGACGAGGTCCGACAGGCACGCATCCTTGAGCTGGACGACTTCGGCCGGCTCTCGACGCAGGAATTGCTGGTACAGCGCCGCGGTGCGCTCGGACAGCAGGGAGCGCTCTTCGGACGCGGATGGACGCAAGGATTCGTTCGTGATGCTCATGTTTTCGCTCCAGGAAAAAGCCTCAGGCCTTGCGGAAGACGTAGAAGCCCAGCGACCAGGGCATGACCCAGCGTCCCTGAGCGGCGTACGGCTTCACCCAGCGCTGCAGCAGCTCGCGCACCTGCGGATGCGAGGTCTGCAGGCTGAACAGGTCATGTGCGTACTGCGTCATCGCGTCTTCGCTGTCGAACGTCCAGTCCGTGGACTCGACGCTCAGGGATTCGAGCTTGAAGCCGGCATTGCGGGCGAGGACGCCGGCCCAGGCTTCGTCGAGGAAGTCTGCATCGTGCCCGGAGGAGCAGTACGGCCGGACGATGTAGTCGAATACGCGCTGCGCCTGCGTGTCGTGCGTGACGTCCACGACGAGGAACGCGGCACCGGGCCGCAGCACGCGCCACAGCTCGCGCATCGTCAGCCATTTGTTCGGGATGTGGTGGAAAGCCGCGAGCGAGAAGGCGAAGTCGACCGACTCGGTCGGCAGGCACAGCTGATCCAGCGCGCCCACGTGTCGATGTAGCCGCGGATCTTCCTTCGCGTGGTCCAACATGTAGGACGAGGCGTCGATGCCATGGACGATGCCTTCGGGCGCGAGCCGTTCGAGGATGCAGGCGGTGCCGAAGCCCTGCCCGGATCCCAGCTCGACGACCGTACTCGTTTGCGCGATGCCCAGCCGATCCAGCGCCGCGCGCAGCCGCACGCCTTCGTTGTGGCGGGCCCCGGGCACCGCCTGCTGCGCAGCCGCGTAGCGGTCCGCGCGTTCCTGGGTGAAGCCTTCGGCCACGACATCGGCCGGCGGCGCTTCGCGTTCGGTCAGGACTGAGTTCATTGCATATCTCCAGTGTTGAGGGAAGAAAGGGCGGCAGCCGGTTCGGCGGACGCGTTGCCGCCCGTTGACGATTGCGGTTGCAGGAAGCGGGCGAGTCCGAAGAGCGCCTGCGTGATGGGCATGTCGACGCCGACGCGCAGTCCGATCTCCAGCACGGGGCGCATCAGGGCATCGACCTCGGTCGTGCGGCCGGCCAACACGTCCTGCAGCATGGAAGTGCGCCCATCGCGCAACGTGCCGAGTAGCGCCAGGTGGTCTGCGGTCGTCGCCAGCGGGCAGATGCCGAGCGCCTGGCCCAGGGCCTCGATCTCCGCCATCGCGCGCGCGCACGTCCGGCGCGCCTCGACGTCGTCGAGCACGGCGCCCACGCAACATCGCAGCAGCGCCGTCGCGGGATTCATGATCGCCGTGCTGACCAGCTTGTTCCAGATGTCACGGCGGATGTTGGCGCTGCGCGCCGCGTCGAATCCGCCGGCTCGCAGCAGCGCGAGCATGCTTTCGCAGGCCGGTGCACTGGCGTTGTCGGCCTCGCCGACCACGATCCGGTTGCCCGCGAGGTGCTGCGCGACGCCGTCGCCGATCCGCACCACGTTCACGAAGACGAGACACCCCACGACTTGGGACAAGCCAGCGGCCCGCGCGTCCGGCGCGCGGGCGAGGCGGACGTCGTCCGGCGATCCGTCGGCGAACCACCAGGGCAGTCCGTTCATCGTCGTCACCACGGCTGTGCGGTCGTCGATCAGCGGCGCCAGCGCGACGCGTGCGGCCGCCACCTGATGACCTTTGACGGCGAGGATGACAATGTCCTGGGGCCCGAGTGAGGCCGTCTCCCCCACGACCCGCGGATGCGCGCGCCGCTCGCCGCCCTCGCCGCGCAGCACGATTCCGTCGCGGGCGAGTGCCATGGCCGCGCGCGGGCGCGCCACGATCGAGACGTCCGCGCCCGCTTCGCACAGCGTCACGCCGAGCAGCGTCCCGACCGCGCCGGCACCGACGATCGCCACCTTCGCGGCTTCCCTCCCGCCGCGGCTCATGTGCGGTACGACGGGTCGATCTTGTCGAGGCGGCGCACCATCGCGTCGAACACGTCCTGTCCCGCGCCATAGGCCCGGTTGAAATGGAACGAGTCCTGCGCGCATTTGCGTTGTACCTCGGGCGCGATCTCGAGCATGGGTCCCATGCTGCGGGCGGCCAGCTGGATCTCGCAGGCGCGGTTGAGCAGCCACAGGGTCGTGAACGCGTTCGCGACGGTTGGACCCCACGCGAGCAGGCCGTGGTTGCGCATGATCAGCGCGGGCTTCTCGCGCAAGCTGCGGACGATGCGTTCGCCCTCGTCCGCATGGACGGTGATGCCCTCGAAGTCGTGGTAGGCGACCATCCCCTGCAACTGCGCGGCGTAGATGCTGGTCATGGTCAGGCCGTCAGGCATGCAGGCCACGGCCACGCCGGCTGTCGTGTGGATGTGCATGACGCAGTGCGCGTCCTGGATGCCACGATGAATCGCGCAATGGGACGTGATTCCCGCGACGTTGATGGGCCAGCGCGAAGATCCCGTCGGCTCGCCCGCGGCATTCACCTTTACCAGGTTGGAGGCCCGCACCTCGTCGTAGGCCAGTCCGAACGGGTTCAACAGCAGGCTGCCGGGCTCGCCGGGCACGCGCAGCGACAGGTGGTTGTAGATCAGCTCGGTCCAGCCGAGATGGGCGAAGATTCGGTAGGCTGCGGCCAGTTCGACGCGCGCTTCCCATTCCGCGTCCGACATCTCCGGACCCAGCGTCGTCCTGTGTACTTTCCATCCGTCCATGCGAAGCTCCTTCAATCCCTGTTGATCAACTCGAACGCCTGCAGGAAGCGGTCGTTCTCTTCTGGCGTGCCCACCGTGACTCGAAGGTGGCGCGGGTCGTCCGCGAATGCGCGCACATGCACATCGTGCGATTCCAGTGCGTGGTGGATCGCGCCCGCGTCATCCATGCGAAGCAACACGAAGTTGGCGTGGGAGGCCGTCGCGAGCCGGCGCGCCACGTCCGGGTGCCGCGCGAGGCGCGCTCTCTCGGAGGCGTTGCGCGCCACGCAGGTTTCGACGAAACCTTGATCCGCCACCGCTTCGACGGCGACTGCCGCCATCAACGCGTTGACGCTGAAGGGTGCGCGGACGCGCTCCAGGATCTCCACGACGCGCTCGTCGGCGACGCAGTAGCCAAGCCGCAGGCCGGCCAGGCCATAGGCCTTGGAGAAGGTGCGGACGACGACGACGTTGGGGTGGCGGCCGATCATCGACACGGCGCTGCGGAAGTCGTCCTCGGCGACGTACTCCGCATACGCTTCGTCCACGACAACCAGCGTCGACGACGGCACGGCCGCCAGCATCGTGTCCATGGCCGCGGCGTCGAGATAGCGGCCCGTCGGGTTGCACGGCGTGTCGACGAAGAGCACGTCGGCCCCCACCGCGGCGTCGCTCAGCTCGCGCACGGAGTGCGCATAGTCTCGCGATGCCACGGTCGTCATCCGGGCGCCGGCGATGGCGGTCGCGGCGCCGAAGAGCGAGAACGTGTACGAAGACTGCACGGCGCGCCGGCCCGGCGCCAAGAAGGCGCGGGCCAACAACGTGACCAGTTCGGATGATCCGTTGCCGACCAGGATCTGCGCGGGCTCGACCGCGAGGTGCTCGGCGAGCGCCTCGCGCAACGCCGTGTAGGCGTTGTCCGGATAACGCCCGGGCACCCAGTCCGGGGCCCGGCGCATGAGGGCCCGCAGGCGTGCGTCGCCTCCGTAGGGATTCTCGTTGCTGCACAACCGGATCGAGCCGGCCGTCAGCCGCGCATGCGCGGCCCCCGGGACGTAGCGCGCGATGCCGCGTAGCCAGCCGTTCGGCACGGGCGGCTCGAGGACCGCGGATCGCTGGGCCGTCTGCCTCTCGGCGTGCTGGGCCTTGGCGGCGCCGCACGCGGTCTGCGAGACCGCCCTCAGGTAGAACTCGCGCTCGAGTTCGAGGGCGCGGGCCAGGTTGCGGAACCTCCGCAGGCCATGGCCCTCGTCGGGAAACTCGACGTAGCGCGATTCGACGCCGTTGTCTTCGAGGGCCCGGGCCAGGCTACGCGTCTGCTCGGGGTCCACGATGCGGTCAAGAGCACCTTGAAAGAAGATGACCGGGCGCGCAAGCTTGCCAGCGTGCGTGAGCGGCGAGCGGCGGCGGTACTCGTCGGCAAGCTCCGGAAAGGAACCGATCAGCGACCAGGTGTAGTGCGCCTCGAACTTGTGCGTGTGCGCGCACAGCCGGGCGAGGTCGGTGACGCCCCAGTAGCAGCCTGCCGCGGCGAACTTGTCGTCGACCATCAACGCCAGCAGCGCCGAGAAGCCGCCCGCGCTGTTGCCCCGGACGAAGCAGCGCGTCGTATCGATGGGCAGGTCGCGGCAGACCTGGCGCACGACGTCGAGGCAGTCCGCCACCTCCGCCTCGCCCCAGGCACCGTTCAAGGCCTCGCGGTGATGCCGTCCGAAGCCTGTGCTGCCGCGGTGATTGATCTCGAGGTACGCGAAGCCGCTGCGAGCCCAGTACTGTGCGACAGGGTCGAAGGCGGCGCTCGCGATGCCGGTGGGGCCGCCGTGAAGATTCACGACGAGCGGTACGCGCTGCGTCGATGGCGCCAACGGGAGATGGATGTGCCCGTCCACGGCCAGACCGTCGCGCGCGACGACGCGGACCGGCCGCGCCAGCGACGCGGGCCACGCCGGGGCGGACAGCAACGGGCGCACGACGCGCCACGTCCAGGTTCCCGGCTCCATGCGCACGATCGCCAGGGGCGCGTCGGCCGCGACGCCGACGAACCAGAACTCGCCCTGCGCGAACTGCAGGCTGCGGACTTCCTCGAAGGGCACCTCGATGTCGGTGATCCGGCCGTCGTCCAGATCGATCGCCAGCAGCGCGAGACGGCCCCGGCGATACGCAGCCGCGAGCAGCCGGCCGGAGGACGCCGGGCTCGCAGGCGCCACGGCGTACGTGCGCAGCCCCAGCAGGTAGGGCGGAAAGCCGAATTCGACCTCGGCCCGGCAGACTGGCCGCGCGCCGTCTTCAGGGCGCCACATCCAGGGGTTCCACCATCCGGAGACATCGTCCAGGTAGAACAACGTCCCGTCCTCGGCCCAGGCCGGTTCGATCGCGCTGCGCGCCGGGCCGCCGATGGTCGTGATCGTGGCGGCGCTGGCGCCGTCCGGGCCGAGCGCGACGATCTCGAGCGCTGACTCGTTCCACGGCATGTGGGGCACGTCCCAGCGGATCCAGGCAATGAAGCGCCCGCAGGGGCTTGGACGTGGCGACGCATGGAAGCCCGTCCCGCTTGCGAGGACTACCGGGGCGCCGCCGCCGTCGAGCGGGATCGCCACGACGTCGGTGAACGTCTCCCGCGTGTCGGAGGAAGTCGTTTCGCGCAATCCGATCACACGCTGCCGCGCCACGTCGTAGGCCAGGTCGCCGTAGGACTGCGGGCCCGGACCGACCAGCGTGCGCTGTTCGCCATCGCGATCGAGCAGACGCACGCTTGCATCGCGGCCGTCGACGAACACGACACCGTCGCCGGCGAGGCAGAACGCACCGCCGCCGTAGCCTTGGACCTCGCTGCGGACGTCGGGCGCAGTCGCCATGGCTTCGGGCGCGGCGTCGTGCCCCGCCTGCCGCATCAGGCCGGAGCGCCCGGTCTCGGGATCCCGGTGCAGCCAATGGACGTGGACGTCGCCCACGCGCAGGCAATCGTCCCAACTGCGCAAGGATGCGTATTCGGCGGCGTCAGGAAGGCCGTGGGTCATCGGATTCACGCCTCGCATCGCGCCAACGGTCCGCGAAACCACGCCAGCATGCAATCGTCGAGCGCGGTCTCGGAACGCATCGGCGAACCCGAATCCGCATCGCGCGCCGCGGTGTGGCCGGGCCGGCATTTCTCGCGGTCCTCGGCCATGCACTCGCGCCAGATCTGCTCGCAGCGGTACTTGCTCGCCTGCACGCCGGCGTGCGCGAGGAGATCACGCACCCGCCGGATGCCGTAGCGTGGGTACTCGCGACGCAGCCGAAGAATCGTGGCCTTCAGGTCCGTCGGGCTAGCGTCGCTGACCGGCGCGCCGATCAATCGACACGCCCGGCGCCGGCTCACGCCGGCCTGCAGGGCCTGGGTCAGCAACTGCCGACGCACGCAGGCGCTCAAGACCCGTGCGGCAGTGGCGATGCGAAGTTCTTCCAGCAGCGCGTCGGCGCTCCGGACCTCGCCGCGTAGCCGTTCATGGTCGGACTGAAGTTCGCGAAGGCGTTGCTTGGGCAGGCACGCTGTGGAAGCATCCATTTTTGGAATCAATACGAAGGGATTGGAAAGGCCGCGCGGCGCCCGTACGCATGCGGCGCGGCGCGACACCGCCTTGCCCGTCGCGCGACCGGCAAGAACGTCGACAGAGTGGAAGGCGCCGCCTCAGGCGGGCAGTTGTTGCAGCATCGTGCGGGCGAGGCCCGTGTCGAGGCAGATCGTCACTTCCGAGAGGCGCGTCGCGATCTCCACCGTCTGTCGCGTGACGGGCGGCAACTCGGCGACGAACTGCTCCGGGATCGCGGTATGGTTGCCACGCCGGTTGATCTGGAAGTGCGCCTCGACGCCAACGTGCGCTCCCGGCTTCGAGGAATCGCGCAGGATGTCGCCCACCGGATCGCTCTCCGGATAGACCGTGCCTTCCATGATGGACACGAGTGCCGAGAAGCCCAGCGCGCAGGTCTTCGCCGCGTACTTGATCACTTCGATCTCGAGACGCACCTCCGGCGCGAAGAAGAACTCCTCGGTCGGCCGGTCTGACAGCTCGCGGATGCTCTTGAGGATGAGGCGGTCGTGGTGGATCTCCTCGTCCTTGTAGGCACGGATCTGGTCGCCGATGATCGTGTGCTGCTCGATGGCCGGATCCAGGCACGAACAGCATTCGCGCGTCACGTAGTACTGCTGGGCCAGCAGCGTCGCGAGTGCGCCGAAGAACGCGGGTTCGTCGTTCTTCTTGAGGGCCGTCAGCCGTGCGAGCAGGTCATGCGCCTGCGCGGCATGCGTGGTCTGATAGTCGAGACGCCTGGAGCGGATGGCGGTATAGACGGACATTGGATCGAACAGTTCCGTCCCTTCAATGCGGGACGCATCGAGGATCTCGGCTGGGTCCCAACCCCAGGCCGACGGGAAGTACGAGAACGCCGACTCCACGTCGATGTCTCCAAAGGGGTTGATCACGTGCAGGAACTGCCTGGGGCCGTCGGCGGCGAGCAGCTCGGGCGCCGCGCTCTCGTAGCTCGCGACCACGCCCACAGGCTTGCGCGGATTCACATGCAGGAGTGGGTAGCCCGAGAAGAACTGGAGGAACTCCTGGTGCTCGCTGCCCTTGCCAAGGTCGATCTGGCCACGCTCGAGATGCTCGATCAGTGACTGCATCGGCGCCCTGCGCTCGGCGTCGATGTCGACGTCGATGGAGAGCCACGGAGACGACACGGTCAGCCCCGTCTCGCCGAGTGCAAACGCGGTCTGCGGATAGGGCCGATAGGTCAGTTGCTCGAACATGTTGATCCCTGTTGGTTCGTACTTGGTAGATCGGTGCCCGGGTCACGGGAACCTGCGCGAGGCGGAACGTCGCGTGCGCTTCGCGCGACATTCGGTGTCGGCCGGGGCGAACTTCGGCGAATCGACACCGCACGACGGAGACCGCCTTTGTACGAGGCATCAATACCTCGCGAATTCGACCAATCCTAATGAGGCACGACAAGCGCGGTCAACTGTCTCGGTTCGCGCCAACTCCCGTTGAGAGTTGCGTACATCCAAGTACGAACTCAGTACGGGCGCTCGGCGTTCTGGCAGCATCAATTCAGATACAGGGATGGGGTATCCGATGTCCTCGGCCGCTGCCAGCGCGCGCCTCGTTCGAACAGAACAGAGAAGTGTCGGGACCGTATCCTCGGCATCTCTTGCGTGTGCCGCGCGACGCGGCCAATCCCCTGCCGGCATCCGATCCTTCGTCGATGCATTCCGGAATCGGCTGACCTCGCGACCCGCCCCCCCCCGTTGTGGGGTATCCGATGTCTTCGACCGCTGCTAGCATGCGCCTCGTTCGAACAGAACAGAATGGTGCCGGGACCGTATCCTCGGCATCGCTTGCGCGTGCCGCACGATGCGGTCATTCCAGCACCCGGATCCGATCCATCGTCGATGCATTCCGGAGTCGTCTGACCTCGCGGCCCGCCCCCCCGTTCAACGCCCGATCGGCCGAACGGCGGCTCGCGTCCCACCAAGGACGCGCCACAGCCCCACGCATTCCCGGATCACCACGGGACGACGCAGCGCCTGCGCCATCCACCCAGGAACCACGTACCCATGCCCTGCACCACATCGCGCCTCTCCGAACAACAGATCGCCGAGACGCTGGAACTCGCACGCGCGTCGAATGTCGCGTCGGCCGCGCGTCTGCACCGCGTGACCGAACAGGCCGTCTATCTCTGGCGCAGCCGCTACGACACCCTCGACGCCGAAGGCATCCGGCTGATGCGACGGCTCGAGCGCGACAACAAGAGGCTGGCCCAATTGCTACGCCAGCGCCGCGCCGAGATAGACTTCATGCAGTCACTGTCGCATCAAGCTCCGGCGTCTTTCGGTTGGACGCTTCCGCCAGCCCATCCTCCTGAAGCCGTCGCACCATGAATTCACTCTGGAGCCCCACCGCGCTGCGACTTGAGCCGTATACCCCCGGCGAGCAATGCAACGACCCGTCGTGGATCAAGCTCAACACGAACGAGACGCCTTTCGGTCCGTCCGCGCACGCGCTTGCCGCCATTCAGGCCGAGGCCACGAATGCGCTGCGCCTGTATCCGGATCCGGAGGCGCGCGCATTGCGCGAGGCAGTCGCGCGCTTCCATCATGTCGATCCCGACATGGTCTTCGCGGGCAACGGATCCGACGAAGTCCTGGCGCACGCGTTTGCAGCGCTGTTCCGGCAGGACGCACCAATTCTTCTGCCTGACATCAGCTACAACTTTTACAGGTCTTATTGCGGACTGTTGGATCTGAAGCGCACCGAATTGCCACTGACCGCCAATTTCGCGATTGACTTGACGCAATACGATGGACCCAACGGCGGCATTGTATTTCCCAATCCCAATGCGCCGACGGGCTGCTTGCTTGGGCTCGAACACATCGAGGAATTGCTCGAGAGACATCGATCATCCGTCGTGATCGTCGACGAGGCCTACGTGGATTTCGGCGGCGCTTCAGCGGCGCCTCTGGTCGCGCGCCATCCAAACCTGCTGGTCGTCCAGACGCTGTCGAAGTCACGCGGCTTGGCTGGACTGCGGGTAGGCTTCGCGATCGGGCAACGATCCCTTGTCGTTGCGCTCGAGCGCGTCAAGAACAGTTTCAATTCCTATCCGCTGAGTCGCCTGGCCATCGCGGGCGGCGCCGCGGCGATGGACGACACGCGGCATCTGGACGAAATCCGCGCGCTGACGATCGCCAATCGAGATCGCTTGTCGCGCGGGCTCGCCGATCTCGGCTTCGAAGTCTTGCCGTCGCACGCCAACTTCGTCTTCGCCCGCCACGCGCATGCGCGCGGCAGCGCGCTGCAGCAGGCGCTGCGTCAGCAACGAATTCTCGTGCGACGCTTTGCGCAGCCTCGAATCGAGGATCACCTCAGAATCACGGTCGGGACCTTGCAACAGGGCGATGCGTTGCTGGCTGCCTTGGCCGGGGCACTCGCGCTGGAAGTGTCGCAATGAGCCGGCGGTGACGAACCGAGGCCGGCAACGGCACGGTTCAGCGCATGGCAAAGCTGTAGAAGCGGCGCAACAGGCTCTGTCGAGACGGCTTCGTTGGCATGCCGCCTGATCGTGGCGCGTGGCACCTTCGGCATTCGTAGAGGAAAGGAAAGTCGGGTCTCCCGCACTTTGTGTGACGCCCGGGCTGGAGGGCTTGATTCACCCCGAGGCGACCTCACTTCATGAGACATGGTGGCCAGCGCTGTCGGCGTTGTTGATCGCGTCCTCGCGCAGGTGGGCAAGCGAGTCGTCGGCTGCGTCACGCGGCGGGGAACGATGCAGGTGCAAGCTCACAGTACCGTACGTGCGGCACCGTGTCCGAGCTGCCGCTGCTGGAGCGGGCGTCTGCATGGGTGCTATCAACGTCACCTGGCCGAGCGCCCCATCCTCGACAAGCTCGTCGTGCTGTGCGTCGAGATGCGACGTTTCAAATGCATGAACGCGCAATGTCCTCGACGCACGTTCTCCGAGGATATCCACGCTTTGGCGGCCCGACATCAACGACGCACCCGATCGCACGCTCGATCCTTGCACGCGCTTGGCCAGGCCCTGGGGGGTGAGGCGGCGGAAGTGTCGCGTTAAGGCCGTCGAGGACAATGGTGCCATGCTACCTCTGCACGTCCAGCTCCAGAATTCGACCCTGCGCGGGGTGATCAAGCGCCTGCGCTTCCCGCTGGAGATCATGCTGGTGTGCGTGCGCTGGTACGCGGCCTATCCGCTGAGCACGCGCAACCTCGAGGAAATGATGGCCGAGCGCGGCGTGCTGGTCGATCACGCCACGGTGCACCGCTGGGCGCTGAAGATGTTGCCGGTTCTGGCCAAGGTGTTCCGCCGTCGCCAGGTGCCCGTCGGCCGGTCGTGGCGCATGGACGAAACCTACATCAAGGTCAACGGGCAGTGGAAGTACTTGTATCGCGCCGTCGATCGACTGGGCCAGACGGTGGACTTCCTGCTCACGGCCAAGCGCGACCTGGCCGCGGCGCGCCGCTTTTTCGAGCGGGCCATCGACCTGCACGACGTGCCCGAGAAGGTGACCATCGACAAGAGCGGCGCCAATACCGCTGCGGTGCTTCGGATGGTGGCCGACAGCGGTCTGGACATCGAGCTGCGCCAATCGAAATACCTCAACAACGTCGTGGAGCAGGACCATCGAGCGATCAAACGCCGGGCCTGCCCCATGATGGGCTTCGGGTCCTTCGCCACTGCCGCCAAGCTCATCGCCGGCATTGAAACCATGCACGCCATCAAGAAAGGGCAGCTCGGCCGCCACCAAGGTCTGGTCGTGTCCGACGCAGACCGGTTCTATAGTCTGGCGACTCGTTGACCCGAACCCAACCCGGCTTCGCCTCGCGCTCACGCCTTTAACGCGACACTACCCTTCAAACTACCGAGATGGTCGTGTCAGCGCAAGCTGCATCCCCACCCGGGACGATTGCCCCGCGGTGCTCATGCGGACGAGCGTCGGCTACCCGGCGCTCAAACTGGCCAAGCCGATGGCGGCTTCAGGTCGGCTTGCCGTCCGCCGCGCCGGCATCTGGGCGGTTGGTATAGGACGGTATAGGACGGTATAGAACGCCATAGGAACGCCCGCTACAGGTCCCAAAGCGACCATCCGTTGCTCGACAGGACGACGGTCGGCTTCCGGGCGCCCAAACCGACGTCTCCGATGTCGGGTATGGGTCGGTGGACTAAACCGCTGAAGCGGTGGCAGCGCGCGAAGGTTTCGCCGCCTGTCAGCTCAACATTATGCAAGTCGTAGTTTTGCACCGGGGATTGTTCCCCGGAACTGGAGACTACGATGACTGCACTTCGTCTACGCATGATCGATGCCATGATTCTGCGCGGCTTTCGGCCGCGCACCCAGGTGTCCTATCTCAGGGCCATCTCGCAGATGGCTCTTCACTATCACCGCAGCCCAGAGCTCATCACCGACGAGGAGGTGCAGGCCTACCTGCTGCATCTGTTGCGTGACCGCCAATTGGCCCGTACGAGCGTCAATCAGGCCTCAAGTGCCGTGCGCTTTCTGGTGTGCGACGTGCTCGGCCAACCCGACCGGCGCTCACGTATCCCGATGTCCCTGACGCCGCAACGCCTGCCCGAGGTGTTGTCGCGCGCCGAAGTGGCGGCCGTTCTCGCAGCACCCGTGTCCATGAAGGCCCGCACCCTCCTGATGACGGCCTACGCCACGGGCCTGCGCGTGAGCGAGCTGTGCAACTTGCGCGGCTGCGACATCGACTCCTCGCCCGATCGCATGTGCATCCGCGTCGTCGCCGGCAAGGGTGGACACGATCGCTACAGCCTCCTGACGCCCGAACTGCTGGAGCAGTTGCGGCTGTATTGGCGGTTGTGCCGGCCCCACGCGCGAGCCGAGGACTGGGTATTCCCGGCGCGGCTGGATCCGTCCAAGTCGCTCGATGTGCGCAGCGCGGAGCGCTATTTCTACGCAGCACGCAACGCTGCAGGCATTGCGAAGGTGGGCGGCATTCACACGCTGCGTCACTGCTTCGCAACACATCTTTTGGAGGCCGGCGTCGACCTCAACAGCATCAGCCAGTTGCTCGGCCATGCCAAGCTCAGCACCACCAGTCGCTACCTGCGCATGGCGCGTCCCGGCCACAGCGCCGGCGACCGCGCGCTGGCGCTGCTGGCGCATCTGCCCGACGTCGAGCCCAAGCCGCCTTCATCGCCACCGACGTCGCCCCTTCGCCATTGAGCCCGCTGTCTCTCGCGTACCGCGATGGCTGCCACCCTGGCCGAGGTGCTGCGCGCCTTCGGGCCCGCCTACTTGCGCGTTCACTCGCTGAGCACGCCGCAA